>ERZ650310.137-NODE-137-length-21301-cov-7.673491_pt1 | contig 21301 bp, 22 predicted proteins | sample MGYA00376246_ERZ650310 | MGnify/ENA primary metagenome ERZ650310 (study PRJEB26733, sample SAMN07839286) | wastewater metagenome | biome: small river; feature: stream; material: water | place: USA: North Carolina | collected 2016-03-01 ...
TACACAGGCGAAGACACTCTTTCCCTACACGACGCTCTTCCGATCTGGTCGTTCGTGGCGCGAAAGGAAAGTGGTTGACGGGTTTGGAACTTGGTTGACGCCGGGTTGACGGTTGACGCCCATCGAGGTTGACGTGCCACCAAGTTACTCGCAGATCGGCGCCGCGCTCGACGGCATCAGCAAGCAGATGGTGGCCAAGCACAAGAAGGCGGGCATGCCGACCGAGTCGATCGAGTCGGCCGCCGCCTGGTACCGAACTCACGTCGACATCTCACGCACGAAGGGTGGCCGCATCGATCGCGTGCAGACGCCCGCATCCAGACCCATACCGCCGCCCGCGCAGGCCCAGCTCGCACCTGGGGCCGACGATGCCTCGCGCGCATCGTCGGCATCTTCGGGCGCTGATACCGCGCCAGATGATGACCCGGCCGAGCCCATCGATGAGAACGCCGCCGCGTACCGTGCCGATCGTGCCCGCAACGAACGTATCAAGGCCGAGCGCGGCGATCTCGAGCTGGCGCAGCTCCGTGGCACGCTCATCGACGTCCGCCAAGTCGAAGAATTGCAATTCACCGCCGGCCGCATCACCCGCGATCGCGTCCTCATGGTGCCGGCCCGTGTCGCTGCCGAGCTGCACGCCCTGCTGCTCACGCTGATTCCCGCCGAACAGCGCGCCGCCTTCGCCGAAACACTGCAAGTGCACGCCTTCGAGCGCCGCCTCGACGACGCCTTGCGCGACGCCTTGACCGAAGCGGAGAAGGCCATCGAAGACGCCGGCCGCGATGATGACCAAGACGACAACACCACCTGAGCGCCGCCCCCTGAGCCCCCTCGCTCGCTGCTTCCGCGCGCGCGCTGCCGGCCTGCGGCCCGATCAGAAAGTGTGGGTCGACGAATGGGCCGAGGCCAACCGTACCCTGCCGCCCGACACGCCCGAGCCTGGGCCGTACCGCAACGCGCGCACGCCCTACCTCATCGACATCCAGCGCACCATGTCGCCGGCCTCGAGCTACTGCGAAGGCTGGTGGCAAAAGGCCGTGCAGATGGGCGGCTCCGTCAGCGGCGAGAACATGATCGCCACCTGGGTGTGCGCCGCGGCCGGCAACATCCTGGTTGTCTTCCCCACCCTCGACGACGGCAAGCAGTGGGAGCTGACCCGCTTCGAGCCCATGCGCGCCACCACCCGCGAGCTGCGTCGCCGCATCCGGCCCGCCGAAGAGAAGGGCAGCGACAACACCAAGCTGCGCAAGAAGTTCCCCGGCGGTGTCATGCGTCTCATCGGCGCCAATCGCCCCATCAAGTCCACCACGGCGCGCTACGCCAAGGTCGAAGAGCCCGACGAGTACGTGCAAGACGTGGCCGGCCAGGGCAGCATCATCGACCAGCTCCGCGCGCGCCAGAAGAACTTCGGCCGCCGCCGCAAGCTCTACGGTGACGGCACGCCCACCATCGAAGGCCAGTCCGAGATCTGCGCCCAGGTCAAGCGCGGTGACCAGCGCCGCTGGCTGCTGCGCTGCCCCTCGTGCGACCACTGGCAAGAGCTGGTGCAAGAGCAGTTCAAGTGGGTCGACGGCCAGCCCGACACCGCCCGCATGGCCTGCGCCAACAGCGAGTGCGGCGCCCTGCACACCGAGCACGAGTGGAAGGTCACCAACTACGCCCCCCGCGCTCCCGGCATGTCCGAGCCCGAGGCCCGCGCCGCCGGCCTCGCGCACTGGGAGCCCACGGCCGACGGTGAAGCCGGCGTTGCCAGTTGGATCGGCCCCGAAGCCTTCGCCGCACCGATCGGCTGGCGCCCCTGGCCCGACCTGGTAAGCGAATGGCTCGCCGCCCAAAGCAGCAAAGAAAAGCTCAAGGTCTACTGGAACAACATCCGCGGCAAGCCCTACAAAGACGACGTTCGCGCGAGCATCGGCGCCGAAGCCCTGCAGCAGCGCGCCGAGGCCTACCCCCTCATGCTCGTGCCGCAGGGTGGCCTCGTGCTCTGTGCCAGCGTCGACACCCAGGACAACCGGCTGGCCGTCCTGATCCGCGCCTGGGGCCGTGGCGAGGAGAGCTGGGGCATCTGGCACGACGAGATCTACGGCGACCCAGCCGCCCCTTGCGGCACCACCGACCGCGAGGGCAAGCCCTCCCCCTGGACCAAGCTCGCCGAGCTGCTCGACACGCCCATCAAGCACCAGAGCGGCCAGACGATGCGCATCGATGCGTGCGCCATCGATCAGGGCGGCCACCACACCGAAGATGTACGTGCGTTTTGCCGCGACCAGCAGCTCCGCGGCCGCCACGTCTTCCCGGTGGCCGGCGCCAAGGCTTTCAACGCGCCCATGCTCGGCAAGCCGCGCAAGGTCGATTTCACCTGGCGCGGCGTCGAAGTGCCCGGCGGCATCATCGAACGCTACCTCGGCACCCAGCACATCAAGCACCGCATCGACGGGCGCCTCAAGCTGCAAAAACCCGGCGGTGGCTACTACCACTTCCCGCTCGGCTTCACGGCCGACTACTACACCCAGATGCGCGCCGAAGAGACGCGCTGGCAACGGGACCCGAAGGGCCGCAAAGAGCTGTGGTGGGTCAACCCCCGCGGCAACCGCAACGAGGCCTGGGATCTAGAGACCTACAACTACGCCTGCTTCCTCTTCTGCATGAGCGGCCGGCACGCCGACAACGTCTGGCGCGAGCGCGAGCGCATCTACGGCAATACCCGCCAGCTTGACCTGCTCGATGACGGCGCGCCCAGGCCTGTCTCGGCCACCGCTGCCGCGCAGGAAGAAACCGCGGCCGACCCAGATGGCGACGGCGCAGAGCTGTCGCTGCCCGTCCCCATCGCCCTGCGTCCGCCGGCGAAGTTTGTCCGTCCCAAGCGCGGCGGCTTTGCCCGCCGCTGGTAACGCTCCACCTCACCCGGAGATCGCACCCTCATGAAACTCAAGCGCCACAACACGCCCGACGGCAAGTGCACGCACGTCGAAGTCATCCACACCGGCACCTCGCCAGAGCAGAACTTCAGCGACCGCTTGGTCGATGCAGGCGTGGCCGAAGGCTGGATCAGCATCAGCGGCGACACGCTCGCGCTGAAGACCGACGGCGAGCCCCTGCGCTACAAACTCGTGCGCAAGCCCGGCTACTTCTGCAAGTCCAGCGGCGAGCCGATTCCGATCAGCCTCGAAGCATGGTTGCGGTTCCGACTGTCCAACGACAGCCGTGCGCGCACCGAAGCGCTCGCCTGGCTGGCCTCGCACGGCAAGGACAGCAGCGACTACGAGATCACCACCGCCTACCACTGCGTGCTCGATGCCAGGCAGCACGCCAAGCACCGGGCGTTCAGCGAAGGCGGCATCGTCCGCACGGCAGCCGAAGCGGGAGTCTGAGAAATGGCAAATCAGGTTCACAACATCGCGCTCGGCCAGGTCGTCGCCTACTACCGCCGGGTCGACGAAAACGATCCGGCTACCGCCGAGCTGTACGTCATCGCCTGGGCCGCAGCCGACACGGACAACGCCATCAAGGACGCCGACACGGTGGCCGCGATCGAGGCGCTGGCGTCGACCGCTGAGGCCACCAACAGCGGCTATGCGCGCAAGGTGCTCACCGACGCCGACCTGGTTGCGTTCGCGCCCGACGACACGAACGATCGCGTTGACCTCGACATCCCGGACCAGACCTGGACCGCGGTCGCCGCCGGCAGCAACTGGACGGACCTGGGCATCGCCTACGGCCTCAACGGCGGCGCTGACAGCGCCAAGGTGCCGCTGACCTGGCACGACTTCGCTGTCACGCCGAGCGGCACGGACATCGTTGCGCAGGTGGCTGCGGCTGGATTCTTCCGGGCGAGCTGATAGAGAGGCCAACATGACCCTGCCAACCATCCCTCCGACCGTCGATGCTGCCGCCTGGTACCGCCTCGACTTGTTGATCCGCGCCGAGCATGTCGAGCGCGACATGGCGCAGCGTGCGACCGATGCCGCAGCTCTCGCTGCTCAGCGCGCCGCCGATGCCGCTCGCCTCTCCAAGGAAGACGCAGCATTGGCAGCGCACCGCGCGGCGACCGTCACTGCGTTGACCCGACAGGCTGAAGCAATCGAGCGCAACACCCAACTCACTGCCGCTGCGTTGGCTGCTCCGCCGCCACCGCCAATGCGCGCGAACGACGACGGCCTGATGGCCGACTTCATGCGCTCGCTCGCCGCGGCGGGGGTCGCGCCGACAGAGGTGTTCGCGCAGTCGCGCGCGCTCGTCGTCGCGTACCGCACCGCCTACCCCAAAACCATCGCCGCCCCGCGTTGACGAGCACGCCGAACCATGACCAAGACCATCACCCTCAATCTCACGACGCAGGACCGGCCGTTGCCGTCTGGAGCAACATTCGCCGGCTTCAAATTCAGGCTCACAGCAGCCAGCGGCGCCAGCGCAGAACAGATCACGTCCGAGACGGTCGTCAGCTTCGGCGACGCAACGCCTGGCACCTACACGGCGAGCGTGGAAGCAGTGGATCAAACCGGCCAAGCGCTCGGCGATCCAATCGTGATTCGCGTCGATGTGGCTGCCGATCCAGTGCCGCTCACGTATCCGGCGCCTGTCGGCCTGAGTGCCATCGTCACGTGACCATCCGTGCGAAACCTTGCCGAACCGTTCCAGGTTTTCTCTCAGGTGGGGGAGTACATCAGCCAGGCATGCTGGCGAGATGCGTCGTCGGCCATGCTCGCTCGCGCCTACCGCGCACTCATGCATGGCAGCCCGGCGCCGCTGTATAGCGTGTGCCGGCGCATCAAGCTCGTCGCCGATAGCGCGCCGGGCTCGAGCCGTTTCGAGGTGTTGGTCAACAACCTGAGCTGGGCCGAGGCCACCGCCCTGGTTGAGCCGATGCCGCGGGATTGGCTGGTGTGCATGACGGCACCGGAGGACAGCCTCTACAGCCGCATCGGGCTCGGCGTCAGCGCACGCACAGACCCGCGCAGCCCGCGGCAGGTGCGGCCGATCGGGCATCGTTGGCATGCGCAGCGCGAACGGGCAATGCAAAAGTCACTGCGCGAGTCCGCGGCGATCGACTGCTACCTGGCCAGCAATGGCCACATCAAACCGTGATCAAAGGACAACATGCTCAACAGCGCACAACTCGCCACCCTGCGGGCCGAAATCCTCGCCAGCTCCGATCCGGCGGTGGTCGCCGCGCGGGCGATCCGCAACGACAGTGGGCTGGCGGAAATTTATAACGCCAACACGACCACCATCGTCTGGAAATCCAGCGTCACCGCCGCCGCTGTCGGCGAGGCGATGCGCAGCAGCGAGGTCGCTGGATTGACTACCGCGAACACCAACCGGCTGATGGTCATGGTGCAGTACAGCGGCGGCGCGTTCAGCCCGTCGCGCGCCGATACCCGCGCTGGGTTCGACGACGTGTTCAGCGGCGCTGGCGGCGTGCAGACGCGGACGGCGCTGCTCGCGCTGTGGAAGCGCCCTGCTCGCCGCATCGAGGCGCTGTTCTGCGGTGTCGGAACCGATGCGGTCCCAGCCATCCTCGTCGTCGAGGGGGTGCTATCTGCCGGGCAGATCGGCGACGCCATGAACAACAACTTCTGAGGCTCACATGCCGTTCGAAGCGTACATCGCGGTAGGCACATCGATCCTCTTCAATGGAGAGGCCGGCGCCAACGTCGCCTTCTCGGTCGAGGGCGTCGCCAATGGTGCAGGCCGCGTGAGCGCGCAGCGAGACCTCGGCGCATCGCCGCGGCCCGCGATGTATGCGTGGAGCTGCAAGGTGCAGTGGCAGGCCACGCCGGTGCAAGGCGGCGTGCTGGAGCTGTACGTGGCTGGTGCGCCGGATGCCGACGCGACGATGATCGACGGCGACGTTGGCAACGCCGACGCGGCGCTGGCCGACGTCGACATGCGCCGCAACCTGCACTACATCGGCGCCGTGACATCGGAAAACGCTGCGGCATCGGAGGTGTGCGTGGCATCAGGCTCGTTCGAGCACTTCGACCGCTACATCAGCATCGTCGCGTTCAACGGCGCCAACGCAACGATCAACGCCACCGACGCCAACTTCGTGTTCCGCCTCGCGCCGGTCTACTGGCAAGGGCAGTAAGCGATGCTGCTGCCGGTCAAGCGCGTCTGGACGCGGCAGCCCGATACCGTTTGCGGCCCGGACCTCGCCAATCCGCTCAACCGCGGGCTGATCCAGCTCTACGATTTTCGGCACCGCAACCCGCAGCCGACGGCGGTGCAGGGCGCCACCAACTTCGTCGCCAAGGGCTGGGGCCTCGGGCGCGCATTCGACTCCGCCGTCTCGGCGCAGTGGGACGGCAGCCAGCGCTCGAAGATCGCCAATCAGGTGACGTGGTTTCTTGTCCACGACGTCTCGGTGACATCCAGCTCGTTCATTTTTGGCGATGTCAACCCGAATGGCGCAACGTACAACAGCGGCCTGTACGTGTCGGCTAGTGGCACCCCGGTAATGTTCGTTTTCGCCGGCGGTGTCGGGGTCTCGACGATTGGCACAACCACACTCGCCAACCGCGGTCTGTGCGTGCAAGTCGGCACCTACGACGGCACGACGGTGCGCATGTACCTGGACGGCAAGCTCGAAGGCTCTGCGGCCGCCAGCGGCGCAGTCGGACAGGCGGCGCTCGAGGTGTCGCTCAACCGCTGGAACGGCGCGGGTGGTCAGACCGGCAACGCCTACCTCGGCGGCTGGTACAACCGCGCCTGGTCAGCGCGCGAGGTGGCTGAGTTCGCGCGCAACTGGAGCCAAGTTCAGCGCCGCCGCCCAGCGTTCGCGCTCACGCCCTCTGCAGTCACCATCTACCGCCCCGGCAGCGACATCAGCGTCGCCGGCTGGATCGGTACACCGGGATCGCCGCTGTACGCCAACATCGACGAGTCTGCGGCGGCCGACGGCGACTACATCACCAGCCCGGCGATCACCGGCACGCCGCAGCCGGCGGTCTTCGGCCTGCTGAGTGCGCCGCTGGCCGCCGGCAGCTACGACATCGACATCCGGGCCAACGTCGCCAGTGGCGCGGCCAACATGCGCGTGCGCCTGTACGACAACGCCGGCAGCGAGGTCGGCGCGTCGGCGTTGCAGGCCGTGACGACGACGCTCACGACCTACGGCGTGTCGATCACTACTACCGGCACCGCGTACCGCGTCGGTGTCGAGTTCACAGCCTAGAGGTACGCAACATGCTCATCCTTGGCAGCACCAGCGACATCGTGCGCGTCGTCACCGGCGCGGCGTCGGACATCGAGGTCTATGCCGCGTGGGCCGACGCCGATCTGACCACCAACCCGGCCACGATCACGCCCGGCCGCACTGTCACTCCGGGCATCACAACGGCCACGACAACCACGGTGGTCGCCGCGCCAGCCGCTGCCACCACCCGGCGCAATGTTGCGCACGTCAACATCACCAACAACCACGCCAGCGCCAGTTGTCAGGTGTCGGTCGAGCTGTTCGATGGCACCAACGTTGCCGAGCTGCGAGAAGTGACGCTGCTGCCTGGTGAGAACCTTGCCATGCTGGACAGCGGCGAGTGGAAACACCGCGACGCCCAGAGCGCCGAGTACAGCTATCAGGCCCCGCCGGGGCGCTGCTTGGGTATCGCAGGATGCATCGCGGAGACGATGCCGCGCGAAACCTGCCCAGAGGTGAACACCACCGCGCCCACAGCCAGCGGCACGCTGTTCATGCAGGCGCTCTACTTGGTCGCTGGCCAGCTCGTCAGCAACATCACCGTGAGCAGCGCCACCACGGCCGCAGGCACGCCGACAAACGGCTTCGTCGGGCTCTACGACGGCGCGCGCAACCTGCTCGCCACGTCGGCCAACCAGACGACAACGGCCTGGGCCGCGAACACCCTGAAGACGATCCCGATGACGACGCCGTACCGGGTGCCGGTGTCGGGGCTCTACTACGTCGGCGTGATGATGACCGCGACGACCATCATCACCATGAAAGGCGGCACCGCCAAGACCGGCGGCCAGCTCGCAGCAGCGGCGCCGATACTGCATGGTGCATCGACTACTGGCCTGACGACCTCGCTGCCGAATCCGGCGGCGGCGATCACCGCTGGCACAGCAAGCATCTACGCAGCCGTGAGCTGATGTCATGACGGGCTGGTTCAATCGGCTGTTGTCGCTGCCGGCGTGGTTCGATGCGAGCGCATCGGTAGCGGGCTGGTTCGACGAGTCGTTTCTGGGTGGCGCTGGGCAGACCGGCCGCATCACCTGGTTGCAGGTCCGGCCGGCCACGGCGCAGCAGATAGCGCTGGCGCAGGCCACGGAGGCGGATACAGCGCAGCCGATCACGGTGCGGCATGTGCTGTCCGTCGCGCAAGTGACCGAGACGGACACCGCGCAAGGCTTCACTGCGCGGCAGGCCATTGGAGTCGCGCAGGTCACCGAGGCGGATGCAGCCCAGGCCATCGGCGCGCGGCAAGTTCGAGCGATCGCCCAGGTCAGCGAAGGCGACACCGCGCAGCCCATCACGGCCCGGTACATCGCCGGCATCGCGCAGGCCAACGAGGCAGACGCGGCGCAGGCGATGGCCCCCCGCTTGGCGCTCGCGCTGCAGCAGGCCAGCGAGGCGGATACAGCGCAGGCCATTGCGCCGCCCGGAACGCAGACGATCGCGCTGGGCCAAGTCGCGGAGACCGGCACCGCGCAGGCGATCAGGGCGCGACACATCGGAGCCGTTGCGCAGGCCAGCGAAACCGATCTGGCGCAGCCGCTCACCGTGCGCCGCGTGCTGGCGCTCGGGCAAGCGACGGAGACGGGCACCGCGCAAGCCATCACCGGCCGGCATGTGCGTGCGGCCGCGCAGGTGGCCGAGACCGACGAAGCCCAGCCGATCACCACGCCCGGCGCCGCGATCGTCGGCCAGGCGCAGGAAGCAGGCGCCGCCCAGGCGATCACGGCTCGGCAAATCAGGACCATAGGCCAGGTCGCAGAGACAGACACCGCGCAGGTCGTAACTGCTCGCCATAGCAGAGCGTTGGCGCAGGTCAGCGAAACGGACCTCGCGCAGTCGATCACCGGGCTGGGCGGCACGCCGCTGGATGCCGCGGCCGAGACCGACTTGGCGCAAGCCTTCACCGCGCGCCACCGTCGCGCGATGGCGCAGGTCACGGAGATCGACAGCGCGCAACCGCTCACCGTGCAGCGCCGGCTCGCACTCGGTGAAGCGATCGAAGTCGATTCCGCCTTCGCGCTGCAGGCCATCCAGCGCGCCGGGCTCGGCCAGGCGTTCGAGCTCGATGCGGCACAGCCCGTTGGCCGCCCCGGCCAGGCTGCGCTCGACCCAGCCAGCGAAACCGACGAAGCCATGCCCATCGAAGGCGGCCTCATCGTCTACACCGCCGCGAGCCGCCACCGCATCGGCCCACGTCGCCAGCACGACGCGGCCGAACGCATCGGCCGCGCCGCCGCCCAGGCCAGCGCCGAACGCATCGGCCGCCGCAGCGCCGGCGCCACATCGAAACGGATCGGGTAATGCAACAAGACCTCATCGCCGGCGACACCCTGAACTTCCTGGTCACCCTGGCCGACTACCCGGCCTCGAGCGGCTGGACGCTGAAGTTCCGACTCGTGCCGCGCACCGCCACCAACGCCGCCATCACCCTCACCGCCGCGGCCGAAGGCGCCGACCACCGAACCACCGCCACCGCCAGCGCCACCGCCAACTGGGCCGCCGACAACTACAGCTGGACCAGCTGGGTCGAGAAGGGCGCCGAGACCTACTCCGTCGAGAGCGGCCAGATCACCGTCAAAGCCAACCCGCGCACAGTCGCCGCCGGCTACGACGGCCGCAGCGTCGCTGAAAAGGCCTACGACCAGGCCCTCGCCGCCCTGGCCGCCTGGACGCCCACCACCCGCAAGTACCGCATCAACGACCGCGAGATGGAATTCAGCAGCAAGGCCGATGCCGTCGGCGCCGTCCACTTCTGGCAGGGCGAAGTCGCCAAAGAGCGCCGCGCCGCCGCCCTGGCCAAAGGCCTGCCAGACCCGCGCAAGAACTACGTGAGGATCAACCGTGAGTAGCGAACGCATGAGCTTTCGGCAACGCATCGCCAGCTGGCTCGCCGGGCCCGCGACGGCGGCGGTGCGCAGCCACGTCCAGGCGTCTGCACCGCGCCAGACCCTAATGCGCAGCTACGCCTCGGCGCGCCCGTCGCGATTCAACGTCGGCCTGGGCAGCAGCGGCAACAGCAGCGCCGACGCCGAGCTCGCGAGCAGCCTCACCCAGCTGCGCGCTGCCAGCCGTCAGATGGTGCGCGACGCCAGCTATGCCAAGCGCGCCAAGGCCCTCATCGTCAACAACGTCATCGGCCCCGGCGTCGGTCTGCAGGCGCAAACCAAGACCACCCGCGACGAGCTCAACCGCCGCGTCAACGACGACATCGAGAAGGCGTGGGCCGAATGGTCCTGCGCCGAGAGCTGCCACACCGGCGGCGCCCTGCACTTCGCCGACCTCGAGCGCGCCGCCATGGGTCAGGTCTTCGAAGCCGGCGAAGTCTTCATCCGCATGCACTACCGGGCCATGGGCCGCAGCAAGGTGCTGCTCGCACTCGAACTCATCGAGCCCGAGCGCCTGGCTGACCCGCTGATGGATCCCAGCGCCGGCACCGCGCTGGCCGCCACCCATGTGCGCCTGGGCGTCGAAGTCGACGACTTCGGCCGCGCCGTTGCCTACTGGATCAGGAAGCGCCACCCCGGCGACATCCGCACCCACGCCAGCGCGCTCGACCATTACGAACGCGTGCCCGCTGGAGAGGTCTTCCACCTGCGCACCATCGAGCGCTGGCCGCAGACCCGCGGCGTGCCATGGATGCACACCGTCCTGCGCAAACTCGACAGCATCGACCAGTACAGCGGCGCCGAGCTGCAAGCCGCGCAGGCCGACGCCACCCAGTTCGGCACCATCGAAACCACCGCACCCGATGTCACCGGCATGGCCGCCCTGGCTACCAACGGCAACGAACAGCTCGAAGAGGGCGCCAAGCCCGAGGTCTCGATCGAGAACGGCATGATCCAGGAACTGGGGCCTGGCGAAACCCTCAACTACCACAGCCCCACGCGGCCCAACACCGCGCTCGATCCCTTCCTGCGCTACATGGTGCGCGAGGTGTCCACCGGCTGCAACATCGGCTACGCGCCGCTGAGTGGCGACTACAGCCAGAGCAACTACAGCTCCAGCCGCCTCTCGGGCCTGGACGATCGTGACACCTGGCGCGTGTTGCAGCAGTGGTGGCTGCGCGTCTTCCGCTTGCCGTTGCACAAGCGCTGGCTGCAACAGGCCGTGCTCGGCAACGCGTTGGCCACCGTGCCCATCGAACAGTACGGCCCCGCGCCCGCCAAATTCGAAGCCGTCAAGTTCAAACCCCGCGGCTGGTCCTGGCACGACCCCAGCAAGGAAGTCGCCGCCTACAAAGAGGCCGAGAAGGCTGGCTACATCAGCGCCGAAGACATCATCTCCCAGACGGCCAACGGCCTGGACATCGAAGACGTGGTCGATGCCATCAAGCGCAGCCGCGAACTGTACGAAGAGGCCGACATCGTGCGCGACACCGATGTGGCTGCCAACAACGCCTCCGCCCAGGCCAAGGCGAACAACGCCGCGGCGCCGCCGCCCGACCCCGAAGAGGCCGACGACACGGCCGCCAACGCCAAACCCAACGACCCGCCCAAACAGCGGGTCGTTTCACTTTCAGCAGCGAGGTAACCCATGGGTCATCGACAGTTTGCAATCGGCAATGTCTTCGAGCGCGCCAAGGCAGGCGGCGAGGGCGACATGGTCGTTGCCATGGCCTTCGCCAGCGAAGAGCCCTACGAACGCTGGTGGGGCATCGAGATCCTTGATATGAAGGGCTGCCGCACCGGCCGCCTCAACGACGGCGCCCCGCTGCTCTACAACCACAACTGGAATGACCTGCGCGGCACCCACGTGCCCGGCAGCGTCAAGGCCGACGACGACGGCGTGCTGCGCGGCAAGGTCCGCATCACCTCGGCCACGCAAGTCGGCCGCGACACCATCGGCATGGTCGAGTCCGGCGTGCTCACCAAGGCCAGCATCGGCTACACCGTCCACAAGATCGTCCAGCAGACCACCGCCAAGGCCGCAGACGGCAGCACCATCAAGGTCGAGCGCGAGCTCGACGGCGCCGCCTTCGAGCGCCTGATCGAAAAGCACGGCCTCACCCGCGACGGCCGTGGCCATGGTGGTGATCTGCCCGCCTTCCGCCGCAGCCTCGACGAGCTCGCCGGCGCCCCCATCGAGCGCGCCAAAGACGACGAGCCCGATGTCTACCGCGTCGTCGACTTTGAGGGCTTCGAGAACTCCCTCGTCACGATCCCTGCCGACAACACCGTCGGCGTCGGCCGCTCAGCGGCAGCCCCTGTTCCCAGCCCCGCAGCATCCGCTGCACTTTCCTTGTCCCTCTCTCAACTTACGGAGAACACCACCATGTTCGTGAAACAGTATCGCCCGCTGCAAGAGCAGGCCAACGATGGCACCGCCGGCTCCGCTGGCGCTGCTGCTTCCAACGTCAACAACACCCTGCCCGCGCAAGCCCGCCAGGGCCCCAGCGCGGTCGATCTCGAGAACGACCGCGTGGCCTGCATCGACAACCTGTGCAAGGCCAACAACATCGATGCCGGCATGCGCAACGTCTGGGTCACCAGCGGCGCCAGCATGCGCGAGATCAGCAACGAGTTCCTCAAGATCCAGCAGTCGCGCGCCGACTCCGCGCCCCGGACCACGCAGATCGGGCTCACCAGCAACGAGACCCAGCGCTTCAGCCTGGCCCGCGCCATCGAAGCCTGCGCCAGCCAGAACTGGACGCGCGCCGGCTTCGAAGCCGAGGCCTCGCGCGCCGTGGCGCAGAAGTTGAACCGCAACCCAGACCCGAACCGCTTCTTCGTGCCCTGGGAAGTGCAGGAACGCGGCAACCGCACGCCCATGGAGATGCTGGGCTACGCGCTCAGCAAACGCGACCTGACGGCCGCTACGGCCGGCGCCGGAGGCTACCTGGTCGAAACCCAGAACATGGGTTTCATCGAGCTGCTGCGCAACAAGAGCGTGCTATTCAACATGGGCGCCAAGCGCCTGTCAGGGCTGCAGGGCAATGTCAGCATTCCGAAGCAAAGCGTGGCCGGCACGCCTGTGTGGCTGGCCAATGAGGCCAGCACCATCACCGAAAGCCAGCAGACCTTCGTGCAGATCGCGCTCACGCCCAAGAACGTCGGTGGCTACACGGAAATCAGCCGCCAGTTGCTGCTGCAATCCAGCCCGGCAGCCGAGGGCATCGTGGTGGCCGACCTGGCGACTGTGGTGGCTCTGGACATCGACGCCAAGGGCCTCAACGGCAGCGGCGCCTCGGGCCAGCCCACCGGCATCATCCAGACGGCCGGCATCGGTGGCGTCACCGGCACCTCGCTCGCCTACGCCGGTATCGTCGAGTTCCAGACCGACGTGTTCGCCGGCAATGCGTTGACGGGCCGCAGCGGCTACGTCACCACCGGCGCCGTGGCCGGCCTCATGAAGCAACGCGTCAAGTTCAGCAGCACTGCCAGCCCCATGTGGGAAGGCCAGTTGCAGCAGGGCATGATGGACGGCTACCTGGCCATGGCATCCAACCAGATGCCCGCGGCCAACATGCTGTTCGGTGACTTCGACCTCGGCGTCGTCGTGGCCGAGTGGGGTGTGCTCGAAGTCGAGACCAACCCATACGCCAACTTCCAGGCCGGCATCGTCGGCGTGCGCGCCATCGCGTCCATCGACATCGGCGTGCGCTACCCCACCGCGTTCTCGCTGGCCACCTCGATCACCTGATCGGCGCTGCATTCCCCAGGGGCGCGGCTGCTGCAACGCGCGCGCCGGCGGGCTTCGTCTCGCCGGCCCTTCTACCCACATCTTGATCCAGGACCAAGCCATGATGACCCAGAACCCCAACCCCAACCAAACCCTGCCCGAAAGCATCCGCGTCAGGGGCCAGAAGGGCTTCTACGCCCACATCGACGGCAAGCTCGAGCTCGTCAACCCCGGCGACGTGGTCGAAATCCCCCGCGCCCTGGCCTTCGAGATGCGTGCCGCCGGCAAAGCCCACATGGTGAGCGATCCGCTCAAACGCCAGAAAGACTACGTGCCCGAGTACGCCAAGGCCGGCAAGGGCGCCGGCGACGCAATGGGCCGGCAGCTCGCCGCGCTCACCGAGACCGTGGCCGCCCTGGTCAAGACCGTCACCGCCCTGGCCCCGCAAGGCACCGCCAAGGCCTGAGCCCCTCACCCCCCACAGCAGGAGAGCCCCATGCTCGGAAACGAAGGCCAAGCGGCCACCCAAACCAAGCTGCTCGACCCCGTCAGCGCCGCCAACACTGCCGCGGCCACCAGCGCATGGGTCGATGTGCGAAATGCCGAGGGCGACCTCGTCTTCGGCAACCAGGTCGGTGCGCTCACCGGCAGCATCACCTGGACCATCGAACACGCCAGCGATTCGGGCGGCACCGGCGCGGCGGCCATCACGCCCAATGAAGGCGCCTACGCCGCCGGCGCCGCCAACCAGGCGCAAAAGCGCACTGTGAGCGCCAGCGCCGTGCAGGGTTTCGTGCGTTGCGTCGGCACCATCGTCACCGGCCCGGCCCTGGTGGCGGCGTCGATCCTGTACCGGCCGAAGAACTTCTGATCCCACCGCGGGCGAGGAAGACGGCAACCCGCTGGCCTCATACGCCAGAGATACCCGGTTCGACTCCGGGGCCCGCAACCACCGCACGTCTCCTGCCGGCTCGAACCCGGCTTCACGCGCCCCGGCACGGCAACGTCCCGGGGCGCGCCCTTTCCAGTCGCGCCATGCCGTTCACCGAAGACCTCAGCGTGTTCTTCAACGCCGCCGAATTCGCCGATGCCGCCGTGCTCGACGGCGCCGTCCACAACGGCGTGTTCGACAACGGTTACAGCGAGGTCTATGGCATGAGCACCCACGACGCCCGCTTCACCTGCGCCGAAACCGCCACCACCCGCGCCGCCACCACCGCCAGCGTGTTGATCATGCCCGCCGGCCCTGCCCGTCCACTGGCCACCACCTACCGCGTGCGCAGCGTGCAGCCCGACGGCACGGGCGTCTGCACCCTGCTGCTCGAGCGGCAGTGATCGTCACCCCGCGCCCGTGAGCCGCCCATGATCCACGCCCGCCGCAGCATCCGCGAAGCCATCGTCGCCCTGCTCGCCGCCGGCGGCACCGCCGCGGGCGCGCGCGTCTATGACCACCCCTACGACCAGCGCAGCACCTTCCCGGCGCTCAGCGTCACCGACGTTACCGAACAGCAGCAGGCCCTCACCATGCCAGCCGGCGCTGACCGCGTCATCGAACGCGGCCTCGTGTTCGAAATCGCTGCCGAAGTGCAGCAGACCGCCAACTACGCGCGCCAGCGCGACGACCTGCTCGCCGATGTCGAGGCCCTGCTGGCGGGCGCGGCAATAGCCGGCGTCAAGAGCATCACCCCGGCCGGCTACGCCCCGCTGCTCGACGCCAGCGGCGATCGGCCCATCGCCATCGGCCGCCAGCGCTTCGAAGTCCTGTATTTCACGCCGCAAGGCAACCCCGCAACCACCCTCTGACTCACCCACTGGAGCACCACCATGCCCATCCAAACCGGCGTCGGCCTCGTCATCGCCTACAAGAAACACGCCGCCCCAGGCGTCCTGCCCACCAACGACAGCAGCGCCAAACAATTGCGCCGCGTCAACTTCGGCCTCGGACTGAAGAAGGACACGATCCGCTCCAACGAAATCCGCAAGGACTTCCAGCGCCCCGCAAGCCGCCACGCCATGCGTAAGGTCGACGGCAGCATCGGGGGCGAACTCAGCCTCGGTACCTACGCCGATTTCATCGGCTCGGCGCTGCGGCGCAACTTCGCGGCCGTCTCGTCGCTGGCCGCGCTCACCACCGTCACCGCCACCGTCGGTGCGCCGCAGTTCGTGCGCGGCGCCGGCAGTTGGATCACCGACGGCCTGCGCGTGGGCATGGTCATCCGCATGGCCGGCTGGACGACCACCGGCGTGTCCAACAACGCAAAGAACTTCACCATCACGGCGCTCACCGCCACCGGCATCACCGTGGCCGAAGCCGTCACCGCCAAGGCCGCCGGCGACAGCGTTGTGGTGTCCATCCCCGGCAAGCTCACCTACGCGCCGCTCACGGGCCATGTCGACGACAGGTATGCATTTGAGAGCTGGGCGCCCACCGCAGTGCAAAGCCTGCGTTTCCTGGACAACAAGGTGGGCAGCATCGACATCAGCCTGCCTCCCAACGACAAGGCCAGCATCGACATCGGCTTCGTCGGTATCGACCGCGCCAAGAGCACCAGCCAGTATTTCACCGCGGCCAGCGCGGCCGGCACCAGCCAGATGCAGACCGGCCTGTCCGGCGCTGTGTACTTCGGCGGCGTTGCTACTGGAGTGCTCACCGCGTTTACGGTGCAGATCAGTGGCAATCTGGAAACCGCTGGTGTCGTCGGCAGCAACCTCAGCCCCGACGTGTTCCAGGGCGCGATCGACGTTTCCGGCAGCTTCAGCGTGCTCTGGGACGGCGCCACCTTCGACGACAACTTCGACCTCGAAATCGAGCAGCCGGTGATCATCAAGCTGCTCGACAGCACTGCCGCAGCGGCGGACTTCATGACCCTCACGCTGCCATTCGTCAAGACGTCCGGCGGCGACCAGGCCGATAACGAGAAGGCCATCGTGCAGAGCTTCCAGTTCACCGCGCGCGTCGGCGACGGCACGAGTGGCTACGAGGCCACCACCCTGATGGTGCAGGACTCGCTGGCATGAGCTTCGACCTCAGCCGCATCCCCAGCGTCGCCACGGCCAGCGAGGCCGGGCACAGCTTCGAGCCGGTGTACCCCGGCACCACCCAGCCAATTGGCGCCACCATCACCGTGCGCGGCCCGCGCAGCGCCGCCGTGCGCGACCATGCCCGGCGCAAATACGGCCAGGCCCAGGCCCGCGAGCAGGCCGCGCGCAAGATCGGCCGGCCCAGCGATCCGATGCAGCTCGACGAACTGGAAGAGTCTTTGGTCGAGCTGGCCGTCGTCTACACCGTTGGCTGGGCGGGTATCGACCAGGCCGGCGCCGCCGTGCCCTTCAGCGCCGAGGCTGCGCGCCAGCTCTACACCGACCACCCCTGGATCCGCGAACAGGTCATCGAGCAGGCCCAAGACCTGGGAAAGTTCATCAGGCCCTCGGCGAAGAACTCCTCGAGCACGCCGCCGCCGAGTTTTACCTCGACCTGAAGCGCGAGGCCGGCGCCAGCCTGCGCCAGCACCTGCACGCCGCCTGGAAGGCGAGCGGGCGGCGCCCCGAGGCGCTGGACACCCCGGCCGCCCCCGAGGGCCTGAAACACCTGCTCGATTGGTTCCACGAGCTGGCCGCTGGCCGGGCGCCTGGATTCGCCGAACCCGCCCCGCTCGGCTGGGCCGAGATGCAGGCCTGGCAGCAGCTCACCCAGACCGAGCTCGAGCCCTGGCAGGCCCAGCTCCTGCGCCAGATCGATCGCCTGTGGCTCGCCCAGTGGCGCGCCGGCCAGGAAAAACGCACGCCACCCGGATCGTCCTGAACCATGGCTTTCGACATCAGCAAGAAGATCAACTTCACGCTCGCGCTGTCCGGCGCCGACGCCGTGAAGTCCGGCATGCGCGGCGTCACCGACGGCATGCTCGACACCGAGCGTGCCGCCAGCTTTGCGCAAAAGGCCATGGGCGCGCTGCTTGGCATCGGCAGCATCGCCGCCTTCTCCGGCATCGTGAAGGGCGGCATCGACGCCGCCGCCGGCCTGCACGACTTGAGCATCCAGACCGGCCTGTCGGTGGCCGCGCTCACGCAGTTCAAGTACATCGGCGACCTGTCCAGCACCTCCGCCGAAAGCGTGGCCGGCGCCGCCAACAAGCTGGCCAAGAACCTGGCCATGACCAACGACGAAGGCAAGGGCGCCGGCGTCGCGCTCAAGGCCCTGGGCATCGATTTCGACACCTTCAAGCGCATGAGCCCCGACGAGCAGATGCTCGCCGTGGCCAAGGCCATGGGCCAGTTCAAGGACGGCACCGACAAGTCCGCCGCCGCCATGCTGCTGTACGGCAAGCAGGGCGCCGAGCTGCTGCCGTTCCTGGGCGATCTGGCCGAGCAGCACGACCAGGTCATTGCAAAGCTCACCGAAGAAGAGCAGGCCCTGCGCGCCACCGAAGCGGCCATGTCAGATGCCTTCGGCGACAACCTCACCAAGATCAACAAGGCCAGCAACGACTGGAAGCGCGACCTCAGCATGGGCTTGCTGCCTGCGCTGTACGAGGCCAGCGAAGCCGTGCTCGGCATGAGCAACGGCACGGGCGGCCTGAAGGCGCAGATCGCCCAGCTCGCGCGCGACGGCACACTGGCCGAGTGGGCGCGCGGCGCCATGGTGGCCTTCAGCTACCTGCTCGACGTGGGCCAGGGCCTGTTCAGCCTGCTGCCCATGCTGGGCAAGGTCATCGCCGGCGTCGCCGCCGGCACCAGCACCTTGTTCGCCGGCGTCTTCGCCGCGATGGAGCAGCTCAAGAGCGGCAACATCATGGCCGCGTGGCAGTCGCTCAAGGGCGGCTTCGAGGGCGTGCGCGCGGTGGCCAGCGAAACCGGAACCGACATCGCCAACATCTGGGGCCAGAAGCTGCTCGGCGCTACCTTTCGCGAGCGCATGGCCGACCTCAACGGCACCACCGTCGCCGCGGCCGGCACCAAGAAAAGCATGGACGGCCTGGCCGACGTGGCAGCGCGCCTGGAGGCGCAGAAGAAGCGCGACGAGCAGGCCAGCAAGGCAGCCGCGGCCGCGCAGAAGAAACTCAACGAAGAAGTCGAGCGCGCCGTGAAGGCCGGGCAAGAGCTCATCGCCGGCATCGCCAAGAAGAACAGCGCCATGCAGCTCGAGCTCGACATGGGCCGCAAGCTCACCAAGAGCGAAGAGGAACTGCTCGACCTGGAAGCCAAGTTGCGCAGCGGCAAGGTGTTGCTCAGCCGCGAAGAAGAGGTCCTGGTGCGCAAGGAGACCGAGCGCGGCCGCGGCCTCGAGGCCAACATCCGCTGGATGGGCGAAACCAAGAAGGCCAACGACGCCTACTTCGAAGGCCTGCAAAAAACCACCGAGGCGCTCGAAGACGAAACCCGCAAGCAGGCCGATGCAAACGCCGCCGCCCTGCTCGGCAAAGAAGCGCTGGCTCAGTTGGAGACAGCCAAGCTGCGCGATCGCGCCGCCTCGCTCGAGCGCCGCGCCGAGCTCGCGCTCGACATCGATTTCAGCGGCGCCCTGACGCAGGAGTTTCGCGCCCAAGCCATTGCCCTGCGCCAGCTCGCCGACCTGAAAGACCAGGGCATCCACATCGCCGCGGCCAAGGAGTCCGCCGCCGAGTGGCAGAAAACCACCGACAGCATCGGCCAGGGCCTGACCGACAGCCTGTTCCGCGCGTTCGAGTCCGGCAAGGATTTCTTCGCCACCTTTTGGGACGGCATCAAGAACCTGTTCAAAACCACTGTGCTGAAGATGATGATCCAGCCGGTCCAGGGCGCGATCAGCGGCATGGTCGGCAGCGTGCTCGGCGGCATCCCTGGCATGTCGGCAGCCGGCACTGCAGGCGGCATTGGGGAGACGGCCGGCGGTCTCGGCAACATGCTCGGCATGGCTGGCTCGCTCGGCACGCTCGGCAGTTTCGGCGCGACCGGCCTCATGTCCACGCTCACCGGCACCGGCATTGGCACGTCGCTCGGCGCTGCTGGCTCGCTGATGTCCGGCGGCTCGATGCTCGGCGGCATCGGCATGGGCCTGGGTGCTGTCGCCCCCTACCTGCTTGCCGCCGCGGCGCTCTACAGCGTGCTCAACAAAAAAACCACGCCGCACGTCGGCGGCTACGCGATGGCCGACGCCAGCGGAGCGATCACCGACATCACGGCGCAACAGGGCGGCCGGCAGCAGGCCGAGACGCAGACCGCGGTCGCCTCGCTCGCCGCCGCGGTGGCCGGCATGCTCAACACCACATCCGGCACGTTCGGCGGTGCTGGCGGATTCGGCGTGCGCAGCGTGTTCGAGTCCGACAACAACGATCCGTCGTGGGGCCTGTTCCATCTCCTGCAAAACGGCCAGAAGCAGGCGGGCAGTTTCGACGCACTCGGCACCCTGAACAAGGACAGCGCGGCCGGGTTTGCGCAGTACGCAGGCATGGCGGCAGAGGGCGTGCGCACTGCACTCAAGGCGCTCGACCTGCCGCGCTGGGCCGCCGAAACGCTCGACGCGCTGGGCCACGCGCCGAGCATCGAAACGCTGGGCCAAGCGGTCGCCAAGATCAACGCGATGCAGACCGCGCTGATCGACATGGGCGATGCAGTGCAAGGCCTCGGCGGGCCGTTCGATGCCATCGCCGCCCTGAGCAGTGATGCCAAGCACCAGCTCGCGCAGTTCGCCGGCGGCATCGAGCAGTTCGTTGCCAAAACGCATGGCTACGTGCAGGCGTACTACACCGAGGAGGAGCGCTTCGCAATCGCCGGCGCCGGCATCATCAAGACCCTGGCCGATGCCGGCATCGCTGCGGGCGGCGCCACCCGCAAGAGCGAGCTGCGCGAGTTGATGGACTCGCTCGATCCCGGCAACGAAACCGGCCGCCAGCAAATGGCCGCGCTGCTCAACGTGGCGCAGCAGTACGCGCCCATCGGCGACTACCTTGAAAAAAGCGGCATCACCCTGGCCCAGCTCGTCGACCGCATGCCCTCCGCGCAGGGCCTGGCCGGGCTGGAAAGCATCTCGCAGGACACCGCGGCTGCCGCGTCTGCCACCGCCGCCAACACCGCCAGCGTGGCCACCAACACCGAGCGCACCACCGCGGCCGTGGCCGAGCTGCAGGACACCGCCGAGACCCAGACCAACGTGCTCGCCGAGGGCCTCACGAAGATGCTCGCCGAGCTGCGCGCCATGAATGAGCGCCTGCAAACGATCGAGGGCCACATGGCCATGGCCGAGGCTGCACCATGAGCGAGCGCTTCGTCGCCGAGATCACGCTCGTCACCGGCGGCGGTGGCGGCACGACCACCTTCTACGCCGCCACCTCGGGGTGGAGCACCAAGCCCACCGACACCCCCGCCAACACCCACATCCCAGCGCGCCTCAAAAGCGCCGGCACGCTACAGCGCGAGTTGTTCAGCGGGCGCCGCGTCGCAGGCCGCACCCGGGCCAGCTACGGCGAGCTCGCCATCCTCAACGACGACGGCGCCTACGATCTGTGGCTGGGTTAT
>ERZ650310.138-NODE-138-length-21225-cov-6.033396_pt1 | contig 21225 bp, 28 predicted proteins | sample MGYA00376246_ERZ650310 | MGnify/ENA primary metagenome ERZ650310 (study PRJEB26733, sample SAMN07839286) | wastewater metagenome | biome: small river; feature: stream; material: water | place: USA: North Carolina | collected 2016-03-01 ...
GCGGATCCCGGGCAAGGGGGGAAAGCGCGCAAGAAAAAGCCCGCGGGAGCGGGCTCTTCGTTGCCCAGAATGTGGCCTTGTCCATGGTGGGCCTCAGGTCGGCATCTCGGCCGACATCGCCTGGTCGAGCAGCGAGGCCCAGGAGGTCCAGTCAGGCAGGCCCACGATCAGGTCAGCAGCTGCGGCGTAGTCGGGCGGGATGATCTGCGCGCGTGCCATGATCTTGGCACTGTAGTGGAACGTCTCGCCGTCCTCGCCGGTCGGAAGAAGATTGTCCGGCAGGAACCGGCAGGTGTAGGTCTGCAGCCCGAACTCCGTGCGGATCGGCATGGTGAACTCGTCGACCCCGCGGTCAATGATCTGCGTGAACCACAGCTGGAAGATCAACGCCTCGGCCTGGGTGAAGCAGAACCCAACGTCCCAGAAAATCGGAGTGTCGGTGCCGCTGGCTTGCGCGTAGGCGTAGCCGCGCCGCGGCTCGGCCATGCGGAAGGCCGGTGGCTGCGTCCGGCTCTTGGAGGCGCGCAGGATCGTGCGCAGGGAGAGCGGGTAGGCGGCGGTCATGAAATGCGGCCCTGGACGTTGGTGGAACTGCGCAGCGCGGACCAGACCGGGCCGCTGTTGTTGCTGATCTGGTCCACTAGGTCGGCGGTGACGAGGCGCAGCGTGCTGGTCTGTTGGTCGAAGGACTGCGACTGCACCTGCTGCGGCGTGCCGGTGTTCTGGATCACGACGTTGATTCGCGCGCTGCCGCCGACTTGGTCGGCCGCGGTGACGCGCCCGGACTGCGTCGGGAGCATGTACTGCGCACCGTTGGCCGCGGTGAACATCTCCGGCCGGCCGGTCTCGTTCACGCGGTACAGGCTCCCGGCGCTGGTCGGCCCACCGTACTGGCGGCCGCCGCCGTACTGCGTGCCGGCGATGGTCGAGACGATGCTCGAGGTAGCGGCGACGACCGAGGCCATCGCGCCCAGATTCGCCGGGAACGGAAGCGACGCGGCCTGCGCGATGCCCTGTTGAATCTTGATGATGGACTCGGCGATCGCGAAGGCCTTCGATGCGGCGAACAGGGCCTTGTAGACGCCGTCCTGCTTGCCCGCGAAGTTGCGCGTCAGGTCAGCCATGCTGCCGAACAGGCCGCCGTAGGCCTGCAACAGCGCTGCCTGTTGCGCCAGTTCCTGGTCGCGGCCGCGCTGCACGATTTCGGCGATCTTGGCCGTCGTCTGCTGTTCGAGGTTGACCCTGGCCGCCGCGTACAACTCCGCATTCTCCTGGTCCTGGGCGGCAAATTGGAGCAGCAGAGCCGACTTCGCTTCTAGCTCGGCCTGCAGCTGCGCGATCTCGTTGCCCTGTAGCAGTACGCCTTGCGCGAACTCCTGCCCCTTGGCGCGCTGCTCGGCCGCTTTCTTGCGGGCTTCCTCTTCCTGCTTTCCGCCTTCCTCGATCGCCGCCCGGATGCCCTCAGCATTGCGAAGCTGGATGTCGAGGCGTTCCTGTGCGGCAGCCTGGGCGATCAGCGTCTTCGCCTTCTCGTGCACCGCGTAGGTGATCTCGCCGTCGCGCAGCAACTTATCGTTCTTGGCCTGCGCCTCCTTCTCGACGAGACTGATTTTCAGGATCGCATCGGCCGATTGCTCCTGCAGGTCGAGCAAGTACTTCGCATCGTCGAACTTGTCCTTGCGTGCGCCCTTGGCCTTCTTGTCCTCCTCGGCGGCAGATCGGACCTGTGCGACACGATTGGCATCCGCGTCCGCCGTCTGCTGGGCGAATCGTGACGCCTGCTCGTAGGCCCCGACCTGCTGCAGCAGCTGCGCGATCTCCGCTTGGCGCGCAGTGCGGCCGGCCGAGCCGAAGGATCCCGTCGCACGTCCTCCGATGGTCTTGGTCCCGGCGTTCGCCTCGTCGCGCTGGAGCTTCGCCAGGCGGTCGCGCATGGTCTGCAAGCGATCCTCCTGCGTGTTCTCGCGCCCGACATTCAGCAGCGCATCCCAGCCTTCGCGCGCTACGGTCGTTAACGATCGCCATGCGCGTTGCAGTAGGCCGAGCCTCTCGGTGATCTTCGGCGTCCGCTCGAGCAGCGAGTCGGCGTAGGCCTCTTGAGCCAGCCGAGCGGCGTCGGTGACCTTGCCCTGATCCTGGAGCGCCTTGATCTGCCGATACAATTCGACCGTCAGGAAGTTGACGCTTTCGTTCAGCTTCAGCGATGCCGCGACGGGATCGGCGCCGAGCGCGTCGAAGGCCTTTACCGTCGCGGCCACTGCAGGCCCGCCGGCCTGTTCGAGCCGGATCGCTGCCTCGGCGAACTTTGTAAGGCTGTCTCCACCGCGCACCCCGGCCTCGGCGAAGAGGTTCAGCGCCTCCGCAGCCTGGCCGCGCGTGATGCCGCCGAGCGAGTCCATCCGCTCGGCCATCGCGCCGAGCTTGTCGGCGGTGGTCCCGGAGACGTTTCCTGTCAACGTGACGCTGCGATTGAACTCCTCGGCTTCCTTGCGGCCAAGCACGAATCCAGCAACCGCTGCAGCAAGCGCGGCGGCAGCGGCGCCGGCGAGGGCAGTGAACGCACCCTTGGCTGTCAGCAAAGCTTGCCCGAGGCCTTGCCCGGTGCTCAGGCTTGTGACGACATCGGCGATCGCCAGTTTGTTTCCTCGCAGCGCCGAGAACAGCCGACGGCTTGATGAGGTGTGCTGCTCGGTTGCATCGGCCGCCTTGGTATTCGCGACGGCAAGTGCATTGGTCGAGTTCGCGGCCTCACGCGCAGCGACACCGGCGACGCCAAGTCCGGCCGCGTGGATCTTGGTCGCACTGCTGACTGCGGTAAGTCGCGTCCCGAGGGAGTCGATGGAGCGCTGCGCAGCGCGCTCTCCCTCGACCATCTTGGACGTGTCGAGGGTGACCTCATAGAAGACGCCGCCGACGCTTTCAGCCATTGCGGCGCCTCATGATCGCAGCCATCTGCGCGTCGTATTCCTCGCGTGTCGGGACGTTGCGTTCTGGCTTGCCGGCGTCCGGGAACTTCATCTCAAACATCGTCTGGAACTCGGTCATGCTGAGCGCCTCGGCGTCGGCGCTTCCGAGTCCAAGATGCACGCGCGCCGCAGCGATGTAGTCGGCGGCATCGAAGCGATCGCTGTACTTGCCGTCGCCCTGATCTGGCCTGGCCTTGCCGACGATACCATGCCGCATCAGGTGCTGCGCGATGATGATCTGCTCGCCTGGCGGCATGATCCCAGCGTGCGCCCCCTGCTCGTCGGTCCACCCGATCAGCGGCGTCGGGTCATCCTGATCGCACAGACAGGCCAGCACATAGGCGGCATTCTTCTCGGCGTCCGGCCCATGCAGGCCGGCGTAGAGGGCGACGATCTCCTGCGGGCTACCCAGCGCGCCGATGCGGCCGAGCGAAGGGCGGAACGTCCATTCCGCACCGTCGCTGGCCTGCGCGCGCACGTAGCCGCATTCGACGAGCACGAGGCCTCAGAGATCGAAGACCTGTACGGTCAGCCCCGAGGCGCCGGTGATGTGCACCACGCCCTGGCAGTAGTCGCTGATGCTCGACAGCACCACGGCCACGCTCAGGCCCGCGCCGACCACGATGGCATAGCCTGCGGCGACCGATACCGAGCCGAGGCCCTGCTTGACGACGGTCGTCCCGGCAGAGCCGTCGATGGTCGCGGTCAACGATCCGCCGGTCGTGTTGCGGAACACGACGAGCTGCTTCTTGTTCGCCGTGAACGTGATCGTGTCGTCCGACGAAAGCGTCGTGACGGTTGCAGCGAAAGAACCGGGTTGGGTGGCGTCGATTGAGGCGATGGCGGCCATGTTGGGCTACTCCTTTGAATGGGCGGCTCGGTCGATCAGACCGGGGTGTAGACGACGTTGCCGTTGCTGGCCGCGGTGATGCTCCAGGTCGCGCTGTCAGCGTAGGGACGCTCATCAGACCACTCGGAGACGATGAACGGACCGACGTAGTTTGAACCATCCGGATCAGTCAGGCGCAGCCAGACCTTCGGCTGATTGTCGGTGGAGATGCCCGGACTGACCACCTGCGCGTGGAAGGTCTTCTGGTTGTGGGCCGCGTCGGTGTAGGACACGCCATCGCCACTGAACTCGACGGCCTTGAACGTCACGAGGCTGGTCTTCGTGAACGCTGGCGACTTGTCGGCGGTCGTGTCGACGGTGTCCCAACTGGTCTTCATCGACTTGCCGCGCATCATGCCGAGCGTCAACCAGGACAACCCGCCAACGGAGGCGTCTTCCTTGGCGATCGCGAACTCGAGGAGGACATCGCGTCCGACGAATGCAGTCATGGGGTATCCCCTTTCAGTTGGTGATTGCCGAGATGGCGAACTCGCACGACGGTCGGCCGTCGTCGGTGGTGGTGAAGACCGGCTCGGCCGGCTGCATGAAGACCAGGGCGCCGCTGTCGGCGCGCATGGCCTCGATCACGGTGTCCGAGGCCGCGCCGACGACGCTCGATTCGTCGCCAAGGCCGGCGATCAGCACGAGCGAGAACTGCGGTTCGCGCACGAGCGACGCCGGCAGGCCGCCGACAGGGCGCAGAACAGCGTAGCGGTCGGTCTTGGTCCCATCGGTCCACCGACCGAATTGGACCCGCCAGGATGGCAGCAGGGGGGTGATGAACGCACGCACGGCGTCGGCGGCAGCGGTGCTCATACCTTGATCGCTCCGGTGAGCACGGCGCGGATCTGCGGCTCTGCGCGCTCGAAGCCTTTCCTCAGGAACTCTTTCTCTGCGCTCGGCCGGCGGAAGTTCTGCGGGTTGCTCGGGTCGTGCACCGGCAGCGCGTAGTCGGCCGTGTAGCCGACCGTCCCGACGACGCCGGCGCCGCGCGCGCGCACGTCTCGGAACTGCGAGTTCAGCAGCGTGCCGGTGGCGATCGGAGTGAGCACGCTGGCCTCGGCCGCGCCGAGTATCAGCGCCTGCGTCATGCCGCGCGCCGCGCGCCGCTGGACGCTGGCGGTGAACTGCGGCAGGTTGTTGACGATGCGCGCGCCCATGGTCCTACGTCGCCACCATGTAGTCGTCGGCCTTGCCGTCGAAGGTGTCGGCGAAACGCTTGACCGAGCGCACCTCGAAGGCGCCGGCAGCGATCGGGCTGGCCGTGGCGACGGAACCGATCAGTACCATGTCGCCCTGCTTGATCGTTGAGCGCTCAGTGTGCAGGATCTGCCGCGTCGTGAACTCGACGCCGCGGTCGTCTGTCATCCGCACCGACTCGGCGCTGTAGTCGCAGGCGAATGCCGCTGGCGCGCCGAAAGTGATCTCGCGCGTCCAGTCGTCACGGCCGAGCAGCGGCCAGTGCGTTGCTTTGGAGGTGTAAGACCAGTTGGCAGAAGCGGACATGAAACAGCATGCTAGGGAGACGCGCGGTCAGCGGTCCTTGACCTTCAACCAGAGAGTCCTGTCATCGCGCGTGATGGTGTCGTTTCCGACGAGTCGCAGAGTGAACGGATACTTGACGCCCGACGTGTATTCGGCCGCCGCGGCAAGTTTCATGCGAACGCCAATGGTTCCAGCCGAGTAGAGCCCCTGCGCCGCGCACTCCAGCGGGTCCACGGCAATGACACTGTGCGATCCGTAGGTCACGCCGAGCTGGGAAAGCCAGTCGTCAACACCGATCGGGATGACGATGTTGGCATTGGGGTCCCACAGAGCCCAAGGCTTCGTAGGGTCGGAAACGTCCCATTCAGCGCCGATCATCTTGCTCTCCTAGATTCCAATGGCAACAGCCGTTGCTGGGATGTCGTACCCAAGCGCTCCCGCCTCGCCCGGGATATCGTACCGAAGCGATGTCGCGGGCACGTCGTAGCGATACGCGTCCGAGAAGGGGCCGGTCAGGATGTAGGCTGATTCGCTGATGCCGAACGATTCTGCGAGGAAGCGGCCGAACTGCGCGACCGATTCGACCGCGGCATTCAGCGTCACGACCTCGGTGCGGCTGAAGTTCAGCGACGGAATCTGCGATACCGCCTCCGACAATCCGAACGACTCGACGACCTGGCCGACGAACGTCTGGCTATTGACAGAGGCAGACTGCGATGTCGACAGCGCGAATGCGTCGGCGCGCGCCCTGTTGTAGATCGGCTGCTTAGACGCGGCGGGCGAATCCACCAGGCCGAACGCTTCGGCCTCCGAGGCGAAGAGGTTGGCGCTCTCGGCTTGCGCCGAAGACAACGAGACCGACTCGCCCCTGACAACTCCGATGGACGAGAACCGCGACTGTGAATCGGAGAACGCCAGCGCCTCGCTGACTTGGCGCACGAAGACGACCGCGGTGCTTCCGCTTGCACTCGCTGTAAAGGCGACCGCCTCCGCGCATGCTCGCGCGAACTGCGCCGACTCGACCATCGTCGCGGACAGCGACAGCGTCTCCGCGCTTGATTTTTGCCTCGTCGCTGATGCGGTTCTCGCATCCGTCAGCGTGATCGACTCTGTGCTCGTCGAGCTGATCACCGCGTCCATCGCCCACGGCTGGAATAGCGATTCTCTGCGCTCGCCGATCAGTAGGGCATTGAACCGCGGGGCGGCCAGCACGAACGACGAGATGACCTGCGCGGCCGTGAGCGTCAGCGTGTCCGAAGCCTGAACGGAGAACGCTTTCAGCCCCGTCTGGGCGTCAGTAAGCGTCAGTGTCTCGTTGCGCGTCTTGATGGCCCCGAGACTGCCGATACTCGACGATGACAGTCCGAACGATTCCGCGGCGCCTGAGTTGAGCGACGCGGACTCGGCTGCCGCGTCGGTCAGCGCGAGCGATTCCTGCCGCGCCGAATTGCGCCCGAGGTTGGCCTGCGAGTCCGTCAGCGTCAGGGATTCGGCTCTCGCCACGCCGAGCGATGCAGACTCTGTCTGCGCAGCGGTCAGCGTCAGCGTCTCGCCCTGCAGCGCCAGGCCGGGCCCGATGGCTCGCACCCACCGAGCCACACCCTGCCCAGGCAGCCCGACAAGCGCCTGGTTCACGAACCGCTCGGCCGGGATGTAGGCCGAGTCGGTGAGCGTCAGCGCCTCGGCCCGGATCTTCGGGAAGGCGGCCGACTTGTCTTGCGCAGCCGTGAGAGTCAGAGTCTCATCGCGGGCGCGGTTTAGGCTGGCGTTGACATTGCTGGTCTGCGCTGCCGTCAGGCCGAACGACTCCGCCACCGCGCGAGGTAGCGTGGAGGCCTCAGATCCAGCGTCAGACAGCGCGATGGACTCGCCACGCTGCCTGGGTAGCGTCGAGGCCTCCGATTGCGCGTCGGCGAGCGTGAGCGATTCCGCGACCGCCCGGTTGTAGGACTGGCTTACCGCCTCGGCCAGCGCAGCCCGGCGGGCCAGCATCGAGCCATGCCCGGCGAGCCCGGTAAGCGCCTCGTTCGCACGTTGCGGAGCAGGGATGTAGGTGAGCGTCTGCGCGGCCGTGAAGCTGACGCTCTCTGCCACGTCGCCGATTTCGCGGATCCGCACGACCACCACGCCGCCGGACGTGGCCGCGCTGCCGGTATAGGCCCATGTCGTCGCCGCAGATCCGCCGCCAGTGGTGACCGGGTCAAACGTATCGACCACGTGGCGGATGTCGTTGCCCGTCGTAACCGCCGTCGAGGCTTGGTTTGTGCGAGTGCCAAACGTGGTACCGCTCGCGGTCAGGGACTGCGCCGACTGTGTGACCGTGTCGACGCGCTGCCCGACGACGACGAGGGCGCAGTCGCCGGTCGCCCAATTGATCGAGCCGACATTTGCCGAGTAGTCGGTGCCGCTGGTGCTGTCGGCGCCGCCGAGCGCCTGGAGAACCCAGCCGCTGCCGATGGAGCTCGTCCATCGCGCGATCGTGGCCCGGGCCGTGTTGCCGTTAGTGATGCTGATCGTCAGCGTGCCGGACTCGGAGCCGTCGGCGACGCGAGCGAAGACGGTCGCGCGGCGCGGGCCCGTGTCGACGCCGAACGTTCCATCGGTGCTCGCGCCGGTGGCGAGCAAGATCCAGCCGCTTGGCGTGGTCGGCGTTTCGCTGTTCGTCGCGCCGCTCGAAACGTGGCACGTCAGTAGCTGCCCGACCGTGATGCCGGTCGGGTAGCTCGGCGCTACGGTGGCGCCACCGTTTGCGCCCGTTCCGATTGCGCCGAAGGCGACTGTCATTTGTCAGTCAAGATGAGATACCGACACAGAATCTGGGGCACCACCGCTGGCCGATTTCACCGCCACCCCGATAGCGGCCCACCCGTCGCCACTTCCAGATTGGGTCCACGTCAGCGAGGTGCTAGATCCAGACGCAGTCACTCTTTGCGAGTTGAAGTCGTTGTCCGACCCAACATCCTCATCCTCCGCGATCAACGTTCCGCCCTCGGTGGTGGCTCCTGTGGAATTGTCATTGTTGACAGCACCGACGACGAGATCCCCGGACGCAGATGAGACGCTCAGAGATGGATTTGCAGTAGTGCTGTTAGCCTTAGCCACCGTGCCGTTCACTGCCGCCGCATTACTGTAACTGATAGCGTGCCCGCCGATGTGAACCGACGTGGAACTCAATGCTGTCAACTCCACGGTGAACGCCCCGATGGGGGGGTCGTTCAACTCCCACAACTCTACATTCGACCAGACGCCATCGTCCGCCCCGTCGAGACGCGTGAGGGCGGTGCCATTGAACGTGCAGCCCGCAAGACCCCGCGTAGTCGCATCAGCGGTGTACGCGAATACATGCATCTTTGCTTCACCCGAGACGGTCGTATGCGTCCAGCTACCAGTCGTGCTGACGGCTGGTGTCATCTTTGTCGCGGTTCCAGGGGTTGGCATTCTGAGTTTCCTAGTTAAACCCGCCTACCGGGCCTGGCGAAAAATAAGTAGTACCTCTATCAAGCCCGTCTGTGGCCGTGCCTTTCCCGGCTGACCCAGGAGCCAGTTTCCATCCACCCCAAGTAGTAATTGATGCGGGCGCTCCGCCGACGAACGTTGGTGTCGCGATGGTGGTATTCGTAGTGTTGAATGAACACTGTCCAGAAGTCTGACATAGGTTATTCGTGAAAGTGCAGCTAGGTGTGTTGCACGTGGCCGGCCCTACAGTAGTTCCGATTAGGATGTTGTTCCTCGCTACGAGACCGGTCGTGTCTGACACACCTCCGCCTGTCATTCCCCAACTAATGAAGTTGCTTACGTTATAGAACGTGTTGTGATCAATAACAGCATTAGAGCAACTGCCAGGAGTGCTGTAGCACCACATTTGAACAGCGTTGGTGATTAAGTTGTTCTTGAATATCACCGGGGTCGTGGCGTCATGATGCTGGAGCACTACCTCAACGTCATCAAACCAGTTCCCTATGATCTGGCAGTTCGGGCAGTCACTGACAAACTGAATTGCATCGCAGTGAGGCGCCCCGGGTGTGCTTTCACACGGCGCCTGCCTGATATTCTTGAAATGGTTACCTGGGCCGATGATGACGTTGTTCAGCGACCCGCCCGTTTGGATGCCGTCCCCACCGTTGTTCGTCGACTGGCCCTGGATCAGGTTGTTGCGCAGGATCACTCCGTTCACTTCGACGATACCAATCTTTCCCTCACTCCAAGATGGCCGCGTGTTCGTGAAATTGTTGCCATCGATGACGATTTTTGAATCTGTCGCGCCAGGACACCCGAATCCGTAGTTGTACACGGATATCCCGGACGTATCCTGAACCCATGTGTTATTGACGACCTGAATGTTTTGACTGCACGCCTGGATCAGCATGTCATTGATCGTCAGGTTGCGGAATCTGATATAGCGTGAGTTCACCACCTGCGGTGAAATAGTCGCGCCACGCCCGCTAGTCGAGCGAACTGTGACGAACCCTGTTCGTCCGGTGATCCCGTTGAAGCTTACAGACCCGTAGCTCCCGCTATTTAGGCAAATGACAGACCCGTTTGCGGCAGATGCGACGGCTGTTTCGAGTCCAGTCGAATTGCTGAATGTGCTGGTGCACGATTGTTCTTGAGCATTGGCGCCGAACGACACACAAAAAATGATGATTGCAATCAACAGCTTCATGTAACAACCTTTTGTAGTTCGGTATCAGTTATCCATGGCCCTTCTAGCCCGCTTTCATCATAAGCACGGATGTTGAAATAGCGCGTACCTGTACCTATGCCAGAGAATGTCGACCACGAAGCGATACTTGTCACGGCGCCGACAGTGGCAACGCCTGCTATCGATCCAGCAGCTACTGCTGCCGCGTCTTCATACCCCCAGCTTGTTGTTGCCCAGTAGACCTTGTAACCTGTAGCATCCGATAATGCATTCCAACCAAGCACCCCAGAGCCGCCTAAAGAAGCAGTTTGACTGGATGTGAGCACAAGTATTGATGCCGCTGCCTCAAAGAACGTTGATGACTCGGCGCTTGCTGCGGTTACGCTGAATGACTCGGCGCTTGACTTCGCGAAAACAGCGGCCTCTGCCTGCGTTGCTGTGAGACTGAGAACATCCTGCGTGATCTTGACGAATGCCGCCCACCTGCGCCCAGCGATTCGTGTTGCAGCGACATGAGGCCAGTAGCGCCTCACGTAAGCACCCATTCTCCGGTCGGTGCCCACTTAACAGCGATATATCCGTACTGCACGGCGCCTGGCATGCCGGCTGGCGAGCGGATGGCCCCGCCCGTCCACGCGAACGCCGGCACGCCGACGCCTGCCATGTAAACGTAGACGGCATCGTCGATGGTCGCGCCGAGGCTGTTTGCGGCCGGCAGGGTGATGACGCCCGGGCTCACCGAGTTGTAGACGATCTCATTGTTCAGGTCGTCCGACCCGACCGATGTGTCTGCGCCTACCGTGCGTGACTTCGTGACGCCGGCGATGCGCCCAGATAGGACTCGGTTGAATGCCGGCATGTCAAAGCCTCTGCCCCTTGATGGTGATGCTCGGATCGACCGCGCCCGCACCGAAGGTGACGGTGATGTCGGTGTCCCGTGACGCGGTGTTCGCGCTCGACCTGGCAATGGTCTCTTCGGTGCTGCTGACCGAGTGAGCGGATCCGCCCAGGCCGGTCCCGTCGATCTTGATCGTCGCCGAGGCCGACCCGCTGACGCACTTGGTGGTCGTCTCGGTGATCCGAAAGGCGTACGGCGCGCGCAGCACGATGCTGTAGTCGCGGGCCGTCGTGGTCCCGACGAATGCCCACGTGAAGCCGACGTTCAGCGCCGCGCTGCTCGGCCCGCAGAGCGTCTCGTTCGGGGCGGCCACGTCACACCCCCACGCCGACGACGGACAGCCGTGCGGTGCCGGTGGCGATGGCCGTGATGTTCCAATCCCAGTTGTCCCAGGTCGAGAAGATCGGCAGGTGATCGAAGGTGTCGCCGTTCTTCACGCCGCCGGAGACCGGTAGCACGAAGGTCGCGAGGATTTCCTTGTTCGCCTCGCTGCCGTTTGCCCATGCGCGGAATTGGACCGTGCACGAGCCGCCGCCGGTCAACTCCACGCCGACCGTCGCCCCGTACTCCGGGAACTTCGTCAGCGTGGCCGGAGCCTTGACGCCGGTCGTCGTGGCGGTCTGGGTATCGGTGAGCTTAGTTCCCATGTCATGATTCCGTGATGCCGATGTACCGGATCGACCCGGCTTCGTCGGCTAGCGCATATACGAAAGTCATCTAACGAACCAGCTTCAAGAAGCGGTCAACGTGTACACAACGTTGAGCGTGTCCAGGTTGTTCACCGCCTGCGACCCGCCCGTGAAGTCGCCGGCCGAGAACAGCACGCCGGTGGTGTTGTCCTTGGTTGCCGAGCCGCCGTTGTTCATGAAGCACCCAGCCACCGTGCCGCTCGACGTGATGGCGTAAGCCGTGCTCGGCGAGGTGCTGACGCCGGCAGAGGCCGATCCCATCGTGATGGCCGGCCGGTTGCCGGTGTACGCCGGCGCGTTGGTACCGCCGACCTCGGACCAGCCGCCGTGCGACGCCTGCGTGTCGCCGGCCGCCTTGGTGCCGGTGCCGCACAGGCCCATCACCAGCGTCTGCGTGTAGGCGGATCCCTTCAGGTACTTGTCGAGGATGTCGTTTTTGCCGACCGTCGTGACCAGGTTGTCGAACACCTCGGCGAAACGGACGTACTGCAGCGGGCGCATGCGGGCGCTGAGTTCGTCGATCTTCTTGGCGACCTTGGTCTGCTCCGCGATGTACCACGGTACCGCCGCCTTGACTCCGAGCACCCCCAGCACCTTCTCGCGCAAGCGCGCGAGCTTTCCCGCCTTGGGTTGCCGCGCTGCCTCGTCCTGCAGGCGCGCCAGCATCTCGCTGGCGCCGAGTCGCTCGGACCACAGCGGCAGGAACTGGTCGATCTTCCCGGGAATCGGCGTCAGGCACTCGACCTTGTAGCGGCCGTGAAGGGTCTTCGCCTCGTCGGCGCGCTGGGTGTCTGCGAATTGCATGGTCGGTCCTTGGGTAGGTCAGGGTTGGTACTGCAGGGCGGCCATTTGCGCAGTGATAGCCGCGACTTCCGCCTCGTGTGTCGCAGCGATGTCGGCGAGCTCCAGCAGCCGACCAGGAGAAACACCACCATCGGCCAGCATCTCGGTTTCGCGCCGAGACAACGCAGCGTCTCGCGCCTCGATATGCGCATTGCGCTTGTGCCACAGCGGCAAGAAATCGCTCATACGCTCCGGCAATGGGGCGAGGACGGATGCGGCCGCGGAGGCTCCATTCGGTGCTGTCATGGCATTGCCCCCGTTAAATCACCGGCGGGCTGGTGTTCGCCAGCTGCGACGCGGCCGCGGTGACGGCGGACAGCTTGTCACTGATCGAGGCGAACGCCGCATCCATGGCCGGCGTACTCGCGCCGGCATTTGCCACTGCGTCCTTCAGCGCGGCGATCTCGGCGGTGATCTCGCTCAGGCCCTCGGCGAGTAGGTTGCCGACGGTCGTTAGGCCGGCAGCGGTTGCCTCGAGGGCTGCGGTTTGCTGTGCTTGATCCATTGCGAGTCCTTGAAGATGCGACGCGATCGCCGCGAGAGAGAGCGCGATGCCGTCGATTGCGGATCCAGCGACGACGAAGCGGAGATTGATGTCAAGCGCCATCCTTCAGCACGTCACCATGAGCAGAGTTGCGCTGACTGGATCGGGTCCGACGAGACTCGTCACGGTCCCGGCCGTGTCCAGTGCTGCAAGCGATCGGCGCAGCGCCGTCATGGAGTTTTCAGCGTACTTGAAGCCGCGCGAAGCACCGGACGCGGCCCCCTGCGATGCGACCTGCCTCGGCGCACCTGCAGCTGCGACGATCGCGACAGCCATCGACTGGATCAGGATCTGGTCCATCTCCGAGTAGCCGGCGTTGATCATCGCCAGCTCTGCAGACTCGACCTTGTCGACCGCGGCGGCCACGATGTAGCTCGGCACGCCGACGCCAAGCGCCTGGTCTAGATACTGCTGCGCCTGGGCCGTCGTGATCACTTCTTGCCCTTGTGCTTGTGCTCCGGCTCCGCCTTTTGCTCGGCCGGGGCAGGCACGCACTTGCCGACGGCCCACGCGGGCACCGAATCGCCTTCGATCTCGACGACATCTCCGGGCTTCGCGCCGGCCGGCCACGGAGCCTTGAGATGCGTGATCTTGACCTTCACGGCGATCAGGTCCGGGTGTAGGCGGTGATGTGCGATCGCGCGTTCGCATCGCTGCGGAACTGCGGCGCGGCGACGGCCATGACCTGGAAGACGTAGTCATCCTCGGTGTTGTGGCGCGTCTTCGGCCGAGTCGTCATCGGCATCGCCGAGAGGATCGAGCCCCACTCGCCGCTATCGATGTTGTTGATCGCGATGATGTCGTTCGCGGCCAACTTGCTGCACGGCACCACCTCGCGGACACCCGGCATCGCCAGCATGCGCTGGGCGATGGTCGTCGGGTAGTTGGTGACGTAGTCCGTCACCCCGGCGTAGAACCAATCCGCGTAGTTCACGAAGACGGTGGCCTGGCCGAAGCTGTTGTCGGTGATGAGCGATTGCAACGTGGTGCTGAATGCCGTCGCCCAGTTCGCGCCCGTGCCGCCGTTGAGGTTGAACGCCCCGTAGGTGCCGCTGTTGCGGTCCGGGAAACTCTTCAGGCCGTAGATCGTCGAGCCGCCAACCACGATGGACGACAGGCCGTTGATGACCATGTCCTCGAGCTTCTCGGCGACGATGCGCTGGTTGTTGGCGAGCGAGTCCGCCGATTGCAGGCCGCCGCCCTTGGTCATCACCGCCCATTGGCGCCATCCGAATGCCGCCTCCGAGTGAATGACCGGGATCGGCGTGCCGGCGAAACTGACGGACGCCGCGTCGGCGCTTCCGACCGCGCGGCCGTCCATGGAGACGGACGCCGCGCCGGAGTCGCCGACCTTCGGATACAGCGACATGATGTCGCCGATCTCGGTGGGCGTGGTGTTCCCGCGCGCCAGCCGATTGAAGACCGCGAGCACGTCGCGCTGGATCATGGCGCCGCGCGAATCGATGCGGCGCCATGCATCCAGGCCGATTGGGGCGGCGTTGCCGACCATGAGAGGGCCACCGGCTTGCGCCAGCAGCTCGGCCTCGCGGCGATCGAATGCAGCCAACGCGGCGTTTCGGACCGCGGTCTGGTGGTTGGTGTAAAGCAGCATGTTCTCAGTCCCCGATCACGGCTTGGTGTAGCTGTTGGCGATCTCGACCTCCATCAGGTCGCCAGCGCTCTTGGCGCCGGACCCGCGGGAGTACGCGATCACCTGATTCGTCGAGGCGGCGGCGGCAGCACGGCCGGCAGCCGCGACGGTTAGCTCTTGTCCAAAGCTGTAGGTCGCGGCGGCAACCGCCACCAGATACCGCTGCCCCGTCTTGAGCACCGCGGCAACGCCGGTGTCGCCGCTGGCGTAAGCCTTCAGCAGCGGGTTGACCGTGTCGAGGTAGTCCGCCGACGCCGCGTAGAAGTCGCGGTTCATCAGCAGCCGCAGGTAGCCGGCCGGGGCCGTGGCCTGGGTCAGCGTCGACGCGCCTTCGGTTACGAAGGTGCACGGCAGGTAGGCGCCCGCGACGGTCTTGTCGCTGACGGTCTTGGGCGTCTCGTCGACCGGCCCGAGGTATGCACGAGTGCCCATTTACGCGGCCTCCTTCACGTTGAAAAACTTGTTCGGGTCGTGGTCGGCGTACGGGTTGGCCGGCTGCCCACCGCTGTTGCCGACGACGATCGGCGCCGCCTTGGCGCTGGCCTTGAGTTCCTTGCATCGGGCCAGGCCCATCGCCTTGAAGTCGTCGGCCTTGAGCGAGCTGTTGACGGCCAGCTCGGTCGCCAGCGTGGCGAGCTCGGCGTCAGACGCGGCGCGCGCGGCAGCCTCGTGCTCGGCGATCTTGGCGTTGGCTGCGGTGAGCCGGTCCTCGCCCGGCTTGGCGACCAGCGAGTTGTAGGCGGACAGCAGCTGGGCATCGTCCAGGCCGTCTGTCTTGATGCCGGCCGCATTGAGTGCGGCGACGATCTGGGTCTTCATGCTGTCCTCGTCCTTTCGGTTGGTGACCGTCTCGTACTCGACCTTTCGGTGCACTTCGACGGGTTCGCTGGTGAATGATACGGAGCCGCCGGAAGAAACCGCGTAGTCCTGCTTCCACATGCGGCCGTCGCGGTCGCACCAGATGGCGTACCGGTCGAAGACTTCCCGGATCCAGCAGCCTTCTGCCATCAGCGCGTACAGGCCGCTGGTGATCTGGTCGAAGGAAAGGTCATAGCTGCCGCCGTGCGTCACCAGGCGCTTGACCCATGCGACCAGGCCAGCGCTGCGGCGGTCTTCCGGGTCGACGTTGACCGTGACCTCCTCGACCTCCTCCGGCTGTCCGGCGGCGTTCAGGAACATGCCAACGCCCTCCTCCGGCGTTCCGGCACCCTTCTCGTCGAGCAGGATCGCCAGGTGGTCGTAGGCGATGTTCGTGGCGATCCGGCCGTACTTCTTGCCGCGGCTCTCGCCGCCGGCGTTGATGACCTCGCAGTAGAGACCGGTGCTGACGTGGATCGGCTCGGCGTTCGTGCCGGCGATGGCCGCGTCGAGCCGGTCGACCAGCTTGGCGCCGGCGGGGATGGCCTTGGCTTGCGCCTCGTTGACGATTACATCCACCAGGGTGCGGCCGCCCTCGTGCCGCGCGTTCTTCGCGAAGGAGCCGATCCAGGCCGCGGCCAGGGCCTCGCCGTTGACGGCGCTGATGTGCTGACCGGCCGAGTTCTTCGGGTGGCCGGCCGGCGCCGGCTTTCCCTCGAGCGTCGCGGCGCTGCTGGCAAGCTGGTCGGCCGGGTACAGCATGCCGTTGAGGACGATGTCGTCGACGGCGCCGCACACCTCGCGGATCGTGTATGTGCTTCCGGCCTTGCTGACGTTCGAGGCGTTGACCGCGCTGACCAGGTGGACGAGCTTTCGCTTCATTGGCAAACCTTGGGGAGTTGCTCACGCATGCTACGGAGCCTGTTCTATCCCTTGTCGTACCTGCTCTGCCAGGCCTTCTTTTCGTTCGCCATCGTCGATTGCAGCTTCTTCGTCAGGATCGGCTTGCCGTTCTCGTCGAGCAGGCATTCGGTTGTGCTGCAGTGGCAGTTGTGCCGGTTCCCGCGCTCGGCATAGAAGGCGCGGACCTCTTCCCGCGTATAGGACTTCCCGTTCCTGCTCGCATGCCATGGGCGCGTCGTCGGGATCAGTGCCGATGTCCAAAGAAGGCCGGTCTTGATCCCCAGCTCCTCTTCGGCCTGCTCCGCTTCCGCGAGGCGCGACATGCGCAGGGTGTCGTTGATGTCGGTCTGCGCGTAGGCCATGGCCTTCGCCTTGCCGACCTCGAGCCGCTCCTGGATCAGCTTGCGCGCCGCCTTCGGGTTCAGGCCGTCGGCCACCGCCTGCCCGATGACCTGCGCCAGGGATGAGCGCTGCTCTGCCGCCAGGCCGGTCCAATGCTCGTAGCTCTTGAACTTCGCCATCGCGATGCGGTTGCGATACGGCTCGCTGTACACGACCGAGGCCAAGCTGCGCGCCGCGGCGTAGGTGGTGGACAGCCCGGCCAGGTTCGCCGCGCTCTGCGCCGTCCCTAGCTGGGATGCCTCCTCGGTGTAGCGGTTCCACCAGAAGACGTGCGCCACGTCCCGCTCGTCAAGCATCCATCGGGATAAGGTAGCCTGTAGCTCCTCGGCGAGTGTGGCGAGCTGCTCCGGCGTCAGGCCGTAGCGCACCTCCGGTCCGCGAAGCTCGTTGACCGCGTAGACCGGGATCCGATCGAAGACGGCAAGAAGCTCGCGCTCCATGGCGGCGAAGCGCTTGCGGATCTCGGCGTAGGCCCGGCGCAGGATGCCGGCGGCGCCGGTGCGGTCCTTCGGGGTTCCTGGGATCGCCGGATTGCGGACCGGCACGGCGGGCTTCACGTTGACCGAGACGCCACCACGCGCGGCCGGGCCGGCGCCTGCTGCGGATCGGCTGCCGGGTCCGCCATCGGATCGCTGCCAGGATCGCCAATCCCAGGGTCTCCCTCGGTCGGCATTCCATCGTCGGCGCGCGGCTCGAACCCAGCCACGCCTCGCAGTTCGTTGGCGTCGAAGATCGGCTCTGACAGGCCGGCGGCGAAAGCCTGCTGCATGGCGCCGGTCAATTTGGCAAGGTTCGCGAACTTCGCATCGTCGCCAGGCGCATCCAACGGCGGCCATTCGATCTCGAACTCGCCTGCGTCGATCAGCCCGGCTGCCTGCATGCGCTTGACGAACTGCTCGAGCATGGGCGTCAGTTCATTGAACTGGCGTGACTTGCACCGCGCAAGCATGTCGGCCTTGTCTTCGTTGCTGGCGAGGCGTCCGGTTTGCTGCCCGAAGAGGATCGTGTAGGGGATCTGGACCGACGCGGCGAAGAGGTTTGACGCCACCTCGAAACTCGGCTTCGGATCGCTGACCGTGGTCTGCAGCGTGCTCGCCTCGCCGCCCTGCAGAACCAGGCTGCTATCGATGTTGCGATTGAGCGCCAGCATCTTGTCTTCGATGGCGGTTTTGATCGCCGAAGCCGTCGGCGTCGTACCGCCAGGCTCGGCAGCGATCTGCCCTGGGCTCGAGTTCGCATCGAACGACAGCACCACGGTGCGCGCCGAGTTCTTGATGAAACTCTCGGCACTGCCGCCACTGATCTTCTCCAGGTCGACCAGCGAGTTGAAACCGGCCAGCAGCAGCGGAACGCCGTCGAAGAAGTCGTTGCCAACGCTGCCTTCAGCGAGAATCTGAACGCGGCTCGGGTGCACGTCGGCCCAGTCCTCCGGCTTCGCCTGCGTGTCGCCGGTCGATCCTGGACGCCTGGACCGGTACTGCCACATGGCGGGCTTGCCGTAGTTCTCGGCGTCGGCCATGTCGGAATTCCAGGCCACGACCCTGATCTGGTCCTCGTAGACCGGAATCAGGTCGACCAGTGCGCGTGCGGTCTGCAGCGGCTCGGAGAGCTTGCGGCCATCGGCGACGCGGTAGATCAGCGCGGCGTAGCGCCCAACCATGTTGCGCCGGTCAAGGTCACGCAGCTTCGCCCAAGCGTTGATGCCCGTGAGCATCGTCGAAAGCTTCGTCTCCCAGTCGGTCGGCTTGTCGGCTTCCGGCTGCTTGATCCGCGGCCGCTCCTGCCAGCACTTGTCGAGGATGCGATGCACAGCACCGTGACCAGGACCGCCACGACTGTAGGCGTTCATCAGGTGCTGGAAAGTGACCGTGTCCGGATAGCCGTACTGCTGCCACGCTCGCGGTCGCTTCGCATCGAGCGCCCCGGCCCAGCCGACCAGATCCTCGCGCGCGCACCGGATTGCGTAGTCGGAGGTGTTGACGGTGATCTTGCTCATGCAAGGGATGCTAGGGACGGGTCAAAGCAAGACGCCTGACTTCGGGCCGCCGATCAGCGCCGCATAGGCCCGCGACGCAGCGTCGACCTGGTCGTCATTCAGTCCGTTCGGGAAGGTCTTCAGTTCATCGATGAAATCCGTATTCCACGAACCGCGAAGCATCAGCACGTTTCCCTGATTAACCTGGCTAGCGAAAGGCCTCGAGCGCACGACCTTGTCACCAGTCTCAGGACTCGCGTGCACGACGTGCCCGGCCAGCATTGCCGTCAGAGCTGCCACCTGTCCTTTCCCGGCCTGTCCCGGGTCTTGAGGAAACGATTGCATCAGCCCGAAGCCGTCGGCCGAGGCGGTTGCCCTGATGAGTTGGTCACGCTTTGCCGTTCCGAACTGCTTTCGCCTGATGTCGGCCACGATGACACGGCCATCCTGCAGGCATCCAAGTCTCACGCCGGCGGTGTAGTCACCAGCGCCTTCTGTAGCGGCGAGATCCCAGCCGCGGCACCAGCTTACAACGCCAGCCGGTATCGCGTCGACGATGCCGATCTGATCGGCCTCGAACTCGCCACCAGTGATGGGCGAAGGCCGCTGTTGGAATTGCCCAGCCACGGCGTAGGCGCGCATCACCTTCTTGTCGCGGTCGACCACTTCGCGCGGAAATCGGCCAGGGAACAGAAGTTCCCCGACCTCCTTGCGAGGGTCCGCGAATCCGATGCTGGTCGCCCGGCGTGGTCCCTCCCACTCCATCGGTAGGCAGAGGTGATCGTATCCAAAGTTCTCCGACAGGATCAGGCCGGAGACATCCTTCTCGTTGAGGCGCTGCATCACGACCACGATCGCCGATGAATCAGGATTGTTCAGGCGCGTCGGCAATGTCTCTCGGAAGATGCGGTTTGCCTCTTCAAGTCTCGCCGCACTGTGGGCATCCTCGACGCTGTGTGGGTCGTCCCACGCCACGCGATCTCCGCGCCTGCCAGTCATTGATCGCACCGGGCATGATTGCCGCCAGCCAGTGGCCCCGTTTTCGAAGTAGGTCTTCGCGTTCTGGTCGCTGGTCAACGTGGTAGGCCAAAGGCGCTGATACCAGTCCGATTGCACCAACCGGCGCATGCGCATGTTGTCTCGCGTCGCGAGCCCTTCTTCATGGCTTGCGCCGATGAACCGGATGTGAGGCATCCTCTTCGGGCCCCACTCCCACGCAGGCCAGAAGACCGAGGTCGCCATGCTCTTCATGGTGCCCGGCGGGATGTTGATCAGCAGGCGATTGATCTGTCCTGCAGTGACGGCCTCGAGGTGGTCCGCCACGGCGTCAAGATGCCAGCCGTGTATGTACGGCTGCCCAGGCTCCAGCACCGGCCATGCGCGCTCTATGAAATTGCACAGGCTGCGCGCACAGTAGTCGCGCTCGATCGCCTGCCAGTCCGCATCAGACAGCCGGCGTAGTGCGTGCATCCAGCAGTTCTCTCAGCGCGCTATCCGAGAGCTTGCCGGTATCGAGTTCCGATTCGGCCGGCAGCTCGGAGCCAATCCTATCCTTGTTCGCCGCGAGCAAGTCGAGCGCGATGCTGGCCGATTCATTGGCGAGCTTGGTCAGCACGCCAACATTCCTCAGGTTGTCGATCGACGCCATCGGGTCAGCATCGTCAACCCGGCTGACTTCGGAATTGGCAAGCGACTGCAGCCGATGCGCCGTCTTGGCACCCAATTCGGCCGCACTCGCCAAGCTGCCGCTGATGTTGCGCAGCTTCTCGGCGAGAGAGATCGCGGCATGCTGATGGGCTGTCGGGAGAGCGGCAAGCGCGTCCTGGGCCGCAGCCAGGGTTTCGGCGACGTTTCGAATCTGCGCCGAATGAGTCGCAAGTCTCCTGATCGTCGCGTCGCCTACTTTGTACTCACGGGACAGCGCGCGAACGCCTTCGCCAGCTGCCAATCGGCGGCGTACCTCTTCCTGCTGCTTTGGGTTCAATGCCGGCGGCCTGCTCACTCGTAGCCTCCTTGATCGTCATCGCCGATCAGATCGAGCAGTTTCCGACTACGCGTCTTGGCCTTCTTCGTCGGCTTCGGCGGCCGCTGCCGGGCCCGGCGCTTGCGCTCCTTCTCGATGTCATCCTGCGTCAGTCGCTCCGGGTAGGCTGCTCCGATCACTCGCTTGATGCCGGTGTCCATCTGCAGCTTCTGCACGCAGCGCAGTTTCACCGGATCGGTATCCCATGATCGAGCCTTCTCGCTCATGATGCGCTTGGCGAGCTCGAAGACCGAGGTCGGAAAGAAGATCGGCGGCATTGCGACCGCTCTTGCCGGAACGATTCTCTGGATGATCGGCATTGCATCTTCTTCCGTCTCTTCGTGGAAGATGTCGCTTTGCGGCGACTTTTCTATGCGCGCCATTTCTTACCATCGTCTCTCATGTTGCGCTGCACAAAGAGAAGCGGCCACCTGATCAAGGTAGCCGCGTGCCTTAC
>ERZ650310.139-NODE-139-length-21201-cov-11.448595_pt1 | contig 21201 bp, 33 predicted proteins | sample MGYA00376246_ERZ650310 | MGnify/ENA primary metagenome ERZ650310 (study PRJEB26733, sample SAMN07839286) | wastewater metagenome | biome: small river; feature: stream; material: water | place: USA: North Carolina | collected 2016-03-01 ...
TGCGACGAGCGCTACGAACCGAGCAACCCTGTGCAGGTGGTGGAGCTATGAGCCCAGTGGACCTCAACCGCCCCCGCGCCCTCACCGCAGCGCCCTTCACCATGTCGCTGGGGGAGGTGGAAGAGTTGCGCTCCCTCACTGCTGCGGCAGCCACAGAACTCGCCGCATGGCGCGCCCGCTTCGAGCACGATGACCCGGAGGGGTTCCTCATATATCGCGAGGACGATCGGCAGGAGTCGTGGTTTATGAGGCGACCCAATAGGCCAATTAGCCACACGCACAGATACCCAATGCTCCGGCTGTTGCGATCATGATGCCACGCCTCCGCGGCCTCCGTGTTTCCACCGTCACCCCGCCCGATGACCCCAGCGTCTACGCCTTCGGCCGTCTGCCCGTCGACACCGCGGAGTGGGGCCCGTGCGACGTTGGCCAGCGCCTGGGCCGGTGGCTCACCGACGAGCGGGAGATTGACACCAGGGCGGGGCGCTACTCCGAGATGGGGTGCATGCTGCGCAGCGGGGTATTCTGGGTGCGGCCGGCTGAGGTGATGGTGGTGCAATGCGGCTACGGTGGCGGTCCGCCGTGTGAGACTGCCGAGCAGCACGCGGCGCGTCTGGAAGCGGAGCGCCTCGCATCTATCGCCGTCGAACTCGCCAGCCTCTACGACGACGATGAGAGCGATGACTACGACACGGGCCACTGAGCGGCAGTGGCAGCGTGCAGATTGACACCGCCCTCCCTCCGCCGCGCCTCGCTCCCCAACCTGGAGCGCCTGGCGCGGGCCCTGGGCGTTGATGTGGAGATGGAGCGTCGGAGGGCAAGACGCGCCGCGGTGGCGTGGCACTGGGCGCTGTGCACCCTCTTAGCGGGGCGACTGCGGCGGGAAGCTGCCACCTCAGAACTCGCGCGGATTCATGCCCCGACTCAGAGAGCCCGCCACCGCGCATGCGAATATTGTGGATGTGGTACGGCTGAGTCTGTTGGAGGGAGATGCGAATGACAGATAGACACGCTGGCTACCTGGTTACGATCGAGCGCGACATCCGCGAAGACGACGCGCAGGGCATTCTCGACGCCATCTCGATGATTCGCGGTGTGCTGGTTGCTGAGCCTGTGACGGGCGGCATTCAGCAGCAGATTGCCGACAACCGAGCACGCAACGGGCTGGTGCAGAAGATTCTCAAAGCAGCACAGGAGAGCCAGTGAAGCGCCGCCCATACACCCCTACGCCGCCCATCACCCAGGCGGCCGAGCCATTCAACGGCACCAATCGGCACGAGCGGCGCAAGCTGGACGCTGTGGGCCGCCGCGCTGAGCGGGCCGAGTTCAAGAGAGCGGATGCGCGCTACGTCGACTTCGGCGCCGCGGACGCTACCAGCCCGGAGGGGCCCAGCGAGGTGGAGCGCCCATGCGTGTACGCGAAGGCTGTGCACGCTGCGAAGATGGCGCGACGCAAGGAGCGTGGGCGTACGGGGCACGGTGGGGCTGCTGCCCGCTCCAGGCGCAAAGCGAAGCGGGCGCAGGCGTCGCCGCCGGGAATGCAACGCAGTGACGGAGTGGAATGAGACAGAGCATGACTACGAAGAGCGGTGGCGGAGAGTACCTCGTGAGCGACCCGCGGTTGACGGTGGCGGAGGCTGCGGAGCGGGCCAAGCCAGCAACACACCTCAAGGCCGAGGTGTGCGAGCCCTTCGGCTTGGGCGAGGTCCACGCCGAGCATGACATCGCTGTCATCAAGCGCAAACCTGGCGAGCGCGGCATCCTGAGTCGGGCTGCCAGCGATGACGCGCCCACGGCTGCCGAGTTGGATGCGTTTATGGCTGCGGCCACTGGCACCGGCAAGAAGACAGTGGCCAACGTCACGCTCTACGACCCTGAGAGCCCCGCGCGCGGCGCTACGCTGCCCACGGAGGGCGACACGGCCGAGGTTTGGTACCGGTTCGCCAATCACTGTGCGACGGCGTGCGGCCTCACAATCGAGCGCCAGTGGGTAAACTTCGCTGTCTACGGCAACCCGTGGACGGTGCTACTGAACGATGCGGAGAGCGGCGAGGACCACATGCGGCGGGGGATGCGGTTTAGGCTGGCGTTGTCTCAGGCGCTCGGTGCTCATGGTCCGCAGTCGGTGTACGTGTCGTACGTTGCCACAGTGCAGCCCATTCGCATCAACGAGACGAGCGCACCGCAGCAGCCTACCGAAGCCGAGCGGCTAGCGCTGAACAATGCCGCCGCAGAGCGCGAGGGAGAGGCCCTCCGCGCCGAGATCGCCAGGCCTCCGCGGTTGGGCTTCCGAAGCGTAGCCATGGCTCAGTACATCAAGGCTATCGAGCAAAGCGAGCGCAACGGCGGCGCGCCCATCGCCGAGCCGGGCCCCACCGAAGCCGAGCGCGTCGCCGCCGAGCTCGCCCGGCAGCCGCGCGGGCTGAGCGTGGAGCAGTGGCAGGCGTACCTCTGCTCTTTCGAGGGCACGGGGCCGATGCCGTATCGCTTCACGGCGGCGGACTACGCAACGGTGCGTGCTCGCGTCGAGGCTGGAGAGCTGACTGTGCCCGAGCGCATCATGCGCCATGCACCCGCTCCGGTGGTGAAGCGGAATTGGTGGGAGCGGTGACCGGCCGGTGGAGCATCTTCGCGCTGCGCATGCAGCTAGAGTTGTTACGGCGCGAGCAAGACGCACGGGAACTCGCCAGAATCATGAGCTGCCCGCGCAAGCTGAAGAAGCGCCTGCTCCGACAGCGGGCGGCAAAGCAGCGCTGGAGACCACAACGACAAGAGCACAAGCGCTTCGGCAACCGCGGCGGCCCGTTCCGTGATCGCAGCAGGCGCGGCTGGTCTTTCGCCTCGCGGATGCGTTTCAGCTGGCAGCGCCACCGCGGCATCGGTGACGGTGCGCGTGCGGACAACCACCGCGACGGCATGGGGATGGGAAAGCGTGGAGTTAACCATGCGCGGGGTTGGCTGGCGCCGCTCATCGAGGCGGAGTGCGCGGCCCGGGCGCAGACCAATCCCCAATAGCTGGTAGGGTCATCTCATGGCAAAAGCAGCAAAGCGCGGCAGGCGAGTCATCAAGGCGCCCCACGGCCTCTACCTCGCGGAGGTGGAGCGCGTGGGCGACGGTTTCACCTTCGAGCAAACGTGCTGGTACACAGCGAACCAGCGCGACGCGTGCAAGTATCGGGACCGCAAAGAGGCAGACATCGCGCTGGCATCGATCGCGGACGTGACGTTGCGCATTGTGCGGTTGCGCCCGCGCCCCGGGGTGCCACTGTGACGCTGTGCACCGACCTCACTGAGATTGGGCAGGCTATCGCGGCCCTGCCTACCACCAACGCAGCAGCGAAACACGACGCGCTCATGTTTGCTCGCTCTCTGGCAACCCGAGGCGTTCCACGCGTCACTGTGAGCGAGGATGACGGTGTGGTCCTTACCTACGAAGGAGAGGCCGCCACTGTCTGGTACAACGCGGTCAACAACGTGACCGGCGAGCGCACCGTGCGCGTGTCGACGAGGCACGACAACGGACACTCTGGTGTGTTGGATATGAGCCCGCGTGCCGTGGGCCTGATTGCAGCCATGCTGCTGGCGAGGACGTAGAGAGATGAGTGAGCGGTTGGAGCGCATTGAGAAGATGCTCACGTTCGGGTGGATCGAGCCCGACGCGCGGAGTGTAATGCGCGAGATACTAGATCTGGTTGGTGAGCAAGCCACCGCGGTCGACGCACTCACGGCCCGAGTCGACGAACTCGAGAGCCGCGGGCAGCGTGCTGCGGAGTACGCGGCGGCACGGGTGGGCAAGTGAGCACTATGGGGCGGCCCTTCGTCTGCGTCGCCGAGGACTGCCAGGCGTGCGACCACGACCATTACACGGACGAGTACACCGTGGGATTCCGCGCTGGCTTCCGCACGGCGCGGGAGCTGGCCGCGAGGGAGCGCGAGGCCATCACCAAGCGCGAAGCGGCGGTGAATGCCACGGAGCGCACCACGCGACGCGAGATGGCTGAAGCCGAGGAGCGCCACCACCGCACGCTCGATGTGATGGATGCTGAGGTGGCGAGGCTGACGGCTGCGCTTGCTGCCTACAGCGGCAACGCGAAGGGTTGGGTGTACGGGGCATGACCATCGACGACCACGAAGGCGGACGCGTTGGAGCGCTACGCGTCAGCGACATCATCGGGCTACTTCAGGGGTGTGACTGTGATGCGGATGCCGTGGGCGTGAGCGTGCTCGACGATGGCGCCGTCCGCGTCGACCGATACCTGAGAGAGGAACGAAGCCGATGACCACAGCCGCAACGTACCGCCCATACCCCGGTCACCCCTTGGAGCAACCTGTCCCGTACGCCTTGCCGAGATTGCCCGACTTGCCGATGCCCGAGATGCCGCTTCCGCTGCTACCAATCCCAGCCATCAACCCCGACCGCCGCGCCTGCGCTGGCTGTGTGGGGCCGGGGGGTGTGGCCGAGTTGCAGCGGCGGTTGTATGAGGCCGAAGTACACGCCGTGGCTTGGCGCCAGATGGTAACGGCCGGCAACGGCGGCGAGTTTTTCGACCTCTATGACACCACTCAGACACCCAACGAGCGCGCATACGACGCGCTCATGGCGGAGCGGCAGAAGCGGCAGCGGGCGGGCGCTGAGGTGGGGCGGATGCTGCGACTGCACGATGCCCTTGCGATCCAAGCCCACACGCAGGTGGCCAACGCCAATCGCCGCGCCGACGAACTCCAGCGCAAAGCCAACAGCATCCCCCTACTCGAAGACAAGATCGACCGCCTCAAGGCTGAGAACCTGCGGCTGCTGGGCAACGAGCTGGCGTTCGCCGTGTCCGAGGTGCTCACCAATGGCCATCGTCCCAGAGTGCAGGTTGTCGAGTTGCTGGGTGCCGAGCCGGTGAAGGCGTCGCTTGCGGAGCGCGCGCGGCGCCGAGCGTACACGGAGCGCGACGATGACGACTACGACGCAGACGACTGAGGGCGCTGCGCAGAGCCTTTCGCGACTGTGCCATAGTGGCCACCGGATGACGACGTACACCATTAGTCACGGCTTCTACGGTTGTGAGACCGGGTGCTGCGGCACGCGTGTGGAGTGGGAGCACGCGGACGGCACCGGTGGCGATAGATTCGACTTCAGCGAGCCCGAGTTCATCCCCTCGACGGATGAGGAGCGGCGCGAGATCCTGGAAGACCTGCTGCCGGGCAAGTGGCGCGATGGGGACACCGTCGAGTTCATACCTGAGGGCTTCTGCCATATCCGCTCAAACCGCGACCTTCAACGAGAACTGAAAGATGTGCGTGCCGAGCTAGCCACGGAGCGTGAGACGTCGCTCAAAAAGGCGCGCGCCGAGGAACTCGACAGCGTACTCGCGTGGCTCGACATGCTCTGTGCGACGTGCCGCCCGGACGAGCGGCGTGGTGTGCGCGCTGCGATGCGACGCGTGGCGGAGAAGCGGGCCGCGCTGTGAGTCCGGAGGCCGCCACCCTCGTGCTCTGGCTCCTCACACTGGACGAGCCCTTCGTGACGCCCCGGGGCCTCGCTGAGGCGCTGCTGGGCGGGGCGCTGGTGCCGCCCGACGCCGCTCCCTGGGAGCCCGCGCCGTGGGGCTCTCTCCCCGCTCCGCCGTGGCAGCTGGCCACCCGGTTCGATGCCGCGGGTGGGCCCGATGGGCCCTTCCCCAGCCCTCCCTACGTCTATGCGCCCTCTGGCTGGTGCGTTGAATGAGCGGGCGCCCCGACTACGACCGCGCGTGCGCCGACGCCATCATGGGGGCGCTGCCGTTCAATCCGAAGAATAGGCGTCCCACGTGGCCTGGTGCTGACATCGCCGCGCTGACGCTCGAGCAGCTCTGCGAGGAGCCCACGCTCGTCGACCTTCCCCTGTCCCCTGCGCAGCGAGCTCTACTGCGTGTCGCCGAGGGCCAGGCGCCCGGCCTGAGCCCCGATCGCATGCGCTTCCACCTTGGCCTCGATGTGTGGCCAGACAGTGCAGGTAAGCCGCTCATCGTGTTCGCTCGCACGGGCGTCCGCGCTGGAAAGTCGCTCATCTCCGCCGCTGGACTCATTCGCTCCGGCCTCTCTGCCGAGTTTCGTCGGCCGCCTGAGGGTGACGAGCGGCCCGGCTCAGACGGCAAGGTCGGCGTGCGCGAGGGCGAGTACGTGCGGAGCGTCATCGTCGCGCCGTACCTGAAGCTCACCAAGGCGCCATTTGACCACCTCAAGAGCACGATCGCCAAGTCCGCCCGGCTCAAGGCGCTGCTCGTTGACGAGCCCAACACGGAGCGCGTCAGGCTGCGCCGCCCCGATGGCAACCAGGTCGACATCGAGCCCGCAGCGGCGGCTCCTGGCGGCGCAAACCTGCGTTCCACGTGGCTAGCGGGTGCGCTGTTCGATGAGGCGGACTTCCACGACGACGAGGGCGCAGCGGTCGACCTCGTGGAGCAGATCCGCGCGTGCGTGCCGCGCATGCTCAAGGGGGGCCAGATCTGGATCGTATCGTCACCCTTCACCGACACGAGCCAGTTTCACTCGCTGTTCTGCGACGCCTTCGGCCGCCCGCTGAATGCGGACGGGCGCCCCACGCGCCGAGTGGCATTCCACAGCGACTCGCTGTCGATGAACCCCACGTTGGACCGTCGCGAGATCGAAGAGGCCCGGCGCGTCGACCCCGATCAGGCCGCTTGCGAGTACGACGCCGTTCCCAGGACGGGCGCCTCGCTCAACTTCTTCCCGCAGCCGGCCATCGTTGCGGCGTGTCGGCGAGGGGAGCCGTGGGACCTGCAGCCGAACGGGGCGCCGCATTGGGCTGGCAGCGACCTCGGACTGGCGAAGAACAGCAGCGCGCTGGCACTCGCTCGGCACCAGGACGGCAAGACGGTGCTGGCCTATGCGGAGGAGTTGATTCCACAGCCGGGCGAGCCACTGAGCCCCAGTGCGGTGTGCGAGTCCTTCGGCAAGACGTGCGCGCGCTACTCGGCGACGACGATGCGCGGTGACAATCACTATGCGGCGACTGCGAGGGATGAATTTGCCAGGCTGCGTGCGAAGGGCGTGCAGCTTCACTACGACGAGTTCACGCCTGGCAACCCGCAAGTCCTAGAGGCGTTTACAGAGTTCAAGCGCCGCATGGTCGAGGGATTGCTGGAGCTCCCAGCGAACCCGCGGCTCATCAAACAGCTGCGCGACACTAAGGTGGGCAAGGCCCCGGGCGGTGGCGTGAAGGTGATCCTGCCCGTGCACGGCGCGGCCCACGGTGACTTGATGATGGCCATCGTGTTGGCGTGCGTGCAAGTGCCGCCCCGCGCGCCGGGGCATGTCGAGCGGGGCATGAGCCAAAAGCGGATACTGCCGTTCTAGGGCCATCTGCTGACGCTTTGGCGCAATAGTGTAGAACGGGAGTTGGAGCAACCTGGTGATGATGATGATGACGAGTGAGGAGAGCGGCCACGGCTGCATGAGACGATGAGCCTTCAGATTGCTACTAATACCGCTGACTCGGATGCTGTGCTCTACATTCACAACGCCAGTGAGATGGACACTGCGCGGCGTCGGCGCTTAGCGCTGTGGCTTCACGCGCGCGCTGACATGTTCGCCCGCGACGGTGATGAGTGGCCCGATGGCTTCTGCGCCATCTTGCCGAAACCGGAAGAGTCATGAGCGGATCAACCAACGACGACCTTATCGAGCTGGAATGGTTCTTCAATGACGCCAGCGGCGCCGTTGGTTTGCGCTCTCCGGGCTTTGAGGGAAACGGCGATCAGACGTGTTCCACCAGCGCCTCGGCCGAGCGCAAGATGGAACGCGCGATGGTGGCGGCAGAACGCATCAAGCGAGTGTCCGAGATCCTGGAGCAGATGGTGCCAGAGCAACGGCAGTTGCTGCGCGATTCGCTCACGTACGACGTGAAGCGTTTTCACATACCGCGTGAGCTTACACTCCAGCACCCAAGGCAGCATTGCTTCGGCGCCCACGCCTCCCGTGCGATGCATGAGTTCTTGACGGAGCTTGGCTTGCCTTGGTGCGGCGCCGATGCGTTGGCGTGGCTTATGAGGGCGGAGACCGCCAAGTCGGATGCGGCTGTCACAGCAGAGCGTCTGCACAGGCTCAAAGGTGAATCGTGGGCGCAGTCTGAATCGGCTGCGTGTGACGCCTTCGATGCGTTCGCCAATGCGCGCAGTGACTACGACGCAGATCCAGAAAACAAGGCGCGTCGCATGCGATTCCCCGGCGGTGACGGCTCATGAAGCGCGGCGACACCGAGAAGGCCATGTATCGCGTGAGCGAGATTGCCAATGCGCTCGGCGTTCACCCTGACACCGTGCGCCGTTGGATTCACCGTGACGGTGTTAAGGTGGTCGGCATTGGTCGCAATGGGTCCCCGTTCCTCATTCCCGCTCACGAGGTGCGTACGCATTACCCCGTTGCCTGGTACGCGCTCCAAATGACCTACGACCTAAAAAGAGCATGAGCAACCACGCAGTACCATCGGCAACCGCCGTAGGTTTTGCGACCAGTTTAATAGGAGCACGACGCAGGGCAGGCCGCCTGCGGGCTCCTAACTACTAGCGTCAGGCGAAGCCAAGCGCTCAACCATGAAGCTTGGCTTACTCCGCTCCGTACATCCTAGCTACGACTCAGACACATGGGTCAGCTATGAAGCGCTCTACCGTGGCGGCAAAGACTTCAAGGCTCACATCGGGCGGTTTCTCACCAAGAACCCCGTAGAGCCGCTGGACGTCTACCTCCAGCGCAAGAGTGAGGCGGCTTACCGCTCATACGTCGGCCCGATCGTCGACTACTTCGCTAGCCAGCTGATGGCTGCGCCGCTAACGATTCGCTGCGTCTCGCGCGAGTCTGGCGACTCCGTGGAGACGGTCGATCCATACTACTCGACGTTCAAAGAGGACGCCGACGGGCAGGGAACGGACCTCGTCGACCTCGCTCGCAACACGTTTCGCACCTCCCTAATCAAAGGCGCTTGCTGGTTCGTTGCTGCTCAGCCATCGCAAGATGGTGAGCCGCCGCAGACTCGCGCCGATTGGGAGGACCGCCGCCTTGGCGAGATCAAGGTCGGCAAGATCGAGCCAAACAATGTGCTCGATTGGGAGTGTGACGACTCCGGATCGCTCGTGTGGGTCATCACCTACGACGAGAGCCGGCCGCGCGCTACCCCGCTCGACTCCCGCTCCCGCATCCGCGGCGTCTGGCGCATCTTCGACACGAAGACCGTCACGACGTTTGAGCACGACTGGGACGAGAAAGACGGCCCTGGCGACGATGACAAGGCGCTGAGCCCCGTCAGCGTCGAGCCGCACGGCTTCAACCGCGTTCCGCTGGTGCGCGTCGAACTCCCTCGTGGGCTTTGGCTCATGAACCGCGTGGCTGACGCGCAAACGGAACACTTTCGCCTATCCTCCGGCCTTGGCTGGTCGATTCGTCGCACCTGCTACGCCATGCCCGTGTTCAAGATGGCGGGCGGCTCATCCGGGCCCGGCCCTGTCATGGGCGCCGGCTACTTCCTCACCATTGGTGAGAACGACGACGTCGTCTGGGTAGCGCCGCCGCCCCAGCCATTCTCTGTCATCGCGGACGAGATCAAGTCTCAGAAGGATGAGATCTATCGCGTCTCGCAGCAGATGGCCCAGGGCGTCGACAACAACGCCGCCGCTGTGGGCCGATCCGCTGACTCCAAGCGGGCCGACGCGTCGGCGACAGAGGTTTGCCTCGTTGCCTATGGCGCCGTCGTCAAAGAGGCGCTCGAGAAGCTCTACGACCTCGTTGCTGAGGGCCGTGGCGACGCTGTGAAGTTCCACGTTGGCGGACTCGACAAGTTCAATCTCGCGGACCCCACTGTCGCGGTCGACAACGCCAGCAAGGCCAACGCACTCAACGTGCCGAGTGAGACCTTCAACAAGGAACTCATGATGCACACGGCTGACGCGCTTCTCCCTGGGCTCACCCAGGAGAAGAAGGACGCGATCGGCAAAGAGATCGAGGCCGGCATCAAGCAACAGATGGCCGAGAAGGAAGAAGCAAAGAGGGCTGCCGAGGCCGCTTTGCTTGCCGCTCCTCCGAAGCCCGGCGCACCCGGCGGCCCAGGCCCCAAAAACAAGATGACCCCGAAGGAACCAGAGAATGGCGAGGATTAGCCAAGTCGCCATCACTGGCACTTCACCCGCTGCGGCATCGACCGTGGCCGGCGCGACCCAAGAGGGCCTCGGTGAGGCGATTGCGCTCACCATCGTGGCAACCCTCGCTGGCGCGACGGGCGGCACGCTCGATGTTTACCTCCAGACGTCGTACGACGACGGCACTACGTGGTACGACATGGCGCACTTTCCGCAGCTCGCTGCCGCCGCCGCGTCTTCTATTCGCGTGTGGCACGTGATCCGGCAAGAGCCGCTTTCAACGCTTACCACGATCGGCAGCGGCACCACGCCTGCACTTGCCGCCAACTCAGTGCTGAACCACTGGGGCAACAAGATCCGCGCTCTCTACGTTGCGGGTGCCGCCACCTCGGCAGGCGCTGCCGTGAATATCAAGCTTGCTGCGTTCTACGCGTAGCAAGCGCCCTCTGGCCGATATTCAGGCGTAACTCAGCGGAAGAGTGCGCGGCTGTTAACCGCGACGTCGCAGGTTCGATCCCTGCCGCCTGAGCCTCCACTCCCCACAGTCACGGCCCACTCCGGGCCCTCACCATCATCGCTGTAGCGATGCCCTCGCTCGACGCTCACGACGCGCCGAGGCCAACGAGAGAAACCGTCGTAGCCCCTGAGCGCGATGCGCTCACTGGAGAGACACGTGGCAGACGAACTGGACAACGGCGCCGATGGCGCTGGCAAGGATACCGACACGGCTGGCGAGAAACCCGAGTACGTCTCCGAAGGCAAGCTTCGGAACATCGTAGCGGGCATGCTCAAGAGCTCGCAGGCGAAGGTTTCGCAAGACTTCAGCGCTGCTCTGGATGCAAAGCTCGCTGAGTTCGCAAAGTCGATCAACGGCGGCGCACGCGGTAGACCCGCAGGCGACGGCGACGACGGCGACGGTGAGCCCGCGAAGAAGAAGCCCGCCGCAGGCAAGCCTGACAAGGAGCCGAGCGAGGCCGAACTTCAGCTTTCTGCGCTTCAGAAGAAGCTGGAGAAGCTGGAGGAAGACCGCAAGAAAGAGGCTCGCGAGCGCGCAAAAGAGCGCCAGCAAGCCATCGAGCGCGGCGCCTACGCCGACTTGAAGCAATCGCTCGCTGGCAAAGTCCGCGCTGAAGCCATCGACGCTGTCGCTGACCTCGTCCGTGGGCGTGGCCTCATCGGGTTCGATGCTGAGGGCAACCCCCTCATGAAGGTTACCGTCTCGCACGGTAAGGACTTCGATCCCGAGGAGATGCAGCTGCCGATTGCGGAAGCCATCCCCCACTACCTGAAGTCCGCAGAGGCTCGGCTGTTCTTACCGCCTCCGCAAGCGGGCATCCCCGGCGCAAAGCCGAAGATGCCCGGCGCTCGTCCACAGGACGGCAAGCTCTCGGGTGCCAGCAATGGCGCCAAGTCGTTCGATGACGCCCTCAGTGCCTACGAGGCAATGGGTGTCGGCTCGTTCGACGACAACATCTGACCGCTTCCCATTGGGTTTGCGGCGTCTCTCAATCCTCGTCCGCAACTCAACACTTTCTTTCTTAGAGGCATAGCCCAATGGCTGACGTTCCCCAGACTCTCGCGCTCCTGATCCTTGGTCAGAAGCTTCGTGGCAAGATGGTTGCCTCGATCAACCGTCGCTCCGCGTTCTTGCGGGCGATCCCCGTCACCAAGGGTGACGGGCAGAACGTTGCCTTCGCGGTCGAAGGTAGCGGGCAGGTGGTCGAAAACTTCGCTGACGGCGCCGACGCCTCCAACTTCGGCAGCGACGAGCAGCGCCAAGGGCTCTTGCCCTGGGGCCGCGTGCGCTCGAACTTCACCGTCACGGGCAGCGCTCGGCGCGCGGCCCGCTCGGCTTCCGCAGGACCCGATGGTGTTCGCGACCTCGTTGGCCGCAACATGATCAACGCATCCGCGGCTGTCGCCGGCTTGGTGAACACTCAGTGCTTCTCTGGCACTGGCACCAACCAGATCGTCGGCCTCGACGACGCCATCGCGCAGACGGCCAACACCTACGCGACGATCGACCGCTCGTCCGTCTCGTACTGGCGCCCGACCGTCTCGGACCCCGGTGTCCTCACCGCCCCGACGTTCGCGCAGATCCGCGCCGACCGCTCCGCCATCTTCGTGGCCAGCGGCGAGAACCCCGACCTTGCCGTGTGCTCGCCCTCCGTCTTCGACGCCGTGGCCGCGCTCTACGACAACAGCCGGCGCTACATGCAAGACGTCATCAACACCGCTCGCGGTGAGGTGAAGCTGGACTCGGGTTTCGCTGCCCTCGAAGTCGACGGCATGATGTTCTTGAAGGACAAGGACGCGACCGCCAACCGCATCTACTACATCAACTCCAACTACATCGAGCTGCAGTGCCAGGAGCTGATGCCGGAAGCGCTCGGCGACCTCGGCGTCGCTGGCCTCGCGGATGACGGCTATGGCCAGGTTCCGCTCGGCATCCGCTGCGACCGCCTCTCCAAGGGCGGCGACAGCGCTCGCTACATGGCCTTCACGGAGTGCCAGCTCGTGGTCCGTCGCCCCAACGCGATGGGCTGCCGCAAGAACGTCGCCACCTGATTGCTAGTGGCCCTGGAGATACAACATGGCAACTAACGTCAGAAACCTCGACACCGACAAGGCGGATGCGAGCTGCACTGTACTGAAGCAGCTCCGCCTCGACCTCATGAAGTTGAAGTCGGGCAGCATCTTCCACGCGGACGCATCGACGGCCATCAGCGCACCGACTGCGTCCGACCTGCCCACGGTCCTCGTGCTCGCGAACGCGATCAAGGCCGCCTACAACTTGCACATTGCGAGCGTTTGCAGCGCCAGCACTGGGCAGGGCGCGCACCTCTCGGTGGACGCGGCCAACGCGATCACGTCCCCCGACGCAACGAACCAGGGCACCGCAAACACGCTGCTCATCGAGCTCAAGACGGACTACAACGTCCACCGCGCGTCGGCCGTGTTTCATCACACCGCCGACAGCACGAACGTCATCGCGTCGGCTGACGCTACAGACCTCGCGACCAGCATCGCCCTGGCCAACGAGTTGAAGACGGACATCAACTTGCACTTCGCCGCTGCGTTCACGCATCAGGCGCTGGCGCTCGTGAACCCGTGAAGTTCGTCAACCTCGGCGAGAAGCCGCTCAAGTTCGACTTGTGTGGCGAGTGGTTCGAGTGCGAGGTGGCGGGCGCGGTGGAGATTCCGGAGAAGGTCGCATTCTGCGTGAAGCTCCACGGTATCCCGCTCACTCCCGCATCCGAGGTTGAGCCTGCGCCGGCTGCCGCTCCGGTGGCGGAGCCCGAGCCTGTTGTTGAGCCCGAGCCCATGGTGAGCAAGTCGAAGAAGTCCAAGTAAACGAGGCGTAGAGATGGCTTTTACTGAGACACAGAAGAGCCAGATTCGCCTCGCGCTTGGCTTCCCCGACGTTTACCTCGACCACAATTCACGGCTCGAGGACGCCATGAACCTCGTCGGCGAGCGCGCCTCTACCAAGGCCATCGTCGACGCGCTGCTAGTGTCGATCGGCGCGGTCTCCGTGGAACTCGCGGACTCGATCTCCTTTGCTGGCCTCAAGCGAGCAGAGGACGTCGAGTGGTATCCGAACGGCAAGGGCGGATCGGCCGTCATTGATCAGAAGCGGGCGGCAGGCAGACAGCTATGCGCCCAACTCAGCATCATCTTCGGTGTGCCCATCATTGCCGACATGTTCGGCGAGTTTGGCTACACGGGAGACCGGTGGATGGGCGTCCAATTCCAAATTGGCGGCACCATCCCACTGGGCTGACGGATGACGCTGCGAACTGGGCTACTGCCCGTCTTCAACAAGGTGCGAACTTTGATGCAGACGCTCGACATGCGCCAGTCTCGGGTATGGGTCCGCCGCAGGGCGTACTCAGCGGGTGAGCAACACCTCGGCGACATCACCGATACGGACGTGGAGATCACGCCCCGGCCAAAGGTCGAGGAAGACACTCCCGTCACGATCAAGGTGTCGCGGATCACGCCCGCCTACCCCGGCGGTGGCTACACCACGGAAGACCTCCTGCCCGCGCAGACTGCGGGCGTGGAACGCTACTTCCTCGTGCAAGCGGGCACCGATGGGCCTCGTACGCCCTACCGCTGCATCAGCATCGACGAGCGCCGCAACTTCGGCATCTCACTCGTGCTCGAGCGCCTCGTCCACGAGCAACCAGAAGAATACGCATCCCACGACGACGACTGAGGCAACCCGGGCAACGAGCCCCGGTGACAGGCCCATCGGGGCCAGCGCATCGCGTCGACTTACTCTTAGCTTCCTTCCTCTCCTCGCCCCCGGTGACCTGAGATGCCGACCGCTTTACGCTACGTCGGCTCCGCGCTCCTCCCCATCGCCGAGGGCGGCACCGACAGCGCGCTCACAGATCCCACGCTGGAGGGCCTACTGGCCTTCGCTGGCCACTGCATCAAGGCTGCCCTTGACGCGAAGCTCGCGGAGATGGGCGGGCCCGGTGCAGCGCCTGTGACGGATGCCTGCCCCCTTGGCCACCGGTTCCCATGGAACCACTCTGGCTCGTTCATGCGTGAGCATGACGTGGGCGGTGGCCAGCTCGCCATCCCCCTCCCCGGCCTTTGGATGTGGGGCGGCTCTTCTGAATACGATCAGGAGAGCAGCACGCTGATGCACGACGCCTTTCGGCGAACCATCAGCATCCACTACATCTTCCCGCAGCTCTCGCTACCCCTTGGCTACCGCGCCCGCTCGGGCCTGATGCCAGCGGTAGAGCGTGTGCTGCGGTGCGCGTTCAGTGACATCTATCACCCGACGTACAACAACGGGCAGATGGTCGACACGGAGCTAGGACTCATTCGAGTTCAACTGCTCGGCGTCCAGTGCGGCGAGATGGCTCCGGTGCCGCGTGGCTCTCGTGCTCGCGGTGGTGGCTCAGAAGGTCACGAGCAGAAGTTCTACCCAGCAGTGCAAGCCACGCTGATGGTCACTGAGCGCGTTGGCCAGTGGGTCGAAGACCCTATCGCGGACGCTATCGGCGACATCGCAGTGGAGCTCGACCACGACACGCTTCCGGTCCTCGACCGCGTGCTCATCGACCCCGAAGACTTGATTTAGCGGCCACTCCGCCGCGCCCCTTACTTGGACTTAGCGGCCTTCCTGGCTGCCCACACACCTATGCGAATGATGAAAGTCAGCGCGGCTCCTGGTAGCCGTGTGCCCAACTTTGAGAGTCACGCGCAAGGCGTGCCCGCTTGGCTCGAGCCTGGCGAGGTGTACGAGGTCCCAGACGCTTCCCATTGGCGCAAGGCGCTGGCTGCGTCCGATGTGAAGCCCGAGTGCTCGGCTGCGCGCAAGTATGCGCCGGCCCCCGCCGCTGCGAAGCCCTCCCTCGCGAAGGCGGCCTCCTAATGGCCACTATCGCACTCACGGGCATCGACCTCAACGATCCCACTCCTGGCACTCGGCGCGAACTCGCCACGAACCGCGGCCCCTCCGGCGGCGCTGTCCGCAGCCGCGACTGCGTTATCCTCTGCAACAAGAACGCAGCGGTGGGCACCACTTCGGTGGACGGGTACGGCGACGCGCTCAACACGCCCATCGCTGTCAGCGGCACGGACGAAGTGATTGGCCGATTCGGGCGCAACAGCGAAGCGCTCCTGCTCGCCAACACGTTCTGGAAGCACAACGGCACCACCACCACACTATTCATTGACGCGTGCCCGCTGGGCGCTGGTAGTGCTGCGACGAAGACCGTTACGTTCGCCACGAACGCGGACCGCGTCGGCGTCATCGGCATCAGCAGCCACGGCGACTACTTCGAGGTGCCCGTTGCCTCGGGTGACACGCCCACCGTCGTTTGCGCGCGCGTCTCCGCGGCCATCAACGCGAAGGAAGACTGGCTCTTCTCCTGCTCCCCCTCGGTTGGTGCTCTCACCGTCAACGCCTCAATGGTGGGCGGGCGCTACGACCACTACGTCACCAAGCTGCGCATTGCGTTCAAGACAACGAACGCGATGACCATTACGCACGGCTCGACGACTACGGGCGGCGCTGATGACGACCAGACGCTGGCCATTGCCGCGCTCGAGAACTACCCGGTTTACTATCAGGTCAATCCGAAGAGCACCGTTGCGGCTGTCACCAGTACGGACAACGGCATCGGCGAGCACGCTGCGGCCATTGCTGACTGGATCTCGCCGTCGAAGGGACTCGCCTGTGTGCTCATCACTGGGCAGGTTGGCACCCCGACTCAGGCCGGCACCGTTGCCGCGTCGCTCAACGTATTCAACGCCTTTCATGTCCTCGCCGAGGGCAACGACTACTCGACTGGCATGCTCGCAGCGGCCTTTGCCGGTGTGCTCGCGCGCGCTGAGGCATCGGACCGCGCCCCCAACCTCATCGACTACGGCAAGAAGAGCAGCTCTGACAGACTGTTCGTTCCCGACCCGTACGCCAAGACGGACCGCATCACGCCGACGGAGATCAAGACTGTGCTCGGCACCGGCGTTACGCCAATTGCGTTCACGCCTTCGGGAAAGCCGTACATCGTCTGGCACGTCACCACGAAGCACCTGACGAACAGCCTGACCGACTACCGGGCTCGCCCCGGCCATGTCGCGTCAATCATGTTCGACTTCTGGGAGTCGGTCAATTCTGACTACCAGTCGGTAGCGCAGCCCAAGTACACCAGCGACCCGCTCCCTGGGCAGAAGCCGCTCACTGGCTTCACCTACCCGAAGGACATCAAGAGCATCGTCGCTGCGACCATCAAGCGGAAGATCGAGGGCCAACCGGCCACGCTCGACCCCGCGCAGTACTCCGACATGGTGGAGAGCATCATCGTTGAGGACAACGGCGCAGGCCTGAGCTTCCGCGTTGACCTGAAGGGCGTGCGCCACCTGGCGAAGTTCCACGGCCTGATCCTCGAAACCTCGCCCTCGATCTAGCCCTTAGGGCGCAGGACACACAGCACCATGGCTTACTACGGGGCATTCCTCTTCTCGCTGTTCGGCGCCATCCTCTCGGAGAGCGCCGAGGTCACGTTCGCAAACGAGAACGCCGACTCCGACGTCATCACCCAGTTTGGTTTCGTGGGCGTCACGCCTCACGGCGGCAAGACTGTAGCGAGCGTCACGCTGTTTGACCCAGTGTCGGGCAGCATCCTGAGCAAGCTGCAAGAGTACGAACAGCAGAGCGTCGAGTGCGACGCCGGCATCCTGCAAACGGGCAGTGGCAAGACCATGAAGCTCAAGGGCTGGATGCGCAACGTCAAGGGCTCCTCGGCGGCGGGCAGCAACGCCTCAATCAGCTTCGACTTCCACGCACCATCGGCGGCGTTCGTCTGATGACTACCCGCGCCTGGGCCCTCTACATGCTCACCGCTCGTTGCGGCATGAGCGTGCTTGACGCCATTCGGAAGCTCGACCTCTGTGACGAATTCAGGGGCAGCTACGAGCGCATCGTTGAGCTAGAGATGGTGCGCTGCGGCCATCACGCTGGAGCGCATGGCGCCGCTGCCTGACAGCGATGCCCGCACGGGCCCCGCTGACCGCCTCTCTGAGCCACGCAATCGGCGCCTCCACACCATCGACTTCCGCGGCAAGCCTGCTTGGCTCCGTGTGCCTACCGCGCTTGATGCCATTGAGGCCGAGGTCGGTGCGGCCAAGTGGCTAGCTGGCCAAGTCTCCTCCGACGTTGACCTTGACCCTGAGCTGTGGACTGTGTCCACCGCTACCGCGTTCATCCTGGGCCGTTCGTTCGTCGACCGCGATGGCTGCGAGCTGATGACCGGGCGCCTCATGCTCGAGGCGCATTCCCAAGACGAGCTTGTGGAGCTGCTTCATCACCTGAACGCGGCCCGCCTTGCCGAATCCAAGAATCCGCCACTCGTCGATGACGACGAAGTGGAGCAGCTGGCAGTCACGCTGGCCGGCTGCGCAGACGAGCTCGACGCCTACGCAGTGTGCGCCGGCATGAACCACGAGGCAATGGTGCGACTCGCACTGGGACTCTCGCGACTCCTGAAGAATCAAGCAACCGAGGGCGGCCCGGGTGGCGCCACTGGATGACCTAGCGACTACCTGACAGCACCGGAGCACAACATGGCAAGCAGAGGAGGACGAACCCGCGCAGCGAGGATTATGTCCTTGCTGCGCGTTGTGCTTTTGTGCGCCGTATGCGGGGGCTGTCGCTGATGTACAGCGTCAAGGTCACCAACAAGCCCGACGCGTCCTGGACGATGGCAAGCGACGTCAAGGCTGTGCGCCGCTTCGGTACGCGCGCAGAAGCCAGGATGAAGCGCGCTATCGAGCAGGAGCGCGCCCAACACAAGTACACCAATCGCACTGGCGACGCTGAGGCGCTGACCACCGTCTCGATCGTGAGCGACGACGGGCAGGGGAACGTGGATTTCGACGCTGAGATGGCCGTCCCATACGCGTCATACCTGCAAGGCAAGTGGTCGCAGTTCGATGAGAACGTCGAGGCTGCCATCGCGGCAATCGACGCAGAGTTCAACAGGCTGTAATGCCCACTCGCACTTGGCAGTTTAGGGTGGATGGCGCAGACGACGTCATCCGCGCCAATGACAGGATCCGGCAAAGCGAGGAGCGGCTGGGCCGGTCGCGGGCTCGGGGTGGCAGTGGCGGTGGCAGCTACCCGGCGCAGGGCGGCGACCGCATGCGCGGCAGCCAGCAGCGTGATGGTGTCCGCAACGAGGAGCGGATGCAGCGGATCCGCGACTCTATTCGCGACGCGTCGCTGCGCAAAGAGCAGCAGATGCTCGAGCGCTCCGACAGGGAAAAGACACGCGCCGCCGAGCGCGGCATGAAGGAACGTGCTAGGCTAGAAGCCAGGTACACGCGAGAAGCGGAGCGCGAATCAGATCGCCGTTCGCAACGCCTAAAGCGGGCCGCCAGTGGCATTGGTTGGGGCGTAGCGGGTGGCATTGCTTCCGCAGGCGCGATGGCTGGCGGGGCAGGCCTTGCGCTTGCTGGAGCGGCCCTACGCGACCGCATGGCAGCGCGCGACAGCGCCGTCTCCCTCGCCATCGCTGGGCGCGGGGCTGGCGAGGCGCTGGCGTCTCCTGACGCGCTCCTGAAGAACGCCACCAAGGCGGCCATCAGCGTCAAGGGCACCAAGACCGGCAACCTGCTGGCGGGGATGAGCCGCTACCAAGCGATGACAGGCGACGCTGCTGGCGCTGAAGCCAACGCGCGCACAATCGCCATTGGCGCCCGTGCCTCTGGCGCGCAGGAAACCGACATCGCGGCAACGCTCGCCACGATGAAGGAGCAATTCAAGATCGGTGATCCGGAGCAGCAACGCGAAGCGCTTGCCCAGATTCTCTACACCGGCAAGAGCGGGGCCTTTGAACTCGGCAATGCGGCTCAGTTCTATACAGAGATGGGCGCATCTGGATCCCGCTTCGGCCTCACTGGCATGCAGGGCCTCGGCCAGCTGAACGCCATGTCGCAAGTCGCCATGAGCCAGACCGGCAACGGCGCCAAGGCATCGACCGGCGTTCAGGCGATGCTCCGTCAATTCGTTGCCAAGAGCGACGACATCAAGTCGCTGACGGGAACGAACGTTTTTACCGACAAGAGCAAGACGAAGGCGAACAACGTTGAGGACGTGATCGCCGGAGTCATTGGCGGTGCTGGCGGCAATCTCGGCAAGATCCAGAAGCTCATGGGCGACGAGGGCATGCAGGGCATCAGTGGCTTCGTGAAGGCCTACAACGATGCCCAAGGCGCGCTCAAGAAGGGCGCCACGGAGACCGAGAAGCGTGCGGCTGGCGAAGCTGCCGTGCGCGGTCTGATGCAGCAGTACGCCAACAGCACGGCCACCGCATCGGACATGATCGCCGACGCCGCTGCCGCTGGTGACACGGCCAGCGCGACGCTTACCACCGCCTGGGAGAAAATCTCCAGCGGTGTCGGCGACGCCCTTCTCCCTGCCTTCTCGAAGGTCGCAGAGCATGCGGACTCGCTCGCCGATCCGCTGACGGCAATGGGCGAAGGCGTGGCCATCGTGGTCGACCGCATGGTCGGCGTCGCCAAGAAGCTCGGTATGCTCAAGGGTAGCGAGGGCACCGAAGACCCATCCAACCCGAAGCAGGGCCCGAAGCGCGCGCTCTATGAGGCCAACAATGACCTTGCTGCGCTCACGGCCAAGGAGGCGAAACTCGGCGGGCTCTCGAAAGAGGACCGCGCCAAGAAGATGAAGCTCCAGTCCACCATGATGGACCTGAAGGATGAGCTGTTCAAAGCTGACCCGACGCTGATGGACAAGCCGTTCGATATGCTCTCGGACGCTGGCTACTCCAAGGGCCAGGGACCGATGCGCATCCCCGATGCCAAGTCCCCGATCGAGCGGATTCTGTCCGGCGAAGACTTGGAAGAGCGCAGGCTTCCAACCTCCGAAGCTGGCTCCTCATTCGCCAAGGACTACACCGAGTCGGGCACGCTGGGCCGCATGGGCCTAGTCGGCGGCGGCATGTTCAGCCGAGCGCTCGACGGTAAGAACCCGTTCGACTTCTCGGATGAGGGTTCAAGCATGACGGCGCACGCCAAGAGCGCCGTTGCGAATGCTCAGAAGCAGGTCGCACCGCTATCAGTTGGCGGCGCCGCGTCGAATATCGACCAGCTCATCTCCGTCCTGAACGCGAACACCGCGGCGACCAACGCGAACACCGCAGCATCCAAGGGCGGGGCGTACAGCACCGCCGTGAAGTAGCTAGCCGCCGCACCGCGGGCATTGCGTCGCCTCTTCCGAGACGTGCGCGGAGCAATCCGGACACACAACGAGCGCCATCGACTGACGCTACCAGCCACCCACGCATCTCGCAACCAGCCCATGAACACAGCCATTCAAGACGCGATCCGTGCTCGCTCCGAGCGGCGACCAAGCGAGGTTTTCTCGCTCATGGGCCCGCTCGGCATCGATGCGCAGGTTCGCATCCGCAAGCTGAACGTGGGTGAGCTCGCCGATGCGTCGCGTGCGGCATACGAGTTTCAGCGGGCCACCGTGGTCAGCCTCCCCGCAGCTTACGTTGCGAGGATGCTGGATGACCCGGCGGTCATCGAGGACGCG
>ERZ650310.140-NODE-140-length-20821-cov-5.085524_pt1 | contig 20821 bp, 20 predicted proteins | sample MGYA00376246_ERZ650310 | MGnify/ENA primary metagenome ERZ650310 (study PRJEB26733, sample SAMN07839286) | wastewater metagenome | biome: small river; feature: stream; material: water | place: USA: North Carolina | collected 2016-03-01 ...
CTCTGACTTAATTTTCCGCCCGCCGGAACTTTTCACCATCAAGCCCTGATGACTTCCCCCACTGACGTCTCCGTCATCTGGGAGCCCCAACCCGGCCCCCAGACCGCCCTCCTCCAGTGCCCCATCTTCGAGGTCTTCTATGGCGGGGCTCGCGGGGGTGGGAAGACCGACGGCATGATCGGCGACTGGCTGCAGCATTCCTCCCTCTACGGGGAGAGTGCCATCGGCATCTTCGTCCGGCGGAATCGAACCCAGCTCTCCGAAGTCATCGCCCGGACTAAACAGCTCTTCCGCAACCTCGTCGGGGCGAAGTATAACGAGCAGCGCTCCGAGTGGGTGATGCCCGGCGGGGCTCGCCTCCGCTTTGTCTACCTCGAACGAGAGTCTGATGCCGAAAACTACCAAGGCCACAACTACACTCGGGTCTATATCGAGGAGGTCACCAACTTCCCCTCCCCGCGGCCGATCGACCTCCTCCGGGCGACCCTACGCTCCGCAGCCGGTGTTCCGGTCGGGATGCGCCTCACAGGCAACCCCGGCGGGCCCGGCCACTCCTGGGTCAAGCAGCGCTACATAACCCCTGAGCCGGCGGGCTACAAGATCATCCCTTACACCGACAAGGTGATGATCAAGGACACCGAGGTCGAAGTCACCCTCGAACGGGTCTTCATCCCCTCCCGCCTCAAGGACAACGAGAAGCTCCTCGTCAACCAGCCGACGTATGTCCTCCAGCTCAAACAGACTGGTTCGGCCCAACTCGTCAAGGCTTGGCTCGAGGGTGATTGGGACTCGATTCAAGGCGCCTACTTCTCCGAGTTCACGACCGAGCGCCACGTCCTGCCCATGTCCCTCCGGGGGAAACTTCCCACCCACTGGACTCGCTTCCGCGCCATGGACTGGGGCTCGGCCAAGCCCTTCTCCGTCGGGTGGTACGCCGTGGCCGACGGGCAGACCGGCCCCCTCATCCTCCTCCCCACCGGCGAGTACGGCCCATTCCCGAAGGGCGCCCTTATCAAGTTCCACGAATGGTATGGCTGGAATGGGAAGCCCAATGAAGGCTTGAAGATGAACGCGAAGGCCGTTGGTCGCGGGATTGTGGAGATTGACCGCATCTACGAGGACAAAGACTGTCATATCTCCGGCGGGTTCTGCGATCCGTCGATGTATAAGGAAGACGGCGGGCCCTCCATCGCCGAGATGATGCTTGAAGTCGGATGCCTTTGGCAGCGGGCGGATAACTCCCGCATTTCCGGCTGGGAGCAAATTCATGCCCGCCTCCAGGCTGAGGTTCCCCTCCTGTACTTCCTCGACTGCTGTGAGCATTCTATCAGGACGTTCCCGTTAGCGCAGCACGACGACACGAAACCGGAGGACTTGGACACGGAGGGCGAAGACCATGCGCTGGATGAGACACGGTATGCCTGCAATTCCAGGCCGATCGTATCCGGGCCGAAAGCCCCTGAGCGTTCCTTCATCCCGCCCAAGACTCCACATCAGATGACGTTTATGGACTTGCTCAAGATTAACACCCGCAACCGCCTCCGGGCAGAAGGAAAGCTATGATCGACCTCGACGACTCCTACGAGGGGCCGGAGCCGGACGAAGGGACGCCCGCGGACAAAAAGCGGGACTACGCCGATTTCCTCGACAAGGTGCAGTCTCGCGAGCAGGAGCTCAAAGACAAATGGGTCAAAGACGGGCAGGCGTACTGGAATATCTACTCCGGCTTGTCGAGAGAGATCCCCTTCAATATCCTGTTCTCGAACACCGAGATCATCGTGCCCGCCGTCTTTTCCAAGAAGCCGATTCCCAAAGTCCTGCGTCGTTTTGACGAAGCCCGGGCTGACGTCCCCGCGAAGGCCATGCAGCGGATGTTGTCCTTCTGCATGGACACCGGGATGCCGCAGTATCCCGACTTCATGGGTGCGGTTGAGGACTCGGTGCTGGATGCCGCCATCCCCGGGCAGGGTCAGATCCGCGTCCGTCTTGTTAGCGAGATTCCGATCCTCGACTACGTTCCCTGGCACAAGTTCATCTGGGGGTACTGTGAGCGGTGGGAGGACTGCCCGTGGATCGCCTTCCGGGTGGATCTCAGCTATGCCGATGCCGTACTCAAGCTGAAGCTTGACGAAGAGCAGGCGAAGGAACTCAAGACCCTCATGGGCTCGGACGCGGATGACTCCGATGCCGATTCGACCCATGAAAAGAAGCCGCCAACCATCGCGGTGTACGAGACCTGGGTACGCTCCGAGCGCAAGGTCCTCTGGCTCTCCGCGGGGTCGAAGTCGTGCTGCTTGGCCGAGGACGAAGACCCCCTGGGCCTGCAGAATTTCTACCCCATCCCGCCAAAGCCGCTGTTTTTCGTCCACTCGACGACGGACACCCTCCCTCGCCCTCTGTACGCCCTGTACAAGGAGCAGGCTGAGGAGCTCAACGAGATCACCCGCCGGCTGAACAAAATCATCAAGGCGATGAAGGTCCGCGGCATCTACGCCGGGCAGATTCCCGAACTCGCCAACCTGTTCGAGCAGGATGAGACGACCCTCGTGCCCTCGGAAACTGCGTCCCAGATCATGTCCATGGGCGGGAAGGGCCTGGATGCCCTCATCTGGATGATCCCGGTCGATCGCCTCATCTTGGTCGCCAAGGAACTCTATGCCGCCCGCGAGCAGGTCAAGGGTGTGATCTACGAGATCCTGGGCATCGGGGATATTCTCCGCGGCGTGTCCAAGGCCTCCGAGACCCTCGGCGCCCAGGAGCTCAAGGACAAGTGGGGCTCCCTCCGGGTGAATCGGAGTCGGGAGAAGACTGCCGAATTCATCCGTGCGGGCCTGCGCCTCATGGCCGAGGTCGCTTCGAAGCACACCCCGCCGGAGCTCTGGGCCAAGATCACCGGCATGGAGCTCCAGCCTCCTATGGAGTCTGCCGCCCTGCAGAACCCTGTGCCCGGGCAGCCCGCACCGCCCCCTCCTGATCCCATGCAAACCTGGGAGGGGGTCCTGGAAGTCCTCCAGAACGATATCACCCGCTCGTACACCATCGACGTCGAGACGAATTCTACCGTCGACTCCGAGGCCACGACGGAGAAGCAGGAGACTGCAGAGTTCATGAATGCCTTCGGTCAGGCCATGTCGGGTCTCAAGGATCTGATGATGACCCCCGAGGGCTTCGAGGCGGGCAAGACCATCCTCATCGGCATCACGTCGAAGTTTCAGCTCGGTGAAGACGTGGAGCCCCTGCTCCGGAAGATCAAGCCGCCGCAGCAAGGGCTATCCCCTGAGATGCAGAAGATGCAGCAGGACCTCCAGAAGAAAATGGAGGAAGTCGGCAAGCGGGAACAGGGCGCTGCGCAGCAGGAAGCCGCCCTCAAAGACATGATGGCGGGCATCAAAGAAGCCCAGGCTGCCCTCAAGACCCAGTCCGACGAGCTGGCTCTCCGCCGCGAGCAGCAACGCCGGGACGAAGACGCCGCGAAGGCTTCCATCGAGCTGGAAAAGCGCGAAGCGATCATGGAAATCCGCGAGGAAGCCCTTCAAGCCAAGGCCATCAAGCAGGACGCTATTGCCCAGAAGGCCCAAGTCCAGGCCATGCAGAGAGGCCCGGCGACCACCCCCCCTCGAAAGGCCTGATATGCCCCTTTACTCCGGCGTATGCCCTGGCGGGCACAAGATTCAGTTCTATTCCCGCATCGACGACAGGGACAACCCGCGGGCCTGCGACTGCGGCGAGCCCCTCACCCGGATCATCGACGCTCCCTACGTCAGGCCTGACATTCCTGCCTACATCTCCCCAGTGACCGGCGAGTGGGTCAACTCCCGCGCCCAGCGGAAAGAGGACCTCCTCCGCTCCAACTCAATGGAATGGGAGCCCGGCCTGAAGCAAGACATTGCCCGTCGCCGGGTCGAACTCCAGGAAAAAGCCATCGCCCCCCTCGAGCGTACCATCGAGGAAACCGCCCGAGCGCTTGTCGCCCGTGGTGATCTCCCACCTCTGTAAGGAAAGTCCCCATGATCCTCTCGAAATTTGCCCGCCGTCCTCTCCTCCGCATGACCGAAGACCCTACTGGTGCTGGTGGTGGTGATACTGGAGGCGGGGGCTCGACCTCCTCCCTCCCCACAGGCAGCGGTGCGCCCGGTCTTGAGGGTGGCGGCGATCCGATGGCTGGTGGCGGCGAGCAGTCCGCATCTAACCCCTGGGATTCCGTCCCTCGGTCTTGGAAGCAGGAGTACGCCCCGCTGTGGCAGAAGACCGACGCCGAGGTCCGCCGGATCATCCACCAGCGCGAGCAGGACGTCGAGAAGGGCATCCGGACTTACGCTGACGGCCATGGCCGCTATTCCAAGCTCCGTCAGGTCTTCGAGCCCGTCCTGCAGCAGAATCCCAACCTCGACCTCGACGGGGTGTACTCCACCCTCGCGCAGAACCACCTCGCTCTGGTCCAGGCCGATCCCGAGAGTCGCCGCGAGCTGTTCATGCAGATGGCCCAGCACTACGGTGTGGACTTCGCCCAGGCAGCCGCCAACGGCACGGGCCAACCCACCGACGGGCTGACCGCCGCCCAGAAACGCGAACTCATGGCCATGCTGGAGCCGGTGCAGTCCTTCGTCAAGAGCGAAATGACGACCCGCCAGCAACAGGCCGCAGAACAGGCAAAGAAGAGCGTTGACGCGTTCTTCAGCGACCCGAAGAATAAGTATGTCAACGAGGTTGGCAGCGTGATGGCCCAGATCGTTCAACAGGGCATCACTCGCGACCTCGGCGAAGCGTACGAGCTTGCGATCCTCCGTTCACCGGAGATCCGGGCGAAGTACATCGCAGATATGGCGGCGGGAGTTTCGGCTCCTGCGCCCTCGCCGAGTGGAATCGGCAATGTCAAGTCCTCTGCAGCGCCGGCCTCAACCGGAAAGCCTGCAACGATCGACGAGACGATGGACGCGGTTCTGGCCAAGCATGGTCTGAAGCGCTAGTTTCTTCAATCTTGTAGGAGTTCTACCTCATGGCTACCCCCAGCGCAGTATTCACCGAGCTCGTCTCGACCACCTTCCGCAACCATCGCAAGGAAGTGGTCGACGCCGTCTCGAACCACAACGCCCTCTACCGGATGATGGGCAAGAACAAGAAGGTCCGCACCGAATCCGGCGGCCTGACCATCGCGATTCCCCTGGAGTACGCGAACAACCTGACCTACCAGCGCTACTCCGGCCTGGATGTGCTGAACACGGCCCAGTCCGACGTCATCACCGCCGCGGAGTTCCAGTGGCGCCAGATCGCGATCCACGTGATCGCCTCCGGCCGCGAGATGCGCATCAACAACGGCCCCGAGCAGATCGTCAAGCTGGCCAAGGCCCGGGTGAAGAACGCGATGCACTCCTTCGCGAACAACTTCTCCGTGGACATGTACAGTGACGGCACCCTCGCCAACCAGATCGGCGGCCTGCAGCTGCTCGTCTCAGACGCCGGCACCGGCACCGTGGGCGGCATCGACTCGGCCTCCTGGCAGTTCTGGCAGAACAAGGTGCAGTCCGCTGCGGCTCCGCTGCAAGGCGGTGGCGGCATTACGCCGTCGAAGACGACCATCCAGTCTCTGATGCTGCCTCTGTGGATCGCGCTGACCCGCGGCGGCGACATGCCGGACCTGATCGTCTCGTCTGACGACTACTTCCAGATGTACGAAGAGTCGCTGACGGACCTGAAGCGCTACATCGACGTCACCGAAGCCCAGGGCGGTTTCGAGGCGCTGAAGTACAAGACCGCCAAGGTCATGTTCGACGGCAACTCGGGCATGCCGGCGGCTCACATGTACTTCCTCAACACCAACTACCTCGAGATGGTCGCCCACACGGACGCCAACCTCACGGTGGTCGAGGACCAGCGCCCCTTCAACCAGGACGGCAGCGTGACGCCGATCCTGTGGATGGGCAACATGACCGTCTCCAACCGGATGCTGCAAGGCGTCCTGAAGGCCTAATCGGTCTCTCGCAACCCAACCTCAAGGAACAATCATGCGTCTCGTCAATCCGCTCTTCATGGGCATGTCTGCCACCGCCTACGCCACCGCGGATACTGTGCAGCAGTTTCCCCTCGGCACCCGGGCGTTCGGCTTCCAGCAAGACGTCTCCACCACGGCCAACGTGCTGAACGCCGGCGGCGGTGAGTTCGTCTACTGCCAGGTTTCCGGCGCCATCGCTGTGGGGGTGCCCGTGACCTTCAACAGCTTGACCTGGACCATCTCGGCCCTGGCGAACACGGCGAACCTCGCCACCGCAGTCGGCATCGCTGCCAGCCGCTTCACAGCCTCGGGCCAGTACGGCTGGGTGCAGGTGTCGGGCCAGGCGCCGGTCGTCAACGACGGTACCTTCGCCTCGGGTTCCGCGGTGTACATCCAGGCGGCGGGCGTCCTGTCCACTACCCAGGCCAACGGCAAGCAGATCCTCGGCATGCGCTCGATCATCGCAGCCGCGGCGACCAACACCAAGGCTTCGACCCGCACGACCAACGGCAGCGCCGTCATCAAGGTGCCCGACACCAACGGCCTGTTCTGCGGTCTGGCGGCCTCCGGTACGGGTGTGGCTGCGAGCACCATCACCGACATTGACCCGGGCGGCAACCTGGTCACCCTGTCGGCCAACTGCACGGCCAGTGGCACGGTGACGGTGACCTTCACCTACACCAACCTGGGAGCCGTGATGATGGAGCACCCGCACGCGCAAGGGCAGACGGTCTAATCACCAGCCCCAAGGGCCTGGCTCACAAGGCCGGGTCCTTCAAGCTGTTGATTGTCCCCAATAATCTCGGCATTATTGTCCCCGTTCACAGGAGCTTCCCACCATGCCCTCTCCCACGTACATGCCAGACGTCCCGCCGGATTACGTCGCCAACCCCAGCCTCATGCCGCGGCCTTATGTCCGCTTCGAGATGCGCGAGACCGAGTTCCGTCAGAAAGACGGCACCGTGGAGTACCGCGACATTCCCTGGGCGCTGGTCATGCCGCCGGGCTCCCGCGATGTGATGGAGAAGCCCGCCGAGGACTGGATCAAGTCCTTGCAGGTCAGTGCCGATGCCCAGCGCATTCCGCCGACCTGGCCAAAAGAGTACACCGAGGCCCTCACGCGCTTCCGGGCGGGCGAGGAACTCCCCGTCGTCGGCACGCCCATCAAGACCTGGGCGGCCCTCTCCAAGAGTCAAATCAAGGCCATCACCAGCGCCAACATCTTCACCATCGAAGACCTGGCCAAAGCGAACGATGAGACCAAGGGCAACATCGGCATGGGCGCCGTCCGCCTGGTCCAGATGGCCCAACACTGGCTGGAAGAGAAAGACGGCCCGGGCGCCATGGCGCAGAAGTTGGCCGCCCTCGCCACCCAGAACGAGGAACTCCAGACCCGGCTCAAGGAGCTGACCGAAGCCGTGACCTCCCTCAAGGAGCAGGTGCCCGGCGCAACCAAGGCGAAGTGATATGTCCACCATCATCCAGCTCGTGACCCGCTTTTCCGAGGAGATGGGTCAATCGGCTCCTGCCACTGTCGTAGGCAACACTGACGTCGGAGTCTTGCAGCTCAAGCGATTGCTGGAGATGGTGGGCGAACACCTCATGCAGAAAGGCCGCTGGCAAAAGCTGGCCCGCCGCATTGCCTGGACTTCGATCTCCGGCGAGGATCAAGGCGACATCTCCGCCATCACCGGCATCACCCTCCCAGGCTATATCGTCCCGGATACGTTCTGGGATAACACCCTTCGCCGGCCGATCTACGGTCCTGTCACGGACCAGACCTGGCAGATGCTCAAGGCCTCGGTGCCCTCGAACCCGCTGTACCAGTTCCGAATCCAGAACAACCACATCCTGATCAATGGCGACATGGAGGCCGGGCATTCCCTCTCCTTCATCTACCAGACCCAGGGCTGGTTGCAGACCACCTCTTCCTCGGGGGTGTATGTCGCAAGCATTACCGCCGACACCAACGTCCCGGTGTTCAGCGACCAGCTCATGGAACTCGGCCTCAAGGCGTTCTGGCTCCGTGCCAAGCAACTCCCCTTCGACGTCGAGATGCAGATGTTCACTTCTGCCCGCGACGACGCCCTGAGCAGCGAGAATGTCAAGCCCGTAATCGACATGGCCGACGGGCAGCGCCAGATCATCCGCCCGGGTATTTTCGTTCCCGCCGGCAACTGGAACGTGTCATGAGCAAGATCTACGAGGATTTCCTGCCCGCCCCCATCGCGGGGATGAAGGACAATGTCAGCATCCTCAACGGCGACAAGAACTACGCGCTGTACCTCCAGAATTTCATCTGCCGTCCCTACGGGCTGCAACTCCACAAGGCGGGCGAACTCTTCCTCTCCCCGCCGGTGGACTCGAAAATGCTGTTCACCTACAGCAAACCCGACGGAACGGACCAGCTCTGGCTGGCGAACAACAGCGGCCTGTACAACATCTCCGGGGCGACTTACCCGGCAGCCTCCATCGTCATCACCAATGGTGAGGGGCAGGCAGTCCCCATGAACACAGGGGCGGGCTCGTATCTCTTCTTTTTCAACGGCACGGACACAGCCAAGATCTACGACGGCACGACCTGGGCAGCCGCCAGCATCACCGGCTTGACTACCAGTGGCCTGCGGGCGGGCTGCGTGTATCGTAAGCGGCTGTACATGCTGGAAAATGGGAAGCTGGGATTCTGGTACCTTTCTCCCTCGGGGATCGCCGGATCTGCCGTCTATTACGACGCAGGCACGATCTTCACCCGCGGGGGCTATGCCGTCTCGATTCAGCCCTACACCCGAGACGGCGGGATCGGCCAGGACGACTTCCTCGCCGTCCTGTCTTCGAACGGGGAGCTGGCCCTCTTCTCCGGCAATGATCCGGCGGCTTCGAGCTGGATTCCGATGGGAACCTACTTCGTCGGCCAGCCCCCTGGCGATAGCCCCTTCCAAATGGTTCGCTATGGCGGGGACTTGCTGATCCTGACGGGCACGGGAGTCTACTCCGTCACTGCCCTGACGTCCGGCAAGTCCCTTCCCTTTGACGGCGGGATCTCGAAGAACATCACCCAGTTCATGTCCCTGAACGTCGCGGCTTACCCGAAAGCCAAACTGTTCGTCCTGCCCTCCGTCCAGCTCCTCTACGTCTACCTCCGCCAGGGGCTGAGCCTTGCCATGGATCTTCAAACCGGCGGGTGGAGCACCATGCCGGGGATCTCCTCCGGAGAGGGCTCCCAACCTGCTGATTCGACTTTCTGGGTCGAGTTTGACAATGGCAACGGGTATGAAGTTCTCAGCATCAGCCAGAAAAACGTCTACATCGGCTGGCGGAATCTCAACGGAACCTACTGGAGCGTCACGCACCCCTACCTCCGTTTCAGTACCCTCCACGACAAGCAGCAGCTTCAGATCCGGCCCTATATCCAAGCCATCGGGACGGCCACCGGCATTGCCCTGAATTACCTCAGTGCCAAAAACAGCTCCGGCCAATGGGTCATGAACGCCCTTCCGGTGCAGGCAAACTTCTGGGCACCCACTATTTCGAACACCCTGGTCAGCGGTCTGATCTTCCAGCATTGGATCACTCCGCAAACCTCTCCGGGATTCAACATCTCTTACAGCTTCAACGGTACCCTGCCGGGCAGCAATACTCTCACCGATCTCATCTACTTGGGGTCTGATCTCCGCTCCGCCTCGGCTGGCATCGGCGGGCCTTGACCCTCCCGGGAGCTGCTCCCACAATCTGCGTATCTTGGTCGAAGGGCACCCTCATGCGACCGTAAACAAGAGGCCCTTCGATGTTCTTCGGCACCAACAGTCAGTACTACCAAGACCCCTTGGCGCAGGCCCTGCAGCAGCAGGTGCAGCAACCCCAGCCGGCCTTTGGAGCAGCCCCACCGCCGACAGCAGCACCGGCTCCGAGTCCCACGCCGGCTCCCAGTGGTGCCGCCTTTGGGGCCACTTCCGCCCCCGCTCCGGCTTCCGCCCCCGCCTCTCCCCTCGGTGCCGGGATTGCGGAGAAATCCAGCGTCCCGACGACCAACGTCGATGGCACGATGCTGGGCCAGTTCATCAACGAGAAGATCAGTGGCCCGGCGGTCGGCCCTTCCAGTGGGATGATGAACACCGGAGGTTCTTCGACCTTCGATGAAAGGACCGGCACGTATACGCAGGCTCCTGCGCCTGCTCCTACCCCGGCACCGAGCCCCGCAACCCCTGCGCAACCCTCGTTCGGCGGCCAGACCACTGCGCCCTCTCCGGCTCCCGCTCCTGTTTCGGCCCCGGCTCCTGCTTCCAGCCCAATCAAGTCTTTTGCCCAGGCTCAACCCTGGCAAGCCGACCCGCAGAAGTCCACGCTCAACCTCCTGACCGAGGCGGGCAAAAACGGCTGGACCTTGCAGCAGGTTGCCCAAGAACTCGGATTCACCCCCGAGCAGATGCAGCAGCATATCACGAAGTACGTCGGCCCGCTGAATGCCGACGGCAAAGTTCAGTATCTGAACAAGCTGCCTGCGGAGGCTATCAGGGAGATGGCTTCCAAGCCTCTTGACATAGCTAACCCTTCTAGCCAGGGCGTTGTAGTCAATGGCATGGGATTCTTGCCCCGTTACGAGATGTTCAATGACACTGGACTGAATGCAGAACAGGGAGCTGGTGAGACTCGATTGGTTGGTTACTACGGTGGGTACCAGGACCCTAATGACCCTTCCAAGAACCACAACCAGCCTTACGGAAAGTATGATCTGAATGGAAACCTCGTCGGCACGGGTACCTGGAGTTACAAGAAGGACTGGCTCACGGACAGCCCGCTCGCCCCGTTACTTCCGATTCTCCTAGCCGGAGGAGTGGCGGGGTTCCAGGCCCTGGGCGGGCTCGCTGGGGCTACCAACCCGGTTCTAGCTGCGGATGCTGCAGCAGCTGGCGGTGGTGCAGGGGCAGGTGCTGCTGCTGGAGCAGGTGCAACTACGGGAGCGGCGGCAAACACCGGAGTCACTGTTGGAGGTCCCATGAGCACGGGCCTGCCCGCCGGCTCTGCTTTGGGGCCTGCTGCGGGAGCAGCCGCTGCCACCACAGCAGCTACCACGGGGGCTGCTACAGGCGGTATCAAAGCCGCCATCACCGCGGCCCTTGCCCCTCTCGGCCTCAGTGCCAAAGACCTCGCAGCCATCACAGCCGTCGTCGGAGCTGGCATGGGTGGAGGCAGCCCGCCGACTCCCGGCAGTTCGAGCACCTCCGGCGGCACAAGCTCCAGTGGCACCCCTCAAAGCGGCAGCGCACAGGGTTCCGAGGCCCGGGCATTCCTCGACCAAGTTCTCCCGGCCATCCGGACCAACTCTTCCAACACCTACGGGAGCGGAACGTGGACCAAGGACGCAAACGGTCAGTGGACCCTGAATACCCAACTCAATGCTGGCAATCAGGGGCTGTACGATACCGCAACCGGGAAACTGGACACGTTCCTGAAGGGCCTCGACCCGAACCAAAAGGCGCCCACTTTGATCGACGACGCTGGGGGAAAATACTCCAGCGGCTTGGCGCAGACGATCTATGATCGGACGATGGGCATGCAGAAGACCGGCATCGACGACGAGCGCCGGGCTCAGCAGGCCCGCCTCGCGGAGCAGGGCTTCGTCCCCGGGAGTGAGGGATACAATCGCGAGATGACCCGGTGGGAAGAAAAGCTCGGGGAGATGCGAAACAAGGGCTCGATGGACGCGCAAATCCAGGCCGCCGCACAAGCCCTAGCCGAGGCCGGCTTTACCAACAGCGCTCGAACCTCCGAGTTCAACTCCAACCAGCAGGCCCAAGCGCAGCTGGCCCAGATGCTGGCCGGAGCGAGGACCAATGCCACGGCAGGCCTTAAGGACCTCACGACCCAGGCCAATGCCCCGACGGGCAGCCCTGGCAACGTCCAGGCCGCCACCGACAGCAAGTACACCGCGGACCTGAATGCGTACAACGCAAACAACCAGTCCCGAAATGACATGATTAACGCCCTGATGAGGTTCTTCCTATGAGCGAGCCGAAAGAGCTGGACTTCGGGGGCATGCTGCAGAGCGACCCGGAGTACATCGACATGATGCGCCGGAAGGCGCTGACCGAAGCTATCATGAAGGGGGCACTGCCGCCAGGCAGTCCGCAGACGTACAAGCGAAGCCCCCTGGCGGTCCTGGCCGACTTCATGACCCTGCGAGAAGGCAAGGGCAAAATTCAGTCGATCTCGGACGAGGAACGGGCGCTGTACGGGCGGCACAAAGAAGCCGAGGCCGCGGGTGTGCGGAAACTGCTTCAGGGGTTCACCCCGCAGACGAAAGAACTCGCTGGGCCGATGCCGGAAGGCTCGCCGACCGAGGCCCTGCCGCCGATGTCGGTTCCGGCTGATCCCAAGGCCGCAATCATGGAGGCCATGACCAGCCAGTACCCGAACCTCAAGAAGCTCGGCGGGGAGCTGTTCAAACAGCGGAATGAGCAGTGGGGGACGTTGGCCAAACTGCCCGGAGTTGACCCGAGCAGCGCTTTGGCCTCCGGCGGCAACCCGGAGCGCTTTCCATCAGCCCGCCTGTGCAGCCGAAACTGGAGACCTTCAACACCCCGCAAGACGGTATCGTCTCGGCTATCAACACGCCTCAAGGTCCCGGCTTGCCCCCCAAGCTCCAGGTTGTGCAGAAGCCGACACAGGTCTCCGCCTCCGCTACGAACCAGGCAAACAAGCCCGGCGCTGAGGCTCTGGAGCAGGCAGGCAAATTCTTCGGCTTCGGCGGCAAGGGTGCGGAACAAGGAGAGCAACTCCGCAAGCGTATGTCTGATACGGCGAATTTGCTGCAGACCCTCGAGCAGAACCCGCAGATGGGTGCCGGCGCCGAACTGTTCCAGCAAGCCCGCAAGTTGGCAGAGACACTGGGCATGCCGGTCTCCCCGACGACTTCGCCTACCGAGTTGGCATCTATGCAACTTGGTCAGTCGGTTATTAATGAGTTGGGTGGCCTGGGAGCGCAGATTTCCGATCCCGATCGACAGTTCATGATCCAAGCCCAAGGCTCGATCACCACCGATCCGGCTGCCCTGCAACACCTGCTTCTCCTCCGTGCGAAGTACCTGATGCAGACCATGAATCGGATGAAGGACGGCATGGGAGCCATCGCAAGTCATCCGAGCTTCGCTGAACAGAAAGTGCCCTTCCCCTCCTACGACTTCAACATGGTGGTGCCCCCGAAGTTCCAGCCGACTCTGGACGAGATGTTCCAGGGAAGGCTGCCCACCTTCAGCAAACCCCAACAGAGCGGCCCTGTCGGTCGTCCGGCTCGTGCTCGCGTGGTGCCATAAATGCCTGTCTACAAACTCGCTGACGGAAGCAAGGTCGAACTGCCGGAGGACCTTCAGCCGGAAGAACTCGCCTGGCTCAAAGAAAACAAGGCTGTGCCGCTCGAGACCTCGGGGGCGAAGGACGTTCTCAAGGGTGCTATGTCCGGTATTACGGAGGGGTTGTTCCGGGCTCCTCTGATTGGTGGAGATATCATCAATCTTGGCGGCACCCTAATCAACAAGATTCGTCCGGGAACCTTTGACCAGGAGAATGTCAACCGCTTCGGGTCGCAGGCCTGGATTGACGCCTTCCGCGGTTCGCCGGAAGACAAAGCCACTGGCGGGCTGATGAGCTACGAGCCCGAGACCCGAGCTGGTCGGTACACCAAGGCCGGAACCTCAGCCATTGCTGGGGGTGCTGCAACTGGCGGGATGGCCTCCATTCCGGGGTTTGCGAAGAGTGCAGCTGCCGGGCTCAACGGCATGCGGCAGGCCATGACCCCCGCCAGCATGGCGATCAACGGGGCTGCCGGTGTGGCGTCGGAAGCCGGCACGGACGTCTCCGGCAATCCTCTGGTGGGACTGGCAGCCGGTCTGGGTGTGGGTACGGCAGGTACAGCTATCCGTCACGCCATGTCTCCGAATTTTGTGGAGGGTCTCTACGACGGAACGAAGACGATGAAGCCGGGTGACTGGCAATCCGCTCGTCGGTCCTTGGATGACTTCCGCCAAAGCGGTTCGACTTCCTTCACCCTGGCAGACTTGCCCGAGCTTCAGCCCCGGATCGGCGGGAATGCTCGGGATATCACGAATACCACCGGCGGCGAAGCCCTCCGAGCGAAGTTTGATGCGACTGCCCGTCGAGGCATTGTCACGCCCGAGGGTCAGACCCAGGGCGACATTCCAAACCTCCTCCGGGGTGCGGCCAATGTCGTGCCGCCAGTGAGTGATCCACGAGAACTCGCTGTCGGGCTGGCGGGCAAAGGCCAGTCTGTCATCAAGAACGCCGCTCAGCCGATCTACAACGCTCGGGATGGTGGCCTAGACAACCTTGGCAACGTCGACCCGATTCGCCTTCTGGCTGCCACGAACCGTTACGTACGCAAGCCTGCCATCGCTCCCGGCAACCAAAGCGAACCGATGCAGGCCAAGCTGCGGGCCGCGGAAGAAGCCCTCCTCGGCCGGGACGCGCCCAAGACCCCGATGATCCAGGACGTCACCCCGCCGGTGCTCAATGTTCGGTCGTTGTCCCAGAACGTCAAGTCCCTACGTGCCAACCCGACGAATTCAACCGACTCCGCCAAAGCCAACATTAACCGCTTTGTCGGCATGGAGGGGGCGGACGCGGCCGAGAGGGCCCTGGACAAGGCCACGAAGGGCGGCTTCAGCCAGGTCATGTCGCAGTATCGGGCTTCGAAGGAAAACATCCTCGACCCGATGAAGCGCGGGCTGCCCGGGACGATCCAGGAAGCCAAGGACGCTGACAGCCTTCTCCGCATTCTGAACAAGGTGCCGGAAGACAAGCTGCTGGGCGAACTGAATACTGCCGGCGTGACGCCCGCAGAAGCCAAGCAACTCGCCCGGATCGTAGGGGATCGTCTCGAGGCCTTGCCTGACGCGACCAAGGCAGCGAACACGACGCAGCTCGCAAATCGGAGGTTGTTCAACCAGCTCCTGGAATACGCCGATCCGAGTCTCAAGACTGAAGCCACTCGCAAGATCAAGGTCGCAGATGCCCTGGCTCGCCTTGACGCAGAGCATTCTGCGGACAGCACTCAGCGCATGACGAATCAGAAAAACTGGGCACAGTGGGGTTTGCCATTCTCGACCGCGGGCTTTCGTAACAGCCTGCGGGTCGGTCGGGAAGAGGCTCAGTCTATGTCGCAACTCCTGGCGAACCCGACCCCCGAAAATCTCGAGCAGCTTCGCAAGATCTCCCTCCTCGATCCGAGGGCGAAGAAGTTCCTCGATTGGTACTCTGCCTGGGGTGGCGCCGCCACTTCGTCCGGGAGCCGTGAGTGAACAACCTTGCCACTGACCCGTCGGCGAGGATTTTCCTCGACTCGAAGTATAATAGGCGGGATAATCTCCTAATTAATGGGGACATGAGAATCGACCAGCGCAACGCTGGCGGTGCCGTGGCTCCGGCCGCGGGGGTGTTTACTTACACCCTGGATCGCTGGGGTGTGCGGGTGGACACGGGCGGGCCCCATTCAGTGCAGCAGAGCACCTCCGTCCCCTCGGCCCAGGGCTTTACCAACTCCCTCCAGATTACTATCGGGGCGGCAGCAGCTCCGGCGGCGGGCGACTTGAACTACCTCTCCCAGCGCATCGAGGGTTACGTCCTGTCGAAGCTTGGCTGGGGTGCTGTTGAGTCTCTTACCCTCGGCCTCGGATTCTGGGCCTACGCCAGTGTGGCGGGCTCCTATGGCGTGGCTTTTGTCAACGGGGCTTCGGACTACAGCTATGTTACTGACTTCACAGTGGCCGAGACCAACAAGTGGGTGTTCTACCCCCTCTGGATTCCAGGACCCATCGCCGGGACTTGGCCCACGGACCATACCCTTGCACTGCAAGTCATCTTCGACCTCGGGAGTGGGTCGAACTTCGACGGCACGCTGAACACGTGGCAGTCTGCAAACAAGCGGCGGGCCTCCGGGCATGTGAAGTTGGTCAACAACGCTGCCGCCGTTCTGCGGATCACGGGCGTACAGCTCCTCCCTGACACCGTGGACTCGACTTTCCCCTTCCGGGACTACTCCGAGGAAGTCCAACGGGCCCTCCGTTACTTCGAACAGAAGCTTGTCGGCGTCCCCGCACTGCCCGCCTACTACCCCCTGTACTACGTTCGCAAGCGTGCCACTCCCGCCATCACAGGCGGCGGAGCTGGCTTTGCGACCGGCGGCGTGCTGAATGCCGATGCGGCCCTGATTGGTCAAACTGCAGCCGCTGCGCAAACCCTGCTGATCGACGCCGAACTTTGACTGGCGGCCCAGCTTTTTATAACGTACCTTATCTCTAGGAGCTTCCCATGAACATGTCTGGTCTCAACTGCCTCGGCTATCAGAGAATCACGCCCGCCGCCACTGCGACAGGGCTGACGATCCCGGCTGGCACTGTCATGGCCATGATCACGCCCGAGACGCAAGACATTCGTTGGCGGGCAGACGGCACCGATCCGACGGCCTCGGTGGGTTATCCCCTGCCCGTTGGCGCGGAGCTGACCTGTGACACCTCCAACCTCCCGCGGTGGAAGTGCATCGACCAAACCCTGGGCGCCGTCGTGAACGTGATGTACTTCGGGGAGAAGACGCTGTGAAGACCAACACGATGCAGTTCTCCATGAACCCGCTGGTGCCGCCGGTGGGTCCCTGGACGGTGGCGGGTGATCTGGCGGTCACGGGGAGTATCTCGAACCCGGGTTTCTCAGTCACAGCGGCGGGAGTAGGGACGTTCCTTGGCACCCTGACGGTGGGTGGGGACATTGCTCTGCAGAGTGGCGGGCTGTTCGTTGGCTCCGGCGGGGAGCAGCTGTATCTCCGTTCCCTGGGCGGCACTAATCGGATTGACAGTTACGACAACCCGATCACGGTGACGGTACCTCTGCAACTGAACGCCGCTTCATATGCGTTCCAGATTGCAGATGCTACGAAGATGACGCTGGACTCCGCTGGCATTCTGACCGTCACCGAGTCTGGCACTGGCGGTGGTCTTGGTGGTCTGGTCTCTGCAACCGCAACCGCAGGTGGCAACGCTGGTGTGCGTCTGGTGACCGGCGGCAGTGATCGCTGGTCTATGTCTCTGGTTGGGGCAGCCGACGCAGAGAGTGTACGCTGGTACAAGTCCGGTACGGGCGCTGGCACTGCGATGTCGCTAACCGCCAGCGGTGTTCTGCTTGTGGAAGGCCTTGTCGGAACGCCTTGGGCACCCACGACCAACGGTATCGCTTTGTCTGTGGACGGCACAGGGAGATACGTCACTTCCTACTTTGACGATACCAGTATCACGTTTGGCACAGGCGTGACCCAGAAAACGGGGATCACTGTTTACGGGCAGACCCATGCGTCTGGAAACAAGATTGTTCATCGGGTGGGCAACGCTACTCGCATGACGCTAGACGCCTCCGGCAACCTGCTCCTGGAAAACACCGCCTCTGCCCCCAGCACACCCACTGGCGGGGCGCTTTACGTCGAATCCGGTGCCCTCAAGTATCGTGGCTCTGGCGGCACTGTCACCACGGTCGCCCCGGCCTAACCCTTCCCTCAACCCTCAGGAGTCCCACCTGTGAAAATCCTCGTCTCTACCCCCATTCTCGACGCCGAGGACAAACCTGTCAAAGACGGTGTCCGCTTCAAGATGTGTGAGGACGGCCGTACGCCGTTCTGTGACCCGGCGACCGGAGAGCCCGTTGTGGTCGATCCCGGCTACGAGTACACCTTCCGCCACGCCTTCAACCGAGCCCTCGGACCGCAGCAAGAAGATGCCGGCCTGAACGATGACGAGAAGTTGAAGATCTTCCGCCTTCACCTTAAGATCGCGAAGGGCGGTGAAGTCGACCTCACGGCGGACGAAGTCGTGCTGCTCAAGAAGCGTGTGAGCAAGGCCTTCAACCCGCTGATCTACGGCCGAGTCTGCGAGTTCCTCGGATCATGATCCACGTCGCCGCCCTCATCGTCTTGGCCCTCCTGCTTATCCTGGATGGCCTCCAGACCGTGACCATCGCGCGGGAGCCCTTGCTCTGGCGGGAGCGGAACCCGGTCATCCGCGGCTTCATGCGGCTGGCTGAGAAGTTCCACTTCCTCCCCGAGCACGGAGTGGTGTTGTACTTCACCCTGGCGTCGTTGGTCATTTTCGGCCTCGCCGTGATTCTGCACAAGCATCCGGCATTCTGGCTCTGGGTCGGCGGGATGGCCGGCCTCGAGCTTCTCTGCGTCATCAACAACCACCGCTTGGGGATTCGCCCAGCTCGTTTCTAATCCACCGCACTGAAAGGACCGCGGCAGTGACCCACGAGATTCAACAACAAGAAGAAGAGACCCAGGGCCGTTTGCCTCGGGTGGTGGTGGATTTCAAGATTCCCCTTCCCTGGCTCCTCGGAGGAGTCGGGGCTATTTCCTGGGGGCTGATCAGCATGTGGTTCAAGCTGACAACCCTCTCGGACAACGTGACGGAGTTGCAGATTGCCGTGAAGGCGGGCACTGCGACGACTATTCAGTACGCCTCGGAACAGACCCTGATCAAGTATCGGCTGGAGAAGCTCGAGGCTAGGGGTGAGAGTCGAGGAGACCGGAAATGATCACTTTTCTCGCATCGTTGCTTGGCTTCGCCGGCCCCTTTATCCCGGAGCTGCTGAAATGGCTCAACCGGAAGGAGGACAACAAGCACGAGCTGGCGATGATGAACCTCCAACTCCAGTACGCCGAGAAGGCTCATGCCTGGAAGATGGAAGAGATCAACGCCAATGCTGATATCGCGGAGATGCAGACACTTCGCCAGCCGCAGGTGTCGTTCGGGGTTCAGCTGCTCGATGCCGCAAAAGGCTGGCCGACTTGGATCGTTCTTCCAGTCTTCTGGGCTTTCGGTATCCTGGACTGGCTGAACGGGAGTGTCCGCCCTGTGGTCACTTACTGGATCGTGGGCTTCTGGCTGTTCTACAAGTACAGCCTCTTTGAACTCGCCCGGGCTCGCATGAGCTGGGAAAGCGCGGTCGTCGCGAACTGGACGGAGAACGACGCCGCGGTGTTGATGCTTTGTCTCAGCTACTTCTTCGGGCAGAGAGCGGCGAAGGCCGCTTTCGGTGGATCAGCGTCGACAGGCCGAGCTGGCGGAGGGTGAGTGGGACTAGCCCTCCGTCTGTCTCGTGCCCTGTCGGCACCTTTAGCCCTTGCGGCTAACGAGCCCGCTTGGGTCGTCCAGAGCCCACAGCGTAAAGTTTCCGAGGCTGGGGTAGACCTTATCAAGGCCTTCGAGGGGGTTAAACTCAAGGCCTACCACGACGCTGTGGGCTACCCTACCCAGGGGGTTGGGCGGCTGCTCTCCCGCGAGAAGTACGGGGATCTTTCCCAGTTCCCGGACATTACTGACGAGATAGCGGCCGTCTGGCTGGATGAGGACCTCGACAAGTTTGGTCGTGGTGTTGTCAGGCTTTGTCCAGTCCCGCTGAATGACAATGAATTCGCGGCGCTGGTGAGTTTCGCTTTCAACCTTGGCCTGGGGAATCTTCAGGTCAGCACCCTTCGGCGTCGGATCTTGCGCGGCGAGAGAGGGGTCGAGGTTGCCAGTGAATTCCTTCGCTGGAACAAAGCGGGCGGCAAGGTCCTCCGCGGATTGACCCGGCGCCGAGCGGCTGAGGCTGCTCTCTTTGCGAGCTAGGTCCGCCTGGCACCAGGTGTAGTGCAGGCCCTCGGTGCCCGCGCAATAATCACACTTCATTCTGCTTCCTTTCGTTTCTCCGCCTCCGGGCGGTATTTCAGAACATAGGTCTGGCCCGTCTGGACCAGGGCGATATAACCCGCCTGGATGAGGCCCTTGAGCATGTCCTCGTATTCCTTGAAGGCGGGAAACTGGGCATGAATGAAGCGGTAGGCTTCTTCGTAGGGGACCTCCCCCTTCCGCTTCACGAATTCAAGCAGTCGGCTTGTCGCCAGGCTCACATCATTGAGGCCGATCTTCTGGAAGACCTTGGCCATGTCGAGTTCAAGGTCTGTGACCATGTTCGAAGCCGTGGCGAGATGTTCCTTCTTGATAATCAGTTCGTTTGACTCCGAGGCGGCGAGGATCATCGCCAGCTTGTGGATATGGGTCTGCTTCCGGGCGAGATAGCCGCCGAAGCGCTCGGTGTCTTCGAGATTAGGCTGCTTCTCGGTGTAGTGGCGCTCATACCACTCCTGGCCCCACTCGAAGGCTTGTTTGGAGAGCTTGTACTCTCCCTTGAGGGCGGCGACTTCTTCAAGGTCCGCAATCAGGGCCTTGCGAAAGGTATCGATACCCTGAGGGACGACCAGCCCAGGATAGGCAACGAGCCTTTCTTTCTTGTCCGCGTAGACCAGGACGCAGCGAGAGGTAAAGCCGCCTCCGATCATGTACTCGGGAAAGTTGCCCGCGATCCAGGCCGGGGTCGTGCAGGCAATGAGGTTGATCCAAGGATTTTCGACATTGTCGTTGTTGCTGACGTTGGTCCCGTCATGGGTCAGGATCCCGGTTGCGGGCGGCTTGTCCGCGAGGTTCGGGAAATTGCAATCGACGGTCAGATCGCGCACCTCGCAGCCATTGCCCGAGACCGTATCCGCCTCGGAGCTGCCCACCACCACGTGCCCATAAGGCCACGGCACCACTCCATTGCCGTCGTCATTGTCGCGCTGCGGCCACGCCGAAAGCTGGATCACCGTGGCATCCATGCCCGCGCCGAGCAGGCGCCAGCAGGGGTGCATCATCCATCCGCTCATCCGGTTTTCATCGGGGTCGATCCCCGGATGGAAGTTGATCGTGCGCCCGGCGGTCAGGTAAGTGCCCGGCGCGAGATAGATTGAAATCGCTTCGTCCG
>ERZ650310.141-NODE-141-length-20794-cov-8.595930_pt1 | contig 20794 bp, 16 predicted proteins | sample MGYA00376246_ERZ650310 | MGnify/ENA primary metagenome ERZ650310 (study PRJEB26733, sample SAMN07839286) | wastewater metagenome | biome: small river; feature: stream; material: water | place: USA: North Carolina | collected 2016-03-01 ...
GGGTTTCAATCGCGTCCCTGTTTTTAAGAGACCACTCAATGTATAAGATAATCGCTTTGATTTTCGCCCTATTCCTGGCCGGGTGCGGCACGGTGGACGTCGTGCTAGTCGACCCACCTGAGGCCGAAGTGCCTGTAGTAAACCTCCCAGAGGCTATGCACCAACGCAATTGGGCATCTAAGTCTCCGCAGAAGTACGGCCAGGGAAGCTGCGTTCACGCAAGCTCCATTATGGCGTTTCGATGGGTTGGCGAGGAGAAGCTTGCTGACTGGTGGCGAACAAAATTTTCTGGTGGGGAAACAAGCGTAAGTATTACTAAGTACTGGAAGGACAATGGCGTTCCGTACATTTCAACCCTAAACGAGAAGAATTACGAATGCTCTGGTGATCCTAAGTTTTTGAAGTGGGCCAGTGACAATCGCCTTCCGGCAATTTTATGGTTCAAACCATCGCACTGCTGTATTTTCACGGGGTTCTGCATAAGGGACGGCGTAGAGTGCGCCTCAATCATCGACAATAACTACCCCGGCAAATTTGAATACATACCCGCTGTCGAGTTCATTAAAAAATGGAGGACAGACTTTGGAGGCTTTGCGTGCTGCCCAGTCCTTTCTCCGTGCCCAAACATGCCCTACCCCATCGTGATGCCACGCAAGCTCAACCCCAACCTAAACAGCCAGAGCTTCTGGCAAATCCAAGTTTTTTAGCAGGAGAATCTAAATGAACCACGCGATACCACACACGCGGATCAGCTTTACATTAGGGAGCGCGATGCTCCTGTCAGCCCTAACGCTTTCAGTGTGCTTGGCATTACTAATGGCAAAACCAAGCGAGCGACACCATCCAGGTAAGTCGCATCCGTTAGGAAGCATCGAAGGCATGACAGACACCGAAGTTAAGGAGGCGTTCGGGGCTGTGAACCAAACAGCCGCCATGGAGGCCAAGCATGGGCTATTCGGCCGACTCCTGGCGCGGCGATCCTGCCAATCAAACTCCTCTTGCTCGAGCCAATCATGGAACCAAACTGCTGGTACGCAACACTGCGGTACTTCATCGTGCCAGCAATATGGTGTGGGATACGCTACCTATTCCCAGCCAAGAGCGGTGAGCAACTGCAGCAACGGGCACTGCTACCCGCTGCCACCACTACAGAACAGCAATTGTGCCAACGGGACCTGCCATCCAGCGATACCACAGACTGCCCAGCCTGCACCGCAAGCCCCGGCCGCTGTGCCACGCGTGACAAAGACATCTGAGCTTCGAATCATACCCAGCATTTAGGACCCATCATGAAGAACATTATCCTTGCCATCCTTGCCTTATGTGCGTTCAGCAGCACAGGGTGGGGGCAAGCCAGCCTGCCAGACGACGCACGCAAGACCTACATCACCGTCTTTACCCACGAAGACTGGGCCAAGCGGCCAGACGAAGCTCAGCTCATTGCCAACCTGAACAGCGAACCAATGAAGAGCGTGGCGCTCAAGACCCACTTCAACCACTACACTCCCTCCGTGAAAATGTACCAGGAGCGGTGGGCCTCGATCTACCCTCCCGAGACACTCCCGGTGATTGTCTTCCAGAACCCGGATGGCGCCTACATCTACAAGGCTTCACAGGGGAACATCCCGCACTCATCTGCGGACATTCGGGAAGCCATGCAATACTACTTCAAACTCATTCCTGGAAACTCAAGGGAACCAGAGCCCATTCAACAAGAAGAAGAGCCAGAAGGCAGGAAGCGACCATTCCACAGAGACCCAATCGTTGACGAGGAATTCCCAGACTCGGCCGAGATATTCGGAGGCAAGACACCGATCCGCGATGGTATCGCCGGTGGCGTCTTTACATTGCAAATCGTTTTTGCAATGGCCTTTCTGCTTGCGGTACTCGGATTCGCGGCGATCTTCTTAAGCATACTCAACAAGGTGAAACCATAACATGACCATCGCAACTCTACTTATTTACGGTGTAATGGCAATCGCAGCCGGTGTCTTCTTGGCTGTCGTCATCAAAGTCCTCAAGAGCGTCAAGGGCAAGGCAATCGCCTCCGGTGTCGTCTTCTCTGATGGACTCAACTCGCGAGAACTAAAGCTCGTGGCGAGACTTCTGAAGGAAGAGGCCGAAAAGGTGGCTGATGAGCAGGCCTTCGACAATCTGAAGAAAGTCATCGCATCCTTCGAGAGCAAGAAGGGCGTATAACCATGCTGGCGAAATCCCACTTCGCCAGCCTGGTCCGGCACTTCAAGAAAGAACACCCGCACCTAAAGCTCTCCATACGGAGAGCAAAAACACCAAGCTACACAATAGGGTGGTGCCATAAGGAAGCGGACGGAAGCTTCAGGATCGTGATTCGAAAAACAACAGACGAAGAGGCCCAGCAACTAGCACTCGTCCACGAACTCGCGCACGCCATATCCTGGACAACTGACAAACACCCAACCGACCACGGAAGCGTCTTTGGTCAGGCCTATGCTGCAGCTTGGCGATCTTACATGCGATGGCTTAATCCCTAATGTCACAACAAGATCGACACCTAGATGTCGCCAACTGCCTAGCCAAGATGCTAAAGGACCGGGCCACAGACCCGTATATGCGATCCGAGATTCGCGTCGAGGACTTCGAGAGAAGTGCTCCCCCGACATACGGGATCATTGTCTCGCCAGACTCTTGGTCTGAGCTAATGGGCACCAATGAGAGGGATGACATTAGATACACATGCCTGATCTTTCGGGTCGTCAGCTCACTGGGAAATGATGATCAAGAGAGAAGGATTCGCTTCGCACAAGACGTGAGACTGCTATTCCATCGCAAGCGTATTCCACTGGACGAGACGTGCCAGCTCTACTCAACCGTTGACTTTGGAAAAATAGAAATCCCTCAAGAGTGGGTTTCAGACAATAACTCCGTAATCATCTTTCGCGTGAATACAATCGTGCGAGAAACCAGGGACATGGAATACTAAATGGCAACATCAACCATTGCGTGCAACTGCAGCTCCATTGGGCAGTTCGGGAAACTCCTAATCGAGCCAAGCGGAACCGCACCACGGACCTTTACATCGGGCAGCGAACGCGTTGAATTTGTGTACGAGAAGATCGGCACCAAGCGAGCCCTTCAGTTCACAAACTCCATTACTGGAACTCCCTCCCGCTTCATAACAGGGGTACGCGAGCACTCCTATCTGACTCAGGGGGTTATCGCAGTCCAGGCCTCTCCGGCCAATCTTGCCCTATGGTTCCCTAGGATCTTTGGCGGCACACAGGGGGCAGAGGGCACTGGCACTGGCACTGATGTGGACTCTGACGGAAAGGACCGAAACTACTCACTCGGCAACACTCTCCCGTCATTCGACGCCCTAGTGTATCGCGAGGCTGGCATATTTCAGTACACAAACCTCAAGGTTGCGCAGGCCCTGCTTCGCGGCAAAACCTCCAATGGAGGAGAAGGCAATGAATTCATTGAGCTAATCATCGTCGTCATTGGCGAGCAGGAAATCATCACCCAGAGCGGTGGCGGACCATGGCCAGCCACCGAACCATCGCTCCCGAACGGAGTAGTAAACCTCCCGTACGCCTACTGGGAGTCAAAGCTCTTCCTGAACAGTATCGAGCTTGACAGCGAGGAGTTCACGCTAATCGTCGACAACCAACTTTCCGTGAAATTCTTCAACCACAAGTACCCGACGTGCGTTCGCTCAACCGGCCGAACAGTCACTCTTAACGCAAAGCTGCCGTTTACATGCTCCGGCCTGGCGCAGAGCCTACTGCTCAACACCACGACAGGCACGGCAGAGATCAGGCTCGCAACACCGAGCACCGTGACGTTCCACAGTAGCGTAAGACTGCCGTACGCGAGATCCACCTTCAACACGCCAGTCATTGAAGGGAAGCAAGACATCCCGCTCGACATTAGCGTCGAGGGGTACTCATCTGCCGGGAATGATGAAGCCGTCGTCACTAACGATCATGCAACCTAATGATTGACCCAGAACAAAACATGAAAGAGGCTTTCAGGAAGCTTCGCGAAGAACAGCGCGAGGCCATCCTGAAGCCCCACGGAACAAATTGGCAGGAAGACCTCCCAATCGGTGACGCCATTGATCGCGCCGAGGCAGAGAATCAAATACTCGTCGGTGCACCAACCAACGCAGACTCGATCAAGGAAGCTGTCAGTCAGTTCACCTTCATCCAATCCGGGTCAATAGACTTCCAACCCGTGACAGCCAGGCAGCCAGCAGAACCAGCCAAGGCCAACACCTACACTCCCAAAACACTAAACTTGGGCGGCGACAGCGTGTCGCCATCGCCATCCGTAGAAACCAAAATGGTCGAGCAGGTCGCCTCCACTGCTCGACCGCCAGAGAGGCTCTCGCCCCCAGAAGCGAAAGCCTCTCTGGATCATATGCCGTCGAAAACCGAGGTGCAGAGCAGGGCGGTCCCCCATGCCGCCATGCTGCTCCCGCAATCTGCACCACCAGCACCCTCAAGTGCCAACGCCCCAGGCATCAAAGGCACAACCACCGAACCGTTATTTCAGGGGCTTGACGCGGCCGCCAAAGCAAATCAGAAGCCGCAGCAGCAAGCTCCATCTGGACCGACCTTCCCGCCATCCCCATCGCGAGATCCGTTCCAGTTCCTGAGAGGCCCAGTGCAGACGATGCCACCCCAGGCGTCCCTGCGCGAACACACGGTCGAGCAGCCCGACATTGCCAGGGAGGGCGACGTCGCAGTAGGTGAACTCGACAACTCAACCATCCTACTCATGCAGCTCCTGGACAGGATGGCGAGCATCATGGTTGGCATGCAAAGCAGTATCAATGGCATACACAACGTCCTGGATAGGAGCTTTGGCGGCTAATGCAAATCTCAATCGGAGGATACACGCACCCGGCAGGAGAGGCCAACCTCACTGGATTTTGGATTCAGCCACTCCGGAGCACTCGCAAGTTCTCGACGATGAAGGTCGTGACGGCCGAGATATCGGGATGCATGTGCCTCCAGTACGGCGAAACGCAATATGACCTTGCCATCAGAATCCAGGCCCTTATAGACGCATTGCAGGATGGAAACGATCTCATACTACATCATGACGATGCAACATCCACCCCATTCAAGATGTTGACAAACGACCCGCTAACAATGACGGGGAATCAAATAGTCGACCAAGCGTGGCCAAGTCAGTACAACGGAGAATTCAGCACTGGGAAAGACTTCTCGTACAAGGTACAGAATACATACGACGCCGCTCAATCAGAAATAATTGCATACGAAGACACAATTGAACACATAGGGAGTTGCGGACCAAGGATATTATGGGAAGAGCACCCATACTTCGCACCAACATACAGCGTCGTATCGTACAGCTCCCTGCAAACAATCAGGCACAAGGGACATGCAATCCTCATGGGAGGCATCCACCTGGCACCAGCAGACCCAATACTCCCACCGCCATTCGAGATTGAGTGCCTGAGAACGATAAGCAGAACAACGCCGCTTCGATACCCCAAGGCGTGGTCAGCGGCCCGCACCGACTGGACATACACCTACCAATCTCCAACCGTATTCCCGGCCATCCCAATACCCAGATAGTAGGCGCTGAATGACAGTTCCAAATCCAGCAACACTGCAGAAGGTCGTCACCAAGGACGCGGAGGTCATCTACTGGCCGCACTGGAAGCACTATAACTCTGGGTCGCTGGAGCCAATTGTAAATCCGGCCGGCGGAATCCTACCCAAGCCAATGGTTGAGCCAATGAGTATTGGCATTATCCATGTCGAATTCTGGGGGGCGCTATCAGACGCGGCATGGGCAGAGCAAATCAACTCAATGAACAGCGACACATGGAAGGGGTTCGGGCCAGGGCAATGCTGGATAAGCCGCATCCTGGAAGTCATCGAAAATCGAAACGGATATGACACGAAGAAACTCCACTACATCGTCCGGTGCAATAAATTCGGATGGAAAACTGGTATGCCATGGATGGGATACTTCTACGACGATGCTGGGAGCAAAAAAGCATTCAAAACAACCGACAGCGTCCCGTACATTGGATTCCTGGATGCCGGGGGAGATCAAACATTCACCCCCGTGATATCCGACCTGGACATTAAGAACGAACTCAGCTTCACAAGCATACTGGGGGCGTAATGCCAAGGCGACCTCCGCATCTAAGTAAAGAATACTTACCTGGCACACATCACCAGGCGTGGTCGCCAAACGACGACTACTACCAGCGCCCGTGGTCGGCAGGCGGCGGTGGTGCAACCATCGAGTACACAATCAGCTCGCTCGAGACTAAAACGACAGGGCCCTACACTGGACTGGTTGTTGCGACAGTCACGGTGAGGGGAACCCCATGCGAACGCAGCGACATCATCGGAACGGTTGTTGAGGTGGTCGATCATAGTGGGTGCATCTTCGACGTGGAGTCAATGGCCGGCTACACAGGGTGGGCCAGCGAGATGATCTACTGGTCTTTGGACCCCGAGGTCGAATGCGAAGTGCTTACCCCATGCCACTGGGCCGCGATCAATAGATGCTGCGCGGCCGGCAGCGGACTCTACTCGGAGCCATGCCCATAATGGCCCCTAGATACTGCTACTGCACGGACTGCGTGCTTGGAACGGACGACTTCGACCGCGCCAACAGTGCCGACCCTGGCCCTAAGTGGAAGATAATTAGCGGGACTGGTGACATCGTCTCGAATCACATCGAAGTGAGTGGCATCGTAGCTACTCGAATCTGCCATCCAGCAGGTCATGACAATGGATCTTATATTGCTCGTTTCGATCTCGTCAATTGTCGCACTGTATCCACTTTTCGTGTTGGTTGCGGCGATCCAACACTACCTAGTCCGTATGAAGTAAAGTGGGAATTCTCCGGTATGGATGGCGGTGCGGCCGCTAAAATAAAAATAACCGTTACGGGAGACACGATTGAAACTTACGATCATCTCTGGCCGATTGATCCACACACAAGCCAGAGCGCCGATTCAGTCGCTGTCTCGATCTGCTACGAGCCAGGAGCCCTACTACGCGGTTCTGTTGGCGTGCCGCCCGCAGTAGACGCCTGCATTGCCTATGGTGGCGCTGCTTGCTACGACAGTAGCGGCGATCCAGTCGGCGGATTCTTCTGGAAGGAAGGACACTTCGACAACTGGGACTACCAAGAGACAATCCTGGATAACTTCGGGTGCGATCCGTGTGGATGCTTCTGCTTTAAACGCGAGGGTGTTCTGAAGGAATGGAGTTGCTACCCCGAAACGCTCTACCTGAACTTCACGCTAGTTAGCGGAACGTGCTCAGAACTCGACAACATCTCAATTGCGATGGTGCAAGGGAATCTGTCACCTGGAGACGGATACCCGCAAAAGAAATCGTGGTACAGCGAAGTGCAAACCTGCGACGGCAATGATTACGCCTTCGTGCTCGACTGTACTCCAATGACGGTCGACGGAACGAATTGGTTTATCGCATTGTCGCTACGGCTTACCGACAACGTGTACACCAACGCAACGACGCTATTCAACTGGGTCACACCGAGCATAAACCTGTCGACGCGAGATGCCGACTACGCTACTTCAACATGCGAACCGCTGCTACTTAACTTCCCGGGACTGAAGGTAAACTCCTTCTTCGGAAACTGCGGCGATCCATACGATCCAGGCAGGAATGGGTTTTATGTCTTCTGTTGTCCAAGCAATGGATGCAGTCCAACACCGCAATACGTTGAACTCGCGCTCACCGTGACGACATGAGGTGCGAATGCGAACTAGCCGGATACTGTAGACGGCATAGGGCGAAGAAAAGCAATCGCATGGTCGAGCTGTGTCAAGCAGGGGGGGCCTATTGGGGAGCGTGGGAATCCAATCGATGGCCGTGGCAAACTAGTGAATACGCTGGCGAACCAGAGACCTGCCAATCCACCTACAAGGTTGACACTTCAAAATACGCAGAGATGGATGGAAGCCTGCGAGTCATTCGCAAACCATTCATTGACAAGTTGCCAACACCAAAGCACAGGCGAGCAATTCTAACTGTGGCACCAGACCAGAAACCACAGGGGGAGCTGGAAATCTCCCGACCGACATTTCAAAGATACGCCGAAGAATTTGAAGCCGACTACATCGAACTGACGGACATCCAGAGGTCAAATCATCCATGCGGAAATAAGTACGTGCTCACTCAAGTCAGTGAGCGATACGAGCAAACTCTACTGGTCGACACCGACGTGATTATCATGCCGAACGCACCAGATGTTTTCCGCGAAGTTCCGCTCGGCAAGTGGGGTTTAGTGGATGACCTCGCGAACCTCGTCGCCTCGAGTGGCGAGGGGTGGGTGTTGCGAGAGATGCAGCAGATATGCGATGCAATCGGCGTGAAGAGCGTGGAGCTCACAAAAGCGTGGAACTCAGGGATGGTGGTGGCCCCAACAGATGCAGCCCGAGAATACTACCCACCAGAAGTTCCTGTGCCGTTTTTGTGGTGCACAGAGCAACACCTACACACGATCAACCTCCTTCAAACGAAGCGAGTGGTGGACCTGCCACTAGTGTGGCAAGCTGGCTATCCGTGGGTTAATTTCCCTGAAGCAATCAAGACTGCATATGCGATCCACATCAATGGATGCCACGGACCTCATTCGATTCGATTAAACCTCATGCGGCACTTCGCTGCCGGGCACCGTGATATTCCGAACGAACTAATGAAGACCTACGAAAGCGGCACCATAAACAATCCCTGGTGGTTTCATGCCGAACGAAATACTTGACCGCGCAGGGCTGGCCAGGACGTTCCCTGCAGGAGGTGCTGGCGCTGAGCTGGGCGTACTGCACGGGCATCACGCCAGAAGCCTGTACGACAACGCAAGACCGAGCTTACTCTACCTCATTGATCGCTGGACCCTCAATAGCCAAGATGATTGGCCAATTGGATATGACTGGGAGCGGGTGCTAGGTGAAGCTAAGTCGCAATTCAGGAACGGCGAGGACGTCGAGTTTGTCGTTAGCGATTCAGTCGCCTGGATGCGAACCATGCCAGACGACTCACTTGACTGGATCTATATAGACGCAGATCACGACTACACATCCGTCATCGCCGAGATTCACGAAGCACGACGCATTATTAAGCCAGGAGGCATAATCGCAGGGCACGACTACACCACAGATCCAATCGACGACCAGGGCAACGCATATCCGTGCGGAGTGGTCCAGGCGGTCGCTGAGGCGACAGCGCTAGGATACGGAAGGCTAATGGCGGTTACTCTCGAGCAGACCCCAAGCTGGGCAATCAGGACGGCCCCCAAAGACACGAATCCAGACTGCCATTGTGAACTTGCAGGATATTGCACTCGGCACAAAGTAAAGAAGGCAACCCGCCTCATCGAACTATGCAAACAGCGCGGAGAGTACTGGGAGGCGTGGGAAGAGGAGCGTGGGCCCGGGCAGAACCAGCCTGCAATGCGACAGGAACCACAGGAAGGGCCGGCCTACAATCACTGGGCCGCCCTGCACTACTACCCTGTTAAGCGACAGGACAACTGGAATGAAACCCAGGCAAAGAGGTTCTACAGGAGCTGGGTGCAGGCCATCCCTAACAGTCAGGGGTGTGCATGCCGGCAGAAGTGGAAAAAGCTCGATACCCCGATCCATTTCCACTCACCAGCGGCGTTTTTTGAATCAGCAAATTGCGGACACAATCAAGTCAACCAGTCTCTCGGAAAGCCGATTTTGTCACTGTCGGAAGCCAGGTCTATTTGGTGGCCCGAAGACAAGATCACTATGAAACCACAAGGATAATGAAATGGCAACTATTACCGTAACACCGGCCAACGTAACAATCGACACCACCAACGAACTAACCAAAGGCAAGGCCGGCGAGGACCTACAAGCAGGCGACTGGGTGTACATCCTCAACAACACCCTGAAACTAGCCAAGGCAGACGTTGCTGGGACGTCCGAGGTGGTCGGCTGTGTTGCCAATAAAGCCCTCAGCGGCAACACCGTCTACTACAGTGGAAGGTACAATATCAAATGGGGCGCGGTCTTGACCAAAGACACCGTCTACTACCTCTCGGATACGACAGCAGGAAAGATGGAGCTATTCTCTGACCTGGCCAGCACCGCCATCATCGTCACCCTGGGCGTTGCTTCGACAACCGACATCCTTGTTCCCTGCATCAAGAACACCGGCATCGCCAAGACCTAATGAATGCCTGGGATAGGCTGCACAGATATGGGCAGGCCGGATCATGGGACGCGACAGCGTGTCGCCTGTGGTACGGAGACTGGCTCGAGTCTCTCCCGAAGTACAAGGCCGATGGCTCAGACTGCCACTGCCATTCCCACTGGATCATGATCACTAACATATCTCCACCTGACTTCTCTTCCCAGGAGAAATTCATTCAGTGGGGATTTGAGAGACACAACGACGTCAATGAGAAGCTAGGCAAGCCGCCATTCCCACTTGAGCTGGCCTGGAAAATTCGCGAGCAGCAATAATATATTGGAGGAGAACCATTATGGCAGACTTTACATACAAACCCAAAAATCCAGCCAACGCATTCGGAACACCGAAGGCCAATTGGGGCACTAAGCCACCGAACTGGGCCACCAATACGCCGGCGGGGCCTTCCACCCTAAAGCAGCAAAACCCCACGGGGCCAATCAACCCCAACGACTACATACAAAAAGGGCCGCTTCGACCATCCGCTCCTGGCAATGCGAGCACTGCACAGAAGGTATCGGCGCCGCAGGACATCTACGGAAGCTGGGGATCTGGCTCTAGTGGTCCGCAATTTAGTCGATCTGGGTGGGGCGGCGCATCCACTCCAGATCCGCGAGCCGAAGGGATGCAAGCCGAAGCATCCACCGTGGACCCAATCAATAGCATGCGACCTTCCGGAAGCCAGTTCGACGTGCAGAATATTTACCAGCCATCAGGCGGCCTTGTTGGGGGAAGAGAGCAGCAGCGGCAATTCGACAACAACGAACAAGACAAGTACGGCAGGGGCGGACCATACGGCGGAAAATACCAAGGCGTGGGCTACCAGCACGCGACGCCTGAAGAGTATGCATTCCAAGACCAAGAGCGACTAGCAGGGAGGCCATGGCTTTCGCAGTCTGAGTTGGCAATGCGAGCGCAGCCGGCCCAACCGACCACAAGGAATAGCATGCTCGATTTGTATGCCGCACCACCAGATGCAGGGCAACCCCCAGAGCCGCAAGGCGCTGCCGCGCCGCCAAGTAGGAAAGGAAAATACACTGACATGAATGGCGTGGTGCATGACGCCATCTCGGATGTAAATGGTGTTTATGGCGCAAAGCCAGGCGGGAGCACATATGCAGTTGATCCTGAATCTGGCAACGGACTCCATGAAAGATTCACCACCCTGCCCAGCGCTAAGCAACCAACTGCCGAACCCAATCAATTCAAGCGATCTGGGTGGGATGCCCCATACTTCGACCTGAAGGGCAATCCAGCGCCAGTGGATGGTGGCCACTACACCAACAATACGACAGTAGATTCGCAGCCCATCGCTCCAGAGAAGAATAAATTCGCTAGGTCCGGATGGCAAGAACCAGAACAAAACAAATTTTCTAGGTCCGGATGGGATCAGCCAGAACCTCCGCCCAGCACTCAAGACCCATACGGCAATTACACCATGCGCGCCGGCGGGCAGCAGAATGCAAACATGGCCCCGGGCATGAACACCTTCACGATGACTGGCACGAACCCCGAAACCCAGGCTATGGACAACCTGCGCAAACGCAATAATCCAGAGGCCATCCGTAAGGATGTCGAGAGTGGCAACTACGCCAACTCACCAGAAGAGCAGGCCAAACTAGATGCGGCAGCACACGGGCGATATCTGCAGGACCAAGGGCCGTCCATGGAGCGATACACTGGCGTCATGAACAAAGAAGCGGATGCCATGGCCGCCAACCGCGAAGGATCTGCGGGCCGCATCGCCAACTCCACCCCGTACGGCGCGCGGAACGCCTACTCACCCCTCGAGGGCGAAGGCCAGGCTAAATACCAACAGGGACTTAAGAGCGGCGCTCCGAGCCAAGAAGAACTGCTGGCCTCCAATAAAGCCCAGGTAGATGGTATGCGGCACACCAAGGAAGTCAATGATGCCATCATGCAGAATCGACCCGAAAACGACATCAAAAATCCAAAGCAGATGCGACAGGATGTTAGCGATCTCACCGACTCTTACAACATCTACAAACGCAAGGGTGGCGAGATGGGGTTCCGCCAGTGGGCGAATGCGTCCAATGAAAAAGGCGGAATTGGAAACAACGACGTTAAGGCCCAACTCGAGCACAACTACCCAGGGATCTTTAGTGACGTAAATAACGGGATGCGAGTAGAAAACGACTTAGACGCCATCGACGCTAAGTCAAGCAAGACTGGCAACACGGCGAGTGGCAAACTGGAAAGACGGCGCGCAGGACTGCAGAATCTGGCCAACTCCGATCAAGCACGAGTCGCGAATGCCGTGGCGCACGGCGCTAACCCAAGAGACGCGTGGAACACCATCCACAATCAGCAACGCCAAGACCAGATCATGCAGCAGCAGAGATTGCAGCAGCAGGACTACTACAATGCCCAGGCCAACATCGCGGCTGCAGGGCATCCTAGTCGCAATGCACCGCTGACACCATTCCAGCAGGCACAAGAAAGCCGGGGAATGCGTGAGCTGATGGCAGATCTTGACCCGGCAAATGAATACCACAAGACATACGTCGGACTACAAGGCAGTAATCTCACGCCCGAGGAAATACACGCGAAAGCCACAGAAGCCTATAACGACACTAAAGCCAAGCGCGAAAGCGAGGCAAAAGCAAATCCTCCAAGTGCGTTATACCTGCCACCAGTCAAACCAATGCCAGACTACAGGAAATCTGGGATTCCAGGCGCACCAAGCCAGGCCTTACTTGACCCCAATGAACTCGCCGACAGGGAGCCCAAGCCGGCATCACCTGAGGAGTTGCATACGCTACACGACTCCCTTATCACACCTGACGGAAAGCAGCCGACAAGGGAGCAATTAGAGAATGAGCTCAAGAAGAAGAACAGAACACTTCCACCAGAGCCAAGCTCGAAGGAATTAGCATGGTGGCGTGGGATGAATCTCCTGGGACCAAAAACTGAGAACGACATCTTCGGAGGCACTGTGAATAAAGCGGAAGTCGAAAAGAGGCGCAAGGCATACGAGCTTTACTACGGCAAGAAGCTGCCTAGTGGGCCGACCGCCGCAGATCAAAATCCAGAGTTTCCTCACACTAGCATGTGATCGGGATAAAGCATGAGCGTATCAGACGACATTATTGGCCGATACAACCCACTCTACCAAGCAGCAAAAGCGGCGCGATATGCCGCCCCGCAGGAACCAGAACAGCCGGACCCAACCCAGCCAGAAGCACCAGCCGACAACCGTTCGCTCCTGCGTAAAGCAGGCAGTACAGCCATGTCTGGTATTGCGGCTGCCGGGAATGCACTTGATCTGCCTGGCTCGATGGTTCGGGATGTTGCGACATGGCTTCCAGGAGGCCCGAAACCCCGCAATCCATTCGACCAAATTCTCGATCCGTTCGGCAAGAACGCCCATGAGAATCGAATCGAGGGTCGTCAACTCCTGCGCGAGCATGGACTCGTCGGGCTCAAGAACAACTATGCCAACTTCGCTGGTGGTCTCGTGGCAGAAATGGTGCTTGACCCCACCACATATTTTGGCATGGGTGCATTTGGGAAGCTTGGACGCGTCTTCCATGATGCCGGACTTGTCCCCAATCCAAAGGCACTTGCCAAGGAAATGGTCGAGACCTCCGGGAAGTCCAGTAAAGGCGTTGGCACGCAGTGGATGAAGCACACCACCGGGGCGCGCGTCTTTGACCATATCGCCAACCTGCGGGACAATATTGCAGACAATCTCACCAAGAGCGAGCCTGGCGCATTCAAGGGCTTCTACGACGAGACTAATCGTCTGCCATCCGAGGCTTCCGATAAGGCATGGGCCGTCGTGGACCAAGGTGGGCAATACCGCGCTTATCGGTATAAGACTCCAGAGAGCAGCACAGTGGACGATGTCTACGAGCAGTTCGTCAAGGACGGGGCTGCACCGGAACACATCCTGGAATCCATTGCGGACAGAATTCGGAACGGCGAAAAACTCACCGAAAAAGAACTGGCCATCCATGCCGGGAAGATTGACGACATCGAGAAACTCCTCGGAGAACCACCCAGCACACTGCCTAAGGGATGGAAGCCGGCCGAAGACATCACCGAGCACTTCCGCAACGATCTGTCGTCGAAGACTATCACCACCACGTACAACCGCGCCAAGCAAATGGCCAAGGAACTGTACGAGAAGAAATACGGCGAGGGATACGAGGAAGCGCTGACCAAACCAATCAATAGCTTCCTGTCATTCAAAATTCCGTTTGTGGGCGATCACTCGAAGCCCCTCATCGTATCCAAAACTCCGGATGAGTGGTTCAATCGGAGACTCGGTGGATTGGCAGATAAGAAACCAGAGGTTCCACCTGGCGCCGGAGCCGCAGTCTCTGGTGCATCAAAAGTTGCCGACGAAGCAGCCAAGGCCACAGGACCTACCACGGAAGTTCCACCGCAGGGTGGCGCTGCGGCACCCAATACACCAACCCCAGTAGTGCCACCAACTGGCGGCGCGCCGGCCGGAGCCGCAGCGACCCCAGCACCACCCAAAGCTCCGTCGTTCCAGGACTTCGCCAAGGACCTGGACGTCAAGCCCAATACGCAACGGGCCCGCGTGCTCGAGCAGCTCCATACCATTCGAGGAGACAACGAAGCTCGGGTTCATGCCGCACTTCTTGATACTGCCTTCAAGACTATTGCCGAAAAGAATAAAGTCGATCCGGAGAAACTTTGGAGCAATATCGATTTCTCGAAGCACGAGACTGAAGCGGCTGCGGACGAGCATATCAATAAGCTTATTAAGGGTGTGGGCGAAGATAAGCTGATGCAAAGTGCCTCAAGTGGCCATCATGGCGATCAGATTAAATTTCTCGAGCTGTCCAAGAAGCTCGCAGACGGATACAAAGCCTCTGGAAATAATGCATTCGATGGCGAGGAGCAGCTCCACTCCCAGCTAATGGATGTCCTCAGTAAGCATGAAAAAGACCTAGAGAATCCAGTTGACTGGAGCGTGTCGTCACACGGAGAGTCAGTTCCTGAACTAAAACCACTCGAAAAAAGAACGCAAACAGCATACTTCCCACTAAACGACGACCTGCGGCGATCACTCCCTGCCTTTGATCAATTGCGGCCGATGTCGCTTAAGGAGCGATTAGCAGTACTCAAAGAAACCAATCCAGAGCAACACGAAGCGTCGACTCAGGGTTTTGGTGCGGCATTCGCCGATCACATGGGTGGATCGATGGGCGGTGACTTTAGTGGCCTGGAAGGCTTTATGGGAGCCGGACTGGACGCTGAGTGGGTTGCAGACACTGTCAGTATGGATTTTATTGAGCCACTTAATCGCGCCATGAGGCAAACCAAAGTAGGTTCCGATGAACGCAAGGCACTGACTCAGTTCCTGGGGGATATGGCGAAGGGCATCGATGTAAACCGAAAGGCACTCGGGATTAAGGGAATCGCATACCAGGAACTTCGGAACCCATCGAACGACAGACTTGTAAGCATCCAAAAGGCAAGAAAAGAAATTAGTGATGCCATATCCGAAAGCGGAATACCATCACTAGATGAACTGAAGCCGCTAATGGAAAAGCGGGCCGGGGAATGGTCGCTTAAATTAGGCTACAAACCACAAGACATCGATGAGTCATATGTCAACGCGTTAGTAAAGCGTGGAGATATGGAGATCTCTAAAGACAGTGAAGGCGCATATGACGTTATATTCAAGCACTATGCCAACGGATATTTTGTTGGAGAAATCTTGGCAACGGGCAGGAATGAACATGAGGCACTAATAAAAGCCACTGACAACTTGCGAGAGAGGGTTGTAAGAGGCGATGCACGGTATGCACCGCGCCCCGGACGGCCAGCTGTCCACTACGGAGAGACACCCGAAGAGCTATACAAGCTCTTGAAAGAAGACCTCAGCGACGGGTCTGTCTCTCTTAGCAAGACAATCACAGCGGAAGGATTGTTTAACCTTCTGCATTTAGTACCCAAAAAGGATTGGGTCAATACACTAATGACATCTTCCCTGGGCCTAACAAAGTCAGCGGCAACCAGTGTCGTTGAAGCCATTGGGAAGCACGAATCGATTAAAACAGTAAGTGAACTCTTCAGGAATGATGTATTTACCTCCGAGATGCCTGGAACCCTAACCAAAGCAGCAGACTACGCCTCCATTGTGCTGTCCTCAAAATATAAGGCCATGCCACCTGGTGCCAGAGAGGCCGTCCGAAAAGTCATTGCACCAATCATCGACTCACTCAACTCCGTCGATGGATCAAGAATTATGGATAAGCTTGAGCCTGAATGGAATATGAGTAGGCAAGGAGCTGACACCCTCTACCAGACCGACCTGGCCAAGGCGGCTCGCGGATTCATTGTTTCGAAAGACTCTAAGCATTTCATTGCGCTTTTGAAAGATGCGGATTTCTCCACTGTGGTGCATGAGACGGCGCACCTGTTCCGCAAATATCTGCCCGAGGATATGCAGAAGCAGGCCGTTGAGGGCGTGCAGGGATTACTTGGGGCAGGCAAATCCGTCCTGGATGAAAGCGGGAAGTGGACGCGGGATGCGGAAGAGGCGTATGCGCGAGCCTACGAGCGATTCCTTAGGGATGGAAAGGTAGCAAACACAGCTTTGAGGGCCGTCTTCGAACAAGTCAAGGAGTTGATGGAGAGCGTCTACCAGTCAGTGGTGGGACGCAATCTCGATATCAACGACAAGCTCAAGGCTCACTTTGATGAATTGCTTGGTAAGAAACCAAGGACCAAGAAGGGCGTTCCGGACCTATCCGGACAAGGAACCACCCAAGCGGCAAAGGTCGTTGATGGCGAATTACCAACAAAAACAGGGGTCGGCGCCGCTGAGACTCAGCCTAATGTGACAAATGCGGCCACATCCGGACAAGATCCGGACATTTCCGGACAGGGGGCCAAAGCACCGGACAGCTTCATTAACCAGATGCTAAAAAACATCCATCGCGCCAGAGGGGGAGAAGAGCTGGCACCCAAAGAAGGGGTGGCGGCCGTGGATGACATCAACGCCCTCTACGAGATCCCAGCGGCAGAGCGTGCCGACGCGATGAGTCAGTTGATCGCGAAATGGAAAAATCGTACGGCGACTGCGGCAACCACCCCCGCCACCCCAGCAGCACCAACCAACGCAATCGGCGAGGCAGCGCATCGAGTGGAGACGACCCCGCCTCCAGTGGATGGGCCACTCGTCAAGGCACGAAAGGGAACCAAGCCAACAGAAGCTGTCGATCCAATCGCGGCATCGCTTCCATTCTCGACGCCAAACATTCGAAACGACGTCATCCAGGCCCTCAAGAACTCGAACGGACTCTACACACTCGAGGCCTTCGCGGAAGATGTCAAGGCAGGCACGATAAGGCTAAGCAAAACTGGCAAGATCACCCGCGAAACGATGGACCAAATCAATGCCCACATTGACGTGACCCGAGAGAGCGGGCATTGGAACAAGAAGTTTCCGGCCAAGAGCGGCGACAGCGTGTCGCCGGCTGCGCCAGTAATGGAAAAGCCAGGAGAGTACCACCTCTGGGATGAGGGCTACAGTCGAGAACAAGCTGCAGCCATGTCGCAAAAAGAAGTGATGGACGCACTTGTTAAGGCTGGTCGCATTGATCCGCAATCAGGACAAGTTATTCCTAAAAAACTGGTCGCGGATGAAGTGCCGCCATCCGCCATCCCAGCAGAGGCCCCACAAACAGAGTCGGTCTGGTTCCAAGGCAAGCAGGTCGACCCGAAAGATCCCAAGGTCGCCGGGGAGGCCACAAGATACCTCCAGGACGGAATCACCGAACGTCGAAGAATCCTGGCAGCAATCAAGCAGATGCCAGATAGTGAAAAGGAATTCAATGAGGCATATCGATCATTCGTCGATAATGATGCCAGAATATTCCTTGACGCAAAATACAAAACGAAATCACAGGCGCTCCAGGAAGTAGAATCCGGACTCAAAGACCTGCAAGACAGCGACATCGCCAGGGCTATTGACTTCAAGGAGGCACCAACAGAGGCCCCAGGAGCCGCAAAGCCCGCTCCGGACGCTCCGCAGGTGGAAACACCTCCCGTGGCTCAAGTAGCGCCAAACGCAGCCTCAGGGCCCGTATCGTCGAGCTTGCCGGACGCCCCGATCGCGCCGACCGCCAAGGTCGCTCCAAAACCACTCGAATGGGAACTGGACAGCGACGGCGACTGGGTTGGTGGTGACTACATCCTCAAGGAAGACAAGAAGGGATGGAGGCTGTATGACGAAAATGGGCTGGATACTAAGAGGGTAGGCACACTGGAGAAGATGCAGGAAGCTGCTGCAGAGTTGGCTGGAAAGCCAAGAAACCAGAAGGCGGCTGCAGAAGTGGCGACCACTGGAGTGGATTATGCCGGGAAGCCCGTAAAGGCGGCTGCACAGAGCGGGGGGCAGGCACCTCCTCAGGCCGTGGATGTGACAAGCGACGTGGCCAAGGAAGCCCCAGCGCGCGTCGAAGGAGCCGACGAGTGGATTGCGTCGAAGCAGGACGCGATCCGAGAGCTTGCCAAGAATGTCGTAGGTAAGTTGGCAGGAGGCGCCAGGGCCGCCAATGAGGCCGAAGACGTGGCCGGCGTCATCAACACCAAGCTCCTGGAAATGTCCCAGGAACCAACCTTCAGTGTTACGAAAGACGCTGATGGAACAATGAAGGCCTGGATCGAGAGAGAGGGCGTTCAGCACGAGGTGACGGATGGATTCCTGCGAAATATGGGCCGGAACGATCAAATTGACAAAATGAGGCTCAAGGACAACAACCTTGCAGGGGAAGGCGACCTCTCTGCCGTCTCCGGCAACACGCAGACCGGGGCACACGAGCTAACGCACGAGTACTACACCAAGCTGGTTGAAATCCTGAAGGATGACGCGCCACGGCTCGCCGAGATAATTGACAAGACTTACCTCCAAGGCGCAACTCAAACTGCGGAAGAGGTCGCCAAGACCATTCTGAACACCAGGGGAAAGAATAAAGGGAATCCAGTTTCCGCCGACTACATCCGCAAGGAAGTTAACAGAGTCACGGAGGTGGTGAAGAAAGTATCACAGGCTGAAGATAACATTGAAGAACTCCGGGAAACGCGATCCTTAGATACCGACGCCATTGAAAGCTGGAAGCAAATTCGCGCCGAGGCAATACAAAGCCTCTACCCAACCCAAAAGGGTAAGGAAGGTGCAAACCCACTGGCCCTGAGTAGAATCAACGCCAAGCTTAAAGACAAGCTCGAAAAGCGTTACCAATCGAGCATCGACGAAGGATTCGATAATCCACCACCCAAGGACCAGTACAGCGCGATCAATAAGCCAGCGCTCCGGGAGGCTGTCGAGGCCTGGAAGAACGTCCAGCGCAAGACGGGCAAGGCCGGCAGCGAGGCCGTGGAGCCAGCATGGGCCGACAGCTATATGGATGCCCTGGACAAGGGAGAGGATCTGTTCTTCAACAACCCAGTGATGCTGAGAGCGGCCGGCCTGTTCGATAAGTCGACATTCGGCGGCACAACGGAAGAAGGACAGCGGCTGGCAAGAATGAGATACAAGGAATGGCAAGAAGGAGTGTTTCAGTTCCGCGCCATGCTGACAGGATCGGTGCGGGTGCTGAGCGAAACCAAGGCACTTGACGAAAACACGCTTTTCGATGGCTTCCTCAAGTCCGGCCTGCCCAAAAAAGAAGCCAAAGACTCGGCGCTCAAAATACTCAATGCGCGGCACGCAGAGATAACGCGATTCATGGAAAAGAAAGCACCACTAGAGCAACTGTCTTTGGATGCAAATGTGTTCCAGGACGCAGGCGTCAGGCTTAAGCTTGAGAACCAACTTCGACTCATGCGAAAAGTCCTTCCACAAGAACTCATCAAGGACGCCCTGGCTGGGATCACCACCCCGGAACTCCTGGACAACGTCAGCTACTTCCCTAGGCACTCACCAAAGAACGGTCGGGGAATACACAAGAGTGACCTTAACGAGAACCTGTTCGATGCAAGCTCTGGATTCCATAAGTCAAGAAAGATCTGGACAAAAGACCTGGCAGATGGTCAAGCAATCATCAACGACCTATCCATAGACCCCGAGATTAGCGGAAAATACTGGGACCAAGACACCCTAGGATCTGGAGTCTTTGATGTCGAAAAATACGCCAAGTACATTAAAGAGAAGTACGTAAATCGCATCCTCCTAGACAAGGATTACACCATCCTTGAGGATGGCACGAAGGAGATCAATAAGTTTGGCGAGAAGAAGCTCAACAGGCTAGCCGCCGCTGTGACGCAAATGTCAAAAGAGCACGTCGCCAAGCAAATGCCATACTACGGACGGAACTTCCTGCACGACTTTGCGGATCGCATCGAACAAGGCTATGCGAAACGAGGAGTGGCCCTGGCTGCACAGGACTTGGCCATCAATAACCTCGCCCAGGGGCAGCACTACAAGATTGATACGTTCTTTGAAGACATTAAGCTCAATAACTCGCATGCCTACAAGAATGTGATTAGAGGCGCTGGGCAATACGACAAGTACCTCGACTACATCAAGGGGAGGGTGAATGAACATGTCGCTACCCTGAACAAGG
>ERZ650310.142-NODE-142-length-20774-cov-7.204643_pt1 | contig 20774 bp, 21 predicted proteins | sample MGYA00376246_ERZ650310 | MGnify/ENA primary metagenome ERZ650310 (study PRJEB26733, sample SAMN07839286) | wastewater metagenome | biome: small river; feature: stream; material: water | place: USA: North Carolina | collected 2016-03-01 ...
CCACTTGTCGTGCAAAGTCTGTTTCAGCTTTTGAGTTCACCAGCACACAGTAGCCGGGACGCCAATCGATATCGGCACTCACGCCGAAACTCTCGGCTTGCGCAGCTACCAAGGCTTTGATGCGCTGCTCTAACAAACGTCGCACCTCTGGGTTGAGGGATCGCACGCTGAGCTCTAGGGTGGCCAACGCAGGAATGACGTTGTTGGCTTGACCTGCATGCAATGCGCCCACCGTGACGACGGCGGTGTCGAGGGGGTCGACGTTGCGCGACACGATGGTTTGCAGCGCCATGACGATGGACGATGCCGCCACCAAGGGGTCTGCAGATCTGTGGGGCATAGCCCCATGACCACCGGTGCCGTGCACACGGATGGTCACGTAATCGCTCGAGGCCATGGCCGCACCGTCACGAAACACAAAGTGCCCCACGGGTGTGCCTGGCATGTTGTGCATGGCAAAAACGGCATCGCACGGATGGTGCTCAAACAAGCCGTCTTCGATCATGCGCACCGCGCCGCCACCGCCTTCTTCGGCCGGCTGAAAAATCAAGTTCAAAGTGCCTGTAAATGACACATCTTGCGCAATGGATTTGGCAGCCGCTAAGAGCATGGCCGTGTGGCCATCGTGGCCACACGCATGCATCACGCCGAGTTTCACACTCGACCATTCAGCGCCTGTGGCTTCTTGAATGGGCAGTGCATCCATGTCCGCGCGCAGGCCTAAGCGGCGGCCTTGCCCCCGCGTCAATGTGCCCACCACACCTGTGCCACCCAAACCACGGTGAACAGCATAGCCCCAGCCCTCTAGCTTGGCAGCGACCAAGTCAGACGTGCGGTGCTCTTCAAATGCCAATTCGGGGTGGCGGTGGATGTCGCGGCGCAGTTGGATGAATTCACCCACTCGTTCGGTCAATGCATCACGCAAGTAGGTCATATCACTGGGGCTGCAAGTCGATCGATTTCGCGATGGCGCGGAATTGTGCCGTGCCATCCACATAGGCTTTATCCACAGCCTTCAAGGACAAAGGCTTGGCAACCAATTGGCTATTGGCTGCCAGACCGCTTCTGACAGCGGGATCTGACAGCGAATCAGTGATCGCTTTGTGAATGACTTGAACCACAGGTTCAGGCGTGTCTTTTTTCACAAAGTAGCCTGTCCAAATGTTGAAGGTGAAATTCTTGAGTGACTTGCTTTCGCTGATCGCGGGGTAGTCTTTGACCGACTCCAAGCGCTCGCTGTTGAGCATGGCGAGCACTTTGAGCTTGCCTTGCTTTTGCAACTCCTCATAAGCCTTACCAAAGGGGGCCAAAAAGATATCGACTTGGCTACCCATCAAATCTTGGTTTGCAGGCGCTGCGCCTTTGTAGGGCACATGCGTCATGGGAATGTTGGTCACTTTGGACAAGTGCTCACCCAGCAGGTGATAAAAACTGCCAGGCCCAACGCTGGCGTAGGTGATGGGGCGACCGGCTTGTGCTTCTTTTTTAGCGTAGACCAAAAACTCATCGACAGAGTTCACGGGCAAATCTTTGCGTGCCAAAAATGCAATTTGTGCTGTCGCGATCATCTGCACCAAACGGAAGTCTTCGCTCTTGAACTTCACAGCAGAAATAGCCAAAGGCGCCAAGATCAATTCGTTCGGCGAGCCTTGAAAAATGATCTGACCATCGGCCGGTGCGTTCAACACTTTTTGTGCAGCGATGGAACCACTGGCACCTCCCAAGTTGTCGACGATCACAGTTTGTCCCAGGTTCTTGGACAGTGTGTTGTTGACCGTGCGTGCAATCACATCAGACAAGCCGCCTGCTGGGTAGGGCACCAACAGCGTGACGGGTTTGCTTGGGTAAGCATCTGCTTGGGCTGATGCTGTAACAAACAGGCTGCATAGCACTGCGAGTAGATTCAGAGTTGTACGGCGATTGAATGTCATGGGTTGTCTCCTTGTTAATATGAATGAATCGTAAGAAGTGATGGTTTGTATGTCCAATGCATAATAATTAATGAATCCATAATTTAAATGCATTGATTGGAGCCGCGATGACTTTGGTGCAATTGCGACATTTTTTAGAGCTAGCCAATACCGCTTCGTTCAGCAAGTCTGCTGTCAAATTGCACTTGAGTCAGCCTGCGCTGAGTCGAAGCATCAAGTCCATAGAGGACGAGTTTGGTCACCAACTCTTTGACCGTGTGGGGCGAAAAATTGAACTCACTGCATTTGGGCAGTACTTCTATGTGCAGGCACGAGACTTAGTTGACCGTGCTACCAACTTGAAGCAAAGCAGCCATCAGTTGCTGAGTGGTCAAACGGGTAAGGTCAGAGTCGGTTTGGGGTCTGGTCCAGGCGCCTTGCTGACGTCGCCTTTGATGAAGTACGTTGCCAGTGAATTTCCAAAAGCCCATCTAGAAATTGCAAGGGGTCATACAACTCTGTTGGTTCAGGCTTTGCGTGATCGGCATCTTGATGCGCTGGTGTTGGACATTCGGTCTTTGAGTCCGTCCAGTGACCTGGAGGTGGAAAGTTTGTGCGAACTGCCAGGTGCATTCATGTGTCGCAAAGGCCATCCTTTGAGCAAAGCGCGTCAAGTCACGTTAGCAAGACTCAAGGACTATCCTGTTGCCTCAACACCTCTCAGCGATGAGGTCGCCCGCATCCTGGTGGATCGTTATGGTGCAGATGCACATCCTGATGTTCTGGTCAATGTGCGTTGCGATGAAATTTCAAGTTTGCTGGATGTGGTGCGATCGACAGATGCCATCTTGGTCGCTGTTCGATCTTTAGGACCAGACTTAGTGGCCCTCAAGATGTCGCCGGAGTTGAATGCAACGGCAAAGTTTGGCTGGGTCTCGCTCAGGTCCCGCAGTGAGTCACCTTTGTGCGGCTATTTACGCACGGCTACAAAAGAAATATTAAGCGGGCATTAGCCATGCTCCCTCAGACCATCAAGACGCCACTTGATGGCAAGTGACGTCTTGATTCGCTGGAACCTTTAAACACCAAGCAATTTGGGTAAGGTATCGTCAACTGCCACTTGGCTAGATGGTCCTGCGAGTGCCACTAAACCTTTTTGCAGCACGATCGCTTGATCGCTGTGAGCCAACACACGACGGTAGTCGCGGTCAACAATGAGCGTCGCAATGCCACTGTCCCGGATGTTGGCAATGACGTTCCAAATTTCATTCACGATCAAGGGTGCCAACCCTTCCGTGGCTTCATCCAGAACAATCAAGTCAGGGTGCGTCATCAAGGCCCGTCCAATAGATAGCATTTGTTGCTCGCCGCCTGATAGCTGGTTGCCCATATTGCTTAGACGCTCTGTGAGACGTGGAAAAGTGTGCATGACGCGGTCAAAGGTCCAGTCTTTTCGGCCATCGGTTCCGGGGCGTGCAGACATCAATAAATTTTCTCGCACCGTCAGATTTGGAAAGATGCCGCGGCCTTCAGGCACATAGGCAACGCCCAAACGTGCGACTTGGTGGGGTTTGAATCGGGAGGCATCTTCACCAAACAGCGTGATCGATCCCTCGCGCTGCGTGAGATGACCCAACAGCGTTCGGATCAGTGTGCTTTTACCCATGCCATTTCGCCCGAGCAGGCCCATGGTCTGACTGCGCTGAATCTTGATATCAATGCCATGCAACACATGGCTTGACCCATACCATGCGTGCAAGCCTTTAGCGTCGACCAAATAGTCGTTGGTTGTCATGTCAGTGTCCTTCCCCAAGATAAGCGTTGCGAACTTCAGGGCTCTGACGAATAAAGGCCGCGTCACCTGAAGCGATCTTGACGCCGTTGACCATCACCGTGATGACATCGGCAATGCGAAACACTGCATCCATGTCGTGCTCTACCAACAAAATGGCGTGCTCAGCACGCAGGGTATCGAGTAGCTTGAGCATTCGGTCGGTCTCTTCTGCACCCATGCCCGCAAGTGGCTCATCAAGCAGCAGAACTTGTGGCTGAGTCGCTAAGCACATTGCGATTTCAAGTTGACGCTTTTGACCATGTGACAACATGTTGGCTTGACGATCGAGCATGTGTTCTAAACCTGCACGGCTAGCGGCATCGTGTGCTGCAGCCTGGGTCACCGGACACGCATTGGCTGATTGCCACCAAAGCCAAGGTTTTTGTGATTGGGCTTGGGCAGCCAATCGGCAGTTCTCGTAGACCGTGAACGTTGGGTAGATCGTGTTTCTTTGGTAGCTACGACCAAGGCCTGCACGCGCACGACGCGCTTGCGTCCACTGCGTCACATCTTCACCCATCAAATGCACTGAGCCGCTGGAGGCTGGAATCTCGCCAGACAACATGTTGATCAGCGTGGACTTTCCTGCACCGTTTGTGCCGATGACGGCATGCACAGTGCCACGTGTCAATTCGATGGAAACATCGTTGACCGCAACCAGACCTCCCCAACGCCGTGTGATGTGGCTGCCGCGTAGCAAAACTTCAGAAGGCTTCATGATGTACCTTTCGTGGTGGTCAGGTCACCCAACCCTGAGTCATCTGATTGCGCTCCAAGCAAACGGGTTCGCAGTTGACCCGGAAGACTGACCAGCCCATTGGGTAAAAGTGCCACAGTGGCAATGATGGCCAGGCCTAGTCCTAAGTGCCAGTGCTTGGCGAACTCGCCAAACACAGACTCTGATTTGAAAAATTCTTGCAACAGTGCAAATGCAAAGGCACCAACAAGTGCACCGCGCAGATGGCCAAGGCCGCCCAGAATGATCATCACCAAGACCGCACCTGACAAGTGCCAGCTCATCATCTCGGGGTTCACAAAACCGTCTTTCACTGCAAACAAAAAGCCTGCCAACCCCGCAATGGCGCCAGAGAGGGTGAACGCTGCCAACTTATAGGTGTAGGTTGAAAAACCAGTGGCGAGCATGCGTTGCTCATTGACCCGGATACCCGCCAAGGCTCTACCGAATCGAGAGCGTAAAAGTACCGCTAAAAATACAAACACCAGAAAGAGGCAAGCCAAGGTAAAGAAATACATCGACGTTGGAGAGTCAAGGTTGATGAGATCTCCCAAGACAGGCTTGATGTTGAGATAAATCCCATCCGAACCACCACCCAGTGGGGTGTCATGCACCACAAAGTAGGCCATCTGGGCAAATGCCAACGTCACCATGATGAAGTACGCACCTTTGGTACGTAACGACAAAGAGCCGACCACAAAGGCATAGAGTCCTGCAGCCAGCACAGCCGCTGGCAACAGCCACACCAGCGATGTGGCTTCAGTGTCTGACGACGCGCGAACTGCTACGTAAGCACCAATGCCAAAGAAAGCGGCTTGGCCAAAACACACCAAGCCAGCCCCTCCCACGATCAACTCAAGGCTGAGTGCCAAGATGGCGTAGATCATGATCTTGCTCATCAGATCAATGCCGAAATTGCCGCTCAAAAATGGGAAGCACGCAAGCGATGCAAAAAACAGCACGACAAAAGTGAGTTTTGGGTTTTTGTTGTCAGTCATTTCATCCACCCACTTTAAAAAGGCCATCTGGTTTCCATAACAAGATCCCAGCCATCAAGAGATAAATCAATACGCCAGACGCTTGAGGCAAGAGAACCTTGCCAAAGGTATCCACCACGCCGATCATCAGGGCCGCAGCCAGTGCACCTTTGATAGATCCAATGCCGCCAATGACCACCACGACAAAGCAGATGATCAACACTTGATTGCCCATGCCCGGATACACCGATGACACTGGCGCGGCCACCATGCCTGCTAATGCTGCAATGGCCACACCCGCAGCGAACACCACGCGGTATAAAAACTGGATGTCAATGCCTAGCGATTGCACCATTTCACGGTTGCTGGCGCCCGCGCGAATCATCATGCCCAGACGGGTTCGTGTGAATACGAAAAACATCGCCAATGCCAAACCTAGGCAGACGGCTGACACGAACAGTCGATAAATGGGATAGGTCATGACCTCGCCCAGTTGCAGTGAGCCCGCTAAGAGGTCTGGCACCTGAACGCCATACACATCATCACCCACCAGCAAACTGCGCAGTTCCTCAAACACGAGAATCAGCCCGTAGGTCATCAGCACTTGCTGTAAGTGTTCACGGTCGTACAGGTAGCTGTAAAACGCCCATTCCAAAAAATAACCCAACAGAACGGACAGCACCACGCCGACACATAGAACCGCAAAGAACCCTCCGCCAAAGGTGCCGCTCACGATGGGTGACAACGCGAAGGCCATGTAGGCACCAATCATGTAAAAGCTACCGTGCGCAAGGTTGATCACGCCCATGATGCCGAAGATGAGTGTCAAACCTGAAGCGACCAGAAACAGCAATAAGCCGTACTGCACCGCATTCAGACACTGAATGAGAAAGTTTGTGAGATCCATAGAGGTGATGCGTTGCGTCCTTTCCAAAGTTGGAAAGGACGGGTGTTGACGAAGGGCCGAAATTACAGGCGGCAACCCGTTGCAGGATCTTCAAGCGCCTTGCTGGCAATGCCAATCACCTTGTTTTCCTTGCCGGAAACTTGGCGCAAGTACATGTCCTGAATGGGGTTGTGTGCTTTGGAAATCGTGAATTTCCCACGCGGACTGTCGATGGTGGCTTTGGTCAGTGCAGCAGCAAAGCCTGCCGTATTTTTTGCGTCACCCTTGACCGCAGTCAAACCGATGCCCAACATTTGCGCAGCGTCGTAGCCTTGGACGGCATACACATCGGGCTGCATTTTGAAGGTCTTCACATAGGCAAGACGGAAAGCGTTGTCACGTGGGGTGTTTAAGTTGTCCGCGTAATGCAGCGATGTCAGCACACCTTCAGCAGATGCACCCTGAGCTTCCAATGTGCCATCGGTCAGAAAGCCAGTGCCAAAGAGAGGGATGTTTTTCTTCAGGCCAGCACCGTCATAGTCTTTGACAAACTTCACGGCAGCGCCACCAGCAAAGAAGGAGAAAACAGCATCAGGTTTTGCAGAGGCGATTTCAGTCAACAGGGATTGGAATTCAACGTTCGGGAAGGGCAGCGTCAATTCTTTGGTTACCTTTCCACCCGATTTCTCAAAGCCTTCTTTGAAGCCTTTGGCCATCTCATCACCAGCGGCGTATTTCCAAGTGATGGTGGCTGCGGTTTTATGGCCTTTAGCCGCCATGGCTTGACCAATCGCGAAACCCGGCTGCCAATTGCTAAAGCTGCTGCGGAAAATGTTCACCGCACACATGGAGCCTGTGACGGCGTCAGCGCCACCGTTGGGATTGATCATCAAGGTGCCGGTGCCCTTGGCGACGCGAGCCATGGCCATTGCGACGCCTGAGTGCACGCTGCCGATCAAAACGTCCACGTTGTCGCGTTTGATCAGTTTGTTGACGTTGTCAATTGCTTTAGATGGATCTGACTCGTCGTCGACTTTGAAAAATTCAACTTCACGCCCACCGATTTTTCCACCTTGTTCAGCAAGGTAAAGCCTGAAACCATTTTCAATGGCAGTCCCCAATGCGGCAAAAGTGCCAGTGGCGGGCAACATGAAACCAACCTTGAGTTTTTGTGGGGTCTGTGCCATGGCCATTGGAATGGTGAATGAAACCGCTGCGGCGAGTGCAGCGCGACGGGAAATTTGCGAGATATTCATGGTGTTTGTCTCCTGGGATGTGCCGATCAGTGACGGCTTTTTATCTGTGGGTGAGGGGTTTTTATCAACGGAAAAATGCATCAACCTTGGTCGCCACCACCGACCGGCAGAACCGTGCCAGTGATGTAAGACGAACGGTCTGAAGCCAAAAAGAGGATGGCTTCTGCTTGTTCGTCGAGCGTTCCGTAACGCTTCATCAAGGTGCTAGAGATCGTTTGATCGACAATTTCTTGGTACCAAGCTTTATCTTTGCGACCCAGATTTGACGTGTTGCGTGGAATGCGACGTGGGGGTGCTTCTGTTCCACCAGGTGCTATCGCGTTGACGCGAATACCCCGCTCACCGTTTTCGAACGCCAAGCAAGCAGTCAATGCGTTAACGCCACCCTTCGCTGATCCGTACGGAACGCGGTTGACGCTGCGTGTCGCGATGGAGGACACATTCACAATTGAGCCCTTTTTTTTCTTCAGCATGTAGGGCAACACTGCGCGACAGCTCCACAAGGTGGGAAATAGCGAGCGTCGTACTTCAGCTTCGATCTGTTTAGGGTCGTAGTGCTCAAATGGTTTGGTCCAGATGGTGCCACCGATGTTGTTCACCAAAATGTCGATCCGACCAAACGCCTTATGCGTTCTCTCTGCTGCTTGTTCTGCGCCCTCAAATTGCTCAAGGTCTGCTTCAATGGCAATGACCTCAGTGATGGCTGACAGCTGCTCGCGTAATTCTTGAACCAGAGGCGATCTGTCAACCAGCGCTAAGCGGGCGCCTTGCGCTGCTGCAAGCTCAGCAACACGTTGGCCTATGCCTTGTGCAGCGCCTGTGATGAGCATGACTTTGCCTGCAAATTCTTTGTTCATATGGGTTACTCCGAAATGGGGGTGGTCGCATTGGGCGTGAACTTTTCATAATGAAAACTCACGGGACTCAAGGCGATGTCTTTGAAATGTTTTTGTACGGCATCCACCATGGGAGGCGGACCGCACAAATACACATCGACATCGCCGTCATGCAAGACATCTGGTGACATGTATTGCGTGACAAATCCTTGTTTGTCATGGCCTGTTTGCGGGTCGGCCACACAGGTGGTGAAGGTGAAGTTGGGCAGTCGGTTAGCAAAATTCACTAAACGATCGACCATGACTAAATCTTGATCGCGTGTCACGCCATAGATCAAGTGAATCGGCAGAGCGTGCGCTTGTTTCTCAAGGACTTCTAGCATTGACAAAAACGGCGCAAGTCCAGTGCCACCTGCTAGAAAGAGCAAGGGTCGAGTGGGAGTTCGCAGATAAAAGCTGCCCATAGGCCCTTTGATGTCAAGCGTCTCGCCTGACTGGGCGCGATTCAACCAGCCGCTCATCAGCCCCCCAGGAACTTGCTTGACCAAGAAAGTCATGCGGGCACTTCCCGGTGCTGAACTGAACGAGTAAGACCGGTGTTGGTCGCTGCCTGGAACGCCGATGTTGACGTATTGACCTGGTAAGAAGTCCGGTGCATCCGATGGGGCATCCAGTACCAACTCATAGGCAGCATCGCCAAGCGAGGAGACCTCTGCCAATGTGGCAGAGAACTGCGCCGTGCCAGTTTTACAAGCAGTGGAGGGCACAGGCACCGAGATGACGCAATCAGAACTAGGCACCATTTGACATGTCAGAACCAAGCCCTCGTTGGCTTCATCTTGTGTCAAGGCTTCATCAATGTATTCATCGCCCATGTCATACGAGCCACTTTCTGCTCGGCATTTGCATGTGCCACACACACCGTCCGAGCAGTCCATGGGCAAATTGATGCGATTTCTGAAAGCACTGTCGAGCACTTTTTCGTTCGCGCCACACTCGATGAAGCGTGTGACACCATCCTCGAAGTTCAAGGCTATTCGATAGCTGGTCATCTTGTGAGCCCTTCTGATCTCAGATGTGATAGATGTCAATGACTTGGCTGATGTAGTCATTCTTTAAGACAATCTTTTTGCGCGTGATTTGGAAACTGCCGTCGCTCACCACCTTCAGCGTTAAAAAGATGGAACCAAAAAAATGATCCGTGACCTTGTAGCGGTGGCTCAACGTGTGGAAGTTGTATCTGACGTCCAGTGAGTCACCCCGGTCCGCCAAGATCTCCACATTGCTGACCATGTGATTGGTGCGAGGTTCTGGCATGGAAGCACTAGAGCGCTCCGTTTTGATGCGAAACACGCGATCCTCTAAGCCATTGCGGTTGGGGTAGTAAATCAGTGAAATCTCACTTTGTGGATCCTCTGTCAACTGATCGTCATCATCCCAAGATGGCATCCAGTATTGAACCTCTGGGGCATACATGTCCAACCAAGCGTCCCACTCGCGGTCGTCAAGGTGGCGCGCTTCTTTGAATAAAAAGCCGCAAACATCGCTGAATTTTTGGCTCATCACTTTGCTCCTTCTCGCTCTTTGGTCAGCGCTTTTTGCATGCTCTCTGCCCAATAGTTGTGTTGACAAACGAACAGACCTTCGTCTTCACTTCGACCGCCGCTGACCAGTGGGGTCATACCCATGTGTCGGGCGTTTTCATCTGGACCATGCACCCAAAGCGGCGCGCCGCGACTCAAATCATTCCAAGGTGCAACCTTGGCGGCATAACCTGTTTGGCAAGAGCGAAATTCCTCGAGGTCATCCGCTGTTCCCATGCCCGAGACGTTGAAGAAGTCCTCGTACTGACGAATACGGGTGGCGCGGCTTTCAGCACTTTCACCCTTAGGTGCGAAACAGTAAATCGTGACTTCTGTCTTATCCACACTGATGGGGCGCGTGACTCGGATCTGTGTAGAAAATTGATCCATCAAATACACATTCGGGTAAAGGCACAGGTTGCGCGTTTGGTTCACGATCAAATCGGCCTTGGCTTCTCCGAGGCGATCTTTGAGCTCTTCACGATGGTCATACACAGGACGCACTTCTGGGTTCATGGTCTTCGTCCACAGCAGGATGTGACCGTTTTCAAATCCGTACACACCACCCACGCTCTTGCTCCAGCCGTTTGCATCGACAGCCTTGGTGCCACCATCTTTGCGTCGTCCCATCGTTGCGGCGTAATTCCAATGAACAGAGCTGACGTGGTAACCGTCGCTGCCGTTTTCCATTTGAAGTTTCCAATTGCCGTCGTAGGTGTAAGTCGAGCTACCACGCAAAACTTCCAGTCCTTCAGCGGCTTGGTCAACGATTTGGTCGATCACCACTTTCGTTTCACCTAAAAACTCTTGCAGGGGTTGCACATCAGCGTTCAAGCTACCAAACAAGAAGCCTTTGTAGCTTTCAAAGCGAGCCACCTTCTTCAGGTCATGCGAGCCATTGGTGTTGAATTGGATGGGGTATTCCGTCGTTTTTTCGTCTTTGACCTTCAGCAACTTACCTGTGTTGCCGAATGTCCAACCGTGAAACGGGCAGGTGAAACTACCTTTGTTGCCGTGCTTGCGGCGACACAACATGGCGCCTCTGTGTGCACACGCGTTGATGACAGCATTTAAATTGCCATCTTTGCTTCGTGTGATGACGATCGGCTGTCGGCCGATGTAGGTGGTGAAGTAGTCGTTGATCTCTGGAATTTGGCTTTCATGCGCCAAGTAAATCCAGTTGCCTTCGAAGATGTGTTTCATCTCGAGTTCAAAGAGATCCGCGTCCGTAAAAATATCGCGACGGCAACGAAAAACGCCGTTTTCAGGATCGTCTTGCAAGGCGTTGTTCAATAAGTTTTCCACGTCGGCATATTTGTCGACGGATACGTTCGTATTCATGGGTGTGTTTCCTTTGGGTAGGGGCGTCCGCCGCAACTGAGGTTGCGGTTTTTCGTCTGTCGTCATGCCTGGTGGTGCCGAATGAAAGTCATTCGGCCCACCTCGGTTGAAGATCAGGCTGCTAGGCGAGGGCGCTCAACGATCTGGTTATCTGAGCCATTGACCAAGGGGCTCAGCGTCATGTCGAATTTGATTTCACAGAATGGGCCACTCAGGCCATGCGCTTTGATGCTGGCTTCGTCCGCGTGTTCAACAACTGGGGGAACCAAGCCGTCTCGTGTTGCGTACGCGAAATCATCATTCACCAATGGGTCACCATCAATGTTGATTTGTGTTGTCAACTTGCGGTGGCCATCTGCTGTGACAAAGAAATGGATGTGTGCAGGACGATTGCCATGACGACCCAACTGATTCAGCAACGCCTGTGTTGGACCATCGGGTGGGCAGCCATATCCCACTGGCACGATGCTCTGGAACTTATAACGACCCTGTGCATCGGTCATGATGGTGCGGCGCATGTTGAAGGCCTTTTGCTCGCCAGTAGGATCAAAGTGAGAATAGAACCCCTTGGTGTTGGCGTGCCAGACTTCAACAGATGCGTTTGAAACAGGCTTGCCATCTGCACCAAACACAGTACCGTGCATGATGAGAGTTTTACCTGATGTATCGCTGCCATCATCTAATCGTGTAAAGCCATGAACGACAGGCGCACCAGCGACGTAAAGAGGTCCTTCGATCGCACGTGGTGTGCCATCGGTCAAGCCAAGTGCTGCGTCTTCGGCGTCCATTCGCATGTCGAAATAGCGGTCCAGTCCCAAACCAGGAGACAACAAGCCTGCCTCGCTGCGTGCGCCAAGCTGATTCAGGTAAGCAACGCCGGCCCAGTATTCATCTGATGTGATGTCCAAGTCTTCGATGGCCTTGAACAGGTCAGACAAGATGCGATGAATGATGGTTTTGGTGCGTGGATTGCCGCCTGTTTGTGTCAGGCCACTGGCTATCTTTAAAAAATCTTGAACTTCATTTGTTTTGAAAATTTGAACGGTCATGGTTATCTCCTAGAGGTTGGTCTTACTTGGTTGCTTGGGGAAAGCCCCCTTCACATTGCAAAAAACTGTCTGAGTTAGTTAACGTGTTTGTTGCATGGGTTGAATTAAAGGGCAGTGCCATCAATCCATCCAATACCAAATTCATCCACCTCGATACCTTTTGCATATAGTGAATGGTTTTTGTGTTAAAAATCAGCCACTTACAACGCACCATATCTAGCGGGTATGGATTACCCTAATGGATCTTCGTCAATTACGTTATTTCGTAGCAGTTGCCACGACCAAGAACTTCACGCGTGCAGCTGAGCAAATGCACATTGCACAGCCACCACTGAGTCGACAGATTCAGCTCCTTGAGGAGGAGCTCGGGGTCCTGTTGATTCAACGCAGCAGCAGGCCTTTGCGCTTGACCGACGCGGGGCGCGTTTTTTACGAAGAGGCCTTGCAGGTGCTTCATCGGGTCGAACAAATGAAAGCGGGTGCCAAACGCGTTGGTCAAGATCGACGCCAATCCATTTCAATTGCCTATGTCGCATCGACTTTGTACGGCGGCCTTCCTATGCTGATTCGCATGTTTCGCAAGCGTTACCCCGAGACAGATATTCATTTGGTCGATCTGAGTTCGGTGCATCAGATCGCGGAGCTGAAATCAGGGCGTATCGACTTGGGATTCGGGCGGATCCGAACTGGCGACACGTCAGTGGCTCGCGTGGTTTTAAGGGAGGAGCGTTTGGTTCTTGCCTTGCCGCCAAGTTCTCCCTTAGCGAAGGTGCGTGGCAGGATCAGTTTGAAGGAGTTGGTCAATCAGAATTTGATCGTGTTCCCCAAGGATCCACGGCCAAGTTATGCAGACCACGTCTTGAGCTTGGTTCACGACCAAGGCATTCAGCTCGGTGAAATTCACGAAGTTCGTGAGATACAAGCCGCTCTGGGTTTGGTGGCATCAGAAATGGGGGTGTGCATCATTCCTGCAGCGGCTCGCGTCAGGTCCGATCTGGTGTATCGCGTCATAGATGATGAGCGTGCGACTTCTCCGATCATCTTGAGTCATCGTCTCAATGACGATTCTTGGTATATCGCTGCTATCAAAGAACTGATCGTGGAAATGTATGCAGAGAATCCGCCATGGTTAGACCTGGAGAACAATGCATTCCCATCCCTGTTGGGCAAAGAGGTGCCCATCACAACGTCTACAAAAGTCAGCCGACGAAAAGGAGCCAGTCAAAAGCTGTCGTCTAACTAAATTTGCTGCCACTTTGTGTCTGACTTCCCAGTTCCTGCACGAAGGCTTGGGCTGCCATTGAGCGTGATGCGCCCTTGCGCCACAAAATCCCAGCGTGTCGCAGAGGCTGTGGGGCATGCAATGAAATTGCCCGAAATTGCGTTTGGTTCATAGATGCAGCTCGTTCAGGAACGATCGTGGCCAGCGTTCCCGTTTTGCAGGCCTCGATCAACGCATTGACGGATTCCATCTCGACACGAATTTCGGGTGAGATGTTTGCTGATTTGAAAGCGTCATCCAGCATTCGCCGTGTCGCAAAACTTTTGGGCAGCAAACACAAAGGGACGTTTTTTAAATCTTGCATGCGCAGCGAACGGCGTTTGGCCAAACGGTGATCCACGCTGACGAGCAGCTGTAACTGTTCGCTGAACAAATGCTCGGCATCAATGTCTGCATGTTGGGTTGGATGGAAAGCAATACCCACATCGAGTTGTCCTGAGACTAAGTGTTTTTCAATCAGGTCAGCACGAAGATCCCGGATCGAAACACGAATGCCAGGGTAGTTTGCACTGAAGTGCGCCACAGCAGCAGGCACAAGGGTGTCCATGAACGTGGGAATAACGCCGACGGTCAATGTCCCAGATTGCAGTCCATTCAATTGAGCGAGCGCCATGCGACCTGCTTCTAGCTCTTGTATTGCTCTGCCTACAAAACTTTTGTAGGCCAATCCAGCCTGAGAAATTTTGAGACCTCGTCCAATTCGGTCAAATAAGACCGTCCCCAACTCATCTTCCAATTGACGCAGACCGTGGGAGAGCGTGGATTGGGTGATGAACAGGGCTTGCGCAGACTGTGTGAGATGTTCAGTTTCGGCAAGACTGAGGAAGTATCTGAGTTGTCGAAGTTCCATGGTTCAAAATATAGTTCGATTGAAACGAACATTATGTTCTAAATAATTCATTTGATGAATTGATTTGTGACACATAGGATTGCGTTGTCGATGTGCTGAATTTTTGATTTTCTTCAAAACGGTGCGCGTCGATAGATCAAGAAACATCCATTCCAATTTCATCACTGAATAAGACGCCATGCCTCACATCATTTCGCTGCAACCGCGCATCATCGATATTCCAACAGTTCGGCCTCACAAGTTGTCCTTTGGCTCTATACAGCAACAAAGTTATTGCATCGTTCGGATCGAGTTGTCCGACGGTGCAGTGGGGTGGGGCGAGGCGGCCACCATTGGTGGTGCCTCTTGGAATGAAGAGTCCCCCGAGAGCATCTTGCATGCAGTCAAGGCGTATTTGACGCCAGCAGTTCTCAACCAAGAAGCAGGTGGTTTTGAATCGATTTTGCTTCGCATGGATAAAAGCTGCCGTGGCAACTACTTCGCCAAAAGTGCCGTTGAGATGGCGCTCATTGATGCAGTGGCTCGGTCTCAGAATTTGCCAGCTTGGCAATTGCTTGGCGGTAAGTTGCATGAGCGTTTGCCTTTGGCTTGGACTTTGGCGACAGGCGATGTTGGCAAAGATCTAGAAGAGGCTTACCGAAAACTAGAAGAGCGGCGTCACCGCATCTTCAAAATAAAAATTGGCGCACGTTCACCGCAAGACGATGTCGCACTGGTCACCGCCATTGCGCGCGAATTGGCTGGTAAAGCACGATTCACGGTGGATGTGAATCAGGCTTGGGATGTCAATACGGCTCGAAGATACGTCCCCGAATTGGCAGATGCTGGTGTGGACTTGATTGAGCAACCTGTTGCAAAGTGGAACATTGAAGGTTTGACTTCGTTGGTCGGTATGCAGATGCGCACGCTCATCATGGCTGATGAGAGCGTTTGTACGCCTCAGGAGGCACTCATGTTGTCAAAACAAAACGCGTCACATGTTTTTTCACTGAAAGTGGCAAAGCATGGTGGCTTACTTCGCACACGCAAAGTCGCTGCGGTTGCCGAGGCTGCTGACATCGATTGGTATGGCGGCACGATGCTCGAGACATCGCTGGGCAGTGCTGCATCGGCCCACGTTTTCTCGACGCTCCCAGGTAAGCACCATGGTTGCGAATTGTTCGGGCCGCAACTGCTGGTTGACGACATTGTCGAGACACCCATGTTGGTGAAAGACTTCGATTTGCATATTCCAGATGGTCCAGGATTTGGCGTCACGATTGATGAGAAAAAGCTCGATCGCTTCGACAGAGAGAAGCAAGGCCTGACCCCCACACATTTTGATCTCGGACGCAAATAAGCATCCTGAAATTAGCCAATCAACCCAAGGAGAAATTAATGTTGTATCTCGTGCGCATGGATGTTCGTATTCCCACAGGTGCTGATCCTAAACAGATGGATGAAATCAAGGCTCTCGAAAAAGCGTATTCGCAAGAGCTGCAGCGTGACGGACGTTGGGTTCATTTGTGGCGTGTCGTCGGTGAGTACGCCAACTACAGTGTGTTTGATGTGAGTTCAAACGATGAGTTGCATCAGCTTCTTTCTGCGTTGCCTCTGTTTCCATACATGGAGATCCATGTCACACCTCTGGCTCAACATCCATCTTCCATTGTCTGAGGTCATGATGAAACTTCACAAACTAGTCAACAGCGTCAGCTTGAAATGGCTGGCTATTGCAGCCTGCGGTTGGATGGCCATCTCATCTGTGCATGCAGCCTATCCAGACAAACCCATCCGCTGGATTGTTCCGTTCCCACCTGGTGGCGCCATGGACAGTATTGCGCGCTCTGTTGGCGAGCAGCTGTCGCGCAAGTTTGGGCAACCTGTGGTGATTGAAAACAAAGCGGGTGCGGGTGGTAACTTAGGCGTTGACTTCGTGGCCAAGTCACCTGCCGATGGTTACACCATGGTGATCACATCCATTGGTATGGTGACCAATCGTCACTTGTACGCCAAGTTGGGCTATGACCCAATCAAAGACTTTGCGCCGGTGTCGATGCTGGCTGTCGTGCCCAACATGCTGGTGGTCAATCCAACGAAGGTGAAAGCAAAAAGCCTGCGTGACTTGATTACTGAAGTCAAGGCAAAACCCGGAAAGCTGACCTATGCATCAGCAGGTAACGGAACTTCAATCCATTTGGCCGGTGAGTTGTTCACATCCATGACCGGTTTGGACATCCAACACATCCCTTATCGCGGCAGTGGCCCTGCTGTTTCCGATTTACTGGGTGGACAAGTGGACATGATGTTCGACAGCGTGTCATCGGCACGTCCCTATGTACAGGCAGGTAAGTTGAATGCCTTGGGTGTCACCACGTCAAAGCGGTCAACCGCCATGCCAGAAGTGCCAACCATTGCAGAGGCTGGCGTTCCAGGGTACGTGCTTTCTCCTTGGTTTGGTGTCTTCATGCCTGCAGCAACGCCGCCCGATATTGTGAAATTTATGAATGCAGCGTTGATCGAGGCGATGAGCCGCACTGAAGTCAAAGCGCGCTTCTCCGTATTAGGTGCGGAAGCGATTGGCAGCACACCAGAAGCATTCGCTTCTAGTTTGCTGGCAGAGAGCGCGAAATGGGAAAAGCTCATTCGCGAGAAAAATATCCAGCCCGATTGAAAGAGAACAAATGTCTGACATCTATTCCGTTCAACTTTCGGATGGCCCAGGATTTCCAGTTGTCGTGAGTCATGCCTTGGGCCTGGATCACGCCATGTGGTCGGGCTGGATAGATGCCCAAAAAGGACAACGTCCCATATTGGCGTATGACCATCGTGGACAGGGTCGATCTAAGCTCGGCTTGCGCCCGCTTGATTTAGACCTCTTGGTAGAAGATGCAGCCACACTCGTCAACGCGTGGAAGCGCGGTCCTGTCGTCTTCGTAGGCCTGTCGCAGGGTGGCATGGTCGGGCAAGGATTGGCCATCAAGCACCCGAGTTTGGTGAGGGGACTTGTGTTGGCTCACACCGTAGGCAGTTATGCACCTGCAGCGCAAGCTGCTTGGAAGGAGCGCATCGCTATTGTTGAGCAGCGCGGAATGGCAGCTGTCGTCGACCTGATTTCGCAGCGGTATTTGTCTGAAGATTTTCGAGCAAACAACCCTCAAGTCACTGATGCACTTCGCGCTCAGATTTTGGCTAACGATGCAAAAGCCTATGTTGCCAATTGCCAAGCGGTTGCCAGCGTCAATTGGTTGAATGATTTGAAATTGATCGGCTGCCCCACCTTGGTTTTAGCTGGAGCGTTAGACATGGGGGCAACGCCAGCGATGGCAGAAGCGATACATCATGAAATTTCAGGTTCGCAATTAGAAATTTTTGAGCATGCATCCATCTGAGCCCACTTGAGCAACCCGAAAAATTCCAACACGCGGTTAGTGAGTTTTTAAATAGACTTTGAGTCTATTTCTCCGCCTTTTTATTTGAAAAATTTCATAAAAATATGATCAACAAAATTTGCAAAAGTATTCCTGATGCTTTGTCCGGAATCAAAGACGGATCGACGGTCTTGATTGGCGGTTTCGGTACTGCCGGTATCCCAAATGAACTCATCGACGGATTGATTCAGCATGGTGCACGCGAACTGACAGTCGTCAACAACAACGCTGGCAACGGAGACACCGGGTTGGCTGCCTTGCTCAAGGCAGGACAAGTACGAAAAATCATTTGTAGCTTTCCTCGGCAAGCCGACTCATACGTCTTTGATGAGCTCTATCGAAGCGGAAAGATCGAGTTGGAGTTGGTGCCCCAAGGAAACTTGGCTGAACGACTTCGTGCCGCTGGCGCTGGCGTTGGTGCGTTCTACACGCCAACTGGCTTTGGAACAGAGCTGGCATTGAATGCAGACGGAACACCCAAAGAGACGCGTCGTATCAATGGCAAAGACTACGTGCTCGAGTATCCAATCTACGGCGATGTGGCCTTAATCAAAGCTGAAACGGGCGATCGTTGGGGGAACCTAACCTTCCGCAAGGCAGCGCGTAATTTTGGCCCTGTCATGGCCACCGCAGCCAAATGCACCATTGCAACTGTTCACGATGTGGTCGAACTGGGCAAGATGGATCCCGAGTCAATCGTGACCCCTGGAATATTCGTCTCACGCATCGTGAAGATTGAACGCGTGGCGACACAAGCGGGCGGCTTCAAGCAAGCTGCGTAAGGAAAACTTGTATGACTAATTACACAAAACGAACAAAGCAAGAACTCGCTCAGCGCGTGGCGCAAGATATTTTTGATGGCGCGTATGTCAACCTTGGCATCGGTCAACCCACACTGGTTGCTAATTATTTGCCTGAGGGTATGGAGGTCGTCCTTCACAGCGAAAACGGCATCCTAGGGATGGGACAGGCGCCGTTGACTGGAGAAGAAGATTACGACTTGATCAACGCTGGTAAGCAGCCTGTGACCTTATTGGCTGGCGGTGCTTATTTCCATCATGCGGACAGCTTTGCCATGATGCGTGGTGGTCATCTCGACATCAGTGTTTTGGGCGCATTTCAAGTGTCAGCGACTGGCGATCTTGCCAATTGGAGCACGGGTGAAGCAGGTGCGATTCCTGCGGTGGGTGGTGCGATGGACTTGGCGGTTGGCGCCAAACAGACTTGGGTCATGATGGATCTCCTCACTAAAAAAGGCGAGAGCAAGGTTGTCCAAGAGTGCTCATATCCCCTCACGGGATTGGGCTGCGTCAAGCGCATTTATTCTGATTTGGCAACGTTGGAATGCACCCCTGAAGGTTTGAAGCTGATCGATCAAGTGGATGGTTTGAGCAAAGAAGAGCTTGAACGACTCATCGGTCTCCCAGTTCACGTCTGATGAACAAAATCAGGACTGAATTGTTGAAGAAGAATTTTTAAGAGAACTCGTATGACTGAAGCCTATATTTGCGATGCAATTCGCACCCCCTTTGGACGTTATGGCGGCGCGTTGAGTAGCGTTCGTGCTGATGATTTGGCCGCAGTTCCAATCAAGGCCTTGATGGAGCGCAACCCCACCGTCGACTGGTCGCAAGTGACCGATGTGCTTTATGGCTGTGCCAACCAAGCCGGCGAAGACAACCGCAACGTGGCGCGCATGGCTGCTTTGCTCGCAGGCTTGCCCATGGAGGTGCCAGGTGGCACGATCAATCGCTTGTGTGGTTCAGGCTTAGACGCGGTGGGCACAGCGGCACGCGCCATCAAATCAGGTGAAACAGCGTTGATGATTGCGGGCGGTGTGGAGAGCATGAGCCGCGCGCCATTTGTCATGCCCAAAGCCGAGAGCGCATTCAGCCGCAACAACGCGGTGTATGACACCACCATTGGCTGGCGCTTTGTGAACAAACTCATGAAAGCGCAATACGGCGTGGACAGCATGCCCGAAACCGCAGAAAACGTGGCAGTCGATTACAAGATTGAGCGCGAAGCGCAGGACCAAATGGCTTTGCGTAGCCAGCGCAATGCATTGGCCGCCATCCAAAATGGTCACTTTGCACGCGAAATTTGTGCTGTGACCATTCCCCAGAAAAAAGGCGATGCTTTGGTGGTGAGCCAAGACGAACACCCACGCGACACCAACCTAGAGTCGTTGACCAAGCTCAAAGGTGTCGTGCGTCCCGATGGCAGTGTGACCGCAGGCAATGCCAGTGGCGTGAACGATGGCGCTTGCGCTTTGTTGTTGGCCAACGAAGCGAGCGTGAAGCAATATGGTCTGACGCCCAAAGCTCGCGTGGTGGGCATGGCCACGGCAGGTGTAGCACCCCGTGTGATGGGCATTGGCCCCGCGCCGGCCACCGAAAAAGTGTTGGCACAAACGGGTTTAACGATTGACCAAATGGATGTCATTGAACTGAACGAAGCTTTTGCTGCCCAAGGTTTGGCCGTACTGCGTATGTTGGGCTTGAAGGACGACGATGCCCGCGTGAACGCTTGGGGCGGTGCCATTGCGCTGGGTCATCCTTTAGGTGCTTCGGGCGCGCGTTTGGTCACCACGGCCATCAACCGTTTGCACACCACGGGTGGGCGCTATGCGCTGTGCACCATGTGCATTGGGGTGGGGCAGGGGATTGCCTTGATCATCGAGCGGGTTTGAACTAAACCTTCCCTGTTTGTGGTGGTCGTCTTTGGGCGCGAGATAATCTGCCCATGACCTTGATTTCAATTCTTGTGGGCACCTTAGTCGCCGGCATGGGCAGTGTGTGGCTGGCGGCCTTGTTGGCTTATG
>ERZ650310.143-NODE-143-length-20737-cov-4.984383_pt1 | contig 20737 bp, 32 predicted proteins | sample MGYA00376246_ERZ650310 | MGnify/ENA primary metagenome ERZ650310 (study PRJEB26733, sample SAMN07839286) | wastewater metagenome | biome: small river; feature: stream; material: water | place: USA: North Carolina | collected 2016-03-01 ...
GTACTGAGGGGGTGGGTCGTTCATTGTAGGGGGGTATACCCTTTTCCCCCCGTAGTTCGCCCCATTGTGGAATCGTGTTTGACGATATAAATATACCTACTCCGCAGTTTGTCAGTTCACGGCGGTGACCTAGTCCGGGAATTGTTTTCAGAATTTTGTGAGACTAGGCTTGTCACAATCCAGTTGCTCGACTAGTATTGTCGATAGATCATTTTGTTGATTTCACACTTTTAGGGGCAGGACGATGTTAGACACGTTGGGAATTTATCGCACTAAGTCACAGTCTGACGAAGATAACGGTCATGGACATATCAGTCTCGACTTGACTGACGACGTGGAGGTAGTGTACCTCGTGCGGAATGCTGCGGGGCAGTATTGGTACGGCAGTTTGTGGGGGCAGGGGCTTCACGGTTGGCGTGATAGCGATGATGACGCTAGCGAATACTACAACCGGGAGAGAGCTTCCGTGATTGCGGAGACTCAGGGCGGACAGGTGGTTGCTCGACTGGCAAAATGATTGTGCAGTGTGGTGTTCACTTCACATTTTTGGGGGCAGGACGATTTAGGGCGTTAGGGTTTTTTTTCGTGGGGGCGGATTGTTCGCCTCCACACTTTACGGGTGTTTTGGTTAAGGGTGAACTACGATGAACGACAAGAAACTGAACGGTTTGTATCGTGCGTGTGAAGTCGGTACGGCATATTCGCGACTCGCTGCAGGTGTGGCATTGTTGAAAGGGTTGTGCGTTTGGCACAAAGCTATCGTGTCAGAACACACGGTGTTATGTTCGTTGTCGTTTTCAATTTCCAGAAATATAGCACAGGACCGAAGTGAGACGGGTAGCGGGACGGGTAGCGGAAAACGTTCCGCTAAACACTGGAGTTGTCGTGACACGGAAGCTAATGTGGAACTAGTAGTTACTGAGTTGCGAAATCGTCGCGAAGCACACAATGCCGACGTGAATCGGTGGACAATTGCGGTACATGAATTTCTTCGGTTGAGAGAGAGCCTAATCGACCTGAAAACCGTGAACGGGCATCAGGTCAGACTGCAGTCAGTTTTGCACGTTGCCGAACATCGCGATAAATGGCAAGGGTGCTTAGTTACCCTGCATTCTATTCAGGGTATTCACGGGCACGTCCTGAATCTGATGCCGGAGTTTACGTTTCCTAAGGTGCTGAAACACAAGCGGGATAGGAAAGCTAATAAGGGCGTACGCCTGGGCGTGGAGACTGGCGAACGTATGGTACGGAATGCCGATAACTACGTGTCACCACCGCCTAGGCCGTTAACCACTCGGACTTTTCGTACCGTTTACGAAAGGTTACTTTCTACGGGGGCAAAGTCGTTAGAACGTCAATTGGATTTTGTGAACCAATACGTCAATTCTCCTTTCGTGCGGGACCGTTCAATACTGTGGAGAATGCCGGACGAGTATAGGATCGTACTCCAGTTTGCAAGGTATATTCGCCAGGAACTGTATCCGCATTCGAAACGAGCAGAAGCACTACGTCGGTTACACCGGCTCTCAGGCCAATCACTGTCCCGTCAAGTTATCGGCATCGACCAATCGCCCCCCGAACGTGTGGGCGATATTGAACTAACGTTCGCCGGTGGTGATGGGGTACAGCAGACTATCACTGTTCCGGTTTTGCAGTGGCGAACGGTTGTAAGTGTTAAGGGTAAACTCGAATTGCAAGAAGAATTCGGTGCTGTTTTTCCCGAAGCATATAGGGAATTCACCTCCACAATCGCTACCCTTCACTTACCGTTTACGAGCGACGTAGAGAAATCAATCGCTACACTGAAAAGTCGATTGCAAGGTGAGTTCGGTCGATTCCAATCGTGGGAGAAGTTTAGGGGTGACGCACAAGCCAGGCGGAAACAGGATCGGGAACAGAAAGCTACGCTACTCCGGAAACTCCGCTCTATCCCGGAACTGTCATTGCGTGACTCATACGCTACTGGCAACTGTGCGGCAGGAACTGAGGGTTTCTGCCGTCAGATAGGGGTAGCGTCCGACGTTATCGGGGGCCGTGAATTAGCTCGTAAGTGGCATCGGTCAGGAATGCCAGTAAATCACTTGTTTAGTCGTGTTGTCGAGCACGTTTATTCACGTCTTCAGATTGGTGGTGCGAAGTGAATCGTATTTATATTGAATCCGGTTTGTGTGATGAAACGGGTTACCGCTCATATTCTTGTGGCACGTTACACGCTGAATGTCTTCATGCCGATAGTCGCGACGTGGACCGCTACAGCGGAAAATCTGCCCTGACTCAAGAGGAACGCGTTTCCCTGTTATTCGCCCAACGATTCTCCCGTTAGCGTCGCAATCACAATTTTACTTCCTTTAACCCAGCCGGGGAAACTCGGCTGGGTTTTCTTGCGTTTAGGTCCCATAGTGTACGGAAATACAGTAGTTTCTAAAATCGCACAGGATTGATTCTGAGGGCCTTGAATTGTCTACGCGGGATAAACCCCGTGTTTTCAGTTTAAGGCCCTCAGGCACGTTCCTGGAGGGTTAAGGATAGGATATAGGGTACCGGGTTAGTTTGTTCGCTGTCTTCAATGGTGGTGCTGTCTTCAATGGTGGCGAACACGGGTAAACGGATTATTCTCACCGCGATAGTTTGTCCCGTGTTCGGTGCTCATTGCTGTTCAAGGGTAGCGAGCACGAACACGGGGAACCAGAATAAAGGATAAACGGGTAAACATATCCGATTCCCGCAGGGTACAGGAAATGAAGATATTCGGGTATTTATATCCTGTTCTCCAGAATCTGAAATAACGGATAACAGGGTAAAGATATCCACTACCCCAGAGTCTGAAATAATGGAGAGCAATACCCAGATATCTTTTTCCCTATCATTTACCTGCCGTCAATCGTGGTTGTAATCGGGGAATCAGGGACAGGCAGGGACGGGATACCCTACGGGATTTTTTGGATCAAAAATGGAGTGTGTAGAATCGAGTCGATGAAATGTTTTCAGAATTAGTTCAGAACGGTATTGACTCATGACGATTGAATTGTAGAATCAACCAACCGAGTGACCCACACGGGATTTTTTGGGTTAAAATTTCTGGGAGTTAATGTTATGGCTGAATCAGAAAAGCAAGTTCGTGATATGGTTCGGGATGTGGAAAGCGTTATGCCGGGCACACTGACACAGTTTGTGTTTGATTACATTGATGCAATGCTGTTCAGTTCAACGGACAGTCAAGCTGATGATATAGAGGGCTTCGTTGAACCATTAGATCAGAACTACGACGCTTCCAGTTTGTCCGCTGAATTCATGCTGCAAACAATTGCAGATTGCAAAAAATTTGTGGATGAAAACTACGACGATATTGAAAATGATATGGAGTCAGCGGCACACAATTTTTGGTACACACGCAACGGTTGCGGGGCAGGATTTTGGGACGGCCGTTGGGAGGATGAAATTGGCGAACGTTTGACTGCAGCTTCCAAAAAATTCAAGTCAATTGACGTGTACGTCGGGGACGATGGATTGCTTTACGGGGCGTAGAGATTTTTCACTTCATAAATTTCTGGGAGTTAAGTGTGAGAATGACTTATAAAGAAATAGTAAAGTCTTATTTGTACCCCGGTTACACTTACTTGCATCATCCTACTGGGGAAAAGCGGGAAGTGTATTATTTAACCTCAGACCGTCGGGTTCAATATGTGGACGGTCCCGGAACGGTTAACCGACACGGGTGTCCTGAAGTTGAATTCTTTCCGATAACTCTTATATCTGAAGTCGATGAATGTCCAGGATGCAAGCAGAAACCCGGCGGAACCAGAAAAACTGTATATTGTGCCGACTGTTATCACGCTAGGTTTTAACACGATCGGTAGCCGTGTTGAGATTTTTCAGTTCATAAATTTCTGGGGGTTAATGCAATGGCTGCTACTGTCAAAGTATCTGTTCGGGTTACTGACTTATGGAAAGATGATTGTGGCTGGTCTGAGAACGCTTCGTGGTGTCGTCAGTTCACGGTTGAATTGCCGTTGAACTGTACTGACTTGAAAGCGTCACGTATCATTCTGGCTGCAGTTGCAGAGAAGACTGGAATGCAGTATTTCAAGCGGGATAAGTGGTGTCCGTCTGACTACGGGCCGTGGAGATGTGACGCGGTTGGTGTCTATGCTGATATTCAAAACTGAATAAGGTAGTTAGTTTCACTGTCCATTCTTCATTCATGGGAGTAACGCGAATGTCAACTGTAACTGAAGTCAAGTATCTGATGGATTGTTTCAAGGGTGTAACGTTCCGAGAAGTACCAGTACCGCGTAAAGGCTATAGGGGGTTAGCCCCGGGACAGGGCAGTGACGGGTACGGAAGAAAGATATCAACCGACTATATGGCACGTATCAACAATCGCTGGCATCGTGTGTACTGTGTTTGCTACTCGAACTCAGGTTCACTGTACGTGATACTTCGTTCAGGCCGGTTTTACATTCGTGATTTTGATGTACGTGAAAACATGGTTCCGGCTGTGTAATACCCCGCTGATGATTTTTTACCTGTAAGGAGAGTAGTATGTGTTGCGATGGCTGGGACCATTATGATCTTAAAGTTGGTCAATGTCCGGATTGTGGGGACGATATTGACGCGGACGGAGACGCGGTTCAAGGATGTAGCCATTCTGACGTTCAATGTGACACTTGCGGCAGTAGGCCTTGTAACCAATCCTGTTGATGATTTTTTACCCTCATAAATTTCTGGGAGTTAATGCAATGCGTCCAGTTTATTTTCAAGTCGATGGTCAGATTGTTCGTTGCGATTGTGAGTATTCTGTTTCAGTGTGGGCTAAAGGCGACTCTGTAAAGCTGTCTTCAAAACAGGGAGCGGCGGCTTACATGGAGCAGCAAAAAGCGTCGCTTTACGATATTCTGCAGAAAGCTAAGCACGATTCTGATTCAGCCGTTACGGTATATACCATCATCAGGACAGTTTCCCGGAGTGGAATGAGTCGGAATATCGACTTATTCATTGTGGTAGATGGTGAGATACGCTGTATCACACGCGAGGTTGCTGAAGTGTGCGGATACAAACTAGGCAGTGCCCGTGGAGTGATTGTAGGCGGTTGTGGGATGGATATGGCATTCTCCGTGGTGGATAACTTGAAGCGTGCAATGAACCTCGATTTACGTCATGAGGCTATGTGACCGGGTACAGGATTTTTCTTCATTCATTTCTGGGGGTTAATAGTGTTAACACATCTGGTTTATTGTGAAAACAAGTGTCAGGTTTCAGGGGACAGAAAGTCTATCGCTGCAGCGGATCATATCATTGAGAAAACTAAGAAGTATAGGGGGAACATAACAGAGGAAAGTGAGGCTACGGTTTATTGGGCGAGTAGTTTGTTCATTCACAGAATCTGTCAAGCCGTTCGGGGCGGTATAATCCTCACACATGAGGTTCAGATTTATGATGAACGTGGAGTTAAAGTTGACTTGGATGTTAAAGGTCAATTCATTCAACCGTGGGAGAGTGACTTGTTTGACTTAACTTTCAATATGCTTTTTTCAAGCTGGGCAAAGTAGTCTATGGGGTATCCGTCAGAGATTTTTCATTCATTTCTGGGAGTTAATATAATGACGACGTACACGACAATTGGAAGCGTACGTGGGTGCTGCGGCCACAAGCATCGAACGATCAAAGCGGCGGTTGATTGCATTAAGAGAGATCAGTCTGGCTGTGCAATTCAGGGTGGATATTCAGACCGTGACGTTCGGCGTTCAGGCGGTGCGGAATTGAGCGACAGCGAACAGGAACTTGTTCACTATTTGCATTACAGCCGATAATGTTTTGAGTTGTTTACCAGTCAGAGATTTTTCAGTAAAGTTCAGAACGGACTCCCGTTGCGGCGGGAGTTCATTGTGAACTTTATTCGCATTTATGGAGGTGGAGTATGCAAGGTAGATACCATTTGATCGTCGGTAACCTTGGACTGGTAGGAACGTATCCGCGTATTCGAAACGCTATCCCTGATTTCAATTCATATCGCAGGCAGTCCATAGACAACGTCGGTAGAGTCGCTGGAGAGCCTGTAACGCTGTTCGATACGCTGGTTGATGATATTGTACTGGAATACTATCCAGAGCATTCTGAGAGCGTGGAGGAATGATGGAATCAAACTACGTCACTGTTCTATTTCTCAGAAACAGCGATGGGAACAGGTTTGACACTTCAGCAAGGGTATCGGTTAATGTCGCTGCAGTGATAGACGCTAAAGGTAAGGGCCTGAAGATTATTGCGTGCATTAACCGTCCAGAACTTCTGGGAAAAATCATCAGGCAGGAACACGAAGCTAAACGCCTTATGGCTAACGGGATTTTTCAGAGTGTTTGGAATCAGCTTGAACGTAAAGGGTGGAAGTAATGCAGATGAAACTCGGGAGATACGTAACTCGCGGCAATGATGTCGTTGTGATCGACGAGTACACAAAGCCTACAAGCGAGTCTAACTACCTTAAAAAATTCTGTTGGAGGGGGTATTTAATACGTGATGAAGAAATAGAGTACCCAGTAAATAGGTCATGGGATAGTGCTGGAAGATTTATGATAGACGGCTCTATCAGCCAGAATGACCTTGTCAGGTACATTGGGCCGCTGGATACAGATAAACTGGCTGATTCAGATTTTCGATTCGCAAGAATGATTGAGGCAGTACACCCCCCGGCACAGAATTTTTCAGGAGTTGTTAACAATGACGAATAGAGTGAAACATTTCTTTAGTGCACCGCATTTGACTTCTGAGAGTGTTAAGCCTGATGACATGTCGTTTGATGATTTTATGTGGGAGTCGTGTGAACTATTTAGTAACTCAATGCCAACTGCTGACTTGAGGAAACTATCAAAGAAGATGATTGAACAGCAAATGAGTTCCTTAGGCAGGTACAATCTGCCTGAACTGGTGCTGACCCTTGACGCTAAAGGTGATGAAAGAGTTAAGATTGTTCCTTACAGTATTTACTCTGTAAACAAACAGAGTCTTTCAGTTTGGTATGCTGATCTTTTTGCCTTGAACGTGCTGGTGTCTAACCCAAAGTTAGTGAGTGGAAACACACAGAAAACAGCGGCGTATAAAGAGGCTATCAAAGAGAACTTTCACCGAGTGGTAACCACCGTAAAGCAAACTGACTCGTTTATCGTGTGGAGAATGTTCTTTGAAGAGAATCTTTTGCCTGACATGGATAGGATTTTTGGACTGTTTTTTGACAACGGTAACGAGGATAATGATGTAGTGAGTACAGCTTGTTTGTTTGAACCCGTGTTCAAAGAGTTGTTGAAGATCAAAGTATTGGTCTACGTAGGCAAGTACGACGACTGAGGTATCCAGTAGAGATTTTTTTGATGAGTTCGGAGGGGTAGCGATGGTTGACAAAACGACTCAAGCAATTGACAGGATGAGGACGTACCTTCGGGGCAATGCGGACCGACACACTCCACAGTGGATGGCTGACTTGACGGCGATGATTGATGCCATAAAAGGCGAGCAGCGGCAGGAACTGGTGCGTAGGTTTGCGGTTGCGTTGGTTGGGACCGATAACTATGGTCCAGATAAAGTCTGGGAATGGGCAGAAAAACTGGCGGACGCTGAGCCAAAGACTGGAGGGACTAATGAAGATCAGACTAGGCGATAAAGTTAGAACTAAGTTCGGTTCAGGGATATGGAAAGGTGGAGTTTGGGGAACGGTAACTCGAATTTTTCGTACCCAGCAAAGAGGTTATTTCACTCAGAAATACGGTTTTCAAAAGTTCCATCCTACAAAGTATCCTTATTACAAAACCTGTTATGAAGTGGAGTTTGATCAGAATTCCATAGGTTTTTTCTTTGCTGAAGAGATTGAGAAACTGGAACGTTACCGTATAAGTAAGTGATGGGCGTAAAGAAACCCCGGCAAGGTATATCCCTGTCGGGGTTTTTTCGTTGAAAATTTCTGAGAATGAAATCATTCCAACACAAAGACCAAGGCCCTCAGTTCAGCGTTTACAGCGTCCAGATTTGAGTCGAGGTATTTATCAGCCGGGAAATCGAATGAGCGTGTAGGCGATTCTGTGACGTATGAGGGCATGAATGCAAACGGTCTTACACATTCAGGCAAGAGAGAGTCTGGATCAGGAAGATTGGCGTCAGGAAACAAAAGCAGTTGATGGTTGGTATTCATGGTTAAGGATTCCTTTTTGTTTGTTTACGGCAGTCTACCTCGGTACGGGATTTTTCTCTGTGACAAGTAATACAGAGTGTCTGTAAATTATGCTCGTTGTCTGATCCTCCCATGAACAGGGGAATAACGTGGTCTACTTCCAGGGCTGTCTCAGGGTATGGTTCGCTGCATTTGTTGCAGGTAAAGTTGTCTCGGGAGAGTATCTTCATCCTACGCTTTGTGCGGCCCTTACGCTTTTCGAGGTGGGCGTGGTCGGTTATTTTGCGGCGGTCCCGGTTTGGGTTTGGGATGCGAACTTGAGGCATCGACATAAGCGTACAGCTTTCTAAAAGACTGCTCAATCCAAGGTGAACACTTCAGCGTAGGTACAGCACGGCCACGGGATGGACGGTTAGTTTGACTGTCTGCGATTAAGATACCTAAAGATACCAAGTCGTCAATACGTCTACTGATTGTCTCCAGAGGTATTTCTGAGATGGTAGATATAGATTGACGAGTCAGACCTTGAGACAAAGCCACTGTCTTGATGATGCTATGCTGACGACTAAAGGAAGTGTCAAGGGCTACCTTACAGATCAGACGTTTGATTGTAGGTGTAATTGAGTTGACTCCGAAAACGTAACACAAGCAAAGTGTAAGTCTGGCCAACTGCTTAACGACTCGCGTAGAAGCCTCAGGGCGTGCGTCATAGAGTAGTTCTGATCCTGAACCATGTTCCTTGCTTCGAGGGGCTTGAGCACGACTACAGGCGATGCAGTCAGCCAGTGCCTGAATGAGTTCAATATCATCCCGAACATAATTGGGTCGGAGAACCTCACCTGTTCGAATGGTACTGTGAAGGTGTCCAAGGAATCCTGCAGTGTATGCTCGCTGCTTAGGGAATGACCGCATGTCCCCAGTTTCAGATCCTTCAAAGTTAGTGCGTCCTGTTGTCTTAAAGATAGACTCGATAGCATTGACGTTTCGCTTTACTTCTGTCTCTCTGGTTGTCTCAAGTCGGCAGTGCAAAAAGCGTTCACCTAGTGCTGCCATGTTAAGGCTGTAGATACGCTCTGTGATACCGATGATCATCCCGAATGAGATGTTGCTGAATGATGCGGATACACCGTTACGGTACTCAGCGTTTAGTGACCCGTCAAATATGTCTCTAAGTTCTCCGTAAACGTTAGCAAGTTGCTGGGGAGTAGACTCAAGCAGAAGTGTGCCGTCTTTAATGACTACACACTTCCCTTGAAGCATTGGGATAAGGTGAGTACCTTGTCGTGATCCAGACACAAGGCCAGTGAACTTACTCAGACTTCGCGTGTGCATTTCATCTGACGCCAGTAGTTCACATAAGGTTGACTTACCGCTTGATGGAGCACCAACAAGGTAAAGCCACAACGGGTCACCTTCGAGGGCTACTGCGATATGGGTAGCCATGCAGAGGGCCGTGCAGTCACGAATCGAATCTGTGACTGTCATGTCTTGCTCGTATACCTCCATAAGTTTCTGGAAAGAAGTACAGTGTTGAGGTTGTACAGAAATGACTTCGTCTAACTTTACTTCGGTTAGACAGGAGCGAATTAGTTCTATGAGGTTCATGACTTCCCTTTCGCAGCGATAATACGTTTACGGGCTTCAGCGTAATACTCTTTGTTTAGTTCAATGCCGATGAAGTTCATTTTTTCAAGCACACATGCTTTACCTGTTGAACCGCTGCCCATAAAAGGATCAAGCACAATACCTTTTGGCGGGGTAACTAAACGAATCAGATAACGCATTAAATCTGTAGGTTTTACTGTTGGATGTTTGTTAGTTTCCCCGCGGTCTTTCTTACTGGTTTTGGGGCAATAGAAAAAACGAGACGCATCACCTAATGATCTCACAACCTCATCGCTGCCATCGTGGATTAGATTGGCTGGCCATCGGCCTTGCGTTGGGTTGTAGTGACTCATTTCTGTTTCTGTATTTGCTGCTGCATGAAAATTACCTCCACGCATAATCTTTTTAGGGGCATTTCGTGGTTGCGGTACTTCAGTTCCAACTCTACACCCATCCACATTCAACCCGCCCGTGCCATACTGCAGCACGTTTTCCGCCACGGTTCCGCGTAGTGGTTTACGTGCGACTGTGATTGGTTCGAGTGAAGGCTTTAGAGCAGTTCCCCAGCCTGCCCATTGCTTCGCGGCTTCGGTTGCTGGGGCGGTTGCGGGAGGTCGAGTGATTGCCCCGTATACGTTGCCATTGCCTTGTCCGCCCGGCGTCGGTGGACCGATCACGTCCCGTTCAGCCCCCGCCGCCTTGTCAATCGCCTTGCTTACATCCAGTGATTTCGGAAACCCACTGCCGTAAACCCAAGCAATCATATCCCGGATTTCAAACCCCGCGTCCTCAATCCTGACCGCCATTCGGTGCTGTGTCCTAGTCCCTGCGAAGGCCAGCAAATGGCCGCCAGGCTTCAGGACTCGAAGGCATTGCTCCCAAATAGCAACGCTCGGGACGGCGTAGTCCCATCGCTTCCCCATGAACGAAAGGCCGTATGGTGGGTCTGTGACGATACTATCTACTGTGTTGTCTTTAACGTCCTGTAGTTTTTCTAAGCAATCACCAAGTATGATCTTTAACATGATTTACCCCTTATAAGCATTTACAAGATCTCGCAGGTCAAACTTGTCAGGTACTGTTGACTGTTCTGGAAGAGTAATCAGTGACCAGTCAAGGAAGTGTAGGGACGCTACGTTGTGCCCTGAACTCTTAATGCGACGGGCTACGCTCGATACACCTTGCTTGCCAGCTTCGTCATTGTCAAATAACAGAACAACTTTCTTACCTTCCAGTACATGCAGGTAAGAGCCAGAGAAACCAGAACCACAGGTGCCGAGTAGGGAAGGAGCGTCTGTAACGTTCTTTAACAGTCCTCTGGCAACAAGGTAATCAGCGTGCCCTTCTGCCACCCATACTTCTGAGGAAGAAGTAAGTTGGTTTAGGCCCAGCACAGAGCATGACCACGGTTTTGGAGAAGCGTAAGCAATGTTATTCTGAGGATTGTATTTGTGAAGGGCAATGATATCGCCCTTGATGTTACGTACAGGGAACCAGAAGTACCCAGCATCGAATTTGACGCCCTCGGATGCAAGAACAGATGGAATGACTCCTTTCTTTTTAGAGACGTACTGACGGGCTTGTGGGGGCGTCAATGAACCCATTTGCTCGTAGAATTTACGCATGAAGGTTATAGCGTTTCCAGTTTGTTTGCATGACCAACACTGGAAAACATGACCTTCTGTTTTTGACACAGATAGTTTATCTGACCCACACCATAAACAGGTTGTTGTGTAATCGTCGGTTGTTTCTTCGTAAGGTATTTCGATGTGAGTAAACAGTTTCATGGACTCAGACATTACTTGGTTCCTTTTCTTATTTTTACAGACTTGTCCCAGCAGGTTGTAACCAACTCTGGTTCTACTGGGGCCTTGACACCGTAATCCGCTGCTGCTTGTTCCATCAGATCAGTCAGATTCCAAACGTGTTTCTTCGGGAAATACTTGGGGGCTTCGAATACTAATTCGTCATGACACTGAAGAACGATGCGGCCTTGGGGAAACTCGTTGACCATATAATCATCACACAATTTCATCGCACGTTTTACAATGACTCCTTCTGTTCCCTGAACAATGTAATTCACTCCTGCATGAGCAGCTTTCTCCATGCGTCCTGTATAAGGGTTAATTGCATCTTTCAATTCAAGAGGGTAACCGCCGTTTGTTTCAATGTATCCCCGTTGAGCAATTGTCTTCTTTGTTTCTTCAATGAATGCGTGTGCGTTTGGGAATAATGAAGTGACTGTTGACCATAACCCCTTAACACCTGCCGTTTGCTCAATCTTCTTTGGTGATGCACCGAATACAAAACCAAAGTTTACATTCTTTGCAATCCGTCTCTGTGCTTTTGTAGGGCTGTCAGAATCTTTCACCCCGAAGATCTTACGTGCTACGAAGTCGTGAGCATCCCAGCCTTTATCGAATGCGTCCATCATTTCCTGTTCGTTTGTGATGGCAGCGAAGATCCTTAACTGAAGCTGAGAGTAATCACAATCAAGCCACCACATTCCGGGAGCAGGCCCAAACACGCTACGCATTGAAGGAGATGCTCTAAGCCATTCAGCAATATCTGGAGCGTCTTCTTCGTATGGATTAGACGCTTTAGTCACCTGTTGAATGTTTGGGTTCTCACTAGACATTCGAGTTGTTGTAGTACCAACAGATTTGAATGAAGGATTGAGAAACCCATTGCAGGTAACGTTCTTGTAGGTACTGAGGAATTGTAACTTTTTCTGATACTTCTTCAGTGCCAGATACCTACCTAGAAACGTGTGTTGCGTCGATAGTTTCTGAGAAGAAGAATGTAGGGCAAGCAGAGTGGGAGCGTCTACTGAACCTTGTCCTCCCTTTGTCTGCTTTACAGGTTCCATTCCCCATTTGTCGAAGAACAATACCCTCAGTTTAGCGTCTGTTATCTCTTCAATACCTGACAGTTCTTGACAACTTTTACTAAGCAAATTGATGTAGTGTTCGCAGGCGTCTATTGCTTCAGTGAGTTGACGTTGACGTACCCATACACCTTTCAATTCAATCTTCCACAATACATGCTCTATTTGTCGATTGACACTGAGTAACTCAGTCAGTCTATCTGGAGTGTCTGCATAGCGTTCAGTCAATTCGTAAAAGTAAAACTCAGCAAGTTCAAAAGTATTTACAACGTCTGCTCTCAGGTACTGCGACAACACAGTGTTTAGTTCTATATCTGAGATGTTCGGTCGTGCTGAAGACGGCACCTGTTGAAGAATTGCTGCTGGAAGCCAGTAGTCTGTTCTGTTCCATTGTGTGTTCTTTTTACACGCTTTGAAACTTGGGTGTTTTCCTTCGTTTGAACCAATGTCCCAACCGAGATTCTGTCTGCGAACAAAGCCCCTACACCTGTCTACTGTTTTGACCAATGCTGATTCTGTTGCGTAGTCTCTACCAAGGTATTTCTTTGTCAGGTTATCTAGTGCTGTCGCGTCCGTTGAGCAGTACAGGTGAGCAAGGACTCCAGTATCTACAAACCTGTTCCAGAATGATTCCTCACAAGGTTCCTGCCAGTCGTACAGTTTGGCCTCACAAAGGGCTTTAACGTCAAACCGAACGTTGTGGGCTACCAATAAATCAGCAGCGTCAAACGTTGCCCTAAGCGATTTACTGAACTCTTTTTCCCTTGACCGTGTCTGAGGGTTAATAGGTATTGTTTGGGACCGATACTTGGAACCGTCATAAACCCCGATTGCAAATGTTGTGCATCCCAATTGGAACGCTAGTCCAGTCGTTTCCGTATCGAATGCCAGCATCATTTATCCCTTGAAACTTAGAACCGTCAAAATCTGTCCCACACCATCTACAACCACTGCAGATCAATAACACTGAGAGTAATGCAATTCGCATACAACATTCCCCATTTAGAGTAGAAAAAATGAGCCACCGGGTTAGGGTGGCTCTGGGGGTATTGTCGTCAGTCAATAAGTTAGTGGAGAATCAATTCGGAAAACTTTGTCTTCAAAAATTTACCGTCTTTCTCCAAGACAACTTCTCCAGTAGCATCATTTGCTGATTCGACTGTACACTCAACGATCTTGCCGGTCTTTGGGTTCTTGTACTTGACTGGGTAACCGACCCAATCACTCGGTACAGCGGAAGCTGATTCTTCTTGCTCAGGTGAGTCTTCGAGGTCTTCATTAAGTTCGTCATCCCATTCACCAGAGTCAGCAGGAGGGGTTTCTGCCTTGGTAGTTTCTGAGGGAGAGTAATCAGGTGTTTCAGACCCTGCAGAGGCCACGCCAGCAAGGTTGAAGTAAAAGCCTGTCTGACCCGGCTTCTTCGCTTTGACAGCACGAATCAGGTAAGCGTTGTTGACGAGACTTTTGACTGCTTTGTCAACGTCAGCAAGACTCATGTCCGCTGTAGCCACGCCCATCTTCTGAAGGTCAACCATTAGGTTATCAAGTCCTTGCTCGGCGGTCTGACGATCAGTGTCATGAAGCCCATGGAGAATACCCATGCGAGCACCATTCTGTTCATCCTGCCCTTCTACTGAACCATCAACTTTGAAGTTCAGAATATAATAAATCTTCGGCGACTTGGTTATGATTGCAACTCCGGTAAACCGAACGATGTATTCTCCTTCTGGACCAGTGAAATCTTTCTGTGCTACAACCTTCTGAGCGGTAGCAACATGCTTCTTCAAACGGGCATTCTGCTTCATCAGATCTGCCAGTGAATTTGTTGACTCAGCCATAGTTCTTTCTTTCTCTCAATTAAGTACACAAACTGAACGGACACACATTTCAATCACATTCCAAGAGCAGGAGCAAGTGCGGCGTAGGTTTCCTTTGCTGTTTCTCCACACTCAATCTCTGTAAGCCCTTGTGGAGTACACCACGTTTTAGCAACGTAGTAAGTCGAAGGACTCAGCCCAATAAATCGGCGGTCACCAGTAGCAGACTTCTTCTTTGTCTTTGCATCAATTGCAACACGAATTTCACGGCCAAGGAAGAATAGGCCATGAAGATCTTTCTTCGTGTATTCAAAAACCTTGCCGTACAATGCTGGACGATACTGATCAAAGTCTGGTCCAACAGGATTAGCAACAGGCTTTACTGTACTGTGGGCAATCAACACAACGTTGAAACCTTTTGCCACAATCTCTAAGCACAAAGGTAAGAACTTACCCGCCCAAAATGCCTCAGCAGCTTTTGTATACCCTCTGTAAAAATCAACGAAGTCTTTCGAGTTCATCTGAGCATCAAACAGCATTGAGGCACAGTGCTGAAAACAAAGGTCTTGAAGTCCACTTGTTGAATCAATCACAAGTGTTTTACGGTCGTGAGATTGATCGCTGAAGCGTTCCATTGCGTCAATCAATTTCAACCATCCAGGGTGACCTCCAGAAGGGATAAGATTCTGTTCAAACAGCGGGTCTAATGGAATGACCGGAACTGTTTTTGGGATTAGTCCTTGCTGCCGGTACAACTGAATACCCTGTTCCCCTGAGGTCACAATAAACAAAGGATCAGGGAAGTTTGCTGCTAGTGTTGTTTTACCTTCACCAGCTTCTGAATAGATCATTAGGAAGCGGCCATGCTTACCTATGTCAGCAGTCAGATCAGCAAAAGGATTTTGACCTGCATTTACTACAGGCTTTACGGGACTTCCTGCTGCTTTAGGACGCATAGGAGGTCGAAGTGGAGGTGCTGGCATTGTGTTCCTTTCAAGAACTTTAATGCGACTTAGGACGTAAACCAAAGGTTGAACCATTCAACCTGTACTCTCTGAAACGTTCGAGTGTTCCTTCCATAAATGGATTGTAAAGTCCATAAGGTGTCACCCAGTGCGTTCGATTTACCTCGGTACTTCTCTGAGGATGAATCATATAAAAGTACCAATCGAGAAACGCTTCAAGCATTGGGTACAGACATTGGTGAAGGAATCGTTGATGTCTGTCTTCTGTTGGCCGGGCAAAATACCTGAAGAAATGGTAGTCGCGATTCGTGTCTATTGCTTCTCCAAGTCGCTTACGAAAGTCTTCCTTGGATTCCTTTGCTTTTGATCGTGGACCCTTATAAGCGAATCCTAGAGGTCTGCGAATGTGTTGATACCAGAAGCGTTCTGGCAACCGTCCATACTTCGCACTGAAGAACAGAGAGTACATGTTGAACTGCAGGTTCAAGTCTATTTCTTTTGCAAGAGCGACTTCATCCCATTCTCCTCTTGTCTTGTTTTCCATCAAGATATTTTCACCTTCACCGTCAATGTAGCCGTGTAAGGTTATTGGCCTACCTGATGGGAGGTTGAGAGTAATCTTGTGATGGACTTCAGAGTTAGTGACTTTGTATTTGTCCAGATCTTTACCGTAAAGATCAATCCAAGTAGACACTGTTGTCTGAGCAATACTAGACCACCATGCTATGTCTTCGTAGTCTTCGTATTGCTTACACTGCTTCTCAAACATGTTGTCAATGAACTTGGCAGCACCTCGCGGTTGTCTGGTTTTGATAAACCCTTCTATGCCTGCCTGCACAAATGAACCGTAGTTCGTATTTTTGTTCCACGGCTCAACCACTTCAAGATCTCTGAGATAGGATATTTCAAAAGCGGTTTTATCAACCAGCCACATCTCCAATCCGCTTACGCTTAGCCCGTTGTGTAGAGGACACCATACCGATTTCGATTTCCCCATTCTTCACTCTTTCTGTAAAAGGTTTTAGGTCTTTCAAATGCAGGATTACGATAGCATTTGCCCTATCGTCAAATTCACCTACCACACAGACAGCTATTTTATTTTCCACGGCGGCTTTTTCACGCTCCTCAGCAACCAGATCCCTCAGTTGTTTATTGTTGTGCCGTGTGTACTTGCAAGAGATAAACAATGCGGGGTGTAGACTGTCTGAACGAGTAATCTTACTGTTACCTCCACTCAAAGCGTTGCGAGTGGAACTAAAAATATCAGCAACGAATCGTTCAAATTTTTTCCAAGGAGCGTCCATATCATTCTTTCTTTGTTACAGGTGAGTCTTCTAACTCAGCCCTACGAATATAAAATTCACTCTTGTCTGCTGACAAGTGCAATTTTACTTTACTGTTTTTTTCAAACGCAATCACAGTCAATAAGAGTCGCTTGCCACCACAAAAAATCTCTATCTGCTCGTCAACTTTCCGTGAGAGTACAAGTCCCTTTTCCACGATTACCTCCCTTTATTCTCCAAACCCAAAACCCATAAACCCATAAACCCTGACCGCCGACCACATGGCCAGCCGTTAATAAAATGAACCCGATAACTCTTGCCACCCCTTGCCGCTGTCAGATAGGTTAACGTGCGCTATTTTTTCGCCGCGCGCCACGAAACACAACTGCCTGCCGAGACTGCACTTCACGTTACTGGTCAACTGCAGCGCCTCTTGCGCCTCCTGTAACGACGCAATCGGAAGGCTTACGATTAGTTCGCCGTCCAAATCAGCGTGCATTTGTGATGCGTCGTGGTACCACTCAGCCCACCGCGTCTCCCGTAATACTGGACTGATGTCGCACGGGTGCGCCCCAGTCAGGATCAGCGTGCAAATCACACTCTCAGCTTGTGCCACGACTGCACCTCCAGACCCAAATCCCGTAAACCCGGACGGCCGACCACATGGCCAGCCGTCGCTGCATACCGGAAGCTTTTCGCCGCTGGTGATTGTGCTCACTTTTTTCCCCCGAAGTAAGGGACACCAAACCCATTAGAAATCATGTAAGAAACAAGATCACGACCGTCTCCCAGTGTGATTGAGACTAATGTTCTACCATACTTATCAGGCTTTATAGTCTCAATGCTTTTTATTCCGTATGCCTGTATTGCGTCCTTCAAATAGTCTTTAGCTGCTTGTCCTTTTTCCTTGGTTGCTCCGGTAATTTCTGGGGTGTTAATACCATATAACCTGAATGACTCACGCCATACGGTACGGTTCCCCATGTCTACTTCGAGAACAACAGTGTCACCGTCTTTTACGTCAAGAACTGTAACGTACTCATACTTCCAACTCTTCGGGGGCTTTGATGGTTTACGATTTGTGTTTTTCATGTTCTGTACTTTCTAAAAGAGTTTTGAGGGGCTTTTGTGCCTCTCACACTATGATGTTAACTTGCCTCTTAATTTTCAGAGAACGACCAACCATCCATCCCATTGCTGGTTTGAACTGCTTACCTCAAAACTCAAATGCCCCCTCACGATTCGAACGTGACTTCCGTATTAACGGCGTGCGAGTCCACCACACTGCGGGGGTAACCCTTCTCAAATTGTCAACTGCATCAGTAGTTCAAATACTTCGAACGGAAGAGCAAAGATTGAAGGTTCTGGAACAGAAATAACTTCAATGTCGTCAATAACGATATCGCCGCCGTCACTGGTCTTAAAAATCAATGTACCTCCGCCCCCAACTCTCAAGTCTGGCATAGTCCAGATATGACGACCCGGACCATCGAGCACTCCAAGTAGATAATCGTTATCCCAGAGTACGTTGTACGTTCCGTCAATCCAGATTACGTCAACGGCGAGGTCAGTATACCCCCAAGGTGCTGGAGGTAGAACTGGCCAGTCAATTGCAACTCGACTATTCCCCGGCCCTGTGAGAATCTCGATTGTTCCCTCTCCGCTGCTGACAACGATTGGTTTGTCAGTCGTCGTGGTTACTGTTCGACCATCAGGTGTAACCCAAGTGTGTTTACCTTTTGGTTGATAAACATCAGTTTCACCATTAGGGCCTAAAACCAGATTCCCATCATCTAATACAATCACGTCGGCAGACGCAATCGAAGAAGCAATGAACAAACAAACTATCACTCGCAACCATGTTCTGACCATACAAACATCTCCAAGTAAAGGGGTTAAAATGCCGTCTCTCCGACTGTCACGTCTAACGGTGTCACTAAGACGTTCAGTGTTTCAATGCTTAATCCAGATCTTCACCAGCAACATCAACAGGTGCTTTCTTTGCCCGTGGCTTACGCTTTACAGGCTTCTCGGGTTCTGGTTCTGGTGCAGTTTCAGGTTCACTGCCAAAACCGTCTTCTTCTTCAACTTCAGGGGCGTCGATAACTTCTGGAGTAGAAGACTCGGTCTTAGCAGCGATGGCACGATTGAAACACAGTTCATGCCAACCATCAAACAGGATCGGGAAGTCAGTGTAGTTGTCATACTCTTTCTTTGTCAGCTTAATATCGCTGACTTTCAATCCTGTTTCATCTGCAAAGAATGCCTTCAAGGCTTTGACGAATGGACCAACCCATTCGCGGTCACGATCCTTGCTGCCCGGTTCAGCGTCAAGATTGTTCCAGTATCCGGACAATGCCCACTGAGCACTTCCTTTATCATAGCCCTTACCACTTGCAACCTGACTAAGAAACATGTCTGTGTCACCAAACATGTCTTTGTCGAGTGTTATTTCAGTGAATCCACTTTCATCTTCGTTCTCAATGGCACAGGCAACGTAGCACAAGGCAGCGATATATGGAAGAGACATTTTAAGCCCACCAAAGCCGCCGTCCCCATCGTTATTATTGAGGACCATAGTTACAGATTTATGTAAATCTTTGTGTTTGTTTTGCAGGAAATCCATCATTTCTGAAATCAGAAATTTTGGAGCAGAGGATACAGTTGCTCCACCTTCAATTAACCAAACAAGACGGGCAGCACCGGCAAGTGCCTTAGTCCACGCTTTTCGGCGATTGGTATTCTTGTTCCATTCTGCGGGGATGCAGTTGTCGACATAAGGATGGCGGTACAGAACGTCAGCGTGGTTACGCATTTTTCCAGTATCTACACTGTCAGCAGTCTCAGCAGATACGCCGTATACAATTGACATGTCAATTTCAGTTTGAGCATTAACCCAACCGATAGACTCCTTTTCAATCTCCTGATGCACCATCAATAGTGCGTGCAGACGATGCTGCCCTGAAATTAAACTTTCGTTACCTTCGTCGTCAATACCAAAAATCAAAGGTTCGCCGTTGGTCTGCCACTTTCCACGAAGCATTTCATTTGCGTACAGCTTGCTGAGTCCGCTGCTGTGTGGGCGGTTACCTTTGTTGAGTTTTTCAAGAACCGCACTAGCGAATTCTTTTGTAACTCTAACGACAGTGCTCTTGATTCCAGTCGTGGGTTTCTTGGTCTTACTGAGAATACTCTGGAGCGACATTTTCTTTTCCTGAACTGAGGGTGATTTGACAGAAACATTCCCGTCGTGTTGAGGGGAAGTGTAGCCAAGGTTATCGAGCAGTCAATCCTAAATCTGTAATTTTCTTTCAGAGTTTTTCAGAATCAAATGATTTACTGAGTTTTCTCTGCTGAATAAAATTGCGTAGAGCAGCTTTTCTGTTGTTTGCTTCATCCGGTATTTCACCGTTGAGGTAAGGCGTAGCACGCCCACACCAGTTGACTCCAGCGGGTCCAAGATGCAGAACTTCAAATGGGGGACGGAGTTTATTCTGTTGCGGCCAGAGCCTCTGGAAGAAAGAATCAGCACCACCGGCATGTCGCCAGTTTGTTTGGTGCCAAGGAGCAGATGGGAGTGCAGGATCATCGCCGTGGAAGATCTGTGTGTAGCCTGCCCATTCAACCTGTTGTGGATGAAGAGGGTAAGACTTCCAGTAAGGTTCCTGAGGAAGATTGTCTGGAATGTCTACGCACATCCTGCGAAGTGGTGTGTAGATGTTGCCGATCTCCAAAGGCTTCCAGTCGATATGCTTTGGCCAGAGAACGTCAGCATCCATAACGCAGATCCAACCGTTCCTACCTAAAGTATCAAGAGCGTGTTCAAGAGCAGCAAACTTGTTGAAGTGAGCACCATTCTCATAGAACTTTTCTGTTTTTATCAGATACGCATTATTCGAAGACGCGGCGTAGTGAGTTGCTCTGTCAGCCTTTGTAGTGACAACAATTACTTCATCGAAGTGATGCCGGTTGTAAGCCAGCGTAAGGCGAAGTAAATCAGAGTAATCGACACAAACAATAAAAGC
>ERZ650310.144-NODE-144-length-20680-cov-46.889891_pt1 | contig 20680 bp, 24 predicted proteins | sample MGYA00376246_ERZ650310 | MGnify/ENA primary metagenome ERZ650310 (study PRJEB26733, sample SAMN07839286) | wastewater metagenome | biome: small river; feature: stream; material: water | place: USA: North Carolina | collected 2016-03-01 ...
CGGAACTCCGACTCACCCGGCTCAGGTGTCCCGATGATCAGCGCCGTACCCTTCAAGTCGGACAATGCAGGACGGATGATCAGGGGCCATACGTTCAACTTAAAGTCCTTGGACTCGTCGGTTACCACATGGTACAACTTGAAGCCTCGCAACGCATCGGGGTTATCTGACCCCCGTATCCGCAGCTTGACCCCGTTGATCAGGGTAATCTCACCATCATTGATGTTCGCCTTCTGGATCACCGGCTGCGCCAGAGCATTCAGCAAATCCCACATGAGGGTTTTAGCCATGCCGTATGTTGGTGCCACGTACAGCACTGTCGCGTCGGTGTGGGTGCACTCAAGTCCCTTGACGATCATGTCAATGGCAGAGAACCTTGTTTTCCCGCAGCGTCGGCCTGCAACGACCACCTTGAACCGCGCCTTGGAGGTCATCACCTCCCGCTGCCACTTCAGGAGTTTGAAATCTAAGGTGCTCATTACAGCGCAGTCACCACAATATTCTTAGTCGTCTCGCCGGGGTTAAACGTCACCGTAGAACCTGTCAGAGCCGTGTAGTCCACGCCCGCAGTCTTTGTGCCGTTGGCGGTGTCGGCTACAAACGTGATCGTCTTGCCGCTGGCTGCGCTCAAGGTCGCCACGAAAGTAACAGTGCCTGCCACTTCGGTTGCATCGCTGATCGTGACGGTAGGCTGTACATCGTCGTCGGTGATGGTGCAAACACTGGCAACCCCACCCACAGTCAGCGTGTAGGTTTCGTTGTTTTCATCCAGCAAGTCCGAGGCGGTCGTAATCACCACGGGGAAGCTGAGTACACCGATGGGAATCAGCAGATTTCCTGCCGAGTATGTTACCCCGCTGCTGCCGAACGTTGCGCTGACCATGGCGTCGGTAAAGTCCGTGCCGCCGCCTGTCGCTGGGTAAGTACCAGAAGCCGCAAGCGTTACCGGATAGCTCCCTGCGACGGTTGTCGTTGCGCTCAGGGTGACGGTGTGCGTGGCTGGGCTTCCTTCCGTCACGGTCACGTCTGGATTGCTCGACACTGTGGGCGAGTCTGTCAGCTTGTAGATGACGCCGATGGCATTACAAAAGGTCAATACGTTGAAAACCATGTCAGTCGTGTAAGTTCCGACTGCGCCAGCATCTGCTTTGTACGCGGCGTGGTGAATCGAACCGCCGGACTCTGTTGGAACGACAGTAAACCCGTTGCTTGCGCTATTCAAATTGCGAGCTGACACAGTGCTAGATCCCATCCACACAAATGCATTTTCATGCGTGGTGGTGTAGGTGTGCGTGTGTGTCGTTCGCGAGGTGTTTGAAGAAAGCTGCACATTGAACGTGCTCTCCACCGGCGCGGTCGAGGTCATTCCCGTGACCCGAGCCACCTCGACTATGGCGCTGAACGAACCAGTGGTGCCAGTCACCGAAATACTGCTCGGTGCCGATCCTGCGATATTGGAGCGCCGCACAAAGTAGTACGTGAAGCCGTTGAGGCCCGTAACAACAAGGTCAGGGATCGTCAGATAGTCATAACCTGTGTTGTCAACGATGGCCGTTGCCGGTGCATTGGTCGTGGGAACGGCGATCATCGCAAGCAGCGTGTCGCCAAGCGATGGTGCGGTAAAGCTGGCTACCGAAGTGGTGGCCGTGGTTCCTGTGGCCTTGAGTGAATAAGGTACGGTCGCGCTCATGGTAGGACTGCTCCCAAGTGATTGCCAGCACCATAGCGCGAGGCGTTGTTGAAATCACGCAAGACTGGCACGCTTGCCCCTGCTCCTACTGGGTATCCAGACGGCCTCCAGTCTGGAAGCACGGTCGGTGGATTTGTCACAAACGGCAGCGTGTTGTACGCGCCAACATTGCCCGTATTGTTTGCTACAACTACATTTTCTGGTACGGCCACCGGGGTGCCTACAGCAGCAAAAGGGGTTCTAGTCGGGTTCCCGGGGTTGTGGTGTGGCAAAAAGAACAGGTTGTTCTTGACTGTTATATCTTTCACTTGTTCAAACTGAGTGACCGTGCAGGTTCCATCCTCAGTGAATGTTATTGGGTCCCCTCCATCAGTAGCGGCAAGAGTAAATGTAGTTGCTGACAAACTTGTAGAAGTCACCCAATAATTCGTCCCAGCGACGAATGGAGAAGGTGGCGCCCCTCCTAATTTCACTCTAAATCCGGCACCAAATTGGATATCACCAGCGTATGCAAATATCCCAGGGGTTCCTGTGGCATAGGTAACTGTTTTAGGAGTACCAATACCTTGGGCACGTACAAAATACGCTTGTTCGGCGTTGACCAGATTTGAGTACAACGTATTGTTATAAATGTTTACCCCTTCAGTTCTGTCATTAGTTGTTGCGCTAACAGAAGCGAAACTCAACATCGTATATGCATATGGACTGGTATAGCTTGATGTTCGATCACCCAATGCAAAGTCAGCGATATTATTACGAACTGTAATATTTCCACACCCGATAGCTATAAATGATAGCTCCGTCTTAGGATTCCCTAATCCAGCATACGTATAATTGTTCTCTACGATACAATTTCTAACACGTTCATCACCTAATGCACCGCCATTTCCGATCGTAATACTTGGAGTACCGACTTCAGTTACAGTAGTTCCATCCCACGAATATCCTCCACGCATGTCTATCACATTAGCTGAAAAGACAAACTTCTCAGAACGTACCTGGTTCTGTCTGTAAACAAAACTGTGAATCTTGACGATATTCTTCGTTTTATTTGGTCGTGCGATGTAGTTGTTGTTGATGTGGCTGCGATCAATGAACGGGATGCGGAAAGGACCCTCACCTCGGCTGCATTGGTCGAAATAGCAACCCATGATCCCGCCGCGCGTGAGACCTACGAATACACTAAATCCGCTTGCGGCTGGTGTTGTGGTGTATTCACCAGTGTGGCATTCATACAGGCAGTGCTGGTCAAACACAGTATTGGTTCCACCACCCCCAGGATATGCCGTGAAACCGCCCAGTGCATTTCTCAGTTCGATCTTTGAGAACAAAATGCCAGAGATACTGTTGTTCAACCCGCTTGCTTTCGCGTTGGTGTTTCCGTTGATTTTGAAATTGTGAATGCGGATATCAGAGTTTCCTGCGTTGAAATTGAACACTGACCCGCCAATGGCCGCTGGGGTTACATCAACCAGCGTGTCAGAAGCTGACGCATTAAACACCGCAGCGCGGGCTGCGCCGGTGCCGTAGCCGCTAATGGTCATGCCGGTGATATTGGCGAAAGTGTTTTGCGCAGAGCATGCCCACGCATCGGCCTTGCAGAACAGAATGCGCTTGTTGTTCTTGTCCGCAATACCGTTCAAGGCCGCGTACATATCGGTGTTGCCTGCCGTGTTGACCTGCGTGGCCCCACTTGGTGCGCCTGTAAAGTTTCCGCTGTGGCTGATGCAAATCGTCAACGTGCCTGCATAGACCACGTTGGGGTCCAGAACTGTGATGGTGTTGGTCACAGTCTCGCTGTTCCCCCCATCCGTGATGACCGAGGTAACAATGTAGGTGCCCGGAGTCTCGAACACGTGCCCAGTGACAGGGCCATAGCCTGCGTTCTTGCTGGTCAACCCGGATGACTGCACACCATTAGCCCATGTACCAGCGCCAGTATCACCAAAGTCGTGTGCGAAGAACAGTTCGTGGCTCGGGTTGGTGCTAGCTGTGCTGGTCGTGCCAGTAGCGTCGATGTTGACGTACAGCGGCGCAACGCCTGATGTGCGGCTTGGCACAGCTGATTGGCTGATGACAGCACCGCTCGCAAGAAGTGACCCTCTTGCTTGCGTAGTGCCAAGCGTTACGTTCGTGGGGGAACTGAGGTTGAGGTAGAAGTCGGGTATCGCAGCACCACCTCCCGACGGTGCATAGGGAATGAACCCCGTAGCGGTTACCACCCATGCATCCGTGGCTGAGTTGTCAACGTAGACAGGCAGGTAGTCTACCCACCCCATCAACCCGGTGTTGGACGAGAGCATGTCCATTGGGATGAACCCACCAGCGTCCGTGCGACCCTCAAGGGCAGCGTCAGCCGAAGCCACCAGCTTGACAGGGATGTAGTCAGACCAGCGCACCAGTCCGGTGACGGACGGCAGCGCGAACACCACAGCCTCTCTCAAGCCCGTGGTACTGCTGATCTTGCTGGGGTAACACGCTGGAACCATACAACCTCACTTGTGGTTGAGCGCATCATACATCAGTCACGTCACCCAACGCAACTGTCGGCTTATTGTCAACAGTGTACGGACTCTCCACTTGACCAATATTGATAGTGATCCCACCCACCCCAGCGTTACCCACTGCTGCCGTGTCCTTGCCGAACCGCTTGGGCGAGTAGGCCGCAGCTACCCTCCAGTTGTTCTGCACCCGCAGCGTAGACCGGTTGGTGTCCTCCATCGAGTCCTTCCCCTCCGCGATCCCCAGGGTCTGCATGATCAGCACCTCTGCGGCGATCTCTTCAGCTTCTCTCCACTGCGCCAGGCGTTCCTTGTCTTTTCTCACCCACCGGATGAACTCGACCATCGAGATACCACGCGGGTCATCTTCAATAATGTCTTTAAGTGGGTGTCCGAGGGCGATCCTGTCCAGTGCCGCGATCATGAAGTTCTCATGGGTTATCTCCATGAGGGTGAGTTCTTCAGCTGTGCGCGGGTACTTGACCAGCGAGAGTGAGGGTCGTGGCAAGTCGGCGGGTGTTGGGCTGGTTGTCTGGTAGTCCAGCCAGCTTGGTACTGATGTTTCCATAGTTTAGGGTATCACAGAATCAAGCGGGAAGGAAGTGTCAAAGGTTCTTTGTAAATGGGTTTTACTGTTTCCTGCGCTTGGGGTCTAAGCTAAAGTCATAATAAATTTGAACGACCTCACCCCCCCGTACCTGTCAGTCAGCGGATCAGGTGGGCAGAGCGTCGGCATGGTGCAGCGACGCACAGGGGCCAGGTGCTAGGGGTGCACTAGCTGCACCGATACCCTAAGTTAGTGGACACTGACATGCTACTTTATACAGTGTTCAATACGTTAAGTCATTCTGAGATATTTCTGCAGGATGCTGTATGCCCAGTCTTGACCAGGATAAACACGGGCTTAAACAGTCATAGCTTCATTGATTCAAGACTCTTACAGCATGAAAGAGTCTTGAATCAAAGGTTTCCGGTGCTTAAAAAAGAGGCATTTTAGTATTGACTCAAGAGACATTGACATTTGATTCAAAGACGTACTTATTTGACAATTCGCATAAAAACAACACTATTTTCAAAACCTTTATGTCAATTCCAGCCCGCTGGCCTTTGGCGTGAGAAACAAGATTTAGCATTTTTTCATACAGGCAGTTATACAGACTCCTATCTCATCTCTCTAGACTATCTGGCTGAAATTTACAAACAAGTCCGACGGGGTATAAAGATACGGAGAATTATGACAATTCTATCTAAAGAACATTCAAAAAACATTTGACAAGTGTTCGAGGGTTGACGATACTAGCTACATCAACAACCAACTGGAGCAAACTAAATGACAATTACCTGCAACAGGCTCGGCATCGATGTGGAGACCTACACGGCCAAACGACTATATGCACGACTACGCCGCCTGAAGTCCACAGTCTCCATCTCTATCGCAGGCCCGTACCGGGAGTGCCGTGAAGACTGCCAACTACACATTGATACGATGATGACCGAAGACCAGCTGGAGCACTGGCTATGGAAGACCAACCACGGCGCCGATTATATTGGCGTGTTCACCCGTCGAGAATAACACTATGACCCTGCTTATTCTCACCCTCTGCACCATGGCAGCCTGGACTATTTCCCGTCCTATTGTGCGCGCCCTTCACCTTAACTGACTTGGAGTAACCACTATGAAACAATCCGTAGACTTGTCCGCATTCGTTGATGCATTCCGTGCGCATGGTCGGTATGATCAATTTGGTTATGACGCATTGGAAGTTCTTTTTGAATACCTGGAGCGATACAAAGAAGATGTGGGGGAAGAACTTGAACTTGATGTAATCGCACTATGTTGTGACTATTCGGTGGATTCACCCGAAGACATAGCGGACCAATACGGCGTTGACTTGTCCGAGTGTGAAGATGATCAGGGCAAGCTTGATACGGTCACTGAATGGCTGCACGATAACACTTCGGTGTGCGGTACTACACCGACCGGTCAGATTGTCTACTGTAGCGCGTTCTAAGGGCCTTCATGAAGCCCTTATTCGAGTGCCTGACCATATCAGCCGTATTAGCTGCACCCTTGATCCTTTATTTTTGGAGAATGATGCCATGACTACTGAAACACAAGCATACCTTGATGGAAACATCGAACTAGCCGATGCTCTGGCACGGATTGCCGAGCTAGAAGCTGAAGTTGAAGCGCTGGAGAATGCAGCGGCTGATATGGTAACGCTGGAAAGCTGGGAAAATTCCCACGGTCCAGCAAAAGAGTATTACGAATTTTTCCATGATTGTTTCGCCCGATTGAATGATCACTACCCATGCCCTGAAGTCACTTCGGACTATGACAAGAGCGTGATTTTTGAAGCTATCGAACGTGGTGAACCGGCACGGGCTGAGGAGGGTAACGTATGACCATCCTAGAAACCCCCGTTTTTCAATACTCTGAATTGTCAGAATCAGCAAAGGAAAGTGCCCGCGAATGGTATCGGATTGCATCTCAAGGTGATAACTTTTACGCTGAATGTGTGTACGAGGATGCAGCGCAGATAGCGGACCTAATGGGAATTGACCTTTGCCAAACCCGCACGAATACCGGCACATACAAACCGACAATTTATTACTCTGGGTTTTGCTCGCAAGGCGACGGCGCGTCGTATGAATGCCAGTACAAATACAAACCCGGCGCATTGAAGGCGGTCACAGCTTACGCGCCGAAAGACATTGAGCTACACCGAATTGCGAAGGCTTTGCAGGATATACAAAAACGCTATTTTTATAAGCTAGTTGCAAGCAGTCACCATTCAGGCCATTATTACCACTCTGGATGTATGCGCGTAAGCGTAGAGCATTCTGACGATTCGTACCGGGACATATTGGACGCCGAAGATATAGTTGCCCAATGTTTGCGCGATTTTGCAGACTGGATTTATAGCCAATTGGAAAAGGCTTACGACTGGGAAAATTCAGATGACCAAATTGCAGAAATCATTTTGTGCAATGAATATGAATTTACAGAATACGGGGATAAAGTATGACATCCCTAGTCATCACACTGGTTCTATTCCTAGTCGCTGTAGCGTATGACGCCTGACCCTGATACAATCTAACCGTTGGTTGTTGTCTCTCCTTCTGGCATCCGTGCCAGTTAAAAAGCCCCTAAGTGCAAACCTAGGGGCTTCTTTTTATCCCTCATGGGGTGATCACTTGAAAAGTGAGCATCCTATAGACTTGTCCGTCACTCTATGCCGGATAAACCTGCGTATCCATTGTCTTAGGATCATACCCCTTAGCGAATGACCTAGGGGTGTACTTACCCGCAGCTAGTACGATAGCCCTTGAATCGTCTTGGCGTCTCTGCTTTGCCTTGATAATCTCCAGACGCCTGCCCTCATACTGCACCGCTAGATAAGGGTTAATGGCCCATGTTTTCTTATCCTTATGATCGTTGATCAAGGTAACCCATTGGGCCGCCTCCAGGGGTTCCATGGCATCGCTGATGGCTTGTGGTACTTGATACGATGGGAGACCGGCCAAACGCTTACGGCAAGCCTGCTTAAGCTCTCCCATTGTCACGGTATCAGCGTTACCCGATAGCTGCACCATGCGGTCTGCTAAGAACTTCTCTATGCCATCGTCGAGCAGTCCACCAGTGTCGCCCAGGGCATATCGGTACGCGGGCACCAAGTAGCCCTTGGCTATGTTGATAGCGTTGCGGGTCGTATAGGCGGGAATCAGGTTCGTATAGGGTGAAGTCAGAATATGGTTGACTAGGATCAATCGACCACAGGTTCCCTCCAGTTTACCGAACGCCTGCATGAACACCTGGTCAGCGGCCAATAGGCGCTCGTCCCGCTTGGTCTGCTCGTACCATAGCTGGAAATCACGAAACAATTCATATGACTCGGAATCGAGCCTATAGGTCATAGTCGGGAGTGCGTATATTTCCCGGATTTTCATTTCCCACTGGCTGCGGGTGCTGAACATATCAGGGATAGGTTCGCCACGTTTCGTATGCTCCATAGACAGGACTGCGGGGATAAAGCGTTGCAGCAGTCCATCATTGGACATCTGCCGCAGCTTCTCCCGGAACACCGCTGGCTGGATATTTCCATAGATGGATACTGCCATATTTGACGCATAGATGGTATTGGCCTCGCCTACCCGATCCATAGCATAGGAGTCACCCTCATAGGATTTAGTCCAGCAGGATCGATCTTCGCCTGATCGTGGGTCGGTCAGCTTCGCCACCCAAGAGGCCATTTCATCCAGGTGGCACATCACGCCACGGGGACGATCGGCCGCGATGCGCACTAATTTCTGACTGGTGATGTCGTTCACCACCAGCTTCACGTCCACGGGCTTGGGGGGTGGCTCGGGTGCGATGGGGGGCAGTGTCTCATGGTCAAGCTGCCCGCTGATGATCGTCTCGGTGTTCTGTCCCGCTGAGAGGATGTAGGACTTTCTCGACTGCTGGTGGATATTGTCCAGAGCCTCCCATTGCAGCAGTTCCCTGTTGTATCGTGTGCGGTCCTCATTCTCGATCTGGGATAGCACACCCATCATGGGCCTGGCGCCGGGGGTTTTCTTGTCTGCTGGATCGCCAATGGTCATAAGCCACAGGACTGGGGGCACCTCATAGCCTGGCATCAGTTCGAGTCGGGTGCGTGAGTCGATGGCTGCACAGGCCGTGGCTAGACCTGCGAAAAGGGGCACCAGTGGATCGCAACCGACCGACTCTGACACCTCCATAGACCGCGTTCGCAGTATATCCGGCCATAGTGCCATGTCCATAGGTGGCGGTGGGATACGCATACCATCAGCCACTACGATCGGTGTGTCGGGGGTCGAGGCTTTGAACAGTTCCGTAACGTCTGGAGTCGGACGCTTGAAGCCGTGCTGGAAGGCTATGTGGAACAGTGATCCGGTCTTGATGCCGCTGTCAGCCTTGAAGCTGCGCCACACCACCTCTATGTCCCGCGGGCCTTTGTACTTGGTCGGTGCGGTAGCAGACCAGTGGTGGAACAGTTCCTGTGCCTGGTGCACCTGATCGACCTGTGAGCCAGCATGGTGCAGTGCCATACCTACAGTCAGCCATTCCTCTCTTGAACACTCTGCAGGGATATGCTCAAGCGCAGACCTGATCTCATCCCATGACGCTGCCATTGTGTCGGTGCTGATGATGCGCTCGGAGTCCTGCTGCGTCAGGTCTTGCCACAGCGCCAGCAGTTCCTGGGGCAGCAGGGGCAGATTGTCCCACTTGCCTCGCCCACCCCACTGATAAGGGCGCAGTGTGATCGGGTGGGTAGTGGGTGGCAGCACATCCTGGAGCGACAGCCCGTTGGTGCTGGCGCAGCGTAGCTCATAGGCCACCTGGCGCACACCCTCTGCGTCGGTGTAGCTGATCTTCTTGGAGGGCAGCACCAGTCCGAAGGGCATCGTGTAGAGCAGCTTGCCCCGCGACTGCCTGCCCGACTCGATGGTCACTGCGTCGAGTGCGTTATAGAGCGCAGTCAGGTCAACGCCGCGTGACTTGAGCAGACCCTCTGCTGCCTCCCAGTTGTCAATGTCGATGGCACAGGTGCCGCTATAGGCGTGTGCCAGCCCCACACCATAGCCCTGCGGCACCTGCGTCGAGTCGGTGATGGTGTTCTCTATCTTGTTCCATGCCGGTGTGCTTGGCCCCTTGCTGCCCGGTGGTATAGCCACGAGTCGCCAGCCGTGTCGGATATAGGAGTCGAAGGAGACTGGGAGGCTGTGGATCACCTGATTGGGTTGTGTCATAAAAATATTTTTAGAAAGTTGTTGACTTGTGGCTACAGTGTACTACAATCGTGCTCACAGTGTTAAACAATTTGAAAGGAAACAATGTCCAAACCTCTTACGAATCCCGTTGCAGTGCGCCTTGCCCCAGCGCTGCATCGCACCTTCAATGCGAAAGCCGCCAAGTTCGGTGGTCGTAGTGAGGTGATGCGGGAACTGATCCGGGCTTTTTGTGAAAACCGTTTGACCATTCAACAACCTACAACCGAAGGAACTATCTACCATGTCTCTGGAAAATAATCTGGCATCCATCGCCAAATCTCTTGAACTGATCGCTGCCGCTCTGACTCAAAAGAATGCGAATCCTACTCCTATCACTGCTCCTGCTCAACCTGTTTCTGTTCCTGTGGCTGCTGTCCCTGCACCTGTAGTGGCTGCACCAGTGATGCCTGCACTGCCGGTTTTTACCCCCGCTGCACCTACCCCAACTGCGCCCGTGATGGCTACTCCTACCCCAGTGGCAGTTGCAGCACCCACTCCTGTATTGGCATCCCCTTTTAGCGACAAGAACGCCATGATGGACTTCGTGATGACCAGCTATCGGGCACTCGGCGCTGAGAAGGGTGCCAAGATTCAGGACGTTCTGACCTCAATTGGTTATAAGAACATCAACGACGTTGATCCTGCTCACTGGGGTGCGCTGAAGTCGGGTATTGAAGCGCTGAAATGAATACAGCACAACAACTCCATCACTTCCTTGGTGTAGCAGTAGCAGTTTCTACCAACTACGGCGGTAAGAACTACTCGCATACCAAGAAGGGGCCGGGTCGAAAACACCTACAAGGTAAGAAGAAAGAAGTCAAATGACCACCCACTCCAACCTCTCCCCGTCCAAGCGGGTGCGCTGGGCCAACTGTCCCGGCTCTATCCGCGAGGAAGCCAAGTACCCGTACAAACCCAGCGGCCCTGCTGCTGTCGATGGCACACACACTCACAGCCTGCTGGAGAAGTGCATCAACGACTGCAACGACGCGACCAAGTACATCGGACTCACACTCAAAGACCACGAGGGTGAGTTCACGGTAGACGCTGACCGTGCCGAGCGTGTGCAGATGGCACTCGACTACATCGAGAGTCGCATGGTTGACCTGAACGCTGATGTGGTGATCAGTGAGCGCAAGGTATCTACTGTGGCACTGACGGGTCGCACTGACCTTGACGGCACCGTAGACATTACGATCCTCAGTGGTGACTACAAGACACTCGAACTGGCAGATTACAAAGATGGTATGAACCCTACCGATGCTCGTGAGCAGTTGGAGCAGTATGCCGTGGGGGTAGTATCTGAGATACAGGCTAAAGGGCATCTTGCACCGATCCATATCATCCTGACTGTCATCCAGCCCAAGCTGCGCATGAAGGGTATGAACCCCATCAGTAGCCGGACAATTACTCTTGGTGAACTGATGGATATCAATGATCAAATCGTCATTGAGGCTGCTGCAACAGATGACCCCGACGCCCCACTGGTGGCCGGTGACAAGCAGTGCAAGTATTGCGCCCACGCTGGTGCCTGCACTGCACTGTCGGGCAAGGCACTCAACGACGCAGGTATCGCGTTCGCTGCGATTGACGTGACCACCCAGGCTGCTGCCAAAGAGCCTACTCAGATGACTGACCAGCAGTTGCGCGAGATCATCGAGTCGGCACCCCTGCTGCGTCAGATGATTGAGGGTGCCGAGGCCGAGGCGCTGCGCCGCCTGGAGTCGGGCAAGACTATCGAGGGCATCAAGGCTGTGCGTGGTCGTGGCTCCCGTGCGTGGGCAGTCGATGACGATGAGCAGATGGCAGAGAAGCTGAAGAAGATGGGTCTACCCAAGGACGTTATCTGGACTTCCAAGCTGATCTCTGTGGCACAGGCTGAGAAGGCTACATGGACGAAGAAGAAGGGTGATGAGGTCATCAAGATGCAACTGTCAGACCGCCAGTTGAAAACCCTGAAGTCCGAGTACACCAAAACAACAGAAGGAAAAATATCTGTTGCTTCTGTATCCGATCCTCGTCCCGCTGTTACACTGTCTGTAGCACCAATGTTTACTGCGGTGCCTTCTGACCTTCCTTCGTTTTTACTTTAACTGGAGAACTTTATGTCTACATTGAACACTCAAATGTCTGAAAAACAATACTATGCAGCCGGACAGGCTAGTCTTGGGCTACGCGATCTAACTGACCACGATCCCACAGTTGAAGAAAACATCAATCTTCGCATCAATTCGTTGAAGGCTGAAATTGCTCGACTTGAAAAGTCTAAGGAGACACTTGGGCCATTGCTCCCCATGCGAATCAGCGACATTCGTTCAGCTATGAACTATTAACATTTACTTCAACTGGAGAACTTTATGTCTACTGAAAATTCCAATCTGATTTACGTTTCTGCCCGTGCTTCTTTCCCTTGGCTGGCCTCTCCCCAAGAGCAAGTCAACGACAAGGGTGAAAAGACCTATTCCTACTCCACTGACCTGATCTTCCCTGCGAACGATCCCGGTGTTGCCAAGTTCATGCAGGCTTACGCTGCCATCGCTGCTGACAAGTGGAAAGAGAACGCTCAAGCTGCCATGCAGCAGATCAACTCCGACAAGCGCACACGCTGCTTCGGCGCTGGCGATGAGAAGAAGTCCCAAAAGACTTTCCAAGTGCACCCTGGCTACGCTGGCAACGTCTACATCACTGCGCGTAACACCAACCAGCCCCAGATCATCGACGTAGATGGCCGTCAGATCGACCCGAGCAACACACTGGCGCTCCGTGCCGCTGCTGCGAAGATTTACGGTGGCTGCTACGTCAACGCTGTGATCAAGCCGTGGCCACAGGCCAACACCAAGGGCATCGGTATCCGTTGCGAGTTGGTGGCGATCCAGTTTGCCAAGGACGGTGAGGCGTTCGGTCAAGGTGTTACTGCTGATGTGTCCAACATGTTCGGCGCATCCGTAGCTGCTGCGCCTATGGGTGCCAACCCCTTCGCACCTGTGGCCGCTGCACCAGTGATGCCTGCTGCACCGTTTGGTGTGCCGGGTGTACCTAGCTTCATGTAACTGGTTTTGGGGTGACTAGGGTAGCTCCTGAATGGCGTCTAGTCAACGCTGTCACCCCACCTGACTACCTTATGACAAGGATTCGATATGTTGACCCAAGAGAGATTGAAGCAATTACTTTCCTACGACCCCGAGATGGGGGTGTTTACATGGAATATAAGTAAAGGTAGTCGTGCACAAGTAGGGTCTACTGCCGGATGCATTGGCGCAAGATACTCCACCATAGGGATTGATGGTTGCAATTATATGATTCATGTTTTGGCATGGCTTTATACAACCGGGAGTTTTCCAGAGAATGAGATTGATCACATCAACGGCGACGGATTTGATAACCGCTGGATAAATCTCAGATCAGCGACAAGAAAAGAGAACATGGAAAACACTTCCTTGTTCTCATCTAATAGCTCTGGTTACCGGGGCGTCACATGGTATGAGAAAAATATGAAATGGGGTGCAACTGCCTTTCACAATGGAAAGAGATATTTTGCAGGTCTATTTGAGACTAAGGAGCAAGCAGCGGTTGCCGCAAAACATTTGCGTGATAAGTTGTTCACTCATCACCATACGAGTCACTCAGCATGAGCAAGTTTGCTGTCACGCTGGACACAGAGGAATACCCAAACTGCTTTCTACTGGTGGCACGTATATCGGGTACAGAGATCACATTTGTTTTTGAGATCAGCACCTATCGAGATGACTCAGTCAGTCTCTATCACTTTCTGAATTTTCTTGCCAACATCGGTGCGCGTGTATATGGCTTCAATCTCGTCGGATTTGACGGGCCATTGATCCATACGTTCATGCGTATGGGTGGCAAGGTAACACCTCAGTTCATGTACGAGAGGGCTATGAGGATTATCCAGGCGCAGGACGATGACAAGTTTGCATTCAGTGTAAAGCCGTCAGACCGTGACCATGAGTGGGTTGACCTCTATCGCATCAACCACTTCAATAACAGGGCAAGATCAACAAGCCTCAAGGCTCTTGAGTTTGCGATGCGAATGGACAACATCAGTGACCTACCATTCCCTGTTGGAACAACACTCACAAAGGATCAGATCACAACACTGATCGACTACTGTATCCATGACGTAGTAGCTACTGACCTGTTCCGTGAGAAGTGTATGTCTGCCGTTGAATTTCGTGAGCAGCTAGGTGCTAAATACGGTAGAGACTTCTTGAATAGCGATGACGTGAAGATAGGTTCCACCATCTTCGAGATCATGTTGGAAGATGAAGGGGTGGCGCTGTATAACTACGGCCCAGATGGTCGAACACCAAGGCAGACCAGGCGACCAAGCATTGCTCTAAAAGATGCAATCCTACCGTGGATCACATTCGAGGAGCCAGAGTTTCTACGCATCCTAAACTGGATGAGGTCACAGGTCATTACTGAGACTAAGGGAGTGTTTGAGGATGTGACTGCCACTGTCAATGGATTCACTTTTGTTTTTGGTCTAGGTGGTATTCACGGTGCAGTCAGTTCTGAGGTGATTACTACGACTGAGGACAGAGTAATAAAGTCATGGGACGTGTCCAGCTACTACCCCAACTTGTCGATCTCAAACAGGTTCTACCCCGAACATCTGGGAGAGAAGTTTTGCGATGTGTATAAGAAGATTTACGACACTCGCAAGCAGTTCGCAAAGGGTACACCAGAGAATGCAGCGTACAAGTTAGCTGCCAATGGATCATACGGAAAATCGAACGACATGTTCAGTCCTTTGTACGACCCACTGCTGACAATGAAGATCACTCTGAACGGTCAACTACTGTTGTGCAAGCTGGTAGAACAACTTGTAAAAGTTCCCACGCTGCAAATAAAAATGATCAACACGGATGGCCTTGAGTACACGATACACCCAGGATATGCTGATGTTGCGGAGCAGGTGTGCCACTGGTGGGAAGGTGTGACGAAACTGACACTGGAGAGCGCTGAATATAAGACCATGTTTATATCTGACGTGAACAACTACATTGCCGTCAGCACTGATGGGAAGATAAAGAGAAAGGGGAAGTATGAGTACGACATGGAGTGGCACCAAAACGCCTCCGCCTTAGTCATCGCCAAGGTAGCCGAGCAGGTGCTGGTGCATGGCAAACCGATCCGCGAGACAGTGATTAACTGGCCTGACAAGATGGACTTCATGCTACGGGTCAAGGTGCCGCGCAGCAGTCACCTACTGTGGGGTGAGACTCGGGTGCAGAACACCTGCCGCTACTACGTCAGCACCGAGGGTCAGTCACTCACCAAGGTCATGCCTCCCTTAGCCAAGAAGCCTGACCATTGGCGGCGCATCGGTGTCGAGAGTGGGTGGACGGTGTGTGTGTGCAATGACTTGCGCGATGCCACGATGCCGATCAATTATGAGTATTACATCAACGAAGTTGAGAAAATTGTATTGGGGATGATATGAAACTAATGCACGGTGACTGCCTTGAGCTTATGGCGCAAATTCCCAATGGTTCGGTGGACATGGTGTTGTGTGACTTGCCCTACGGCACCACGGCTTGCAAGTGGGATTCGGTGATCCCGTTTGATCCGCTTTGGGCGCAGTATCGGCGTATCACGACTCCGAACGCAGCCATTGTGCTCACAGCTTCACAGCCCTTCACTAGTGCGTTGGTGATGAGCAACTTGAAAATGTTCAGATACGCGCTGGTGTGGGATAAAGGGTACACCACGGGTTACGGCAACGCGAACAAGATTCCAATGAAAGCGCACGAGGACATTTGTGTGTTTTACTCTAGCCTCCCAACATACCATCCTCAGGGGTGCATACCTTATGGCAAGAAAAATCGTCGCGGACGAACGGATGAAGCTATTGGTAAGAACGGGCTGACCGAAAGCGAATATGTCCAGAAGTTGACCAATTACCCGCGATCGATCATAAGCACTCAGAAGGAACCCAGGACTGTCCACCCCACCCAAAAGCCCGTAGCCTTGATGGAGTACCTGATTCGCACCTACACCAACGAGGGTGACACGGTGCTGGACAACTGCATGGGTAGCGGCACCACTGGCGTGGCTTGCGCCAACACCGGGCGCAAGTTCATCGGCATCGAGCAGGATGTCAAGTATTTTGAGATTGCCAAGCAGCGTATAACTGACGCACAACCTATACCGGAGTGGATGAAATGAACCAAGACACAGAAGCGCAAGTCTGCATGGACATTATCGAACGTCAGTGCAAGGGTATCGCCAAGTACGGCACCACGGTGGCACAGAACCCGCTGGAGTTGCGCCAATGGCTCCAGCACCAGTACGAAGAACTACTTGACGCTGCGGTGTACTGCCGCCGCGCTATTCAGGAGATTGACAATGCATGATGATTACTTTACCGACGAGTGGTGGAATACTGTTCATAGACTCAAGGCTGAACTTGAAGTGAAAGTGAAGGAGACTGTGGACGAGTTCACCAAAGACCTTCGACCAGATATTGATGAGCAGGTCAGATCAATGATTACTGAGACGTACAGATTTTGGAGAGATTGACAATGCTCGAACGTGACATTGAGAAAGCCGTAAAGCTGTACGCCCGGTCAAAGAACTGGCTGGCCTATAAGTTCACCAGTCCCGGACACATCGGTGTTCCTGATGGTCTGTTCATCTCACCAGTGGGTTTCGTGATCTTTATGGAGTTCAAGCAGACAGGTAAGAAGCCCACTGCAATGCAGCAGCGTGAGATCGACCGCATCAATCAACATGGAGTGATGGCGCTGGTGGTGGACAGTGTGGAGCAGGGTAAGGGGTTGATTGATGCTTACTCCTGACCTCCTGCACGACTACCAAAAGCGAGCAGTCAACTTCCAATGCTCCATGCCCGAGACTGCCATATGGTTAGACCCTGGACTGGGCAAGACCGTCACCACGCTCACCAGCGCAGCGCATCTGCTTAATACAGGCTTTCTGCGTGGTGTACTGGTGGTGGCACCCATCCGTGTGTGCCGACTGGTGTGGAAGCAAGAGAGTAAGAAGTGGGCACACCTCCATCACCTGAACTTCATGCTGATGACAGGCACCCGTGACCAGCGCACCCGTGCACTGCTCAAAGAGGGTACTCATATCTGGCTCATCAACTACGAGAACCTCGGATGGCTTGCTGAGACTCTGCACACCTACTTCATCGCCAGGGATAGACCCTTGCCGTTCGACGGACTGGTGTGGGACGAGATCAGTAAATGTAAGAACAGTGCGACCCAGCGAGTCAAGTCAGTACGCAAGATACTGCCTCACTTCAAGTGGAAAACAGGACTCACGGGTACACCTGCGTCCAATGGCTACAAGGACCTGCATGGTCAGTTCCTCGTACTCGATGAGGGCAAGCGCCTGGGCACCTCCAAGACAGCGTTCAGGACACGCTTCTACAAGAAGGTTGGCCCCTTCAAAGAGGTGGCTTTCGATGACACCGAGACAGTGATCAAGAACCTCATTGGTGACATGACCATCGAGATGAGTGCTGCTGACTACCTCAAGATGCCCGACCTGATTGTCAACAACGTGTTCGTGGAGTTCGATGACGCGACACGACTGCGTTATGACCAGATGGAGAAGGACTTCTTCATCAAACTGGACAGCGGCGCAGAGAAGGAGATGTTCAATCAGGCCAGTCTGATGAACACATGCTTGCAGTTCAGCAACGGGGCCATCTACCCTGTGGCCGGGATGCCGCTGTGGGAGCCGATCCACCAGTTGAAACTCGATGCGCTTGAGGACATTGTGGAGGAAGCTGCTGGCAAGCCTGTGCTGTGCTGGTATGCCTACCGCAGCGATGCTGCAAGGATCATGGAGCGATTCAAAGACCTGAACCCCATCAACCTGACTGAGTGCAAGAGTGAGCATAGTCTCAATGTCGCCATGCACCGATGGAAAACAGGTGACTGTCAACTGATGATCAGTCACCCTTTGAGCGCAGGCCACGGCATCGACGGGCTGCAAGCTGCTGGACACACGATGGTGTGGTTTGGACTCACGTGGAGCCTTGATAGCTACGACCAGGCTGTAGCGCGACTGCATCGCCAGGGGCAGGGGCAACCTGTGATCTGTCACCGGATACTGACCAAAGACACGTTGGATCAGGCACAGGCTGACGCACTCGATGTCAAAGCACTCGACCAGAATGCCCTCAGACTGGCAGTCAAAAAATATCGTGAAAATAAGTTAAATAGTTCTTGACTTGTTGTTCTGGTGTGATACACTTGTCTCACATTAACACCACGGAGAAGTAAATGAACCCAAAAATCAAACACCGCCACACAGGAGAAGTCCTGTTTGAAGGCGAAGCGGGAATGACTACGCGACAGATGCTTGAGAAGGCGACAGCATCCAGGGTCAACCTCTCTAGTGCCGACCTCTCTGGGGCCGACCTCTCTGGGGCCGACCTCTCTAGGGCCTACTTTTCTGTGGCCGACCTCTCTGGGGCCAACCTCTCTTGGGTCAACCTCTCTAGGGCCGACCTCTCTTGGGTCAACCTCTCTGGGGCCGACCTCTCTGGGGCCGACCTCTCTAGGGCCGACCTCTCTGGGGCCTACCTCTCTGGGGCCGACCTCTCTGGGGCCGACCTCTCTGGGGCCTACCTCTCTGGGGCCTACCTCTCTGGGGCCAAAAACGCAGACATGGTTATTGCACGAACTCGCATTCTCTCTGAAGGCGACCTGATAGGCTGGAAGAAGTGCGAAAACAACGTGATTGTGAAGATGCAGATTCCATCAGATGCGAAAAGATCACACGCATTTGGTCGTAAGTGCCGCGCTGAGTATGTCAAGGTTCTGGAAGTGATTGGTGCAGAAGTAGGTATTGCACAACACGATGGCAAGACCGAGTACCGCAAGGGCGAGATTGTTAAGCCTGATTCATTCGATGAAAACTGGCAAGAAGAATGCGCGCCAGGAATCCACTTTTTTATTACTCGCATTGAAGCGGAGAATTACTAACATGACCAAAGACGAAATCGACAACGCACTGCGCTCATGGCACACCATCAACAAGGCACTCAAGACCATGAGTGAGCAGGACTGCAAGGCAGTAATGGAGCGTGAACTGGTGGGTAATCGCCGCAAGGATGTAGTGGTTCGTGTGCACCAGGCGTTCAGCCGACTGCGCCTGAACCGTGAGCGTGACGAGTTAATCGCTGCAGTGTCCGACATTCCATCCTTTATGGTGAAGAAATGACCGAATTGCAAATCTGGGTGACCGTAGTAATGGTGCTCTTGTTCGCGGCGGGGATGACACCATGATTGACGATGAGCAGTGTGAACGTGCAATGAAGGAGATTGACCATGCAAACTCGTAAATACCCACGCACTATGCAAGAGGCATTTGGCCCCTACACCAGTAATCGGATTGAAGAACGTAATGATTTCCGCTGGACTCCGATTCGTATTGCCCTGGCGCTGACCTACCTGACTGCGTTTGTGACACTGATTTGTGTGCTACCGGGGGTGTGAAGTGAATAAAGACACATTAGCCCTGATCAAGTTTGCGGTTTCATGTGCCGTGTGTATTGGGTTTGTAATTGGCTGGATTGCCGGGAGAATGATATGACTACCCTATCAAAAGACGAAGTGGTGAAGATGGCGCGTGAGGCTGGAATCGAATGGCAAGAGTGCACAGGCATTACTGGAAAAAGACACGTAACGACACTTGGAAGCCAGCCATTGGAAAATTTAGAGAAGTTCGCCACCCTCTGCCGTGCGCCACTGGTTGCGGAGGTGGAGAGGCTGAAACAGGCGCATGAAATCAACGCGGACACACTGAACGCGATGCAAGTGGAGATTGACGACTGGAAGGCCCGCGCACTCAAAGCGGAGCAGGCGGGGGAGCCTACAGCGGAGCAACTTACCGCACTATTCACAAAGGAAAGTGGTGGGCCTAACCCTTACTATCGCTGCCACACCTGTGGAAAGACTGAGCCCGGTTTGCAGGAGTATCTTGCTGCACATTGGAAGACATGCGCCCCACCCCAACCAGCAGCGCAGGAGCAGACCAGCGCAGTCCCAGTGGTGGAGCAACTGGTAGATGCGTTGGAAGATGCACAGCGCGCATTTTCTCCCGCCATTCACGTAGGGGTTTCGTCCGCCATCGCAGCAGGCCAGCAATATTTGAAGGAGATCGGGAAATGATATTGACCTACGAAGAAATCAGAAAAGCTGCAGAGTTTGCTGCCGAGCAGATGTGGCCCGAATCGGGCTATGTCGGATGGACTGAGGATGATGCTGTATACCACCGCAAATTTATCGAAGCGTGTTTAGAAAAGCTGCGCGGTGGGGTGGAGCTGCCGGGGGCGTTTGCCCACGCAGCATATGAAGAGCATCCATCCTATGAAGGAGTGGGCGACATTGTCTATTACCACCCGAACGCAAAACCTGCAAATTGCATTGATTTATTCACCCGCAACCAAGTAAACAAGCTCCTAGCCGCCCGCGCACTCAAAGCGGAGCAGGTGGGGGAGCCGACGCCTAATGATGTTGTTGCTGGCGCTCTCTATGACTTTCTGGGCTACCTGACTTCGCGTCGAACTCGCGTCACCATGTCAGACAGGGATGGGGCTGGCCCGGCTGTTGACGCTTTAGTGGATTGGTCAAAGACACGCAAGATTACCTTGGAAGAAGCGCGAGTCGAAGACTGGAAGAACTACACCTCC
>ERZ650310.145-NODE-145-length-20665-cov-4.307860_pt1 | contig 20665 bp, 9 predicted proteins | sample MGYA00376246_ERZ650310 | MGnify/ENA primary metagenome ERZ650310 (study PRJEB26733, sample SAMN07839286) | wastewater metagenome | biome: small river; feature: stream; material: water | place: USA: North Carolina | collected 2016-03-01 ...
GGCATTAGATTGAAAAATAGCTCGCGTTACGCTAAGAGTAGCTTGAGCCCCGCCTTCAGACCAGCGAACCCGTTGTTTCCATAAGCCTTTCAATGTCTCCGGCATGAGGATCCAGCAGAGAGCGTTGGGTTCAAAACTTGCTCCCCAACCTTTTAATTGGATTCGTAGAGTTAGATCAACATCATCTGTCATTGCCTCTGGGGTCCATAGGCCAGCCTCCATGACGGCTAATTTTCTAAAGCCACAAATTACGCCTGAGACTGTAAATAACCCCCCATAAATTGATTGTGTCCGCTTAATCATTCCCACAATGGAAGAGATTTCTCCCACCTGAATTTTTCCTAAGATACTTGAGCGGTTTCTAATGCGTGGGTTGCCAGTAATTGCGCCTAATTTTCCATTAGATATAAAGCGGTGCACAATCCAGGTGATTGCATGCGGATCAATCAGCGCATCCCCATCAATGCAGACCAATAGATTCCCTTTTGCTAGTAAAAGACCAGTATTGAGGGCAGTGGATTTTCCTTGATTTTCAATTAAGTGAGCAACACGAAGCTTTGGGTATTCTTTGCTTAGTAGATCTAAAATTTCCCCAGTGTCATCACTAGAGCCATCATCCACTGCAATGACCTCAAAGTTTGGGTAGTGCGATTGCATTAATGCTTCTATTGTTTCATGCAGATGATCAGATTCATTAAAGCAGGGTAGGATTACAGAAACAAACGGGATGAATGGGAGTGTTGGTGGATGGCTAAAATGTGGCTGATTTCTCTCTCTAATCACCCAATAGAGAAGTGAGCCAGTGATCCAGTACCAAGACATAATAAATGGATAGCCAAAACAGAATTCAGCCAAATAATCTATTGCTAATGTAGAAGTTTGGCTACCGTCGATCATGGTTGCTAAAGTTCATGAAATTTGGATAAAGTGTACAAGATGCAAATCTGTTATTCATTCCTGAATATCCGATTCATGGAGCTTAAATTGATTTCCTCCAGATCTCTTAGCTTGATACATGGCGGTGTCTGCCTCTGAAATCAGTTGCTCTTGAGATGCTCGGCCATCTTGAAATAGAGTGATGCCAATACTGACAGAAGTTCTATCTTTTATAGTTTCAGATGACTTACCCATTTTTTTTGTAAGATCTACCAAATAATTTGTCATCGATAGACTTTTGCATAACTTCTCTGCAATCTTTTTTACTTCCATGCCGGCCTTAGTTTGGTCTTCGGCTAGCTCACTGAGAATAATGGCGAACTCATCCCCACCAATCCGTGCTACGGTATCCGTTTCTCGAACGCAACCCTTTATCCTCCTTGCTGTATCAATGAGTTTTAAATCGCCTAATTGATGACCATAGCTGTCATTAATTTCCTTGAAATGATCTAAGTCAATAATGAGTAAGGCGTTAAAATGTTGGCTACGTTGCACTCTTAATAACTTGTGATTTAAGCGGTCTTCAAAGAGTCGGCGGTTAACTAACTTAGTCAAGGGATCATAAAACGCTAACTCTTTAATTTCATCCTGGGCTAATTTGGATTCAGTAACATCCAAATTTGTTCCGATCATCCGAATAGCAACTTCCAAATCATCCTTCATTACCACTGCGCTACCATGAATATGACAAATTGACTGGTCTGGTCTAATAATCCTAAATTCAGCATTAAACTCTCCAGTATTAATAGCTTTGGAGATTGCTTCATCAATTATTTTGCGATCTTCTGGATGAACCAGTGCGTACCAGGCATCATAAGTGCCTGCGAAATCCTCCTTTTCAATCCCATACAGCACGTGCATTTGGTGATCCCAGCTCAAGCAGTTATTTTTCATGTCCCAATCCCAGATTCCAATGCCTCCAGCTTTAGCGGCTAGCGCCATGCGTCTTTCACTTTCTAAAAGGGCTTGCTCGGCAACTTTGCGCTCGGTAATGTTGTGTTGGATAGCGACCCAATGGGAGTACCTCCCACTTTCATTCGCCACAGGAAAGATATTGAGCTCTTGCCAAAATTCTTCACCATTTTTTTTATAGTTCAGCACTTCTTCGCGAATAGGCTGCCACTTCTGTAAAGCCGAACGGATCCTCCCAAGCGTGGTTTTGTCTGTCTTAGGCCCTTGCAAGATTCTGGGAGTTTTTCCAATCGCTTCTTGTTCAGTAAAGCCAGTTGCTTTAACAAAAGCTTTGTTTACATAAATAATCCGGGGCCCTGGCTGATCAATCGGCATCGCCTCACTAACAACGATAATGTCATTCGAGTTCTCAATTATGCGATTAGCAAGACCTAGAGCTTCTATTAATTGGGTATAAGACGCGACGCCCTCTGAACGCATATCCATTCGCTAACCCTAATTAATTTAAGAAATTGCATAAGTTCTATTTTTTATTAGAATTACCCACTAAAGAGCACGTCTCGCGTTTATCAAATGGGATTCTTGCACCAGTCTTGTGGATTGGTGTTATTAGCAGAAAATGCTTATAGGATGAATTCCTCTGATTCTTTATTAGAAGGCAGCGATGACCGACGGAATCCAAAAGATCTATTACAAGATAGTGGTCCTTGAAACCAAGGTGAGCGGTTTGCGCCAGGGCTACTCCCATGCCCATACAGCCTTTATTTCATTGCTGTAAGATTCATAGGGTACACAGTATTTTGATTAGCGCCTTACCTTAACTGGAATACTCTGATTGATGAAAAAGTTTGATTTCACTGCGATTCTATTTGGGCTGATACTTTCAGCTATTGCTTTGTATTTCATGCTCAGATCTTCACCCAGTCAGGGTGCTCCAAGTTCGTCCATTCAGACAGTGCAAATCGGAAATCTTGCTTGGGATCAAACGGAAGTGACGATTGCAGATGTCAAAGGTTTTGCTAATGCAACCGGCTTTACGAGTCAGGCTGAAAAAAATGGCGGGGGCCTTTCTTATGAAGCGGGCTTTGTGCAAAAGAAAGGGTGGACCTGGAAAATGCCTTATGGCGTTCCCGCTAATGATTCTGAACCCGCAGTACACCTCAATCAGAAAGAAGCAGAATCGATTTGTCGTTACTACGGAAAGCGTTTACCTACCGATGTTGAATGGACTTCTGCTGCATTCTTAGAACAAAGGTCTAATCCACCTGGCGGCTATGTCAGAGGACAACGCTATCCTTTCCCGGGAGGCAGCACTCCACAAGCTTCTCATTGCTTAAGTGGCTGTGGTGATTACAAAGGGCTTGCACCAGCAGGCGCCCTCAATAAAGGAACCGGTCATGTGATAGCTGGTAGCACAAAGCCTGGTGTTAATGGAATGTATGACATGGGTGGCAATGTCTGGGAATGGACGGCTACCGAAAGAAACGGTGGTTTTATTACTAGGGGCGCTTCCTGGTGGTACGGGCCTGAAAGGCAGCAAGAATCCGATCTGGAATCTAAACCAGGAGAGATTGCTGTGGTGTACATTGGCTTTCGATGTGTTCAGGATACGAGGGCAAGAGAGCGATAGGTTTGCTCGTAAACCTAGCTATAAGGTAAGTAGAATTCAGTAAAACTGGATATTTACCGTCTAAAATGCGTTCAGAAGAGATCCATCAATTGACCTTATTTTGCTATAGGTTATTCTTCAATACATGAACGTGAGATCTTTGTAATTGAATAGACAAATTAAAACTTTCTGGTTATCCGCCTTAGTTTTTATTATTGGCCTATTGATATCCCAATTTTCAAGTTATTTACTTGAGAAGAAGCTTGTCGAGAGCTTGCAAGAGCACCTCAATAGCCAAACGAGTATTCTGAGTGAGCAAATTCAGCGGCGCATTAATTTATACATTAATACCCTGAGAAGCGGTGCTGAAGTTTTAGATAAAGGCCATGCCGAAAACTTTGACGAGCGTTTTTTACTGTTTTGCCAAAGCCAACGATTCCAGAATGTCAATACGGGCATCAACGAGATCGGATTCATACCTGCAATCTCTTTAGATCCGCCATTACCGCAAAATAAAATTTCTAGTCTTTGCTCGGTACCGAATGGGACCTTAATCCCTGTGACGAAAGAGGTGCCAATTAATCCCACATTTTTTGACGTTCTCAAACAACCCATAGGGGAGGGTCAGGTAGTCGCCTCTGATCTATTGGAAGTGAGTTTTAGACTCAATACTCCTAAGGCCGATGGGCAAATATTCTATTACCCTATCGGCAATTACGATTCCCAAATGCAAACCAAGTTGGTTGGGCATCCCAAGTTAATAGGTTGGTTATTTTTAATTCTTCGAAAGTCATATCTGGCCGAAAGATTAAAGATAGAGCAGGACTCTGGCATGAAAGTCAGAATTGAAACCCTAGAAACGAAGAGTGCGCCAGCAAGTCTGATCTATGAGTCTGCGCACTATAAAGAGATTACACAGTCGGCCCATGCTGGATTGCTGGTGGTAAATGAAACCATTATTCCGGTTGCTGGGAAATCTTGGAAGCTCTATACCAGCTTCACACCTGCCTATCTAGATAGTTATATTGAAAAAAATAAAACATTTACTTGGATATCTGGCATCACTATCAGTGCATTTGCAGCCATGCTATTTGCTTTTTTACGATTGCGTTATTTAGCAAAACGGGATTTGATTAAAGGGATGCATACTACGCCCGAGATTAATACTCATACATTGGCAACTGACTTGGGTGATGTCATTGACTACGCTTCAGTTGCTGCAGATGGGAATGCCACTAACTCGATCAATCAGGCGGGAGAGGCATCTTCCAAACTGACTGCTTTTGATGATTTAACTTCTTTGCCGAACTCTTTTGTATTTTCAGATCGCATCCTGACGGAAATGCACCGCGCAAAAAGGGATAACTTTGTTTTTGCGGTCGTCTGCTTTTCAATTGATAAGCTCGATACCATTATTGATGCCTATGGCCAGCCTGTGGCTAATGAGTTGATGGTACAAATAGGCAAACTAGCAACAGATTGCGTCAGAACGACAGATACCGTTTCTCGCTTAGAAAATAATCTATTTGCTGTCTTAATTTCCCAGCAGCATGAGATTAAGAATCTGACCCATGTGGCTTACAAAATCTTAGATTCGATTTCTGGATCAGTAGCACTTTCACAGCGCAAATTATCGGTTGGAATTAGTCTGGGAATGGCGATTTTCCCCAATGACAGTTCTAGCGTTGAGGAGCTCTTGGTCCATGCGAATGAAGCGCGTGTGGAAGCTGCGTCTTTAGGCGGCAATCAGCTCATCTTCTATTCCAGGCCATTGGGTGAGGTGGTAGGAAAAAGAAGGGTGTTTGCTCGAGAAATCCGTGAAGCAATTAATTCCAAGCAATTGGCGATGCGCTTTCAGCCAGTAGTGGATGTGACTTCGGGGCGGTTTATGAAAGCTGAGGCTCTGATTCGGTGGATTAGCCCGGAAGATGGTGAAATTAAGCCACAGGAATTTATCGCTATTGCCGAGGAAGCGGGTTTAATCGTTGAAATTGGTAATTTTGTATTTACTGAAACTGTTAATTTTTTAAAGAAGTGGCGCAATGTTTTGCCTGAGGGTTTTCAAATTAGCGTGAATTTATCTCCCCAGCAATTAAAGCTTGATCCCCACATTACTAAAAATTGGCTCAATTTATTGCAGGAAAAAGAGGTATCCACACGCTCAATACTCTTAGAGATTACTGAGGGAATGTTATTAGATGATGACCGTCAAGTCATCAACTCCCTATTTGAATTGCGCTCTGCCGGTATTCAATTTTGCCTAGATGATTTTGGTACTGGGCACTCTTCGATTGCCTACCTCAAGAAATTGGATATTAGTTACATCAAGATTGACCAATCCTTTGTACGGGATTTGGCTAATAATGTTTATGACCAGAAGATTGTTGAAGGAATACTGTTGTTTGCTAAGAAACTGGGCGTGCAATCAGTCGCTGAGGGTATAGAAAATAAAGCGCAATACGACTATTTACGTCAATTTCAGTGCGAGTTTTGTCAGGGCTTTTATTTTGCCCGTCCAATGCTTCCTGAGGAATTGATTGAGTTATTAAAGGAACGCTAGAGGCCATGTTCATCAATGGCTTATTCACGAGGCGAAAGTGCTTAATTCAAGTAATTCAATTACTGGCTTGTATTCCAGCTCTTTTTGCTTATGCTGTTGCGAATGCCGGATCGGATTCCATTAAGTTACAAATCTCTGGTTTGCCACAATTTCAATTTGCGGGATTTTATGTGGCCCAGGAAAAAGGATTCTATCGAGATGAAAAGATAGAACTCCAAATTATTCCCGGAACTAAAAATAATCAAACTTTGATTCAGAATGTGCTGGATCAGAAAGCTGATTTTGGAATTGGTAATGCCTCCTTAGCACTCGCTAGCCTTGAAGGAAAGCGCGTTACTGTAGTAGCCGATATTTTTCAAAAGTCTGCGAACGTGCTGTTAACTAAGCCTCAAATTGGCAATGAGCTGTTTACCCTCAAAGAAGGTCAGCTCATACTTCAATCCGTTACCCAAGTGCCTGAGATCTATGCCTATCTGATGGGGCAGGGGCTTTCCTTTAGGGATATTGAACATATTGACGTCAAAGACGAAATCAATCCGGTCAGTGACTTTGTATCTGGCAAGGCGCGCGCAATCTCTATTTCACTCTTGGATGATTTCTTTGTCCGTGAAAAAATGCAAACTCCTTACTCCATTGTGAACCCATCAAATCTTGGGGTGAACTTCTATGGGGATAGCCTTTTTACCACCACTGACTTTGCCCAGCAAAATGCAAACCTAGTGCAGCGTTTTGTCAGTGCGTCAGTGAGGGGGTGGAAATATGCTTTAGATAACCCTGACTATGCAATAGAAGTATTGTTAAAGACAGAACAAATTAAACGCAACGCTGCAGAGTTGAAAATCGAAGCTGAACAGGTTCGCGAATTGATTGGTGCACAGACGCGGCCTATAGGCGAGATTAACCTGGAGAGATGGCAGCGCATTGCACAGTTTTATCTGCAAACCAATTTAGTGAGCCCCGTTAAGACGCTTAGCCCTCATTTTGTTTTTAATGAGCATCCAAATTCATCTGCTGCTAGCAGTCTGTTTTCTTCGCCTATTACCTATGTTGTGATTGCGTTGTTCTTGTTTGGTGGCTTCTTATACCTTCATGCAAAGACTAAGCGTAAAACAGCTGAGGCAACTCTTGATACCCCTGACTTGCCACAAGCGCAGACCCTAGATCCAATAGAAGTCATTTCTAGTAGGCATAGTCTACTAAGCAATCTTAAGCAAGCAGTGCACCGTGCAGACCAATCCAAAGCCCATTTCATCTTATTTTTTATAGAGTTTGGAAATTTGCGGGAGTTGCTTAAAGCAAATGAGGGCTTGTCTGAAAAACTGATTTTGACTGCATTCACCATGCGCATTAAAGAGGGGTTGATGGAGGGGGATATCCTTACCCGTCAAGCTCAAGATGAATTTGCTCTGATCGTAGGATGGGTTGACTCCGCTGTCGTTGCTCTAGAGGTAGTAGAGGCATTGCGCACTAGAATTCAGGCACCACTCCTGATAAATAATGTGGCTGTGATGCTTTCAATTAGAATGGGGTTTGCTGTCTACCAGGTCGATGCTGATACCAGCGAAGAATTAATGAAAATAGCTGCCCGTGGGATGTTTAGGGAAAAATTTCAAAGTTTGTATTAATTTATAGATAGGCCTTTTCTCAACATGAGTGAATCTTCAAAAATTAACATTTTGCTTATCAGTCAACACCGATTGATTCAGGATGCCTTGCAATCCTTGCTTGCAGCAGACTCCAAATGTAATTTGATACGCTCTGTCTATTCTGTTGAAACAGCCATTGAAGCGATTCGTCAACTGGATACCAAGATTGATCTGATCCTGCTGCAAACTGATGTGAAGGTTTCCGATAGTTTGCGTGAGCTTGGAGAATATTGTGATTCACCAGTCATCATTATTAGCACCTTAGCGAATCGTGAACTGATGGACGATTGGGTTTTGGCTGGCATCCGTGGCATTCTCGGGCCTGATACTGATTCTGCACAATTCTCCAAAGCTTTGCAAAAAGTACATGAAGGTGAGCTGTGGCTTGATCGTTTTACGACTTCTAGAATTGTTGGAGAGTTATCCAAGAAGCGCAATGAAAGCTTTTCTCCTGAATCTAACCCCATTGCTAAACTCACGGATCGAGAAAAAGGTATTTTGAGGGCCATCTTGGATGGTGAAGGATTGCCATTGCGTGATATTGCAGCTACCTTGTTTATCAGTGAATTTACCTTACGCAATCATTTGACCGCCATTTACTCCAAGCTAGGGGTAGCAAACCGCTTGGATTTGTATGTTTTTACAAGACTTCACTTGGCATCGCTCCCAAAAAATAGCGCCCCATCCTAAGCCTAGAGTTTAAAAATTTAGGCTAAGCCATTGATTTATAATGGTAATTCTAAGCTTTTACTCATCCCTACTAAGCCTCTAGTAGGCATCTCCCAGAAACCATTGGTAGAAGAGCCTTACGAAATCGGTCGTTGCGTCCCATTTCAAGGCCTCACATGCTTGTTTTAATTGGTCCATTGGTAAATACAAGGGCATTTTGCTCTTGGCCCATGCGGGGTAAATCTCTTTTTGGTCTCAACATTGCAATATTTTCGAGTGGTATTCGTCACACTTTTCGCATCAATCATGTTGATGTTGAGCGGGTGTACTGCTCCTATTGTGAAAACGACTGATGCGCCCGCAGGAGATGAGTATGTCACTTGGCTGCCAAAATATTTTAAGACCGCTACCAATGAACGACTTCCACCGCCAACAGAGCTCTGGTGGAAAGAATTTGGTAGTGATGAGTTAAATGAATTCGTTGACATAGCCATTGCCAATAATTTTGATTTGCGCGTTGCTATCGCGCGAGTGACACAAGCACGCGCACAAGTAGACGTAGTAAATGCAGCACTATTTCCGGTGCTTGATTTAGTTCCTGCTTATGCGATCCAGGCGCCTAGTGCTGGTATCGGTTCTGCTGGCCTTACCACCCAATGGCAGAGTCGGTCGTCGTATCAGCTTGGTGCACTGGCTAGTTACGAGGTCGATATTTGGGGTAAGAAGGGCTTTAATACTCAGTCTGCTATTTCACAAGCCTTAGCAAGTGAATTCAGTCGCGATGCGATTGCCCTGAGTTTGGTTGGAGATGTTGCCACTAATTACTTTCAGGTGCTTTCTTTAAATGAGCGGATCGTAGTGGGGGAAAGAAATCTCATTGAGATTCGGAAGATTAGTAAAGGCCTCAAAAGACGCTTAGATATGGGGGACTCCACCTTAATTGACCTCTCACAGCAGTTAATCTTACAAAACAATACCGAAGCTTTGGTTGTCTCGCAAAAATTACAGCGTGATGATGCGATAAATCGTTTGGCAACATTGATGGGTAGAACGCCTAGCTCAATTAAAGTCAAGATGGAAACTTTAGAGTCTTTGAATGTGGCACTAGTGCAACCTGGACTTCCTTCAGAATTGTTATGCCGTCGTCCAGATATCCGTCGTGCTGAAGCGATGCTTGAGAGCTCGCAGGCAGATTTATATTCAGCGCGCGCCAATATATTGCCCTCATTTGCTTTAACCGGGGGTGGTGGCTACGGCAGCTTTGCTTTGAGTACGATTACCTCTCCACAAAGTTTCTTCTATAACTTTGGTGCATCGATCGTAGCTCACGTATTCGATGGCGGTAAGCGCAGAGCTGAAGAGCGTGTTGCTGATGCGAAGAATGTGGAGATGCTGGAAACCTATGCAGCCACTGTATTAGCAGCTTTACGCGATGTCGAAAGCTCATTATCTGGTATTCATTACACAGCAGAAGGTTATGGTTATTCAAATCAAGCCCGCCTTCAGGCTCAAAAGCTGGCAACAATGAGCGCACGGGTTGTAGAGTTGGGCGGTATGGACTATGTACAGCTTTATGAAATCCAGCGTTCTGTATTTACAGCTGAAGATGCGGCAATTAATGCGAAGTTTGATCAATTAAGAGCTTCAGTGAGCCTTTTTAAGGCCATAGGTGGCGGCATGACTTATAAAGGCGACACTTGCAAGGGAGGTGGCAAGTTACCGCCAGCAGATCCAATGTGGGTAGAGCGCCAAAATTCATTTTCAAGTCCAGTGGTTGCTGATAATGCTCAAGGCACAGTAAAAAATACGGGCTCAGCATCTAGCAAGCCTGCTGCTATCAAAACCTTGAATCCAAATTTTCCAACGGGAGATACTGCGCCTTTAAGCAAGCCCGTATTTGTGCCAGTAGTTCAGCCTGCTGCAACCGTAAACAGCACTCCGCTTGGCTCTTGATTGAAATAGCTATTTCCCTATGAAAAAAATATTTCAACAATTCATACAAGAACTTCAAGCGCTATGGGTAATGATTACAGGGCGCTTTATTAAAGCTTCTTTTAAACGGGCGGCGGATCGGTTAAAGCTGACTTTAGGTGAGGTAGGTAGCAAGGTCAGCATTGGTCTCTTAGTCGCCTTTGAGTTCTTGAAAGTGAGCATTCCGTATTTTTTACGTACTTGCTACCAGAAAATTGCGCATGTTCTTGCTTTGACTTGGCAGCAGGTCGCTCAATTAAAGAGCGTCATTTTATTTATTCGTCATGAGTGGTTTGCATTTATATCCCTCTTGACCAGCTCCACAACTATCTTATTTAATGAAATTTGGCGTGTTACTCCGCAGCGTTTGAAGCCGTATCTATTGCCTATTTTTCCGTATTTTAGGCAAATCAAACAAGTTTGGTTATGGATTAATCACATCGCCCTAGTGATAGTGCGGATCGTATTAAAGGATTTATTCGTTTCGTATGTATTTTTGCGTGATTTATTGAAAAGAAAAGCGCATGAATACCATTTAGATACGGACTCTCTCAAAGATTACCGTACTCAGTTTGTAGAAGAATTTAGTAAGGCAGAAATATTGATTAAAGCGAAGCAACAGCTACGCTTATTTCACATCGTATTAGAAGAGCATTGGGATGACTTTAAAAGAGAGTGGAGAAGTATTAGTGACCGCGTAGCACAATTACGCCGCTCTAGACCCTCACTTCAATCAATCGAAGTACTGTCCCCGTACTCTAAAGAAAAACGGGATGTGATTGCCACTAGCATCATTATTAATGTCTTGGCGCTGGCTTTTCCCTTATTTATGTTGCAGCTCTACGATCGTATTTTGCCGCACCAATCTATTGACACCTTGCTGCTTTTTGGATTAGTTGTCGGCGTAGCAGTACTATTGGAATCCATTATTCGGGTAGTGCGCTCTTCTTTATCCTCTTGGATCGCTGCGCGTTTTGAGCATAGCGCCATGATGGCGTTAACTGACCGCTATTTGGCTGAGCCTCTCAGTCAATTCGAGCGCAAAGGAACTGGCGCGATTATGGAGGACTACAAATCCATTGCCACACTGAAATATCACTACTCTGGGCAAACCTTTCAGCAGCTCATGGATTTGCCATTCACGATAATTTATATCTTAATTGTGCTCATCATTAGCCCATGGGTAGGATTGCTCCTTTTGGTCGGATACACCATATTCGTATTTATTACTTGGAAGCATGGTCAAGAGGCACCTTCATTAAGTAAGCAACAAAAAGAGGGCGATCTGCGCCGCTCTAATTTCCTCAATGAGATCTTAAAAAATATTCATACCTTAAAGTCAATGACGATGGAGTCAATGATGGAGAGGCGTTATGAGCGCTTACAAGAGACTTGCGCTAAGTTAATGTCACGGATGTCTTATTTCACCGAGATGTCAGCAGGTATTGGTAATGTGTTTTCACCAGTGATGACGATCTTAGTTACCGCCTTGGGTGCTTTCTTGGTGATTAACAATCGGATGACGAATGGCGAATTAGCAGCATGTATCTTACTGGGTATGCGTTCCTTGGCGCCACTACAACGCTTAGGCGGCATTTGGACAAAGTTCCAGCAGGATTCGATCTTGCGAGATAAATTAGCGGGCATTATTAAAAAACCCGGCTTGCCTCTTGCCTCTTATGAGGATCTTGATCAAGAAGCTAGTCCCAATACCGCCTTATCGGGCATGAAGGGCGCTGGAATTGAACTTAGTAACATTCATTTTACTTTTCAAGAAAGTAAAAAATTAATATTTGATGAGTTATCACTCAAGATCGATGCCGGTGAGTTTGTAGTTATCACGGGGGAGAGTGGTTCTGGCCGCAGTACCTTATTACAAATTATGTCTGGCATCTTAGTACCAGATAAAGGCAAAATCGCCCTAAATGTAGATGACATTCAATCCTTAAATCCGATCGAGCTTTCAAACCGCGTTGCTTATTTACCGCAAAAGGCAGTCCTCTTTGATGGATCATTGCTAGATAACATTACTATTTTTGACTCTGACCGCATTGAAATTGCCTTGCAAGCAGCAAAAGAATTAGGCCTTAGTGACTTTGTGGCGAAATTACCTCGCGGTTGGGATACCCCAGTGGGTGATATGACTGCCGATAGTCTTTCACCAGGATATCGTCAACGAATTGCCATCATCCGTGCACTATCGAGCTCACCCAATGTCATCTTGTTTGATAACGCCTCCTCTGCGATTGATGCCGAAGGGGATGCGCTTTTATTACGTTTCATTGAGGCGATTAAGGGAAAAATTACTTTAGTGATGGTTTCTCAAAGACCAGTATTCCAAAAGCTTGCCCACCGTACTTTGCATCTCGCTGAAGGAAAAATCTCTCAGGCTGGTGAAGGCCCACCCCCCGCTCCCGGTAGTGGTGACGAGTTTCATTTCTTGGTTGATATTGATGGTAATACCAGCTCGGCAAATGACCCCCGTTCTAATGGCCTACCAAGTGGTTATCGCCCAGTTCCATTAGCCGAGTTTTTTGAACTTAAAAAAATAGATGACGTTACAGAGAGTAAGCATTGGGAGTATATGCATTCTATGGTTGGCGCTAACTTCCGTGAGCCAACAGACTTTGCCAATTGTTTAGTGCTGTTGTTAAAGCTTTTATACAGTCGTTATACCGCTCGTGAGGTTGCCGAGTCCTTACCTTATTACACTGAAAATTTGGACTTAGCTGGATTGCAAAATTCCATGGCGCTACTGGGATACTCCGTTGCTGGAATTCATTGTCAATTGGGTGATTTGGATGTGCGATCTTTGCCTTGCCTTTTTGTGCCTGATGACAATATTGCTGCGTTTGTAGTAGTAGGTAAATCCGGAAAAAATATGCGGGTGGGGGTGGATGCTATCGATGAGGCACGCCTGGAGCCCAACTTAGGAATGCAGGGCTCAGCCTATTTTTATAAAAAAGAAGATATTTCTCAAACCATTGGTAAGTCCTGGACTGCCAATGTTTTATGGCGCTTTATGCCGACCATTGGGCAGGCGGGGGTCTCCGCTTTAGTACTTGGTCTAGTCACGATTGCCAGCTCGATCTTCTTGATGGTGGTCTACAGCACCGTGATTCCATCAGGCTCTAATCTCACTCTCTGGTATTTGGCTGCGGGCGCCTTGATTGCTACGTTTGGCTCTTTTTACTTTATTCGTCATCGTGCTCATTTGTTAGCGTATATTGCGGGGCGCATCGAGTTCCTGTTTGGCACTAGTATTTTGCGTCATCTCTTGCGCATGCCTCCGTCTTATACAGAGCGCGCTTCTGTTGGATCTCAAATCTCCCGAATCCAATCATTTGAGGGTATTCGGGATCTCTTTACTGGTGCCCTTGCTTCTACGATCCTAGAGTCTCCAGCCACATTAGTCCTATTGATCGCGCTTTCATTTATGAATCCCATTGCACTATTGATCTTTACTGCAATGGTAACGGTGTATACCTTCCTCTATTGGGCCTTCTATCGTGAAGCCAATAAACGCAGCAGTATTGTCGGAAGAACCTCGAACAAGCGTTCAGAATTTCTCATTGAGATGGTTGGAAAGATGCGCCAGGTCCGTGAATCTGGTGCGCAATATTTATGGTTAGAGCGCTTTAAAGATATTTCGGCTGAGGCTTCGATGGCAGGCTTTAAGGCGGAGCAAATTTCATCGATGTTGGTTGGCATCTCTTATTTTGTGATGATGATCGCTGCTTTATTAATTGTCGCCTTGACGGTGCCAGCAGTATTCGCACAAACGCTTGGTGCTGGAGCCTTGATGGTTTCTATGATGTTGATGTGGCGCGTACTGTCACCATTCCAAACCATCTTTACCAGCATGAACCGGATTGAACGGGTTCGAGGAGCGATTCGTCAAATTGATGTATTGATGTCGATTCAAGGAGAACGCTCTGAATCTGCAGTTGCACCAATGTCCCGTGGAACCCAGGGCCGTATTGAGTTTTCGAGAGTGAGTTTTCGGTATTCCCCTAATGCTGACCCAGCCTTGATCGGCGTGGAGTTCAAAATCAATCCTGGTGACATGGTTGCGATTACTGGCGCCAATGGTGGGGGTAAATCGACTGTCTTGAAAATGCTCTTAGGTTTATATCAACCCCAAGCCGGCAGTATTTTGATTGATAACGTTGATATTCGACAACTTGATCCGTATGCACTACGTCGCATGATTGGGTATGCACCTCAAGATCCGCATTTTTTCAGAGCATCGATTGCGCAAAATTTACGTTTAGCTCGACCAGATGCGACTGATAACGAAGTATTTCAAGCGTTAGAAATGGCAGGTGCATTGCGCCAAGTGTTGGCTTTGCCTCGTGGCTTGGATTTTCGATTAGGTGACAATATGGATGAAATTCCATTTGGCCTGAAGCAAAAAATTCTGTTAGCAAGAACCTTTATCACCCGTGCCCCTATTATGTTGTTTGATGAGCCAGGTGCTGGCTTGGATAACGAGGGGGACGCTAAGTTGCTTGAGGCTTTAAAGGTCTTAAAGGGTAAATCTACCGTGATTTATGTCAGCCATCGCCCAAGTCATATATTGATGGCCGATACCTTGCTCGTCTTTGATAAGGGCTATTTAAGAGCCGCCGCACCTCCTGCCGATATTCTGAAGCCTCCACCGCTGGCTGCATAGTTTTAATACTCATTTATTTTGGCGGTTTTGGCACTCAAAATCGTCATTTAGACTATATTTTATATAGTTATTAGGATATATATCCTAAATATATAGTACTTAAGTACTATAAATGTCAGGCGACGTCTCCCATCTCAAGCGCCTAAGGGCTTGTTTTAATGGATCTATCTCCAATAAATAGATTAGATGCCATTACGCAATGAGTACTAGCCCCATAGCTAATATCGATGACAAGACCAGTTTGGTCTTGGGTAAGCGCAATGATAATTTCTTGGCGAAAGCGATTCTATTAGAAGAAGCGACGCCACCGAGTTATATGCGCACCACCATTAAGTTGGCAACTTACTCTTTAGTGATCTTCTTAATCTGGAGTTTTTTTGCAAACTTAGATGTGGTTGCAAATGCTGGCGGTCAAGTGACACCAATTCAATCAGTCAAAATTTTGCAACACGTTGATGGCGGCAGAATTTCTGCAATCAACGTAGTAGACGGCCAACGGGTAGTTGAGGGACAAGTCCTCATGCGCTTTAATGCTACCGAACCTACTGTTGAATTCGAAACACTCAATGTTAAATTCTGGGGCCTCTTTGCAAAAGTAGAATCACTCAGAGCATTATTAGAAAAGCGTGAACCGGATTATTCACGCGTACCAAAACAATATAGCCAGTTAGTGGCTGATCAACGTCGCACCTTGACAGCTGCACGCAATCAAATTGATCAAATTGGCGCTGAGATCAAGATTCTTACTGAAGTGAGCTCGATTCGTGGTGGCTTGGCACAAGAAAAGTTAGCTACTCGTGTGCAAGCATTAGATGCGGAACGGAGCGTAGGGCAGGCTCAGGCGGAGTTACTGCGCTATCGCAAGGCGAATATGGATGATTTAGCTGCTAGCTCAAATGAGATGGCGCAGACCGAGGAACAATTAGCTAAGATGCGTGACCGTTTAGAGCGGATTGAAGTGTTATCACCAGTGGATGGCATTGTGCAAGATTTGAAATTTAGAACAGTGGGTGGTGTAGTGCCACCAGCAACTGTTTTAATGAATGTGGTGCCTACCGACGGTGGGATGCATGCCGAAGTGCGTGTTTCTCCTAACGATATTGGTTTTGTCAAAGTTGGCCAAAAGGCGCGCGTCAAGATCAATGCCTATGACTTTATGCGTTACGGTTCTGTAGAAGGCACAGTGGTGATGATTTCACCATTTAGTACTTTTGATGAAAAACAGCAGCCCTACTTCAAGGTGATCGTCAGTCTTCCTAAATCGGTAGTGGGTGGCGATCCATCCAAAACTATTCAGCCGGGTATGACAGTGCAAACGGATGTGATCACGGATAAGCAATCGGTATTGCGTTATTTAACCCGTCCAATTTATGTTGCATTCCATCAGGGATTGCGTGAGCGATAAGTTAATGAATCTTGTGCTCAATACCTTTCATTTCAAGGCCACTAATCATGTGGCTATTTTTGCTTTAGGCACTAGCGATGGCAACTAGAATCCGCTTACCTAGCCAAAGACCGAATCGTGTAGGCCCAGCGCCAACACAGGGTGGACCTGCAACCACAGGATCTGTACAAGTTCGCAATGTGCCTCACCAAGATAATCCCAGTGTTTATGAGAACCGGGTAAGTCATACAGGGCAGGCTGCCAACTATGTTAGCAATGGTCCTAATGACGCCCAACTTTCAAACCACGGCCCTAGTCTCAGTGTTGGTTCCGGTGGTTCCATCGGAATTGAAGGTAGGGCGGCTGCAGCAGGAGTTGGTGGCGCAGCAATGGGAGCGGGTGGTCACGAGCCTTTATATGACTTTAGAGCAGCAGTTGTTCAGCCAGCCAACTTCAATGGTGGTGGTGGCGTAGGTCCGAATGGATTTAACTATGCTGCTTCGCCAGCCTCCAGAAGTGGTGGCAGCGATGGTGGTGATGGAGGTGGTGGAGGTAATGGTGGAAAAGGCCCTACTGGTGCTGATCCTTTACCTTATGTACCCCCAACCATTCCAACTGCAGATAATCATGCGCCGATCATGACGGACACCGGAACAAGTGGTGCCGTCACTGAACTAACTACTACTCCAGGCTTAAATTACTTAACCAGTTATGACGTTGTCGGCTTTACTGATGTGGATACATCAGATCAGCATTTTTTAACTAGCATCACGCCACTTCAGGGTCCTCTCGGCACATTAACGGCATCCATTATTTTTGACTCAACTGGTACCGGCACTGGTGGAGAAGTTTTCTGGTCTTATCGCGTGCTTGATAGTGAGATGGAATATCTTGCTACAGGTGAAACGAAAGTTGAGAAGTTCCAGATCACTATGACTGATGCGCATGGTGGCTATGACAGCAAAACCATCGCTATCACTATCACCGGTACAGAAGATAACCCGGTCATTAGTACTGTAGGTACAGATACTGATGCCGCTAGCCTGAGTGAAACCAATGCGCCTTTAACTAGCGCTGGCACCTTAACGGTTACTGATGTTGATGTCAGCAATACCGTCTCGATGAGTGTTGTGGGTATTACTGCTACTGGTGCTCATCCTGGCTTGAGTGATGCACAGCTCCAATCGATGCTCACCTTAAACCCAGCGAGCAATATTGCTGCTGATGGTGAACTCCATAATGTGGGTTGGACCTTTAATAGCAATACTCAAGCATTTGATTATTTACAAGCAGGTGAGACGCTCACTCTGACTTATGAAGTACAGGCTACTGATAGCAGCACTACTCCAGGTACAGATACCCATACCGTCGTTATTAATATCGTCGGTACAAATGATGTGCCAGTAGTCGTTCCTGTGGATGTCACTGGTTCAGTAGTAGAGCAAGCAATCCCATCAAATACCTTGCTCACCGATTTTGGTAGCATGACCTTTAGCGATGTGGATCTGTTAGATGGCCATACGATTAATGTTCTTCAAACACAGGGTGTCTTAGGGCAACTCACTGCAACAGTTGGACCTGATACCACTGGTACTGGTACTGGCGGAGTAGTGAACTGGGCATATGCTGTACGCGATAGTGATGTTGCCTTTTTAAATGCAGGCCAAACCAAAGTAGAGAAATTTACTGTTCAGGTGAATGATGGTCATGGCGGGGTAGTAAATCAGGATGTACTTGTAACAATTACAGGAACAGATCCTAATCTGCCACCAGTTCCTCCAGTTATTTCTGGTATTACTGGTACCGTTTATGGTGGCGTAACAGAAGCGGGCGGTAGTAATGCCAACCCAGTTCCAGGTAACCCATACGCATCCGGTGGTCTGACTAACGGCAGTGGCGTAGCGTTTGCAGAAGAGGCTGGAGTTGCCGCGTCTTATGGCAATTTCTCAATATTGTCTAACGGCCAATGGCGTTACGAGCTTAATAACGATATCCCCGCAGTGAATGGTCTGAATGCGGGTAAAACATTAATTGATACATTCACAGTAGATACTTTAGATAACAAACACCAAGTTATCACCATTACTGTCAGCGGTACTGATGATAAAGCGATTGTCTCCGGAGTACTTTCTGGAGAAGTTACTGAAGCAGGTGTTAATAATTATGGTGGCAATTCTATTGCGAGTGGTCATCTGACCCTTGCCGACATTGATAACACCAATAGTGCATTTAGCCCAATCCTGACAGCAGTTAGAAGTTCCGGTGGTCATGGTAGCTACACTATTAATGCGAATGGTGACTGGACTTACACGCTAAATCAAAAAGATAATGCCGTACAACATCTAAACGAAGGCGATACCTTAAACGATTCCTTCACGGTAGTGAGTAATGATGGCACTACCCAAATTATTAATGTCTTAATTGACGGGGCAAATGATGCCGCTGTCATTAAAGGCACTACGACTGGCATTCTGGTTGAAGCAGGCGTTTCCAATAATCAAGTGGTCGGAATTGCCACTGTCACCGGCACCTTAACGGATACCGATGTTGACAACACTATCAATACCTTCCAAGAAGGTAGTGGATTAACTACCTATGGTAGCTATTCTATGGATAGCGCTGGCCACTGGAGCTACAGCTTAAGCAATGGCAACGGCAATATCCAGGGACTCAATAGCGGACAGTCTGTAAACGATACTTTCACTGTTTATAGTGAAGATGGCACTGCTAAAAATATCATTGTTACGATTCAGGGTAGCAATGATGCAGCAAGCATCACTGGTACTACATCTGGAAGCGTTACTGAAGCTGGCGCTAACAACATTCAACCTACTGGTACATCGAATTTCACCAGCGGTACCTTAAATGCTGCTGATGTTGATAACACTCGGAATACCTTTGTTAGTGGAGGTGGTGTAAGTCAATTTGGTACTTACACTATTTCTAATGCTGGTCTTTGGACTTACACCCTAGATAACAGTAACGCTACCATCCAAGCACTTAGTGATGGTCAAAAGACGGCGGATATTTTCGATGTCACATCGATTGACGGCACCGTTCAAACAATTACAGTGGAGATCAAGGGTACTACTGATGGTGCGCCTGTATGTATACCTCCTGTCAACCATGACGCTACGCTCACTTCAGAAACCAAACAAGTCACTGAAGGCAATAGCGCTAGCAATTTAGATACCAACGGTAAATTGACCGTGACTGACCCCGATACTGGGGAAGCTAAAGTAGTGGCACCAGCCAATTTAGATGGTACCTATGGCACCTTTACCGTGGCCAGCGATGGCTCTTGGACTTACACCGGCAATGGTGCGCACAATGAACTGACCGATGGTCAAAAAGTAACTGATCAAATTACCGTTACCAGCCAAGATGGCACAGCGAGCGGCACGATCAAAGTGCAGATCACTGGCACTAACGACAACGCTACGCTTAGCTCATCTGTCAAAGTATTGTATGAGACCAATAGTCGTTTGAATATTGTTGGTTCTTTGACTAACACTGACGTTGATAGTGCGCAAACCTTCCAAGCTAGCGACATTGTTGGCAACTACGGTACTTTACATGTTAATAGTGATGGTAATTGGTCTTATTTAGCCAACAGTAACCATGATGATCTCAGAAATGGGGACTATGTCTCTGATACTTTTACAGTAAAAGCAGCTGATGGAACGAGTACCTCTGTCCAAGTTGGTATTAATGGCACAAATGATTTAGCCACGATTACCTCAGCATTTGTGGAAGTAAAAGAAACCTCGATTAGTACCTTTGGTAAATTGGTGGTAACCGATCCAGACCTCAATGAGGCTCGAGTGATGGCGCCTACCCAGGCGGGTGGTACTTATGGTAATTTCCAAATTGCATCTGATGGGACCTGGACTTATGTTAGCAATGGCGTTAACGTTGATTTACCAGTAGGGGAGCAAACTACCGAAATCTTCACCGTGAAAAGTGCTGATGGCACTGCCACGGGTGTTGTAGAAATCATCATCACTGGCACTGAAGATGGACATGTCACTTCTTGCTGCTGTAATGAGCAAAACCCAGTAACCCATCACTTCACCGATGGTAACGAAAGCCTTACTGTCCTAGAAGATAGTGGAACAACCGTAGGAACGCTCTTAGCCAATATCAATGATCCTGCAGGACCAGTCAGCGTCCTCAGTTTCAACATTACTGGCGATCCAACGACTCATGCAGTAGGAACCCCATTAGAAATTCCGGGTGAGGGCACTCTTCTCATCACTGCAAATGGTGGCTATAGCTTTACCCCAGCTCAAGACTATAACGG
>ERZ650310.146-NODE-146-length-20465-cov-5.608721_pt1 | contig 20465 bp, 24 predicted proteins | sample MGYA00376246_ERZ650310 | MGnify/ENA primary metagenome ERZ650310 (study PRJEB26733, sample SAMN07839286) | wastewater metagenome | biome: small river; feature: stream; material: water | place: USA: North Carolina | collected 2016-03-01 ...
CTATAGATGCTAGAGTAGATCCGACACCTTCCCCAACACCATCAGCGTCAAAATTAAGCACTGTGGCTTCAAATTCGATCATTAAATCCCGTACCTTAAAAGCACTTTCTGTAGTCCCCGCACCACTCCAGTCTTCAATATGTGTTACAGTGCCCCCTATTCTAATCCCTAATACGGTTCTATTTTTTCCAAAAGTTGCGATATCCAAACTCCCCATAGGATTGCCTACGATTGGTATTTGTAGTTCCACGCTAGCTATTACCCATTTGTTGGGAATATAAACGTTCTCAACGGATGCGGTATAGTCTATATCAATTTCTTGAGCAACTGTAACGGGGTCTAAGTTGTTGACTTGCTTTTGATACCAATCTTCATTCTTACGTGGATCATCTTGCCATTTAAAAGTGAATACTTTAATCTTCCCACTGAAGCGTTTTTTGGCGTAACAATTACCTAACCCATTCGGTGTTGATGTGTAAAAAATCACATCACTATTTTGGCTTAAAGCAGCATCCACACTAGTCGCCCTTTCGATGAATGCAAACTCATCAATATCATAAATAGTGCTTCTACCCCCACGTCCTAAGTTGTCCCCAGCCTCCCCCGTAATAGTAGCACCCGTCTCTGGGTTAATAAGTCTCAAGTGGTTATCATGCACATTCCAATTAAAGCCACGAGGTAACATCCAGTGGGGGATATATCTTAGTATCATCCTGATTTTTTCAAAGATACTATCGGGGTCACCTTTCCTATCTACTAAGATTTCTTTTCGAGAACCAAATGCACCTTTAAAGTTAGCGTCAAATAACCAGCAATGTGTTTGATAAGCTACATTCAACCACGTTAATCCCATATCTCTGGACTTCTCAATCAGTCCATGCTCTCTACCTTGTACCCTTTCATCACGCCATTTTAAGTATTCTATCTGCCTAGGAAATAGTATAAAGGGGATAAAAGCAGGCTTCTTGCGTGGATCGTAAGTGTAGACGAAATTGTTAACCCAGAATATTTTATCGTGTCTGGCTAACTCAAAACACAACCTACGCAAATCTTTATCAGCTTTACACTTCCCTAGAAGTTTATACCTAGTGATAAAAACTTCAGTAATTGTGTATTCCTTGTCTATTTCTATCATGCCTGTAGTTTTCTCCTGATTTCAGCGGCAATAATGGATGGGTCTAGTCCCTCTAAGTCTGCCTCACAGAATTCAACATCTTCAGTGTCATTTGTTGCTGGGCTATTATTCTGATGTTTTAAGATTTCTAGGTAAGCTTTTATGGCTTGAATCTTAATAGTATTTAGCTTAATTGAGTCAGGGTCAACATCTTCAGTCTTAATTATGGCTCTCAGTTTAGATTTGAGCCATTGAACCTCCCCTTCATCAACATTCGTATTTTCGGGAACTAGTGTTATTATCCTATTCTTATTCATCGTTTACACCGTTACTAAGTTTGTAGTAGTTAGCATATCAGAAGTCCACTTGACTGCTTGTACTTCTATACTACCGTCACTGCCCGGGTTCACCATATTTACCTTATAGGTTCTTTCTTGTATGATATTCTTACCTATTGAGATATAGTCACCACTTCTGTTTTCTGATGGTGCTAATATTGCCTGATTAGCACCATATATGTGTAATTTAATAATCCCATTATAATCTAATGAGTATGCACTGAGATTATTCTCCAAGTGTCCATTTTCAAGATGCCAGCAGGCACAATTATATATCCCCGGCACTATTCCGATATCGGTTTCTGCACTTAGTAATACCACATAAAAACCGCCAGTATTATAGGTAGACTCTAGCGCAAACCCCGAACATTCCTTGTCAAATTCTGTAAATTGGTGTTGGACTAGAATCAAGTCACCCGGCTGTAGATAACAAGCCTGGATACCAGTCTTAAAGCTTATTGCTCTATCTTGTAGCAGTCTAGTCTTCAGATATACTTGTCCAATTTTTACTGCTTGATTAAAGTTGGTAACGCTATCTAACTGTAAGGTTTCTTCAACAATCTGAACTGAGCCGCTGTAGGCATCATCAGTCATGACTGTTACACTAGTGGGCTTAAAGAGTCCATCGCTACCATCAAGATATGTTACGACGACTGTATTGAGTTCCTGTCTTTCTGCAAATTCTTCAACAAAATCATAAACATTAGAGGCATTAAATAGTGCCACCGGACTGCGCTGAACCTCTGGCAGTAATGCAAAGCTTCCATTAATCTTAGAAGGGAATAGTAAGCTTCCTAGTGACTCTCTAGTAGCCCATTGGAGCCATGGGATAGGCTTATCGATTACACCGTCCCAGAAGAAATTATTAGCTATACAAAAATACTTACTATCCACAATGGAGTTGTAGTCTACATAAAAGTCAGGGTCTATGAGTGCGCCAAGACCACCTTCCGGGTTAGTAAGGGTGTCAAGGTAAATATCGGGGAAATAGTTACTACAGCCTTCATACCAAGCTACCCAGCGATCGCCTCTAGTCCATGAGATGACGGGGGTGGTGATAGCGATGGAATTAGTGTAATCAATCCCGGTAATTGTAGCCTGAATCCTTCTATCTAGGTTTCTAATAATAATCCCATTGGTTAGGGGTCTCACGCCTCTAACCTGATCTATCAAAAGGCTGGGGTGAGTTTGGGTACAGCTACCACTCCATACCAAGACTTTCATCTTGGAATAACCTTGGGTGATAAGCCATTCACCTTGGGGAGTACCTTGTAGTTGACTACTTGCATTAGCAATTAATCCAGCCCCCGAAAGTTTTGGGTAACTAACCACCCGTGGCTGACCTAAAGTAGCAGGGTAGACAATCTCGTTGATACTTGATACTTGTGCGGGTGCTGAACCTTGTTGTCCCCATTGTTTTTTATTGCCAGGATTTAGTGCCTGAGAGAAGTCTACTAGCTGTCCACCTTCAAAAACAATGGCATAACTGCCAAAATATCTAGTTACCTGGTTTCCACTATCATCTAAGTGATAACCGCTGAATCCAGTAGCTTGAGCTAGACCGATGTCAACAGTCCGAAATTCTATTTTGTGTTTGGCATAAGGTAGATTGATAATCTTTAAAACACGTCTTAAGTTACTTTTTGAAGCTGATATAATGCAAAAGCGACACACATTATTGCCGTCAATATATAAATCCCATGCTCCTGCTTTCTTAACATCTTTGGGTGGTTTCTTTTCACTTTTCTGTTCAGTAGCCCAGAAAACACCAGTAATATGAATATCTAATTGATTTACCTTTTTACTAGACGTGTAGATAAAATCCCATATCTCACTAATGAAGTCGCCACCACCAACTGAGACAGTCGGATTAGTGATTAGTAGTCCTTTGTCAAAATCCTTTGCTACTACCTTAAAGTCTTGGTTTCTAGCTCTATACCTGACTCCTGGTGAGAATAAATCTAAAGTGCCATCCGCATTAAGTAAGTCGATACTAGTACCTACCATCTTGTGAACTTGGGACTTGACATCACTCCCCATACTTTGATTCGAGCTAGGGCTAACAGACTGGGAGTAGTAATCAAAGCCTGGTAATGGTAACTGTGTGATTAGTCCTGCTAATATGTACTGTTGAATCTCGCCAGCGTAAAAATTATCAATTGGCTGACCATTTATTAGAGTCTTAGTTGTATCCACATAACCAATCTCTCTATGCCCAAAAATAACCAGTTGGTATATCTTTTGAGTATTTTTACTAGTCTCCACATGCACATGTACGGGTGAGCCTTTGAACCTCACGCCTCCATTAGGATTGACGTTCCGATTGCAGTAGATTAGTGGAATAGCACCGCCAATAGTAGGGAGAGCCGACAAACCATCAAAACCGTAAGTTTGTGTTTGTCGGCTCTCCCTTTGTGTTTCAGCTTTCTTGCCACCTCCGAATAATCTCCACCCTATAGATGCCCCCATTAAAGCCCCCACAATGCCACCAACACCGAGCAGGGGTGCTGCCAAGAAACCAATTGCTGCGAATGCTAGGATTCCTAGAATTTTCCCGTTCTGGATGTCATAGAAAACAGCATCAGGGTTATTGGCTAGCTCGATTGCCCACAGGTTCCTTTGACGAAAGTGGTATTCGGCGATCGCACTCAAATCGGAATTACTTAGTATTACCCCGTGTTCATCTTTCAGGTGTTGTATGAAGGCATCATTATTCGGCTCATTCGACATTGTTATACCCGCTTTTTATCTTTAAATAATCATCTGCTGATGGTATCCCCATAATATTAGCAAAAGGTCTCGCTGTACTTGAGCTACTTTTAGCTGTAGCAATTGTATATCCAGCACGTTCTCTCAAGTCGGATATATACTCTTGAGAGTCTTTGCTACTACCACCAAAGGCTAACCCCACACATTGGTAAGTGTTAAGTGTGTCCCTAGCTTTTTGGCGATAGTAAAATTGTCTGTATTGTTCAAATTCCCAGTGTTTTAAGCTTAAGGCTTCCATACGGCTTAAGTTATAAAAGGCAGTGAATAGGGGTAATTCCTCTATAACCCCTCTGATATAAGTTTCTGCTCTGTCTCTGTAGCTACTGCTGACTCCTTTCCCATATCATCATTTTCAGCACTTGGTGTACTTTTCTCTAGAGCGTTATTAATTTGTTCCCTGATACTATTAACAATTAATGCTAATGGAACATCCTTAGTGAGGTTTTTCTTACCTAGTTCGACTTTGATAATTGTCAAAAAGCTTCCTGCCTTACTCTCTGTTAACGCTTCAATGTATGAAGCGTTAAGGGGCAACATTGCCTTTACAGCCTCACCCATTTTTTGAGTAATATTATTAATTTCAATCTGTTCATTAACTGATATTTCATTAGAGACACTTAAGTCATTAAGTCTCTTAACTAACAGTTGATATTGTTGTCCTAATACCATTAACTCCACTTGGCTGCTTACATAACGCAAGTTGTGAGCTTCAGCAATGTGATCAGGTTTCCAGCATTGGAATTCCAGCTCTCCGATCCGAAAGATAAAGAAAGGTGTAACTTCATCTAGAATCTCAGCTAGCAAATCTTTGATAGGTGCTAATGTAGTCATCCTCATGTCTCCATAATAAAAGAGTACGCGCATGTATTACGCATACTCCTATTATGCCATAAATTATGTGAAAATTATGCTTTAGCTGTAATGTCACCACGAACAATTTTCACACCTGTTATTGGATCTGGATAGGCAACAATAGTCATTTTGTATTCCATCTGATCGGTTTTGCTAAGGGTGAGAGTAGCCATGGTTTCGAGTCCAGCATTCAGAAACGTAAACCAATTATCCCTGTTAGTTGTTGGAATGCCACCTTCATACAGTTTGAGCAATACTTGGAATTTTGGCACTCTTAGTCCGGTCAAATCCCCATATTCGATCTTACGCTTAAAAGGATCAACAGTATCCTGTACGAATCCCATGGGATTTGTAGCACGTCTGAAGAACTCTAAGTTCATTTCAGCAATAGAGATTTCTACCTTCCCAGTGAACCCAGTAAAAATTTTATCAGCGGGTGCGTCAGACGCTTGTGTCTTTAATTCCAGTAGCATGTCTTCAAGTGTTAGCGTGCCAGCATTTAGTTGATCTTTGCTACCAATCACAAATTCAGAGGGTGTACCGGGTGACAGTATTACTTGTACGGGTGCAGCTTCTAAAGCCATTTTTTTGTACCTAATAAAGTGCTAACTTAAACTGATAGAGAACTGAGGCATAGTAGAGTTCAATTGACTTTTCTAAAGTAGGTTCTGTAACCCCTTCAGCTTTAATCACCTGAATCTTTTGACCTTCCATAAAGAAGGAATTAGAGTTATTCCAACTCTCCCAAATATCTATGAGCGTTTCCTGTATCTGTCTAACAATTACCCGTTTGTGTGAATACCCGGTAAACCTAAATAAGGGGCTACTAACCTTGGTTGTAATGTAGCGTCCTATATCAGGGTTCCCTACACTACTTATGACTACTAACCCTTTACTTAGGCTCACTTCAGTTTTTACATTGGGGTGGCTATCCTTAATTTCACAGATAGATACTAAAGAGTTTTGGCTATTTAGAAAATCCCAAATCTTTTTCTCTAACAATGAAGTTTTTGGATACATGTTAAGTCAGCTTACCAGTTATTGCTTGTCCAATTGTCCCTAGATTCTCGGTAATGTACCCGGTGCGAACCTCTACAAAGATTGCATAATCAACATCTCGATTTATGCCTACTTCACGTAATTCACCGGGTAAATTTACGCCTCCAGCTCTGATTGTGCAAGCTATTGATACAGGATGAATCGCCAAGTTAGTGACACGGGTGCTAGTGAAAAGTCGTCTGGTGTCAACCGGGGTATAGTTTTGCAATTCCACAGCGCCTGCTTGACAACCTGCTAACAACTTCTTAGCTAGTAGATTTTTAAATTTCTCAACACCCTTACCATCTACTGTGTAGTTCATCTTACGGCTCAATAACCATTGCCCTTAAGTTGGCAATATCAGTACCCGCAGCGGTGAAAGATGCCTGACTACCTGAATTAAATGCGGTACGTGCCAAACGACCAACCGACTTAATAGTACCAGCACCATTGACTGACACCTCTTGATCAGCGATCGCCAGCCCAGCTATTGTGGAAGGGGTGACTAGAGTAATAATATTGTTTGTAGCAACCGTGGTTGTTGCTGCATTGTTTAGCAATAATATGGTGTTGCCAGTATTATCAAAAGTGTAAGTAGTAGCAGCGGCTAGGGTAGTCCAGGTGGCTGTTGTTCCTAGCTGTGAGGGGGTAAATGTGGTAAGAGCTGGCATTGTTTTTTCCTATTATATGAACGGGACGTTTTTGCTTGTATCTATGTAGATGTAGTAACGGTTAGTGAGCTTGCGTTCTACACTAACTATTACCCCTCTAAGATTCTGATTAAGCCATTCAACGATTGCATAACTGCCTAGTGGTATTTTGTCAGCATCTGTATCTCCATTGATGGTAATGCGCCAAATTTGAGCCGAATCTATTCCAAAGTCTTCTCTAGAAGAATGCCCTTTCACAGGCGTTTTTACGCTTACACAACTAGTATTAAGTAATAGAGTTTTTTCAAGAGGTAAGTCATCATAAGGATTAGGGTTACTTGAAACCAGTTGGTAAATCTTAAGTGTCCCTATCGCACTCTCACCATAACTACTTCTGAAAACGTCTATTACATTAGTGTACAAGTGATAAATCCTCCCACAACACTACCCTTAAGTTGAGTAAGTTCTCTACCGTAACTAGATAACTCCCAAGAATCCTTTGGGGTTCCTACAGCAGAACCTATCTCTATGTCACCATCAATTTTAAGCTTGTTGATAATGCCAGTGACAGTGTTCCCTTGAGTTGTTGTTGATAGGTTATGAGCTGTTAAGAGGTATCGAGCTTGTAGTGTGAATTCATCCCAAAGACTCTCCTGAATTAAAGATTTAGAGTTAGCAAGAGTGAATGCCACTTTCTCAAGTTTTACAGACTCAAATTCGGGATATACACTCAAGAAGCCAATTATCTCAAGCATACTTTCAGCATCCATCTTAAGCTGCCCTCTTAAGTAATTCGGCATTTATTGCTGCTTTCTTTTTATTGGCGGCATCAATAATTGCATTGCGAGTTTCACCTTTAACCCATAACTCTAAAGAGTCAATATCTTCAGTTTTCCTTACCAGATCTAGGGCAACTGTATCCCTAAAGTGTCTATATCCTGGTGAGGATGAATCTGGTGAGTCACTGGGGACTATTTCAATAGCTCCAATCTTCACTCTGTAGGCTACCATTGGATCTGAAAGTGCGACTTTCCAAGTATCCGCTGATACTTGAAGATTACAACCCGGTCTTAGGGTAAAGCCTGGTAGAAAATCAGCAGGTAATCCCTTCTCCTTAGTAACAGGCGGTCGCTGCCAACTGAAAGGGAAAACGTTGCCGTTCTTACTGGGATTCATTATCGACTCATAAGAATCTGTCGGTTGAGATTCCTTCTGGGGTAAGTAAATTAGAGCTACCCAAGCGCTCATTGTGGCAGTTTCTGACATATTAAATATTCTCGACTATCATCGAATTGAGAGGTTTTAAGCAATGTACGCCACCAAAACGTCCAACGGTATGGACAATTATTTCAAGGTTCACAGTTTGAGGTGGTAAGATTGTGTAGGGTTTGGCGATCGCTACATAGAATTCTTCCGGGTTATCGGGAAGGATTAGCATAACATCAGTACCGTTAGTACCCTTCCCTTTCAGGTTGTTATCGCCAATAATTGACTCGATGTATCCTAGCTCTCGTTGGTTTTCCAAGAACATTTGCCCTATGGTCTTATCACCATAAGGTCGCGGGTTGAATAGATAGTTATATTTGTCAGTTGGTAATACCAGTTTCTTGGGTAGTGCAACTTCATTGCTTGATAAAAAGCTTACATGGTCATTCAGCATTCCGATAATTTGATCAGGGGTAAAATTCCCATTAATTTGCACTGAGCTAGATCTACGCTGGACTGGGGTATTAAAGATTCCTGGTAATCCCGCCGCCTCATCCCCGTGGTATCCCGTAAAGTTAATGTATTTATCATAAGCGTTACGTGTCGCCTCTAGCCCCTCAGACTCTAGGGCACGATTAGAAGCGCGTGCTTTATTAACCTCTTCCCAACTCCAGCCACAGAAGCTACCATGGGTTTTGATTTTGTATTGTGCTGTGCGTGTTACAGTTCCAACGCGATTACCACCTTTAGCATAATCTGAGATTATGCAATTGATTCCGATACTATCAAATTCCCTTACCTCATATACGTCTGCCCATTCACCATCAGGTATGATTACTAAGGGAAGAATTTGACCATTGGCTAGTTTCAATGGCGGATTTTTACGTCGGTAGATTTTTGAGCTTTTCGCTAATAAATCCTTTTCAGCAAACAATAAAGTTTCGGCATCAAAATGTGAAATAGGCGCTGTCATCTTAGTGTTATCCTTACATATTTACTTTGAGTATTGCTAAGTCACCAACACTACCGGAATTTTCAAACTTAGCACCGAGAAGTACGGCATATCCAGTTCCTGTGGTATTCCGAACAGTGCCTGCTGTACTGTCATTGTTGTAGCTATAATAGACAGTATCAGTAGGCTTAAAAGCCGTTGTTGGTTTGACCCAAATACGACCTTCGGAAAGTGTGCTGATAGCTTCATTGGGTAGCACACCGTCAACGCCGTCTTGAGATTCATGTGCGTTAGTTCTAACACTGATGCCCCTCGCTACATCAGTAGATGCCGTAGGTAATTTCCCAGTACGCGCTGTGTTTGTGATTCCGGTAGCTATCACTAACCCAAATGGGAGAATTCCCGGACTAGTAGCGGCTGTGGTTGTTGCTATACTGCTAGCACCACCAGAGACTGTTATGTTATATGAGTACGCAGCCCCTGTTTTTCGTGAAGTTAACACGACCGTTGTAGCCGTTGTAGTGACTGAAAAAGTGCCATAAATGACACCATTAGCTATTAATGCCGCGCCAAGTTTAGTAGCAATATCAGCGATAGTATCGTCACCATCGCTTGTGATACCTGCGGTTACGTCAATATCATTAAATACACCTTGAATTCTCACAGAATAAGGTGTATTTAATGCAGCCGCACCGATAGTAATTGTGTTTACTTGTGCTGTAGAACTGCCTTCATTCACCAGTGAAGGTGTCACAAAGTCATGTGGGGGTGCGTCAACCAACATCCCCTCTAACGAGTTAGGACTGTAAAGAGAGGGAGGCGTACTGAACCCTTGGGCATAAAACTTTGGCATTTTATTTTAATTTCCGATACTTACAAACGTTTTTAGGTATTCCTCTTGTGCTGATTGCACGTCTAATCGCAATTTATCAATCTCGGATGTAGGTGTGGTTACTGACAAGTTGGTAGCGGTTAATGCTAGCTGCGATGTGTCAACGTTATAATTCTTATCCTCGATAACGCCATCAAATCTCGCTTTAACATATTCGTCAGATAGTGAATCACAATTGGTAACTCTGGTATTCTTGAGGATTACCGCAGTCATCAGCTCTCTATCTGTAGCAGTATCGAGGTTAAAGTCGTCTGGTAAGAATCCTTCACATTGCCGCTCTAGAGAACGTCTTTCCCTAAGTAACTTTGCGACATCCACTGTAGGTTGAGAATCTAATTTGGCTTCAATACTAGCTAGCTTCTCTGCCAAGGAATCACGAGTGGCTAATAGTGCATCAAGCGAAGTAAAGCCACTACTTGCCAGTGACTCTTTAACTTTAGTAACCTCTAATTCTAAAGAGTCACACTTAGCTGTTAGTGTCTTAATTGTCTTAGCATCTTCACAGAGCTTATCCCTAATCTTTTCTCCAACATCTAAAGGTAACTCTACACTAGAGTATTCATCCAATTTTAGGGTGATGGGCATAGTAGCACTATATATAGGTATATCGCAAGAATCTAAAGTAAGTCTGACATCCTTTCCAGCACGTCCCTGTGGAACGATAGCTAGATGATTGTATTCCCTACTTGTTTGCTGAAATGTCCCATCAGGTAGCGGCTTACAGGTAGCCATATAGCCACATGAGACTTGGTTTATGCCGCTTTCAATAGCTTTGATAGCATCGGCATTAGTAATAGTCATAATTACGCCTAAGAAATCGCCATCAATTGTGACAATATTACTAGTCGTACCTTTTGCATACTGGCTATGATTGGTGACATCTAAGAGTACAGGCGGATGCTCTGGTACAGTTACTGGTTTCATCTTTAAGGTGTAGTAACTATCTTTGTTGAACAGCACCTCTGGAGTCACCCTTTCAAAACGCTTCGTGCCATCAGCACTCTGATACTCAAGAATGCCAACACGCGCTACCCGCGCATGGCAATTTAGGTAGCCTTCAGGTGTTCTTTCAGCTTTAAAAATATTTCCTGTATCCAGATGAAAAATACTGTCACTGGTGTCCTCAGCCATATCAGTTACCTACTACTACTACTACTCTAATGTGACAGTAGGCAATATGTGATATACTTATCTCTAGTACCCTAAAATTCTGGGAAAAACCTTTAGGTATGGCAACAAAATTATTAAGACCTCTGACTTCTAAACAAGATTCTTTAGGAAAAAGAGTAAGATTGGCACGAATAGCGCGTGGATTGACACAACAACAACTAGCCGCTCTGGTTTACATTACCCAAAGTGGTATTAGTGATATTGAAAAAGATATCTCTGAACCTAGATGGACGTTAATGCTTGCGATTATTCGGGTTCTGAAGTGTGAAATTGACTATTTTCTTTAGCATTTTGAATAGCTCTAAACTCTCTCAGGGCTATTTCTAGATTATTAATCCGGTATTCATTTTTTGCAATACTCCCCTCGCTCAAGATGCCATTCATGCGTTCCTGATTCACACGCCCCAAGTCTAGCGCTATAGATGCGCTATTCGTACCTTGATGTGCAATTGCTTTAGTTGCATATAATTCGGCTTGAAGTAACCCAACGTCATCCTCAGTTGCACAATTCTGTAGAACCACAAGTATTTGCTCGAATCTACCGTTAAGGCTGCTGAGTTTGGCATCTACTATATTCTCGGTGTCCTTATGCGCCTGTTAATGCCCTGGACATATTCCCAGACAAAGGGGATTAACCCGCTCGTAACACCACCAAATAGGTCAATGATGTTTATCCCTAAACTCTGGGTTTCGGCTAACAGGAACGAACCCACAACGGCATAAGCACAAAACAATAAGACCTTACCAATAGTTATTTTAGTCTTCATATTTCAATCTACGAAAATGTGGTTTTATAATATTCCTGTTCCAGGAATTGGGTGATGCACCCGGATACTACCTCGAGATTGTATTGTATTGTGATTGGTAGCGCTTCTATTTTTAGAATGTCACCATCTCTAAGAATATAATTATTTGGGATGGTGACATCATCTTTTGTAATAATCATTTTCTTTGATTCGACCGAAAGTATGTGTAAAAGTTCATCATTGACACTATTGGTACAACGGATAAATCCAATATGTCGAGAAACATAATCACTAGGTATGTAAATACCCTCGTTAGCATCTTCAGTCAAAGGCGATCGCCCTAGTGCTACCGTATATCCGGGCTTTAAAGGTATCCTGTAATAAGGTGCTGTATGTCCGCAAGCGTTGTGGGGTCTACCTAGATCCGTGTTAGATGATTTTTTTGTATGTTTTTTTTGTTCTAGCTTAATAATAGCGAAGTTCATCTTTACACCATTTTTACCCTTCCTTCCCCTAGTGTAGCACACCTAAAGATGGTGTTTCCCCGTTGTTTTGTTTTAGTATTCCAGAAACGCTGCACCCGATACTCTGTATATTTTTCAGCTTCCGACATGTTTACCTCTTTATAGATAATGGATACAACATGTCGGAAGCTGAAAGACAACCTCCATATAGAGTACAGCGTTTTATATCCCCATTTATTAAAAATATGTCGAAATACAGTGAGACAACACATAGAGTCACACAGGGTACAATTATTGACATTACCTTTTTATTGTGCTAAACTTTCTGTATAACTAATAAGTACCCCTGAGATTCCCCTTTTATGTCTAACAATAACAACGATTGTCATAGCATCACTTCCCCTAATTTGATGAGCCAAGTTATGAGAACTAGTAATCGGAGTTACATCCGAAAAACAACAGGGTTTGTAGGACTACATGCTCATTCCTACTTTAGCTTGCTCGATGGTTTTCGGAGTCCTACAGAACTAGTAAATTGTGTAGCGGAATTGGGGCAACCCGCGATCGCTCTTACAGACCATGGGGGGATGTGGGGAGCAGTCGAATTAATGACAGCTTGTGAGAGGAGAGGGATTACACCCATAGTAGGGAATGAGATGTACATTAAGGATGAAGTGGCATCTCAGCGTCTAAAAGAATATGTAGGTGATGGGGATTACAAGGTTAAGTCACGCTACCATCAGTCAGTATTGGCAGTGTCGCGTGTGGGATATGAAAATCTCTGCAAGCTTACCAGCGATTCATACCTGCTGTCTTCAGAAAAAGTTAGGGGTAAGGTCTACCCCTTGGTGACTAAGGAAGACTTAGCAAGGCACAAAGAGGGGCTAGTACTTACATCGGGGTGTTTAGCTGGTTTAGTATGTCAGGGTGTCTTGAGTGGTGATTTAGAATTTGCCAAGGATACTGCTAAGTGGTACAAAGACACCTTTGGGGATAACTATTATATAGAACTTCAAGACCACGGGATAGAGGACGACCAACGTAAGGTAAACCTACATCTAGTTGCGATCGCTGAAGAATTAGAGATAGGGCTAGTTGTTACCGCAGATAGTCATTATGTGTACCCGTCACAAAAGGTGTCTCACAAGCATTTCCTCAGAATCAATAAGGGTGAAAAATTCTCTAATGTATACAAAGGAGATTTCTGGCATCCGTCCGAATCAGAGATGGACTCACGTCTGGATTATCTTCCCAATTGGGCAAGGGAACAGGCGATAGACAACACCGTACTGATTGCCCAGAAGGTGCAACCATACACGCTAGCAAGTAAACCCGCATCACCTAAGTTTACTGTACCTATAGGTACAACATCGGATGAGTATTTAGAACAACTTTGCCTAAAGGGGTTAGAGAGGATTGGAGAGGATGCTAATCCCGTATACATTGAGCGATTGCGCTACGAGTTAGGAATACTAAAGCTTAAAGGATTGGCAGATTACTTCCTGATAGTCCAGGATTATGTGAACTGGGCAAAGACTCACAAAATACCAGTTGGGGTAGGGCGCGGGTCAGGCGGCGGTGCATTGGCATGTTATGCACTCAATATCACCGCTATTGACCCCCTTAAGCACGGGTTAATATTTGAGCGGTTCATTAATCCCGAACGTGAATCATATCCAGATATTGATGTAGATTTCTGTATGGAACGTAGACATGAAGTAGTAGCCTACCTACAGAACAAGTATGGGGTCGGCAATGTCGCTAATATTATTACCTTTAGTAAGATGGAATCAAGATCAGCGCTTAAGGATGCTGGTTGGGTGTTAGGTGTGGACTTCTCGGTACAGAACACATTCTCCAGGTCACTACCTGTAATCCGTGGGAAAAATATTAAGCTAAAAGATATCATTGAAAATCCAACATTAGCACCTGAATTTATGAGGCACTATGAAGCTAATGCAGTGGTACATGGTAATGTTACTTTTCGAGAATGGGTAGATTTAGCAATTGCCTTAGAAGGCACGGTAAAGTCTACCGGGATTCATGCCTCTGGACTAATAATAGGTGATGAATCATTGAGTAGTATTATCCCACTACAGCGCACTGCTGATGGGGCAATAACTTCTCAGTACAACATGAATGAAATTGAGTATATGGGTATCTTGAAAATGGATATTCTAGGGCTTAAAACTCTAACCATTCTCGACAAAGGTATGAAGTATATTGGCGGTGATTATTACGATTTGGAGAAGATAGATATTAATGATAACAATGCACTAACCCTTCTAGCAACCACGTCACCTGTAGGCATCTTTCAGTTAGAGGCGGCTGAGAAGATGATCCATTTAGTGAAACCGACTACATTTGAGGAGGTTTCTGATGTTACATCTTTGATACGTCCGGGATGTTTTGACATGGGTATGCACAATGAATACACAGCAGTCAAATTCGGGCATTCTGAACCTACATATTGTACAGAGAAACTAAGGGGTATCTTAGGCTCTACTCACTCGCAGTGTCTCTATCAGGAACAACTACTAAGGATATGTACCGAGATAGCGGGATTCTCACTCGGATATGCCGATAATGTACGGCGGGGATGCGGTAAGAAAAAGAAGGAAGTGTTAGAACCTCTTAAGGAATCTTTTGTGAAAGGATGTTTAGGTAATGGGGAATCTCAGGAAGTAGCTGATGAGCTATGGGAGATTATCCTAGCGAGTGCTGGTTACTCGTTTAATGCCAGTCACAGCAAGGCATATACAATAATCTCCATGTATACTGCATGGATGCGTTACTATCATCCTACACAATTCTTTGCAGCGCTACTTTCAGGGCAGAAAGATGTTGAAAAATTCGCAGAATATAATACAGCTTTAAAGTTCCACAATTTGAAGTTGTTACCGCCAGATATCAACACTAGCGGTAGTGACTTTTTACCCGTTAATGATGGTGTGTTGTTCGGACTGACTTACGTCAACGGACTAGGTGAAAAAACATTAAGAGATGTTTTTATAGAGAGAGCTAAGGGTAAATTCTTGTCACCGATAGACTTCTTTAGTAGGGTAAAAGTGTCCCAAGCAACAGCACAGAAGTTAATTAAAGCTGGAGCCTTTGATAGCCTGGAGTCCAATCGCGGTAAACTTTTAGAGAATTTACCAGATATCTTTAATTGGATATCAAAACAGCGTAAGTTCTCACAAAAAGAACAGGCTACCTTGGCTATACCGGGAATAGATTGGGGGAACTACTTGGTAGTGCCTACACTCAAAGATTCCCCGCAATTGCCACTTAAACAACGGCTTGAAAATGAGAGGGACTTACTAGGAATAGCTTTGACTGGACATATCCTGGATAAGCATAAGCTAGACGCTGTGATTTTGAAGAAATTAGAAATAGGGCAAATAGTAAAAGGTGTAGTTGCCGCGTCTGAAGTGAGAAGTTACACCCAGAAGAATGGCAGTGTTATGGGTTTCGTGACATTAGAGGATATCTTGGGAAACAAACTGAACTGCACCGTATTCAGCAGCACATGGGCTATCTCAAAAAGGTACATCCAAGTAAATACCCCATTGTATGTCGATGTGAAAATTGGTACATACAATGGGGATATTAACGGGGTTATTAATCGGGTGAAGTCACTAGATTAAACACTTGTCGGTTTCGCAAGCAACTAGTACATTAGGTAAATCAGCGGTGTCATATTTTTTGAGTGCGTCTTCAAATGTATTAACACTGCGCCGTTGATTTACGCCTTCCGAGAGAGCTTCATAAGTCTCTTTAGAGATAGGCTCAAAGGGCATCCTAGGAAAAGTTTGTTTGGCTTCAAACCGTGCCAGTAATGCTGCTGAGATGTAGCCGTCGTTACTTTGAATTGCTTGGTAGATAGCATTTCCTAAAGGCTCTATCTCAGCTTCTGTGAATTCCAGGGTGCTACTTGTGTTATGCCCTACATAATGCTTCTGGATCTGCATCATGAAATCAAATTGAGCCAATGCTGAAAACTTTCCTACATCTATATCTGTGACACCCTCTAAAGTAGCCCAAGGTGCGGCTACAGGAATCTCCACCAGCCATTCAGTACATTTGGGGTCATAGGGGTCATTCAGTAGGTTTCCAAATTCATCACGGCTAGATTGTGAGGGGATGACAGTATACCCGTAATCGATACAAGCGAGAGCTACCGGGTTGTCTCTGGCAAAGGTAATCCGACGTATGTACCAGGCTCCCTTTGGAGGATGCCACCCCGGAGAGCTATTTGATAGTAGCGATTGTGTACCACTGGGTTTTACAGTAGTGCATCGATTAGGAGTTTTGAGATTATGACGTTTGCAGTAATCAGACACGTCATTCTCTACAAACTTTCGCCATGTCTTGAGACAACGCACCTCGACATCGTGGAACGTATCACTCAAGTACACACCCGTCTTAGTCTCTCCCCACTTACTAGCACGTCCCGCTTCCCACCAATGAAGCCAATCAACCCCAAAAAACTTTACAAAAAAGTCAAAAATCCCAGTCATCCCCACGCCTACAATGGGATCAAGTTCTCTGGATTTTCGCAATTTCTCATCAACAAATTCATGATGCAGAAGTGAACATGCCCAGAGGCTTGCTGCTTTAAATGCACTTTTTTGTTCCTCAATATTAAAAGGGTCTATCTGTGATAGGTGTACTTCTGATAAGTTACACAGGTTATCCTGTAGAACTATCTCACCACATGGATTTAGACCATAGGTATTCATCCGATAATCAACATCATCATCGCTAGAGGCAAGACTTCTCAGATACTCTTTAGCTTCGGTAGGATCGGAGCTATAAAGTCCCAAGAATTCTACCTTCTTATCATTAGTATCCAATAAATCTACATTGCTGCGTGCGATCGCTTCTGGAGCATATTGTATTGCACCTTCACCTGAATAATACTGACTTCTCACAGCTTCAATGCACTCAGCGCGTGTAGGTTTCCTGTGAAATACCCTGGTGTGATTTGCCATTCTCAGGGCATCCTTATCGGGGTCAATTGTCCAGTTGCCATCTGAATCTACTTTCCACAAGTTTTCCTTAAGTTTGTAGGAGTCGGGGTCATTATCTGAAAATTGGCGCATTCCGGCACTATTAGATACCAACAATCCTTCACACACGAATTCGTGTATGCTGGCAACTTCAATATCGAAAGTATGCGCTGTTCTTACTCCATGTTCTATGGATTTAACCTTAACAGGTACTAAATCGGTTGTAGTTGGAACTAGTCTTTTTAATGTTGTGACAATGACCTGTTCCTGATGACCACCATACCTGTAGCGATAACTACTTACCATGGGTTTTACCATTTCAATCGGGAACCCATGATCTTTAAAAGACTTAGGGGTTTCTTTTTTATGGCTTAAATAATGCAAAGAGTGCGTTGTTAAGAGTGCCGATGTTGCTTCAAAGGCATTTTGCCCAACAGTTACTAATTCCCCTTCCCATTTGTTAGTGCGTTTCCTTACTGAGGAACACAAACGTGTAGTAATTGCTAAGGATGAATAAAGAGCTTGTACCTGTCTGAGAAAGTCTTTATGTGTTGACGCTACTAAAACGCCTTGCGAGTGACAACCATCGGCATCGGCTAAACCAGCTAGATACGCTTCGCGAATTTCCTTAACTCCCATCAAAATACAATCGGGTATTGACATTGAAGAAAAAGGACGCTTGAAGTAGCTGAAATACTCGTTAAAGGATTTACTGTTGAAATGTAGCTCAAACGCTTTACTTTTGCGTTGTTCGGGTGTTGTAAGAGAGTAGCTATTAATCCCGAATTCACAGGCTACACTGATTAGTCGTTCAAGAATTTGTGGGTGTTGTTCTGGAATACTAAATCTGACTTTTGTGCCATCCGAGCTAACACACCCATTCCCATGTAAATAGCCTAAGAAATACGCTACTTTATTAGTTAATGCTGGTATGGTGACGCTTTTTTTGTTTTGGGTTGATTGATTTTTGAATTCTGGTAATTCAGTGGGGATGCCCGGTATAGATTGAGGAACAAAAACCAACCGATCTCCTGGTTTTAAATCTTTAGCTTTTACCATTTTATATCCACCATAAAAATCACTTAATACTGCGACTTTATGATCTGAAGTACATTCCAGATACCCGTCTTCTGTTTTAATTCGAGATAATGTTTGCACACCTTGATCAAAAAAGTTAGTGACAGGGTAAAACCCCTTACTCGTTAATACGCGATCTCCAATTCGGATTTTTTGGATTGGTATTAATCCTGATTGTGTATGAACCAATGTTTCACCAGGTAAACAGCGACGCACATTCCCCGATACTATTACTAATGATGGCTCATCAATTAATAAGCAACATTCAGCACTATTTAGCTTACGTCCTACAGCACCATTGAGAATTTTTACAATACGCGGGTATAACTGTGGTAGTAATGTCGGGTTAGCAATGCCGCCGAACCCCTTTAACTTTTCACCTTCTCCTCGTATTCCACTAAGGTCTATTTCCACTTCTATAGCACCATCGCCAACTAGCAGATTATCAGTCGCCAATTGGAGAATGCTTAGGTAGCTATCACACCACCCTTCGCGGGAATCGCCAACTAGAAATAGGTATTTCCTATCACCTACTACTTTTACAGAAGTCCTTTCAGTTCTAATCTTAGAACTGCCAGGCTCACCTGTAACTTTCACGCTAATTGTGTTGAGAATCGGCGGCAACTTCTCTATATATCGAGGTTCAATAACAGCCCCCGTACCACACCCTTGCATGGTAAGGTTCATCATTAGCTCAAAGGCTTTAAGGGTGTCTAAGTTGGATGATGAGCAGTTATAAGCCCCGTAGAAGTTTTTGGGCACTTTTACCCAGTCAGTTCCACCTACCCAGAGCCAACGACCCGATGGTAAGCTCTTAAGAGCTAGTGCGTTACTGTAAAGAAGTTGCTTTTCGTCGTCAGTTAACTTGCCTAATTCGGCAATTCCTTCAGTGATTCTCTCACAAGTATCTTGCCATTTTTCACGGGTATTGTCTGGCTTAAGTCTTGAATAGGTACGCGAAAATACCGGATCAGCGCATGGTGCATTACTGGGAAACATGATTAAAACTCTCTAAGATAATAGGTGACCATCTGACAGTTAAGAGTGTGGGGGTTTTTCCTTTAATCCACTCCTCGTCAAAATTCTTGAAAAACACATTAACTTTATATGTACGATACCCCGTAACCCCCTTCTTATTGGGGTTACTTTCTGCTAAATGGGGGAGTAATCTGAAGGGAGAAAGCGGCATTCTAGGATTCAAAAGCCAATGCGGGGTCACGCCATTCTTGGTCAACAACGTCGCTAGAAACACCCAAAACATTCTCCCTACAGAAGGCAAAATGATATATGCACCGCGTTGATATTGGGTGTAGAATGTAACTATGTCTGCACTGACATTACTTAATACATCTGAAGATTTTAGAGGTCTATCAAATAGTCCTTTGAAGTCTAGATATGTACGTTTCAAAGGTGGGGATAGCACTTGATACACATAAGACTTTCCAGGGGATTCTATGAAAGTCCCGACTGGCAATACATCATCTTCCTGAACCTCGTTTTTGGGGAAGTGGCACGGATTTATTGGACATGGTGCAATAGGGCATAGTGCAATCATTTGTTTTTGAATAATCCTGTGTTATTATTATATAATAAAATGGATTAGAATTGGCAAAAGAAAAATGGCAAAACGACAAAGATTGACAGGTACTTGCACGTATGCTGACGGGGTGGCTTTTAGTGGCGTTCTGAGAGTACGCCGGAATGACGGGAATGCACTTGAGGTTGTTATGAGGGATATTCAGATAGTCAACGGTGTTATCCCCGACTATGTGAAATTAAATCCCGGTATCTATGAGATACAATGGTTAGCAACTACCCCTAGTGGATTTTTGCCTACCGAAAACTGGGTAGTGCCCGAAGCTGATGAATTGCACATTAGGGACATGAGAGGTACACACTCACTGGAGAATATCATAGTAAAAAAAGACGCTATAATTACAGCGTTACAGGGGGAGGTTGAAAGGCTAAGGGATACACTGAAGACTAAAAGCGCGAGTCCCCCTACACCCGAAGATATAATCCAGACACAAATAAGAGCCATTACAGGAGAATAAAATGGTAACCACAAAAACGATTACAGTTGAGCAAGGTGCTGATTTTAGCACTAAGCTTAACTGGCTTACTAGGAAAATTCCTATAGAAAGTATTACAAGTGGTAGCCCTACTGTGATAAGTAGATCGGAAG
>ERZ650310.147-NODE-147-length-20410-cov-24.894326_pt1 | contig 20410 bp, 18 predicted proteins | sample MGYA00376246_ERZ650310 | MGnify/ENA primary metagenome ERZ650310 (study PRJEB26733, sample SAMN07839286) | wastewater metagenome | biome: small river; feature: stream; material: water | place: USA: North Carolina | collected 2016-03-01 ...
AGATAGCTGCTGAGGGCAAGACTGGTTTGTTGCTTCATGCTTCGGATGCTATTCCTGGGTTGTTGAAAGCAAACAATGAAGCTCCAGAGTATATGCTTACCAGCACTGAATTGATCAACGCTAAGGTGGCCTACAAGTACCCTCAGTTTGATGGCTTTCGTTATGCAGATATTCTTAACCGAGTTGAAGCTGTAATGAAAGCTGGTGTAGGTGATCGTGGCTTACTTCAGTCCTACCGTGCTGCTTTGTTGAAACAGAAGCTACCAGAGTATCGAGAGTCTGATTGGTTTCACAAACAGATTGTTGGATCTGTGCTCACAGCTATCAAGAAAGATAGTGAAATGTCATCTGATCGTTTGCTGGCTTATGGTCATATGTACGCTCGTAAAGAGAGTTCTTTCTATGATGGTTGTGATTCATTTAAGGAAGTAGTTATTCCTTTGGTTCAGGCCAAGAAGCTACCATTGGATCAGTACCTGCCTTACTTGAGAAACATCGTGGTGATCTCACATACTAAGATTGGTGTGAAGGATGCTCTGAAGAATGTTACTGAGTTCAGGGCTGCTGACAACAAACCTTATGGATTTTTGCTCTACCATGTTCACCGTTCCAAAGCCAAAACAGAAGCTGCCATTGAGTTCTTCAATAAGCGTAGGATGGTTGTGATAGACATTACTGACCAGCAGAAGTTGGAAAGTAAAGAGACAAGGGCATCAGCTATTCCTCGTAAAAAAGGATTGGCTTGCGTTTCTTCGGCTCTGGTTGCTGATCGAATTAATCTGTCTTTGACTGCACTCAATGATGCTAAACGCATTGAGAAGCCTGAGTGGATTAGCAAAGTCAATACAAGTGTCTATGCAACTAATGGCGGTAACTTTGACAAGTTCAGCAATGAAGATACTGCTGCTATTGTTCGTTTGTTTGGTTCAGTAGGTGGTATTTATGTAAGCTCACTTCAGGAAAAGAACTATACCAGCAATGGTGCAGTTCACCTTGTGAAGTATGTGCATGATAAGGTATGTGCTGAGATCATGAGCAACCCAAGAATCAAAGAGCATTTGAGCCTTAAGGTAAGCAATGCTCCTTATTATTGGGACAGATTTTGTTCTTCAGAGCTGTTGGCTAAAGAGTTTGGTTTGGTGATTAATATCACTGAGCAAGATCGACTGTATCTGCAGTTGTACAACTATTTGATAGACAAGTCTTACTACAACCGTACAACCTATCCGGAGCTTATTAAAGCAATGGCTTACTCTACTGCTATCCAGATCAATCCTGAAGCTATTAAGCTGGCGGATAGTCTTAAAAAAGCAGATAGTTATTTGGATGTTGATGTGATGATCACTAAATTAAGAAGTAAATCTTCTACCCCCGCATTGAAATCCAAGTTACTGGAAATCTTGCATCTCGCTTTGAAACCATAAAAGGAAATGAATCGTGAAAATTAAAATCATAGCTGCTGTTGTCGATACACGGCAACTGACACTCTACAAAGAGAACGGTGAAGCTGTTGTCATCCCCCAAGGTGATCCCCGCTTGGCTCGTATCGTAGCTGAAGCTACACCTTTCCTGGCTCGTAATGAGCCTGTGGAAGTGGATATAGCCACTGAGACAGTCAACCACTACAAGGACTTTGAAGAAAGTTCTGGTGGTTTTGTGAAGTTCTTCCGAGTGGCAAAGAACAAGTTGAAAAGCTTGTTTGCTGCTAGTGCGGAAGTTGAACCCAAAACACTTCAGCCAATAACTCTTGGTGCTGTTCCAGTACATCCAGTAGATGCTGCTTTGACAGTATTGGGTGAGCTTGATAAAGCTATTACTACTATCCCAGAAACCAAGGAAGAAAAGATTACAGCTGCTGTTGCTGAAATCATGCAGCATGCTGTCTCTGTTTCAGCTCCTGAGTTTGATGATCAAAACATTGGTGATGATGCTGACAACACTGTGATTGCAGTGATGGAGCAGGTTAATGCAGCTCCTACTGTGGTCACCAACATTGAGAACATCAAACCTCAGTTGGCTCATGCTAATGCCAGTGGTTCAACTATGGGTGTGCAGCGTTTCATGGAACGTATGGCTGCTGTGGTGAACAAACGTCGTCATTCTGTAGAGGACTTGATGAAGTTCCTGCAGAAAGGTGACTTGCCTATTGCTGATGATGGTTCAATCATCATTTACAAGGTGCTTAGCCGCAAGGATGGGTATTACGTGGATTGTCACACTCGTCTGGTGCCTCAGAAAGTAGGCAGCTATGTCTGTATGGATGAGTCTCTGGTTGATCCAGATCGTCGTAACGAATGTTCCAACGGTCTGCATGTAGCTCGTCGTGGCTACATCAATGGCTTCAGTGGTGATGTTTGTGTGTTGGCTAAGATCAACCCAGAAGATGTCATTGCTGTGCCTGCCCATGATGCCAACAAGATGCGAGTCTGTGGCTATCACATCTTGTTCGAGCTTTCAAAGGAAGACCATCGCAAGTTGCGTGATAACAAACCTATCACTGATACGGTTGAAGGCCAGCGTCTGCTGGGTAAAGCCATTGCTGGTGATCATGTTGGCATCTTGGAGGAAGTTCGTATTGGTGGACACAAAGGAACCAACATCAAAGTGACACCGATGGTGGCTCCAGTAGCTAAAGAAGTGGAATCAACTTTGGTTGTTGCATTACCTGATGAGGGTAAAGATGTGCAAGCTCCTGTGGTTGAACCTAAAACTGTTGTTGAAGCTATTGCTAAAGCAACTGGGGCAAAGTCTATTGAAACTATTGCTGCTCCAAAAGGCAGTGTTCGTCAACAAACTGCTAAAGCTTTGTATGACGCAACTAAACAAGCGCCGGATGGTCTGGGTAAAGTAATGGCTGCTCGTAAATTGAGAGACTTCAAGAAAGCTTCTAAAGTGAGTTGGGAAACTCTTGGTTTGCCAGTAAGCACTGGTGAAGCTATAGCAGCAATCTTGTCATAAGTTAGTCCGCAAAAGATGCCTCTATCGTTTAGACTTAGAGGTATCTTTTATAGGAATTACTTACATGTCTTCTGCTTACCGTGCCAACCGAAAATGTACTGATGATGACATCATCCGTCTTAACAGTGTCGGTCTGTCTCTTTCCACCATTGCTAAAAAGCTGGATTGCCACCCCACCACTATCACCTTGAGGCTCAAAGCCTTGAAGATAGAGCCTGCTGATACCCGTAGAACCTTCATGGAAGATGTGTTCAATTCAATGGCCAAGCCTCAACAGGACTGGCTCATCGGACAACTTGGACCACATATTTCTGTGAAGGATTACGTTCAAAACCTTCTGGTCAAGGATTACTTGATCAAGAACCAAACAAACAATTTAGGAATTACCAATGTCTGAAAATATCAAATGTGTGTTGAGTACCACTAAAGAGTGGTTTGAAAAAGCTGTTCCAGAACCGGCACTGAACAATTTCAATGCTCAAGTGGGTTGCCACTGCGAAGAAGTAGCTGAGATGCTTTACGTCATGAATGGTGCCGATGACAACACCAATGATTTGATTGTCAAAGCAACCCTTGCAATGGATAAACTAGCCATTCATTTGAAGCATAACAGCACACTTCCGCTGATTGTTATTGAGCCAGACGAGGAAATTGACTTCCTCGATGCTCTGAGTGATCAAATTGTCACTGCTGTTGGTGTGGCTCACATGCAAGGCTACGACATCGTTGGAGCCATGAATGAAATCAATGAGTCCAACTTCTCCAAGTTTGAGGATGGCCAGCCTATCTTTGATGACAATCGTAAGATCATCAAAGGCAAGAACTATCGTAAAGCAAAACTTGAACCTTTCCTGAAGAAATAGATTTCTTCAGCTTTACAACCAAGCCCCTATTTAGGGGCTTTTTATTGGATTTATATGGTCAAAGACAATTTGAACCAAGGACAGAGAGTAGCTGCTGAAGGATTCTTTTCTTTTCTGTTTGGTTCAGACAAAGAATTGAATATCTCTGGCCCAGGTGGTGTAGGTAAAACATTCTTGATGGGTGTTCTCATTGATGAGATCATGCCTCGGTATTTTGATACCTGTAAGTTAATGGGTATTGAACCTGAATACGACGAAGTGGTAATGACAGCTACTACTAACCAAGCAGCTGAAGTGTTGGCCTTATCTACAGGACGGCCTACTGAAACGATTCATTCATTGATGAATCTAACCATAAAGGACGACTTCAAGACTGGACGCTCGTTGCTAGTAAAAACTCGTAGTTGGTTTGTACACGAACGTAAGATCATCTTTGTGGACGAGGGTTCAATGATTGATACTCCACTGCGAAATATCATTCTGGAGGGCACCAACAATTGCAAGATTGTTTATGTCGGTGATCACTGTCAGTTGGCTCCAGTTATGGAATCATTGTCTCCTATCTATCGAAACAACTTGCCATTCTTTGAGCTGACTGAGCCAATGAGAAATAACAAGCAGGCTGCTCTCATGTCTGTTTGTAATCAGCTCAGAAACACAGTTGAGACTGGAGTATTCCAGCCTATCCAAATTGTTCCTGGTGTGATTGATTGGCTCGACAATCAGCAGATTCAAACTGAAATAGTCAATACCTTTAGCCAGCAAACACTCAATGAACGGATTTTGGCTTATACCAATAATCAGGTAGTAGGCTTTAACGACTACATCCGGGATGTACGTCAGCTAGGTTCTGAATATGGTGTTGGTGAGATGTTGATCAGTGGTAGTGCTGTCAAACTCAGTAGCACTACTCGATTGAGCATTCAAGAAGAGGTTGAAATTGTTGCCCAAGCAGCAAATTACTATCCAGTAAACATCATCAAAGATGTTTATATTAGTGTGCGTGAAACCACTTTGCGTACTCGTTTAGGAAATACAGTTAGCTGTAAGCTGCCAGTTGATCGTGAGCATTTTGCCAGTTTGATTAAATACTTTCAGCAATGCAAAAACTGGGAACGGTATTTCCACCTCAAGAATACCTATCCAGATTTACGTCAACGAGACGCTGCCACAGTACACAAAGCTCAAGGCAGTACAGTAGAGACAGTCTTCATTGACTTAGGTAATCTGAGTACTTGTCATCAACCAAACACAGCAGCTCGACTGCTGTATGTCGCATTTACCCGAGCACGTTCACGAGTTGTTCTTTATGGAGAACTTGTTGATAAGTACGGAGGTCTTATTCATTAGGAGAAATCGTGATTGACGAAGCAAAGTCTATTCTGGCAAAGATTGATGAGACGCTATTCGTTGCTGAGGAGCGTCGTTTGAAAGCTGCTATTGACGTTTTAGTAGTGGCTAACAACGAAGTGCAAGGGCAAGCTTTGATGGGGTTCTACTATAACGGGGATTACTACATTCACAGTAAGGCTGGTTTTCATGTAACACCCGGTATATACACTCCAAAGCCTACCCTACACATGTCGTTAAACAGTCAAATGGCTGATCACCTTAAAGACAGAGTAGCTGTCAAATTAGATCGTGATCAGATCAGACAGATCCTCTATAAATTGCTTGATGTCTGTCTTTGCATGGAACATGTACGCGATGCTTTACCAGAGTGTCTTGTTTCCTTGGTTCCTGACTTGGCAAGGATGCCTAGAAAGTTTCCGCAAGAGCGATTTCTTCTAGGTGATGCTAGGCTAAAACGTCAGTTCCTTATGCTGCTGCCTAAGATGGAGATGTATGCTGTCTCTAGATTCCTTTATTGAACCAAGAAGAATATGAACTACCTTGTTTACTCCAACCCAGAGAAAGCTCAGTATCCAATTTGCATTCTGGTATCTGCTATTCGTAAAGCAGAAATCATGGATGCGTACTTCAAAACAGGAATCAATCCAGATGATGTACTTGTCATGGACTTGCACTATAGCAAGACCAAAAAGAAAACCCCTGTCTCGGAAATTAAAGCTTATCTTAAAGAAGAGTTGGTTCCTGAGCTTACACGGTTGGGTGTGCGACACGTTCTAGTCACGGACAGTGATTACTTCAAAGTCCTGGCTGGTGTTGCCAAGGCTGAAGCACACCTTGGCTATGTGATGCCTTCTTCCTTTGGTTACTTCAAGGTGGTTTATGCGCCCAGCTATAAGGCTATCTTTTATGATCCTGTCAAGGTTAAAGCTAAGATTACCCAAGCTGTGGATGCTTTGGTGGCTGACATTCAAGGGCAGTACGCCAAGCCGGGGGAAGGCATTATCAAGTTTGCAAAGTACCCGGATAGTCCCGGCTACATTCAGAACTGGCTGAACAAACTGCTGGAAATGGATTGTGATCTAACCTGTGACATTGAAGCCTTCAGTCTCAAGCACCACACTGCGGGCATTGGCACTATTACCTTTTGCTGGAACCAGCATGAGGGCATTGCTTTTGCAGTGGATTATCAGGCGATCCTTGGAGCTACGGAAGCACCCTATGGTAAGCAGGTCTTCAATACAGAAGTCAGAGCTATGTTGCTGAAATTCTTTTTAGCTTTTAAGCGAAAAATGATCTACCACAACATCGCCTATGACGTGTACAACCTGATCTACCAGCTTTTCATGGTGGACACCCTAGATACGGAAGGTTTGCTGGATGGCGTGGATGTGATGCTCAGGAATTGGGACTGTACCAAATTAATCACTTACTTGGCTACCAACAGCTGTGCAGGCAACAAACTTGGTTTGAAGACTCAGGCTCAAGAGTTCTCAGGAAACTATGCCCAAGATGACATTCATGACATCACCAAGATTCCATTGCCTAAGCTTTTGGAATACAACTTGGTGGATGGATTATCTACTTGGTTCACTTACCACAAGCACTGGGAAACTTTAGTGTCTGATCAGCAGGAAGAGATTTACCAGACGCTTTTCAAGCCAGCAACCTTAGACATCATCCAGATGCAGCTGACAGGTTTGCCAGTCAATATGGAACGTGTCAAGGAAGTCAAGGCTATTCTGCAAGCTATCGAAGATCAGTCTGTGGCTGTAATTCAACAGTCTGCAGTGGTACAGCAGTACACCTACAAACTTCGTGAGAAGCATGTAGCCAAACGCAATTCAGAGTTGAAGAAGAAGCAGATCACAATGGCAGATGCCGAAGTGGAAGCTGTCACCTTCAATCCAAACTCTGGTTTGCAATTGCAGGAACTGTTGTTTGACATGGTTGGCTTGCCAGTCATTTCGTACACCGACAGTAAACAACCTAGCACAGATGGTGATTCACTGAAAGCTTTGCAGAACCATACCAAGGATGCCGATGTACTTGCTTTCCTTGGTTCATTGATTGATTACAAAGCTGTTAATAAACTGTTGGTAAGTTTCATTCCTGCATTTGAAGCCGCAGTACAAGGCAAAGACGGATGGCACTATCTATTCGGTAACTTCAACCTTGGGGGTACTGTGTCAGGACGACTATCCAGCTCAAATCCTAACCTACAGAATTTGCCAGCTAACATTTCTATGGTTGTATCGGCAATACTGATGGAACTCTTTGGTGAACAACTAGAAGGTTTCATTGAGAAGGGCAAACTCAATCTCGGCAAGCTCATCAAAAGTTGCGTTCAAGCTCCACCGGGTTGGTTGTTTTGTGGGTTGGACTTTGCTTCACTAGAGGACAGAATCAGTGCGCTCACTACCAAAGATCCCGCTAAGTTGCTCGTGTACGTTGACGGGTTTGACGGCCATTGTTTACGCGCCCAAGCGTATTTTGGTGAACAAATGCCAGATATTTTATTGGCTAACGATGGTGAGATATGTTATAAAGCAAACGTAGGTGGTACCGAAATTTGCTTTACCGCAAACGAAACAGTCGAGTACCTAGGAAAAACAATGACAGGACAGAAGCTATATGAACTTTTTGCCAATTCATAATTATGAGGGGCTGTATGAAGTCTCTGACTTAGGTAGGATTCGATCTGTTGATCGAATCGTGGTTGGAAAGGACGGCGTAAGTTACCCCCGTAAAGGTAGAGTGCTTCGCCCCTGTCCTAATAAAAATGTTGAGTATTTGACAGTCGGTCTTTGGCAAGACAATGTTGGCAAAACATACTACGTACATCGACTGGTTGCTCAAGCGCACATACCTAACCCACACAACTTACCCGAAGTTAACCACATAAACGGAGTAAGGCTCAGCAACCACAAGTCAAACCTTGAATGGGTAACCCGAGTAGGTAATGCACAGCATGCTGTGGATACAGGTTTGAGAGTTTATACAACTAAGCTCACCAAAGCTGAATTTGTAGAGTGCCTCTATTCAGTTCTTGATGGGGAAACCTATACAAGTCTTTGTGAAAGGGTTCCTTATCAGGTACCATTTTTATCAACAAAACTTCGGGCAATTGCCCGAGAACTCAATCTCGAAGGTGAGTTAAATGCTTCCCTGATGGAACAACGAATCAACAGAGCAAGGATCAATGGTGCTAAAAATCACTGACACAATTCAATCAATAGAGTTTGTGCCCAGCAGTGTACACAACGTCATGCGGGTTAATTCCGTAGAAAGGAGGTACAAAGCACTACGACAAGATTCAAAGGCTCCGACATTTTGCCTTAACTTATCAGGGCACTTTTAAAACTCTCATGACAAACTGCGGGTTTCCACTAGAGAAAGCAAAGCTAGTGGAATCCCGTTATCACGAGCTTTATAAAGTCAGTGATGCTTGGGTAGCTACTAAATTGAACCAAGCCAGTAAAGATGGTTACATCACTGCAGCCTTTGGCCTGAGAGTGAGAACTCCACTGCTACATCAAGTGGTCCGTGGAAACTCACGTACTCCATTTGAGGCTGAAGCTGAAGGTAGAACTGCTGGCAATGCCCTTGGGCAGAGCTGGTGCTTGCTTAACAGTCGAGCTTCAGTAGAATTTATGGGCAAGGTTCGTGCCAGCAAACATAGGTTGGACATTCGACCTTGCGCCCATATACACGATGCTCAGTATCAACTGATCAAGGATGATATAGAAGCTGTCATGTTTGCTAATGAACATCTGGTCAAGGCTGTGGAGTGGCAAGATCATCCTGACATTGCACACGATCAGGTCAAGCTAGGAGGTAAGCTAGGCATTTTTTGGCCGTCCTGGAAAACTGAAATTACCATTCCCAATGAGGCTACCAAACAAGATATTTTTGCCATCACCGACAAACTTACCTCGTAAGTCGGTCCCAAGCGTGTTACGCTTGGTGCCAAATTCTCCTGAACCAAGAAGCAAAGAAATGCTTCGTTACCAAGAAAGTAAACCATGAGCAATCCTAACGCCCCGCTCTACCGTGCCATTGTGGCCGGTGAGATCATCTTCTCTGAAAAAGACAGCGACATTGTGAACAGCATTCGTCTGAACACCATGATCGTTCATACCGATTCCAACATTCCTGCTCGTTTGATTGGCAAGGCTCAGCAAAGTCTGCAGCTTCTGTTCTTCAAACGTATGGATGATGCTGCCAAACAATCTGGTATTGCAGCACCAGTCATCAATGTTCATGATGTGGTCATCCTCAATGTTAGTCCACTTGGTTGGGCTACTGAAGAGGAGTTCAATGCTCCTGCTACGTCAGTTGTCAAAGAGAAAGGCAAGCCTACTCTTAAGGTAGTTGCTGCTAACGATGACATCAAGATCATTACCGGAGCTGCAGAATGATTCCACAAATCATTGCTTTTGATTCTTTTGAAGAGATGGATACTTTCTTTAAAAGTCTGGGTGTTCCTTGTCAAGAAGAGGAACCAAAGCAAGAAGAAGCTAAGACTACTAAACCTTTGACTGGTGGAAGCGTTGATTACTATACCGTCAAGGTGAAAGGTCAACCTATCGAATGTGGCGATGTCATGGATGCCTTACAACTTAATCCGCATGAATACAACATCTTTAAAGAAATTTGGCGAACTGCTAATGCTCGTTTGGGTAATGGCAAGTCTGGGCACACTGCTCTGTACGGTGCAGAAAAGATTGCCTACTATGCCAATCGCATCCTTGCAGCAGAAAAGCAAAAAGCTTAACTAACTTCGCTCCTTAATGGGCCACAGTTCTTTCTTTGGGCTGTGGCCCTTCCTTTAACCACTCGGAGCTATCCTGTGAAAGTAACGAATAATAACGATGTGTCACTGGCTCTAGCCGTGTGGCTACTGCATGACGAATACGATGCCATCAATGAGAAAAACTACATCTCAGTAACAACCTTGATGAAGCCTTTACGGCACATCATTCTCCCTACACGAGTTCAACAAGGTCAGCATGAAGTCCCTGATGTAATGGACTATGCTTCTCGTGCTTTAGGTAATTCCATGCACGCTGCCATTGAACGAGCTTGGACTGTAGGCCATCAGCGTTCCCTGGAACTGCTTGGCTATCCTAAAGGGGTGATTGACCGAATTGTCATCAATCCTACTGAAGCAGAGCTAGCCTGTAAGAAAGACGCTATTCCAATTTATTTGGAACAACGTGCTTTGCGTAGGCTAGATGGCTACGTCATTGGTGGTAAGTTCGATATGGTGGCTGAAGGTATTGTGCAGGACTACAAAAGCACTACGGTCTATACCTGGATCCAAGGAAGCAGAGAAGAGGAGCATCGGCTTCAAGGCTCTCTTTATCGTTGGCTCAATCCCGGAAAGATCACTGAAGACTTTGTTCGTATCAACTACATCTTTACTGACTGGCAAAAGATGATGGCTAGATCAACTGCAGGTTATCCACCACATCGTTTGATGCACAAGGATATTCCACTACTGTCAGTTGAACAAACTGAACAGTGGGCTTCTAACAAGCTAGCCTTGATAAAGAAATACTGGAATTCTCCTGAGAAAGAGATCCCACACTGTACAGATGAAGAACTCTGGCGCAGCGAACCAACCCATAAATACTACGCTGATCCAATGAAGATCAGTGGACGCTCAACCAAGAACTTTGACACTGTAAGAGAAGCCAATATGTTCCGTGCTGAGAAAGGCAAGGGACTGGTGATTTCTGTTCCTGGTTCTGCCAAACGTTGTGAATACTGCAACGCCTTTCCAATATGCACACAGAAAGATAAATTATGATTGATCTTACAAATGTAAGCCATCATCCGGCTATTGAAGAAATTGTCGATGTACTGTGTCGTAAGACACAGAATACTGATCGGGGTTTCTTCAGAACTGAAGTGGCTTACTTTCTTGCCAAGATGGCAAGCAATATGCGGGCACTCATTATTACCAAAGATCGAGGCGAGATTCCTGTCAACATATATGCCTTGGCTCTGGCTACCTCTGGCTTTGGTAAAGGCCATTCAGTCAGCATTGTTGAAAATGAATTCATGCTGGGTTTCAAGAAGCGATTCTGTGACGACACTTTCAATGTCATTGCCGAGCAACATCTTTGGAAGATTGCCAACGAACGTTCACTTCGCAATGCTACTGATCCTCAGGAAGAGTTTGACAAGTTGGAACGCTCTTGGGATTCTGGTGGTGAGTTTCCATACACCTTTGATAATGGCACACCAGAGGGTGTGAAGCAGCTTCGCTACAAATTGCTGCTGTCAGACATTGGTGCCATTAGCTATCAGGTTGATGAGATTGGCTCAAACCTTGAACGCTCCAACGATGTATTGAATTTGTTCTTGGAGTTATATGACCAAGGTATTGTCAAACAAAAGCTGACCAAGAATACTAGCGAGAACAAACGTGCTGAAGACCGTGATGGTAAGACTCCAGCAAACATGCTGCTGTTTGGTACTCCAATCAAACTGCTAGATGGTGGTAAGACTGAGGATGCTTTCTATTCCATGCTTGACACTGGTTATGCTCGTCGTTGTTTATTCGGTATTGGAGTTCAAAGCAAAAGGGCTTACCACAGTCAAACACCAGCTGAGATTTATGCTAACTTGATTCAACCAGCCAACGCTACGGCTGTGAATAAATGGGCACAGCAGTTTCATAAACTGGCTGACCCAGCTATGTATGGTTGGAAGATGACAGTAGCTGATGATGTGGGTATTGAGCTAGTTACCTACAAACGCAACTGTGAAATGGCAGCTGATCTGATGGCTGATCATGAGGAAATTCGTAAGGCTGAATTGTCCCACCGTTACTTTAAAGCTTTGAAGTTAGCAGGTGCTTATGCCTTTGTGGATGAGTCCAACGAAGTAGAGATGGAACATTTGAAGCAGGCTATTCTGCTGGTAGAGGAATCTGGAGCAGCATTCCAGACTATTCTTACTCGTGAGAAAGCCTACGTTAAATTGGCTAAGTACATCGCTGATGTTGGTAATGAAGTCACTCATGCTGACTTGGTAGAGGCATTACCTTTCTATGCTAGAGGCGCAGCAGCTCGTAATGAACTGATGAGCCTTGCAATGGGTTGGGGCTACAAAAAGCACATCATCATCAAGAAGACTTTTCAAGATGGTATTGAGTTTTTCAAAGGTGAGAAGTTGAAGGAAACTGATCTGGACAAGCTGATCATCTCCTACAGTGATCACTGGGCCTACAACTACGCCAAAGAGGATGTTCCGTTTGACCAATTGCATCTGCTGACCCAAGCAGAAAACATGCACTGGACTAACCATGCTTTCAAGAATGGTCATCGTTCAGAGGAGAATGTCATTCCTGGTTTCAACGCTGTGGTGATTGATGTGGACCAAGGTACTACTTGGGAGTCTGCCAAGGAGTTGCTCAAGGACTACAAGTTCATGAGCTATACCACCAAACGCAGCACTGATGAGGCTAACCGCTTCAGGATTATCCTGCCCATCAACTACCATCTGGAGCTGGACAAGGATGATTACAAAGAGTTCATGGAGAACATCGTCAATTGGTTGCCTTTCAAGAATACCGATGAGGATGCTAACCAACGGTCTAGGAAGTGGGCCTCCTGTGAACTAGGGCAGTATGCCTACAACATGGAAGGAACGATTCTGGATGCTTTGCCATTCATTCCTAAGACCAGTAAGAATGCTGACTATAAGCAGGCGTACCAGAAAGTTGAATCCCTCGACAATCTGGAACGCTGGTTTGCACAACGCATTGCTTCTGGTAGCAGAAACAATCAAATGCTGAAGTTTGCTTTGGCTTTGGTTGACTCTGGACTTGACTTGATGACTGTCAGCAAACAGGTTCATGCCTTCAATACTAAGTTGAGTAATCCACTGAGTGAACAAGAGATAGACAGTACCATCATGAACACAGTGGCTAAACGCTTTCAACGCTCTTGAACCAAAGGAAAGAACAGTTAGTTCTTTTCTTGGTTCTAAAATCTTTTATCAATAGGAGAAACAATGTCAGAAACAGATCAAATCAATGATCAACTGATTCTTGTCAGCGGCTTTAGTGCTGCTGGTAAGTCAGCCAGTCTGCGACATATCAAAGACCAGGAAAGCTGGATGTACTTGAATTGTGAAGCAGGCAAACGTCTGCCTTTCAAAAACAAGTTCGATACCTATCGCATTGAAGACCCATATCAGGTCCATGATGCGTTTGACTTTGCCACTAGTGGTGAGGCTGCTGGCAAGGTAAAAGGAATCATCATTGATTCCATTACCTTCCTGATGGATATGTACGAAACCAAGTACGTACTCAACAGTGCTAACACCATGAAAGCATGGGGCGACTTTGCTCAGTATTTCAAAATCCTGATGCAAGACAAGGTAACCAAGTTTGGTCTGCCTGTCATCATGACTGCTCACGTTTTGGATGTACTGGATGAGAAAGCAATGGAGATGAAAACCTCTGTGCCTATCAAGGGCAGTCTGAAAAACAACGGCATTGAAGCCTACTTCTCCACGGTAGTGATGGCCAAGAAAATGGCTGTCAAGGAACTTGAGAAGTATGGTTCTAACCTGCTTACCATCACTGAAGAAGACAAAGAGCTTGGCTACAAGCATGTCTTTCAAACTCGTCCTACCAAATCAACGGTAGGCGAACGAATTCGTAGTCCTATGGGAATGTTTGATAAAAGCCAAACATTTGCCGACAACGATGTGCAGCTTCTGCTGAATCACCTCCACGAGTTTTATACTCACTAACCCCAACCAACTTTAACTTAAACAGAAACCAAAGAAATTATGTCCATTTTTAAAAACCTCACTAACACTGGCCTCGAACAAACCACCGATAACCTTGGGGGTGGAAGCTTCACTCGTGAATCTGACATCTACAGCGGCAAGATCAAGATGGCGTATGCAGGTGCTGCCAAGTCTGGTGCTCGCTTCATTCAACTGATCGTTGATTTCGGTGATGGTAAAGAATACAAAGAGACGACTTACATCACCAACAAGGCAGGCGAGAACTTCTACTTGAACAAGTCTGACAACACCAAGAAGGTTCCACTGCCTGGCTTTGTCACCATTGACGACATTTGCCTGTGTGCTACTGGTAAGCCCTTGGCTGAACAAGATGCTGAAGATAAAGTTGTCAAGATCTATGACTTTGATGCCAAAGCAGAGTTGCCTACTTCTGTGCCTGTGTTGGTTGACCTGATTGGCAAAGACATTTCTTTGGCTATCCTCAAGGTTATTGAGAACAAACAAGCCAAAGATGCTTCTGGCAATTACGTTGCTACGGCTGAAACCCGTGAGATCAACAGCATCGACAAGGTGTTTGATACCGATAGCAGGATGACTGTGGTGGAAGCACGTAATGGTGCTGAAACTCCAGTGTTCTGGGACAACTGGTTGGAACGTAACAAGGGCAAAGCTCGTGACAAGACTGCCAAAGTCATTGGTGGTGGTAACCCTGGTGCTCCTGGTTCCAATGCAGCTCGTTCTGGCCCACCACAAGCAGGTGCAGCTCCAAGCCGTCCTAGCCTGTTTGGAAAGAAGTAAGTCATGAATCCGCTTGAAGAGTGGTTACCCATTCCAGGTTATACCGGGTATGAAGTATCCAATCAGGGAGCGGTGCGTACTTACCGAAGACAAAATGGGCGGTTGCCATTCATAGATGTACCCCGTCCATTGAAGAGTTTGCCAATGAAAGATAAGCTCTACCTTCGGGTTGTGCTTATTGATGACGGCGGCAAACGAAATGATCACAAGGTACACCATCTGGTGCTCTTTGCATTTATTGGATCCCGGCCCTCATCTAACCACGATGGGTGCCATAAGGATGGGAACGCCAGGAATAATTTTCTGAGCAATCTCTACTGGGGAACTAAGCAGGAGAACGCAGATGATCGCATCGCTCATGGAACGCAAGTTAGAGGAATAAGTTCTGGTATGTCAAAGCTAACCGATAGTCAGGTTAGTGAGATAAAAGCTGCACTGCCGACCTGGACTAAAGGCACTGGTAGATACTTTGCCCAAAAGTTTGGGGTAGGCGATACAGCAATCTCACAAATCAAACATGGCAGAACCTGGGCGCACTTATGAAAGTTCCCGTATGCGGAATGGATCCGAGTATGCGCTCATGGGGCATTGCTGAAGCAATGCTGGACTTGGAAACTGGAGTGCTAGACACTCCTATCTTTTCCTTGGTTCAACCCAAGGATCTACAAGGCAAACAGGTACGTCAGAATAGTTCTGACTTGCACCTCACCACTCAGTTAGCTGAGGTGATTCTGGACAAAGCAAGGCAGGCAAAGGTCATCTTTGTTGAAGTACCTGTGGGTTCTCAATCTGCCAGAGCTATGGCCAGCTATGGTTTTTGTGTCGGTCTTCTGGGAGCAGTTCGAGCTGAAGGGATCCCTTTCATTGAAGTGACTCCCACCGAAGTAAAGAAGGTCTTTACCGGAAAGGCTGATGCAACCAAAAGTGAAATGATAGAGAAAGCTCTATCGACTTATCCTGAAGCAGAATTCCCCATGCACAATGGGAAAGTTAGCGCAGCCAAAGCAGAGCATGTTGCCGATGCACTGGCTGCAATTTATGCGGGAGTAAGAACTCCTGCTTTTCAAAATCTGATGCGACTTCTCGCTGTCAGTAAATCCAACTAGGAACATCATGCAAATTATTATCACGCAGTCTGAAATCGAATCCGCTATTCGCACCTATATCATGGAGCAAGTAAGCGTTAAGCCTGGTATGACTATCACCATTGACCTAAAAGCTACCCGTGGTGCTGAAGGTGCTACTGCCATCATTGACATTGTGGCTATTGCTGGTGCCACTAACCCTTTCAAAGCAATTGTTCCTATTGAGGAACCAAAAAAGAAAGAGGCAGCAGCGGAATTGGTAATGCCCGGAGGCGGCTTGGCTCACAACCCGGTCAAAGCTGTTGTCGAAGCAGTTCCAGAAGCTTTGATCCCAGAGAATGAAGTGGTTGAACCTGCAGTTCAAGAACCTGTTGTTGAGACTCCTGTTGTTCCAGCTCGTACCAGCTTGTTCAGTAATCTGAAGAAACCTGTCAACGTTTGATCATCGTGCCACAAGTCCTGATCATTTTGGCATTGGTTCTGGTTGCATTTCTAGCAGTGACCTCAGCTGTTATTGCTATTGCTCCATATATTGCCATTGCAGCAATTGTCTGGGGCATTGGTTGGAGTATTGGCCAAGAAGCTGATGATCCACCACCCCAGAAGTAAACACAGCACTTTAATCAAACCCACTAGAAACCCTGGTGGGTTTTTTATTTAGGAAACATAAATATGACTTACGAAATCACACCCAAAATTATTGCTGTACTTAAAGAGTTGAAAGATGCTGGATATACAGGAAGCATGGAGATTACAACTGGAATGGCTAGTGGCACTGTTGATATTTTACAAGGTGCCCTGTGTGTGCAGCTGTCTGGGTTCTGTAAAGAGTGTCTTCATTTGGTGGAGGATACTATCAATGGGCATGTTGTTGCAGTGGGGCGGTACAGTGTAGAAAGTGAGTATTCTGAAATTGACGTACCAACGATTGTTGCTATTGCTTGGCAATACTACAAGAGCTACAAAGAACGTGGTTATAGCATGCCGGGCGAGTTCAAAGAATTATTCACCAAATATGGCTATATCACCGAGAAGACAGTCATTAAGACTGTCATTGTTGAGAAAGACTAAATCTCAATCAAACACAGCATTCACAGTTGGCAGCAATGCGGGTGCGCTAATCAGCATCTCTGGTCCAATGGAATTGCTAAGACCACCTGACCAAGCTTTGGAAAATAGGTTGTCAGTGGTGGGTGTTCCAATGGAACCAAAGAGATCAGGCTTAGGCATCATCCCTACCACCAGAGCATGTACTGGATTATTGCGAATGGTTGACAAGGCAATCTTCACTAAACGAAGCTTGAAGTTATAGAACCAAAGCATACCAACACTCTCCAGATAACCACGGCTACGTCCTGGGAGTCTGTCATAGTTTACAAACTCTTCAGTAATACGTGCCATAGCTTCTTTGGAAGTCAATCCTCTGCGTTGTGTCAAATCATCATAAAGGACTGCCTTGGCAATAAAGTCACCGTAGTTCACCGCTTTTTGTAAACCTTGGAACAGGGCAGTGTCCTTAGTTACCAGAGCATATCGGCCTGCATTACGAATGCTGACAGGCAGCTTGTCCACCAGCGATTCGATGTACTCGTGTAGCTTGCCACTGGTCAATTGAATATCTTCATTCGCTACTTCCATATCCGAGATGGATGAGAACTGGCCTGCTTCAATCAAAGGCCAGATAGACATACGACGATAGCTGTCACGGATAGACTGCAACTCAGCACTAAGTTTGCGAGTATTGATCACATCACCTTCAGCAGCTCGAAGCAAAGCTTCTACCTTGACCTCACGACGACGAGACTTGGAGTAAGCATCCACTTCCAGAGTCTTACGTGGCATTCCTTTAGCAATGCTTAGTAGAGGAACACCACGACTAATCAGTTGGTAGGCATTACCAAGTAAGCTGGAAATTGGGACGATGATCGATTTCATGACAATCAAGGTCTTGGCACTGCTAACCACGTTCTGGAGAATACGTTCGCCATTAACCATGTACTGATAGGCTTTGTTGCCAAAGACACTGATAGCCAAGTTCTTGACTGCATTTTCAGTTTCAGGTGACCAACGATGGTTGCCTGACCAAAGATCACCAACAGTGGCATTACGGTAACCAAGCATATCGTTAGCCATATCCTTACGAACCATGAAGGTATCCTTACCGAACACATCTTCAATGTATTTGATAGTTTCAGGATTCAACAAGCGAACAGCATCAGCCAACACAGGATCTTTCTTTTGTTCCTTTGGATCAAAAACATTGATGTACTCTGCTGCCTTGGAGCTGCTGTTTTGCAGATCGGTTTTGTACATCTTCTTGGCAGCATCTACCAAGGCTTCATTAAAGACCTGCACCTTGGCTTCTTCCACCTGACGACCACGCCATACACCAATCATCTTGGCAAGGTCTGTGATCTGGTTCAAACGCTCCAGTTGCTTGGGATCAACAGCACGTTCAAAGGCTACGATGACACCGTTGTTGTAGATAGGCAACAATGGCTCAGTAGTGGCACGTTCGTTGTGCAGGTTTTGAGCCAAACGATAAACCAGCTTACGGTCAGTGATCCGTCCTGCTGTCATCAAACCATCCGTAAATCCGGTAGCCAGATCAATACCACCAGCAGTTTGCCTAGCATTCTGCATCGTGCCCTGGTTATAAGCAGCACGGCCTGGAACATTGGCAAAGTAATAGCTTCTTGGTTCACCCTGCACCAGCGAAGAACCTTTATAGCTTTCCACTTTGGTATAGCTCTTGCCTACCAGTTTGCTGTATTCAGCATCGGAAGACACAACCAGAGTGACATTGCCATCCTGACTGCTAGGCACAAACCCCTTGAAGTAGTTCTCTCTTGCAGTTGTAGAAGCTTTAGCTTTACGCATTTCTTCAGCACGTTGTCCAGTCAGGTAGGCCATCACAAAATCAACACCTTTGGTTTCGCTTTGAACCAAGGAAGAAAGATTACTTCGGTTCTCGTCATTTAAACCGTCAATGGCATAAAGAGATACCAGTTTGTCCACAGCCTTGATATAGGCTTCGTCTGGTTTGACTCGTTTGGGGCTTACCTTCTCCATGAATAGTCTAGAGACAGCTTCCGCATTGCGAAGCAGGTTGTTGCCGTAACCTTTGCCGTTCATGTAGTCAGCCAGTTGCTTGGCTTTCTTTTCTACTTGGTTCCAGTGTTGCGGATCAGCAATTTTAAGCTGGGTTTCCACAGCCCGGATAGCCATAGGCAAGGCAGAAGGTTTAGTGAATAGTTCACGAATCTCAGCATCCTTCATGCTTTCACGTAGCAATGCAATATCGGTTTTACCCAAGCCATGAAACATGGCTGTCATTTCTTCTTTAGTTACAGCACGGCTGAACTGTTCCAGAATTACCCCTGGCAGATCATCACGATAGTGCTGACGATCCTGAGATACCATTGTCCGAACTAGTTTGTTCTGGTCATAGATTTCAGCATTGGAGTCTGTACGCCCAACAATGTCAGCAATGACTTCACGCAAGGTGCGGAAACCATCTACCTTGTTGATAGTGGAAACAATACCTTGGGCAACAATCTCAGCATTGTCTTCGTTGATGATGGCAGAAGTCAACTCACCCAGCTTACCTAATGTCTGGGAGAACTTGCCATATTGTGGGTTTTTCAATGCAGACACAGAAGCTCTATGCAGAGCTTTTGCACTCTTGTCGATGTAACCCAACAGTCTGTTATTGCGTTTGTTCAGACGAGTTTCTCGCCAGTCTGCAAAACCTTCAGTCATACGGGTCAGCAGATCATCGTTTGCTGTGCTCATTAAATGCTCAGTCAAAGAATCAATGGCAGCTTGAACATTGGGTGCATGCTTGCCTTCTCCAGACAAGCGGAGAGACAACTTATCCATCAAGCTATTGCCAGCATTTTCAAAAGCACTATCTAGACTGTTCCACTCCTTGAGTTTGGTTTTGGGCAGCTCCAACTTGGAAAGCACATTACGGAACTTCTCATTGGTCATAGCCAGACCCATGAACACGGGCAGCAGAGTAGAACGACCGAGGGCATCCTTGCCCTCGTAATAGTTACCCATCACAGCGTTGTACTGTTCATTGGCGTAGTATAGAGCTGAACCAGCATCAGTATTGCTTGGATCAATAAAGTCAGCAACCGTCAGTGTTTTGGTAGCCAGTGTAAATAGCTCCTGAGCACGAGCCATTGTGTTGGGATCAATCACGGCCTGAGTAGCCAGTGTCTGCACAATGGAAGTGAAGGTAGATTTTTCCATTGGTTCCATTGGGAAACCGTGAGCATTCAAAGTCATGGCAGCTTCAGTAGCTACCTGAATGGCTTTGGTAGTCACTTTGCCTGTCAATACACCGTCTTTAGTAAGAGGTGTTTTCAAGTGATTAGGGATACGCTTCAAGAAGTTATCCCGAATAGCTTGCAGACGGAGATTGGTCTTTGGCGAAGAATGCGGCAACGCAGCAGTAGAAGCAGCTGCCATCGTAGCTGCAACACTAGGCTGATACCTAGCCAGTAAAGCAGTATTGAAACGTACATTGCTGTACATATCGCTGTTCACTCTTGGAGCACGTTTACCCCAAAT
>ERZ650310.148-NODE-148-length-20396-cov-6.434492_pt1 | contig 20396 bp, 37 predicted proteins | sample MGYA00376246_ERZ650310 | MGnify/ENA primary metagenome ERZ650310 (study PRJEB26733, sample SAMN07839286) | wastewater metagenome | biome: small river; feature: stream; material: water | place: USA: North Carolina | collected 2016-03-01 ...
AAAATACTTAATTTAGATTACCTTCAATGTTTTTACTGTAAGCGCGGCTAAATAATGCTAGCGCTATAAGATAAAAACCTACAAATATACTAGCAACAATAGCAGTTACATATAAAAGAATCAATGCTAAAATCATGATATTATACCCCGTTTAGATCATTTTCGGTAACTGGCTCAACAACTGCAATACAGTTAGATTTTTTACGATTGAGCTTAGCTTGTGCTAACGCTCGTTGCTGTTGAGCAGCTTGATAACCTACAAAATTGAGGTTATATGAGACTGTACCGCTTGTCAAGTTTTTAATGCCATTTTTATAAAGAATCATCTTATACACCTTTTTCAGTTAGTTCAGTAGCTATTTCTGCCGCTTGAGATGCTGTATAGTAATGACCACAACATCTATACATTCTGCCGCTTTCCAGTATCTCAGATAACATAAAACAACCTTTGCCGTTTTGCATTATAAAAGTCATTCTATACCCAATTTTATTTAAATGCAAATTTATTGTTTGCAATGAGTTACGATAATTAAATTTCATACTATTAACCTATTTTTAGTAATTGAGTGATTGTTTCTAGTTGCTGCGAAATGAACTATAGAGATTGCATAACGAGAACGCAAGCGATTTATGAATAAACTTATAGAATAGATAAGCATAACTAATAGAGTTATTATAATTAAATAATCATTGTAATTTGTAGCATTAGTTTGCTAGAGTGAGTACATGCAATAACGCATCTGAAGCTAAAAAGAAGGGTTTAAATTATGAAAACTTTAAAAGAGAAGCTAGAATTCGAAGCGAAGCAGTGGTCCGAGGTTTTAACTGAATGCGTCAACTTGAAAGGTACAGACGATTATAATGATAGATATATACTAGAAAAGGTACTGCTACTAGCTCTGAAATCAGGCGCAGACATAACTAAAAATCACATTAAAAACACAATTGATATTATTTAATAGGTGAGATTATGAGCAACATCGGTTATCACACTAGACTATTTTCCGACGACACAAAATTAACATCTGGATCATTCGGCGGCGCTATCGATCAAGATACTGTTGAGAGAATCACTAGACTATTTTCTGTTATTGTAAAGCCCAGCGGCACACCAGTTTTCGTAGATAATGGAGGGCGGGAAGTAAACCTATATTTTACAATAGCCCCAATGGACACTATAAAAGGTAAAGCGGCAATCAAGGCAGCCAACGAAAAGAGGGAAAAAGCGTGGCAATTAGAGAAGGTTAGGGTTGCAAATGAAGAGGAAGAATTGCAAGAAGCAATGAGGGGTTTAAGTCATGAAGAAATAATAAAAAGACTTCAAAAATAATTAAAAGCTTGCATCTTTATGGTGTAGGCTTTAAACTTCACTTATTGATACGGCGCACCTACTCTAGGTTAAGCGTTAAGATAATTGACTGCTACCCGTTAATCTAGTATTAAGAGTTATTCTCGTTTATGTTCATTAATTCTATCTGTTCACAAAGCATGAACACTCTTGTATAATGTACAAATTTATGGCTTGTGAGGTCGTTAAATCTGAATCGGTCGTTAGACCTCCAGCGAAAACTCAATTAGTCGTTGGACGAAAGCCCCGTTGGATTTCTTCCAAATTGTCATTAGTCTTGAAACGATTTCCTGACCGTAGCCTCAGCCAATCGACCATTTGACCTCGATTGAATATACTATTGAAATCAAATTGAAATTAGCCCTAGACCTCTTATAGATCGTCATTTGGTTCATATAAGCTACATAGTGGTATAATATGCCCTAGGTACACATCAAAAGGCTGTGAGTTCCTTATGGGAGCCTGATATATCCATCCACAATCAATTCTAAGGCTCCTAGGAGCCTACATAGGACGTTTCAACACAAAAGGAATACCCTAGCATAGGTAAAGCATAAAGAGCCTATAATCAAGTGAAATTATAAGCATTCAGGTTTGGATGTTTTCAAATTCCTATGTGTTTGAGTTTTCATGCGTTTCAATTTCTTCAAAGTTTGAATATTGAGAAGTTTAGAACATTCTTAATTTCAAGTTTTAAATTATTCCAAGCCACTCCAAGTCTGGTAATCGAAAGAAGCATTGTGCCTTCACAAGCTTTTAGAATCTCCTCATCTGAAGCAAGATTCCATATCCAACCATTCCTAAGTTTCTCACGAAGTCTAGCCGCTACAAGTTTATCAAATTCAATATCTTCAGTTTTCATAAGCATTTAGATTCCTATAAGTTTGATTACCTTAGCATTGAATTTCTCTAAGATGGAACCAAGGATACTCATCATCAACCCTCCAACACTTTAATTAGCCTATTTTTAGGGACTCCTAAAGCTATTAATTGTTTGTGTGTAGGTTTAGATGAGAGCACAGCTTTAAAGTATTCACCTTCTCGGTCGTAGGGTTTATTTCTTGTGTCAGTACCCAAACTGAAATACTCATTGCATTCAAACCCATATTAGTCTCCTAACTTACTAAGTTGTTGTTTAAGTGTAGCTGTCTCTTGTTCGATCTTAGCTAGTTGTTCTTGTAGAGCTTCTTTTTCTGATTGTTTTTGAGATTTAGAAGGTTCCACAGGTTTCACTCTGTACTTAGCAGTGACTAACCAAGCAGGACTGCTTAATTTAATCCATTGAGCAGGGCAATCCCCACAAGACTTTCTCCAACACTCAATCTCAGCACCATCAGCCCAAGCATGGATAATATCAGCATGTTTATGTGGTGGGTTTGGATATGATGTTTGTTCGTTAATAAGTTTACATTTCATTATTGTTGAGTTTGATGCAGGCAGTAGGAAGTAGTCTTTTATACCTTCTTGATTAACAAACTTAGGTGAACTTGAACCATCATCGTAACATAGACTTATTACATCTCCCACTTTAAATGGGGAATAGCTTGCACCTCCAATTGCCAAAACCTTAAATTTACTATCTTTTGTATACCCTGCTGCTTGAAATGGTGTCATAGTACTTCTCCTAATGTAGTGGTTATAAATAATCAGCAAAGAATTTGTGTCTTATTATCTCATTGTTTTCTAATTCTGATATGTTGAATCCTGTTGAGTATTCAACATAATCATTTCTAAACATTCTTTCTATGTAAGCATTCTGGCGTGTTGTAAGATACTTGTCAAGGCCTTTCTCAACTAAAATCATAGTAGGCTGGAATTGTTCATTAAGCAGTTCAATAGACGTAATTTCATAATCAAAATCTTCAATCTGCCCAATTTTAGCTAGTACACAAATAGTGGCGTTAGGGTATATTTTACCATTATAGACTAATTCTTCTATTGTGTAAGTATTGTTATAGAATCTCATAATTGCACCAAATTGATTCGAGGCACTAATATAGTGCGGTTTTTGTGGAAATGCGGCCTAAGCCGTATATACATCTGTTATACGGCCTCACGCTTACGAATAAACGCAAGAACATCGCCGCACATCACTTTCCCGTCATACTGAAACTTATTCTTGCGAGCCACTAAAACGCGCTTTTCTATGGCGGCCATTATCTCATCCCATAATTATCAAGAGCGTCCATTATTACAATAGCTTCAAGCCCCTGAATATTTGCCACTGGCTTACCATCATTTTTTAATGATAAAAACGGAGCGTTTTCCTGCGAAAAATCCTGCCAGCTCGTAAAGCTAAGGCATAAACCGCTTATGCGCAAATGCATAGTGTCCTTATCAACGCCTCTTGTCATATTCAAGAAAAAGTCAGTGCCTTGTATTTTCATTTTTAAATCCCCCGTTTCGCTTTGCACTATTGCTCAGCTCATGGTGTTAATATAATACAGGTAAGCGCTTACCGCAATAGGTTAATGAAAATAAATTCACATAATCGTAAAGAACATAACAAATCGCAGCACCATCGCCTTCGGCTGGACACGCTGCGCGTGCCGTTTAACTCGGCGTTATGTTTCCTCGGCAAGAATGGTCTCAAGGTCAACTTTCACCTTAGCCCATCGCTTACCCCGTTTAATATCTGAAACGTGGCTTTGGTCTATGTTGTACATTTCAGCAATTTCTCGCTGCGTTAAATCTGTAACCCATAACAATCGCTTTATTTCAGAAACTTTTTTAACATCTAACTTTGTCGCGCTTCTTTCATTGCCAGCCCCAAGGTGGTACTCAGCAACTAGCGCATCATCACGCAACCCGATTGCATGTCGCCCTTTAATTAAACTTAGCGGCAATCCGTGGTCTTTCGCTATTTGCGCTAAGCGTTATGTGCATTAGGAGTTGAGGGCAGGTCACTACTCCTGCAAACTGTGGGTGTCCTCTACCATTTACCCTGAGCTTCTGTGATTCCAGCTCCGCCTCAACTTATTCATTTATCGTACCGACATCAATGTCGGCACCATATTAAATCTTGTCTTCACAACCACAAATCGGGCATCGTGTAGCTTCGTATTCAACATATTGGCCTTCAATCGTATCGCAACTCGTGACTATATCAGTGTCAGAATATTCGTAAATCTCATTACATGAGTAGCATTCATTTTTGTTCATAGACAACAGCTCGGCATAAATGTATTTTTCGTACTTGGGGTTTTGCTTGAGAAATCACAACTAGGTGACCAAAGCGCCTTAGCTTTTTTGTATTTCTTGGCGTAGTAACCTGTCTTCTGTTTTGGCTTTTTAATAGGGAATTTCATAATCTAAATCCTCGCAAGCACCCATCACATAACAAGAATATGAACTGGATGCGGTTTAAGTTAGGCGCACTGTTTTATTTACTACAGCGCACCAGTTATATTTGCGTTACATTCACTTGGACTGCTCATTGTATTTAGCTTCAACTGAAGCAAGCCAACCACGCACAAACCCACCTTCAAATGATCTTTTATGCTCGTTAAATTTTTGCCAGTCCTCAGTATCATCTTCATCAAATCCAGTTTCATCCCAATCCTTTTTGAACGCCTCAATCGCTTTCTTTCTCTCATCAAACAACAGTTTAAGTAATTCAACGTCTTCCATAATTCTCTCCATATAGTTTGCTATGCAAATGTAACAAGCCGTTGAAAAGGACGGCTTGTAAGTCGGTTAAATTTACTATCAGTTAAACGCCGCCTTTTAACATTGGCGTTACATTCACTCGCTTAGTATTCAAAATCAACCTTAATCCTGCGTAATAATCGCTTATGCTGTTTTTTTTGTGACGTTCATTTACAAAATTTTTGTTGTTTGCAAAATACATGCGAACACTAATCCTAAATAACATAAATTGTGACAATAAATAGATTATTTGTTGCTTTCTCATAAAGTCCCCTTATCTCTTACCTTTTTTAGATCTTGTATATGAACCAGTGCTCGGTAACGAGCAACATCCACTTCAAAAGATGACATATAGAAACCTAATGAGCAAATTGTAACGCACCCATCAAGTATTTCAGCAAACCCTTGAATAAACCCGAGTAAATGGTGCTTACTGTTTGCGTGTTTCCATCGGTGTATTCGCATAGTCTAAAATCCTAACAATCATTCGTTACATAACAAAACATTAACTGGGTGCAATTTAACCAATGCTTCATTAATTTCTTGCCCACTATTATAGCCCTTAAAGTGTTCTACAACATCTTCCCACGTAGCAAAAAACTTAAACTTTCCATATACCCCATATTCATCGAACCAATCATCTACTCCATTATAAGCCTCTTGTACGTCATTAACTGTTTTTATTAACTGAAGATCACAAATACAACAGAAGTAGTAAAACATCCCTACCTTTATCTCAGGTCTTTTTGCAGTTTGCATAATTTATATACTCCAAATCGCTACTATTAAAGAACTAACAATCCCTACAACGCTTAGAATAAGCACAACTACAATTATCTCCTTTGCTAACCATGCCACATCTTTAACATTTGGTGCTATTAAAATTGTAACCAAAAGAAATATAATACATGTAAAAAATACCTTAGCTTCTACCTCCATTTTATGTACCCCTTAAAATAATAATTAATACCCACCACTATTAAACCAGCCTTTTCCTTTAAACACAACATTTATTTTATCTGTTGAGCTAAAGTGTGTAACTAATTTCACATTACATAAAGTACATAATGGATGTTCTTCTTTAATACTGTGAAATACATCTACAGGGATATTATAATCTTTACATCCCTCATTAGGGCATTTCAATGAGTAAGTTGGGATGATATTTCTCCTTATTTACTTTTGGCTTGTAAAAACACTTTATAAGCATTTTCAATTAAGTTATGTGCATAAGTACCATCTGGGTTCTTAACTAATATGTAGTCAGCTTCTTCTTTGTCCAATATAGTTCTGTATTGTTTTTCAAATTCTAAACGGTCTGACATTACTATTTACTCCCTAATAAGCGTTGAATACAAAGCTCTAAAGCCTTAGCTTTATCACCATCAGTCTCTTTATATTTAACACCTACATGAGGGTTAATACTATCCACTACATTCTGCGCTTTGATACGGCAGAATACAATAGCTGGGTTCCATTCAACCTCGATATTATTGTCTGTGATTACTTTAAAGAAATCCATATTACTCTCCCTTGTAGTCTAAGAGCTTCTTGATCCAAATGTCCCTGAGTTCAGGGGTGTCTATAACATAACTCATTCCAAGAATGTTGCTGAGTTTAAGTGCCAGATGTCCTCCAGAGTAGTCATGTACCTTCTGAACCAACCTAGCCTCAAAGAAAGGTCTTACACCATATTTAATACGATGACACAAGTACTTACTGTTTTTCTCAGTTAGAGCTTTCCTCAAGATTCGCTTCTCATACCAAGTTGTCTTAAACATTGGATATGGTAAGTTTTCTAAGTCTTGTTGATTCATATCTATTCTCCTGTAACAATTATCTTGTGTGTTTTACGGTACTCCAATTCATCTAAGTACATAAGATAATGTATACTACCATATTGTCCTAAGTCTTCACAATAGGTAATTAAACTATTTAACCAATTATCATTAATATCTTTAATCTTTACCCATGTAAGAGGTTGTCTACCATCAATACCTCTACCACCACGACAACAATGTTCACGTAACACCTCATGACTCTGAGATGAGTAGAGATTAAGGTCTATAGTGCCTGCAAAATCTCCTGAGCGCTTACTGTAAGAATTCCCACCATCTATCCATACCTTAGTAGACGCTGGGCAGTTGCAGCCCTTAAAATCATGCTGAGAATGGCTTACAAGGGTTGTGTCACACCTTGGGCAATACAAACTATTTTGAACAAGAGTACAGTTTTCATAACGCCCAATAAAAGCTACTACAGATTTAGGATGTTTGTATGTGTAAGTCTCAGCATTACTATCAACAACCTTAATTACTCGGTACATACCAGTGTTAATAGAATCTAAGTAGTAAGTGATGTCTGTATCTTCAGACGTAGACACATGCAGCCCTGTGCAGTCTGTATCAAGCTTCCAATTGATGTTGTAGGCTTCCCCTGTATCTGTAATAATTATGGCAATACTCATTGATCCTCCCATCTTTCGTAATAATCAAATTTCAGTAAGTTCCACATTTCTTCAAACTTAGCTTCTATCTTAACTAGGTCTTTAGTGAAAAGCAATACGTCCGTAGTATCATCATCTTCATATCCAGTAAACTGCACTTCGGCTTGGATAGATTCTGGTGACAATGTTTCAGCGTACCACTTCTCAGAATACCACCAAATGTTAATGTAGTATTTCTTACCGATACTATCTGTAATACGCTTCTGATATAGTGTGTCTGTAGTCTTGTAAGTAGTGTAGTGTTTGCTCACACTCTTGGCATAACCATTTGATTGGAGTAGTGATTGGTAATCTATTATTTCATTCATTGCCCACTCTCCTAGATTATCCACTTACCAACAGCTTTTAATAGTAAAGCTGGGTTATCTTTAAACACACTTACAGGATGTTCAATAAGTACATTCTTTAAATCATTGACACTCTTACGACAAGCAACCACATTACCTTTAACATAACCTTTCTTGTAATCAAGACGGTCAAAGGTGAGTGAACATTCTGGGTCAGTGTGGTCAAATGGTAATCCTGTGTAATAACACTTCTTAGCCTTCAAGAGATTCTTAACTGAAGTAAGTCCAATAGTAAACTCAATACCACGAGACTTGGCTCCTTCTTTAGTGAATAAGTACTTTCTCGCCACGTCTTCATCGTCAATCACCTTGCCACTTCCAACCAGTTTAGGACGATTATTGTTTAGTGTGATTGTCTTCTTAGTTGTCTCCACAGGGGCATGAATTATCTTTGTAGTCAAGTAATCTTTGATGAGATTGATCTTCTGTTTAGCTGAGATAATGCCAGAGCTTTTGATTACCCCATTAGCTATCTGGGCTTCAAGATCAAGTTTTAAATCATTTAGATACTTAATGTTAAATTCTCCAGCTTGTAGCTTTTCCCCAAAAGTTAACTTAATTGCTGTATTCATAGTCTATTTCCTCTTAAATGTAAAGTTAGACTTATAGGTTTCATAATAATTCTACAAACTATTTAGTAGTATTAATAAGAAAGTTATAATCAGCATTGGCTATATCTAATGCCTCATCTTTCAGATGATCATAGTATCCAGATATAATGTTTACTACAATCTGATTATGTGTACGGATCGCTATATCTCTATTAGATAACTTCATAGACTTGCGTAATTCTATAGCTTCTTCAAATGTCATATAGACTCCATATACTGTATGCGCTCTATATGCTTTATTGGGTTGTCACTTGTTATCTGGTCGGTCTTCATGCACTTGGTTAGTAGACACTTCATAATAATTCTCCAATAGGTTGTTGTCTGTATGTTGTGTATTCTAAAGGCTACTAATCACTTTATCAACTAGTATTTACTCAACTGCTTAATCTTATCACCAAGAAGCTCATACTGTTCTTTAAGTTCCCGCAAGTGACGTTCTTCTTCTGTCTCATGAACTTTAAAAGCTTTAGCAACCGCTTCTAAGTAACCCTTAGCTCCAGTTAACTTGATTGTGGGAAGCCCAACATCTGTAGAAATATGAGGATAAATACTATCACCCAACATAGCTTGAAACTTCTTGTAGAGCTGAGGGTTACCATGTAAGCTGCCAGTGATTAGGTATAGATCGAATATCTCTATACCTGTAAGCATAATATTGTATTCTGTATCTTGTTTTAGTATCATAGGTTTATCCTCTTTTCTACGTTTAATTTCTGCTAACCATTCGTCTTTAGTTATGACTTGTGGTGGAAATTCCACCAGAGTCCCCTCCACCTCTACATAAGAACACAATGGGCAAGTGTGACTCCAAGCCCAGCCAGAAGCCTTACTCCAAGAGTCACCAACGGAGAAAAACAAAGGTTTAGCGGAAGTATCTGCACGTAAGTCGGTATAGCCATAATACCACTCTTTAATATTCTCTACAGCGTAGTCTAATAGTTGTTGATTTGGATTAGTCATTCTTTCTTTCTCCTATTGTTTAAATATAAATATACTACTTAGTACGCACCATCTGGTAAATCTGATCTAAAGTCTCTGTAACATCAGTAATATTGAGTTCACTACTAGGAGACATAAAGTGTATCTGTGTATGATCCTGCATTTGATAAATCTCTGTAGTGTTGGCCATGTTAATAATTACAGGTAGATCATTTATTGTAGTTAGTTTAAGAAACATTACTATATTCTCCTTCTTGTATGATTGTATGTATTGCTTTTAATTTACCTAGTGTAGCCCACTTGGGCATTGAGTGACAATTTAAATTTGACTTTAATTCTTTAAAAAGCTGGGTTGTAAGGGTGTAATCCTCGTATTCAGACTTAGATCCCCATAATCGGTATGGAGTGTTGTACTCTGTATTTACTTCCCTAGTCTTGATTACAAATTCAACCTCGTAAGAGTTTGTCCTGCCGGAATACTCAGTTTTGTAGATAACTGTAAAATACTTTACTCCTACCTTACTAACAATAGCTTGATAACCCTCTGCTTGACTTCGAGATTCAAACTTAACTAAGTAAAACTCTTGTCCAACTTTTGGTTTAGGGTAGTCTTTCATATCAATTCTCCAACTCAAAAACTTCTTGTAAGTGTTTTACTAGTATCGCAGCCCCAGATTTATTTAAGTAGAATAAAGATAGCGATGAGTAGTTTAAAGTAGATTCTGTTACTAGATATACATCTCCATCCGAGTCAACGGAATCTGATACCTCCAGCACATTGTTATGGCCACCACTTGATTTTAGTTTCATATTAATTCCTCTTTAGTTTGTTTACTTCAATGTTGGCCATATTATATCATGGTTATTTGAGTGTCAACAAGTATTTACATATTTATTTAATAACAGATAAATAAAAACCCACATACCGGTTAAAGTAGTGGGTTCTGGTGTAGTGTTATTATTTATAAAGATATTCTATTAAGAATACTACTTATAAGTATATAAAGATTCTTTTGGTTTGATATTAGAAGGTAAGGATACCCATACCCGCTTGACCTTCATTTAAGAAGTAATCTAGCAGGTTTGAGTATCTCCCTTCTAAGTAAAGACAAGATTCTTTCCGTCTCGACATTTAGCCAGATTATATCTGGAACAACACAATAAGTGTTGCAGGTATATATCCTAGATATTACACTCTGGATATTGTCTAAGTCTTTCCCCTTGTAACAGGGTCACGGCATAACGGGAGTACCTAGAATTACAATACCCTCTCCCGCCCATCGACGATTGCCTAGTCCTCAGTATGGGTTTAAGATACACCCCTGCGTCTACCACCTGTTGTTAAGAAGTGGTTTACCTCAAGTGTATCCCAGAGTGTTGATTCTCAACAAACAAATATCCCAAATGTGCTCTCGCTTAGATGAGAAAGAACTAACTAATATGTTAGTTCTACACGTATTCTAACATGACATAGCCATTCTGTCAAGTGGTATTTTTAATGTATTACATAATATATCCTAAACTTTCTACACTTGTGGTAGTATGCTCTTATGATATGTTATGTAAGTATCCCTATGGCTTACTAAAGCCTTACTAGAAGGCGTTTTAAATGCAAATGAATACCGATGTAGCGGTTAAGGATACCCGGGCTAATAGCATAGTGAAATTAAGCCAAATGAGAGGGTATCAGTCTCCTTTGTACTCAAGTAGCTTACGAATCCACACATTCCTCAGTTCAATGAGTATAGTTTCAATTGTTTGTTCACCATATATGAAATGATGAGGAAATTCAAGGTATCCAGATAATGTACTATCCTGACATAAAGCAATTTTAATTTTATCTAGTAGTCTGGTGGGGCTTTTCAATGATGACAGGCGTAAACACAGGTAGTAGGTTGGGTTTTTCATACATAATGCCTTCTTCAAATAGTATTTCTCTACGATAGTAGTTTTAAACATGGGATAATCAAGGCCCTCTAAATCAATCTCTTTTGCATTAGTACTAATCATATCATTTCTCCGTTGTTGTTGAATATGTGGTTATTATCCTCTTCTTACGATATCTTGTCAATGACTTGTCAACACCCTTAGAGACAAATAAAGTGTAAATATAATGATTGACATAGATACAAGTAGGGTTTATAGTGGTGTCTTATGTAATCAACACTAAACGAGGTAAATGATATGACAGTGAGACTTATTGTAGATAATGTGGAAGTTCCTATTAAGGTAATAAACTTCTCGGATGGTTCAAGTACACTGAAACTTAAGGTTCCAGAGTATTTGGTAAAGTATCCACCAAGTACCTATTATAGTGTCAGTGTAGACCCAACCACCCCAGCAGATTCATACTTGTGGGAGATAGCTCTAGTTCAAGACGCAGTATGTAGGACTTTTAAAACAAAGTTCAAGAAATCTATATTGAATCTACCCTACTTACCTCATGCAAGAGCAGATCGTGTGTTTGAGGGTGGCAATGCTTTACCGTTAGAAGTGTTCTTAGACTCCATACTTGGATTCACAGAAGTGATGCTAACAGACCCTCACAGTGATTTTATCTTTCAAAAAGAGTACCACCAAGTGATCGAAGTAAGTATCAAACCTCAACACCAATGCTTTATTGACACAGTTAGGGACATTCAATCTGGCAGTGTCTTAGTCAGTCCTGACAAAGGTGCAGCTAAGAAGATTTACCAACTACAACAAAGACTGGATAATCACACTATTGCCACCTTCGTTATCGAGGCTGATAAGAAACGTGATGTATCTACAGGACGTATTATTGATACTACACTACCAAATGACTTTGATTACGTTGGTAAGACATTCTATATTGTAGATGATTTATGTGATGGTGGTGGAACCTTCATCCCTCTGGCACAGAAGCTAAAAGACTTGGGTGCTAAAGAAGTAAATCTTTACGTTACACACATGATTGGTGCCAAGGGGCTTGACTTATTCAAAGGTATCATAGATAATATCTACTGTTACCAAGTAGTTGGTAAGTACATCACCATGAAAGATATACAAGAATATAGCAACTCAACAATTAAATTAGGAGATTAATTATGATTAGTGCAGCACACAAGGTCGATGGGTATAAGCTAGATCACATCTCACAGTACGTGGATGGTACATCTGTTGTCTATTCCAACATGACTCCACGGTCAGATAAACTTGCTCGTGTAATTCGTGAAAACTTTAATGGTAAAGTGGTATTCTTCGGTATGCAGTACGCCATTAAGAAAATGATTGAAGATTGGAACCAAACATTCTTTTCTCAACCAAAAGAAACAGTAATGAAGAAGTACGCAAGACGTATTAAAAACTATGTTGGCTTTGAGAAGGGTCAGACTCAGATTGAAGCTATGTCTAAACTCCATGACCTTGGTTATTTACCTCTGGAGATTAAAGCACTCCCAGAAGGTAGCCGAGTAGACATGAAGATTCCAGTGTTCACAGTCAAGAATACGCACCCAGACTTCTTCTGGCTAACCAATTATTTAGAGACTTACTTGTCCTGCACTATTTGGCCTGCTTGTAATGCTGCTTCCCTTAGTGAACAATACTGGTTAGCATCTAAGAAGTGGGCATTGGAAACTGGTGCTCCTGATTTCTGGGTTAGCATTGCCAACCACTGCTTTGCAGCTCGTGGTATGCGAGGTGACGAAGATGCAATGGTTTCTGGTGCAGGTCATTTATTGTTTAGCATTGGTAGTGATACTTTGTGGTCAATTGACTTCTTCGAGGAATACTACAACGCTGATAGTGATAAAGAGATGATTGCCTGCTCAGTGGGCGCATTTGAGCACGCTACAGCTACTCAGCGTATCGAAAAGTTTGGCAGTGAAGTGGCCGCTGTTAGGGATGCAATTACTAATATCTATCCAAAAGGTATTTTAAGTTATGTTGCAGACAGTCGTGATTATTACAAATTTATATCTGAGGACTTAGTTGAGCTTAAAGATGATATTCTTGCCCGTACTGAAGATGAGTTAGGTCTAGTTAAGTTTGTTATCCGTCCTGACAGTTCCCCTAAAACCCCACTAGAAGTTATCTGTGGGGATGATGAGGCAGAGGTTGGAAGTCCTGAGTGGGCAGGTAGCCTTGAAATATTGTGGAATATTTTTAGTGGCGATACTAATGCAAGCGGTTATCGTGTAATTAATACTAAAGTGGGCTTGATTTATGGGGAGGCTATTACTTTAGATATGCAGACTAAGATTTATGCTAAAATGAAAGAGCAAGGTTTCTGTGTGAGTAATGTCTTGTTTGGTGTTGGCAGTTGGGCTTTCCTTCAAGATAGCAGTCGTGACTCTTATTCTTTTGCAATTAAAGGCAGCAGCTCTATTGTAGATGGTGAAGAATTATCTATGCAGAAGACACCAAAGACTGCTGCAACATCTAAGACTTCGGCTCGTGGTTTACTTCGTGTAGAGAAAGAAGGTGATGATTTTGTACTCTGTGCCCAACAGACCCCTGAACAAGAATCTCAAGGGGAACTCAAAGTTGTCTTTGAAAATGGGGTGTTAGTTAAAGAGACCAGTCTTCAAGAGATTCGTAATCTTCTCTGGAGTTAAATACTACTGGACAAGGAAGTCTTCCTAGTATAATATGTCTCTTACAAGCAATACTCAACTAAGGTAATAAATATGAGCTTCATGTATAACCACTTACAGCACACACCAACATTCACATTTACAGATAAAGGCCTCTTCCCTGTGGGAAGTGTAGTTACTATAAGAAAAGATTTGATAGGCTTTGATAGTCAAGTTTACAATAATCATATTGGGGAACAGTATGTAGTGGAAAAGTACGACCAATATGGTGCTATGTACTTACTTAATCTTGATGGTACTCCTTGTGAGTGGCTTCTGGGTGGTAGTATTTCTGCTAAAAGGTTTGAACCTGTCCTTGATTGGAAAGAGTTAACTGTGGAAGCAATGAAACTCCTAACTAGAGGAGATGTTATTATGATAGCCTGCGAACTAAATAGAGTGGTTGTCCAAGGAATTTGTGGGTTTTGTACCACTGAAAAGTTCCTAGACACGTGTGGGTGGTTTGTAGACTACTATGCTTGTGGCGAGGGACGTTATAATGACACTGCAATACCGGTTTACAAACAAGTACCAAAGATGGTAGACTTAACACAATTTAAACAAACAACATCAGGAGATACAAATATGACAACTAAACAATTTACTAAATCTGACCTTAAAACTGGCCATCGTGTGAGTATTCGTGATTGGGGCGTTTATGTAGTATTATTAAATACCGCCACTGCTCAACGTATTTCAGATTCAGGTAATGTGTTAATAGGGTTAACGGACAAGGAGTGGATTGATTTAAAAAATTACGATGAAGAGTTTTTAACTCACCCAGCGGGCAGTGAATACGACATTATGAAAGTTGAGTACTCAACTTCTCACACAAGTTGCTTAGGGTCTACAACAAATAAGGTGGTTGTATGGGAACGGCCAGCAGAGAAGACACAATCTCAAATTGAAATGGAAAAGCTTGGTGAACAGATTAAGGCTTTACAAGATCAATACAATGCTTTAGAATCTTCACTTGACAGAGAATGGGGTGCAATCTTTGAAGACTAAATACCCTAAACGTACAGGATTTAAGTTGACATACGATGCTGAATATATGTACAATGATAGGGAAGAACATGGTGGGAGGAGTTGTCACACTGGCTGTGCCCACCATGTGGGTCATGCACTTCCGAGGGAAATCCAATATCATTAGAAGAGAATGATGAAGCTTGGGAATAGAAGAGGAGGAGGTAGAAGATATGTCTCGTTCAGAGATTGTTGATAAGGGTAGTTACAAAGAACTAAAAACAAGTGTACAATCTCACTTACACGAAGGTGATCTTTACTGGGAAATTCGTTAATTAGTGATGTTTAGCCTTTCGTAAGAGAGGCTATTCTTCATAACTCTACACTACTCTTGCTTTCAGAACACACCAGTGACCGTGAAAGTTATATGTAGTAGGTTGGGATGGGTTGCTCCTCCCTGAACTATAAAGAGAGTGGCCTACACCGGATAAAGTGCCGTGAGAAACAGTGTAGAGTTATGAAGAATAGCTTAAACAACAGAAATAAATTATTCCTAAGATGATTGGAGATGGAAATTCTCATAGTACCACTGGGTATCTAGGCGCAGTAAACGGCGGCCCCTCTTATTGAGGGGTGCAATCATCTTAGGAATAATTTAAACAATGGAGATAAGATATGCAACACAAGCGAGAAATTAATAAACTTCTAGGTCTTATCTCTGAAGAGACGTTAGAAATCCTACAAGAAAGTAATGCTATTATTGCTGGTGGATCTTTAACCTCCATCTTCTGTAATAATGAAGTGAATGATATAGATGTCTACTTCAAATCAAAGGGAGACTTTATGTTGTTTATTAATTTAGTCTTCTGTGGTGGACATTACCTTATCTGTAATAATTATACAGACCGCAGTATCCTCTTTAAAGATAAAGAGACTGGACAAGATGTACAAGCTATTGTCTATAAGTTCTTTGCTGATTCAGATGCAATCTTTAAAGACTACGACTACACAATTAATATGGCAGCTTATGACTGTGCTAAGGAAGAACTCACATTACATGAAGACTTCTTGAAGCATAATAGTCAACGTTACCTACAGTTCAACACAGGTACAGCCTACCCTTTGATAAGTGCTCTACGTGTTAATAAGTATGTAGATCGTGGATATACAATTAGTAAGCCACAATACTTGCGTATTATGATGACTATTGCTAAACTCAAGTTAGAGTCTTGGGCTGATGTACGAGATCATGTTGCGGGTATGTATGGATTAGACTTAACACAAGTGTTTCCAGATGATATAGAGTTTAGTATTAATAAGGCTATTGAGATTCTTGATGGTATTGAACCTGATGCTAAGATTTGGAGTCCACGCACCGATATTGACGAAGATGAGATTATTAATAAATACTTTGATGGTTGTTATAAAGATAGCCGTGAAAGCTGTGAAGGGTTATACTTCAAGAATGTGATGCTGAAATCTGATGGAACCATTTGTTCTCACTTCAATCCTGAGTTTGAATATGCTATCGGTGGAACAGTTGATGGTGGATCCCAAGGTGTTTACTTTGTAGAAGGGTATGATGTGCTACGTGCCTGCTATAATGATGATGACAATAATGTAATCCTTCAGATTGAAGGTGAGAAGCCAGCTAAACGTTGGGAGTGCTCTTTCAAGGGGCAAGTTAAGGTAGTAGCTATGTATACCAGAGGTGAGTTCTACCGTAAGTTTAAGAAGCATTCTGATAAGGTTCAATGTTTAAACTTCTTGGGGTGATTGAATTATGCACTACATTTTCTACTTCTTACAGCTTATCTCTCCAAACTCTTATGCAGAGATGGCTTCTACGCCTCCTGTAAGCCTCTATGAGCGATCCTACGAACAAATGAATAGTAAGGTAGCTCAAGATAACAGAGAGGCCTCATGTATGGCAACAGCGCTGTACCATGAAGCAAGAGGAGAAACTAAAAGTGGCATGGCAATGATTGGGCTTGTAATTCTTAATAGGACTAAAAGTCCAAAATATGCTAATACAGTATGTGAGATTATTAAGGAACGCAATGCCTTTCAATGGTATCAGTATAGTAAGCATAATAGACCTAAAGAACATAGTCGATATTTATTAGCACAAGTGGTAGCTAAAGACTTGTTGTCTGGTAGGTATGATGGTAAGATGTCATCTTCGGTACTGTGGTTTAAAGTATGTAATCACCCTAGTGAATTCTTTTCAAAACTTAAAATTTATAGTCGTCAGTCAAACCATTGTTTTTATAGAGAGGGTAAGGTATAATGTCAACACAGAATAAATATGAGATAGTCTACGCTGACCCTCCTTGGTCATACTACAATGACATGACAGTTGCCCCAGATATCACCACTGTCAAAGGGGTAAGACGCCCACCTTACCCTGTTATGAGTAGCTCCGATATAATGCAGTTAGATGTAAAAAGTATTTGCAGTGAGAATGCTATTCTGTTAATATGGACAACTGATTATCACCTACAGAAATGCCTTAAAGTTATTGATGCTTGGGGATTTACATACAAGACTATTGGATTTGTTTGGCAAAAATTAAATAAGTCCGGTACTCCAGTGTGTTTTACAGGGGCATATACATTAAAATCTGGCTGCGAGTTGTGCTTACTTGCAACTAAGGGGAATACAAAGGGTTGGGTTAAGGATAAGAAGGTCAGGGCTTTGGTTCAATCTGTACGACAGGAACATAGTAAGAAGCCTGATAATGTTAGAGATGGTATTGTTAAGTTGTTTGGGGACAGGCCTAGAATAGAGCTTTTTGCTAGACAGGGTACACAAGGGTGGGATGTGTTTGGTAATCAGGTGCAGGGGAGTATTGAATTATGAGGAATTACTTAGGAGAAAATCATGACAACTGAACTTATTAACGGAGACTTACTAGATGCTTTCGATAAAGGGGAGGTTGACGTAATAGGCCATGTCGTAAATTGTTGTGGGGTTATGGGGAGTGGTATTGCCAAAAGCATTAAAAAGAAATACCCAGAAGTTTTTGAGTATTACATAGACACACTGTCTGACCACGAACTATTTTATACTGATCCATTAGGTGAAGTAGACTTTGTTTCTATTGACGAACACAGTCTTACCCCTATCGTACTTAATATTTATGCACAAAGACGGTATGGGGTAGATAAGAGACACCTGAACTATGGAGCATTAGCGCTGGCTTTTGTGGACATAGTGGCAAATACATCTAAAGATAATAAGATAGGGTTTCCTTATAAGATGGGCAGTGATCGTGCTGGTGGGGACTGGGAGATTGTTCTTGAGATGATTGAGTTCTATTTTAAGGATCACACTGTTAAAATTTATAAGTTGGTGTAGTTATGACAGATTGTATCATTGTTGGCAGTGAGATACAAGAAGCAATAGCGAAGGTTGTTGAGGCGACAGTTTTGGCGTGATAATTATTTGTAAGGGGATATATGAGTTGGGGTGCAGATAAACAAGTACACAAAGGGGTAATGAAGAACGTGAGTGATTATACACCAAAAGATAAATTTGAAGATGTTTGTAAGTTTCCGATAGCAGACCTCTCAGCAAGAGGTATTAAAAAAGAGACAGCAGAAAAGTATGGCGTAAGAATGGCTGTAAGTGTTGAAGATGGCAAAACACCAACAGCACATTATTTCCCTTATTACGACCAAACAGGTAAACTTGTAGGTTATAAGAAACGTGATTTGACTGTACCAAAAGATCACGACTACCACTTTACTTCTGTTGGCAAGGTTAGTGTCGATTGTAAAATGTTTGGTCAACCTTATGCTGAAAATTTACAACGTAAAAAGAACAACATTATTATCACAGAAGGGGAGTATGATGCTTTAGCATATTTCCAAGCGGCAGTGGATCAAGTAGCAGGACACAAGACTTACGCAGGTCTTGAACCATTTGTTGTATCTATTTCATTAGGTACAGGTAATGCTGTTGATTCTGTTTTGCACAATAAAGACTTTGTTGATTGTTTTGAAAAGTGTACTTTACTTTTCGACAATGATAAAGCCACAGATGCAGAGCGTAAGAAAAAGATCAAGAAGGGCAAGGATGCAGTGCAAGATGTTGCTGTAGCCTTGATGAAAGATAATGTGTATGTAGCAGAGATACCAAACGGTTATAAAGATGCTTGCGACATGCTACAAGATCAAAAGATTAAAGAACTTGTCTCATTGGCTGCATTTGATGCTAAGAAATTTGTCGGTGAGAAGATTGTAACAGCAAGCTCGATTACCTTAGACGAGTTGTTTGAGGAACGGCAAGAGGGTGTATATGTAGATGCCTTCCCAACACTGATGAAAAAAATACACGGTTTCCGTACAAGGGAGCTTGTCCTACTTACTGCCCCATCTAATGTTGGTAAGAGTTTTGTGTGCAGTGAGTTTGCTTATAGTTTCTTAGAGGCAGGGGAAACTGTTGGATTTATGATGCTAGAGGAGACAGGAAAGGAAACTGTTCAGCGTATGTTAGCTCGTAAGTTGAAAGTTAATTACAATGTCTTTAAAGATAAACCATTATCTGTTGCTACAAAAGAACAGATAGAGGATGCGAGAAATTGGCTAACAAAAGATCGTAGTTGTTTTTTACTAGATCATTTTGGTTCTATTCCTATTGACGATTTGATGAATAAGATTAAATCATTTGTACATATTCATAAGTGTAGGTATATTATCCTAGATCACCTGTCTATTGTAATAAGCGGTAGTAAGGTTGCAGATGAACGTAAAGAGTTAGATATGGTAATGACAGAATTAGCAACATTTTGTGCAGCTAACGATGTTTGTATTATAGCCGTATCCCACATCAATCGTTCTAATGCTGGGGAGTCTAAGCCCCCCAAAGGAAAGGAAACTGAACCGTACTGGGTAAGTGTATCTAAAGAATCAATGCGCGGCAGCAGCAGCCTAGAGCAGTTATCTTGGATTATCTTAGCCCTAGAACCTCAGATAATGCCAGACAAGCAAAGAGGTAACGTAAGGCTAACTGTGCTCAAGAATAGGCCGTGGAGTTATCTGGGCATAGCCGATGTCTTCAATATGAATGAACAAACGGGGCTACTGGAGGTTGTTGTTGATGGATTTTAATATCTACACAAAATTCATAGACAAACAAGACGATGCTGAAAATTGGTTAAGAGATAGCACGAAAAACAATGTTTGAACGTGATCGCAAAGTTGTTTTAGATGACGGACATTATTTTGACAATAAATTCCCTGATATATCTACAACAAACGGAACACAGGCATATATAAGCGATTGCTTAAATTGGTTGGGGCATCAGGCGGAAAAAGTTAACACAATGGGTATCCCGATGACTGATAAGTTTGGACAGCCGATTATAGGTAAAAATGGTAAACAAAAATACCGGCGCGGGAGTTATACAACCAGATCGGAAGAGCACAC
>ERZ650310.149-NODE-149-length-20377-cov-8.658597_pt1 | contig 20377 bp, 19 predicted proteins | sample MGYA00376246_ERZ650310 | MGnify/ENA primary metagenome ERZ650310 (study PRJEB26733, sample SAMN07839286) | wastewater metagenome | biome: small river; feature: stream; material: water | place: USA: North Carolina | collected 2016-03-01 ...
ATCAGGTATGGGTTCGGGTTTAATTAGCAATACCGAAAAAATCAATACTATTCTGGAAAGAGCGCATTCTGAATCGGATATTTTAGTATCCATGAAAATGCGTTTAGGGTATGATACCACCGAAGAAATTTTAGATGTATTACCAATTTTAGACAAATACCCCATTAAAAATATTGCGATTCACGCCAGAATTGGCAAGCAATTGTACAAAGGCGGCGTACATTTGGACGCATTCCAACATTGTATTGACAATACTAAGCATAAGTTATACTACAACGGAGATATTACTTCTGTTACTAAGTTTAAAGAAATGCAAGAACGTTTTCCAAGCATTGATCACTGGATGATTGGCAGAGGCTTAATTGCTGATCCATTCTTGCCTAGCATGATTAAAAAAGACACCATTGAATATCCAGATAATAAAATGGCTTTATTTAGTGATTTCCATGAAACTTTGTACCAAGGTTACAGCGAATCGCTTTCAGGACCAGCTCATATTTTATTAAAAATGCACCATTTATGGGAATACTTTTCGGTTATCTTCTCCAATCCGCATAAGGTATTGAAGAAAATCAATAAGACTAAAAACATTCGGAATTACGAATTGGCTGTGAAAGAAATTATAGCCGCCGAATAAAACAAAAAAAGAGATTTTCATTAACTGATAATCTCTTTTTTACAATGTTATAATTGAAAAATTTATCCTTTTAACCAATTGACAATTTCGGCATCCGTTGGCAACGTTCTTGGAGATATTACCTTTACTAATTCACCTTTCTCATTCAATAGATATTTTTGAAAGTTCCATTCCACTTCCGAATCTTGTAAACCATTTTTCGATTGTTTAGTCAAAAATTGGTACACCTCACACATGTCGGTTCCTTTTACAGATACTTTTGCCATCATTGGAAAACTCACGCCATAATTCAAATGGCAAAACTGTGCAATTTCTTCATTTGTACTAGGTTCTTGCGAAGCAAAATTATTAGCCGGAAATCCTACAATAACAAACCCTTTGTCTTTATACATTTTATACAAGGCTTCTAAATCTTTATATTGTGGAGTTAATCCGCATTTTGAAGCGGTATTTACAATCATTACTTTCTTACCTTTCAAAGAGGCAAAATCAAAAGTAGCACCTGATAAATCAGTTACTTTAAATTGATGAATCGATTGTTTAGTCATGGTTACAGGAGTTGAAGTTGACGGAGTATTACTAATAGTTTGCGCTTTGTTTTGACAACTAAAAAGAAATGTTAAGCAACAGGTTAAAGTAGCAAGTTTCATAATGTTTAATTTTTAAATGATGGTAAATATATGTTTAAATCATGAAACAATACGTTAAACAATTGATAAATAGTGGTATAAAAAAGGCTCAACTTGAGTTGAGCCTTTTTTTATAGATTTATTTAATATGATTTATAGAAGTCGAATTACATACCAAATTTAGAAACTCTCCAATAGGTACCATCAAACACCAAAGTAGTATCTTTATTCGAATCTATATTAATAGCACCTTGAGCAACAAATTTTTGAATTCCATTATTATTACTTGAATCGTAATTCCATAAGGATAAACCTGTACAACAATTCTGTGTTTGATTATTTACTGTATAAATATGTATAATCTGACCTACAACCCCCCCCGTAAGACCATAAATATTTGTCCAAGTTGAATTTGGTCTAACAAAAAGAATTGAAACATTTGAAACATCATAATTATTTAGTTCAGAATAATCAATGGTAGCAGTACTCATTACATTTCTTCCTGAAGAAATTATCGATTTTACCGTTATAGAACCACTAGTTTTTACATCAGTAACTGATGAATTTCCTAATTGAATTGTATTAACTGAAGTGACAGTTGCATCTTTACCGATTGCAATTGAGTTTTCAGCTGTTGCATTAGCTTGATAACCCAACGCAACTGAATAATTTCCAGAAGTTTGAGAAAAAGGTCCTAAAGCAACTGAATACATCCCATTTGATTGAGAGTAACTTCCGATTGCAAATCCATATCCCGTTCCAATTGAAGAATGATATCCTATTGAAATACCTTGAGTTTGATTTGCAGATGCTTCAGATCCAATAGCTATAGATTGTGGCCCTGTAGCACTTGCTTTGTATCCAAACACAGAAGATTCGCTAGAGGCACTATACCCTGATCCAATTGTTGCTTGATTCCCAATAACGGTTGATGAATAAGATCTACCCATCATTGAAGTACCATTTGACCCAATAGTTAAACCATTAACAGTTAAGTTATAATCTCCTAAATTTACTGCAGCTGTTGCACCTGTATAAGGAATACCTGATGAAGACGAACCACTAGATACAGAACCATCTGCCATTAAATACTGAGAAGAAGTTCCTGTTGGAGTTTTGAATCCAGTCGAAGTGATAACTGCATTAGTTTTAACATCAGTAACTGATGAGTTTCCTAATTGAATTGTATTGCTAGTTGTAACAATAGCTTCACTACCAATAGCTGTAGCATTAGATATTGTACCTGTATTACTATTTGTTCTAGCTTGAGTACCTAAAAAAGTATTGTTGGAACCCGTTGTAAGTCCATCTCCAGAACGTGCGCCAACTCCCACATTATTATCCCCAGAAGTATTGATCAAAGATTGATTCCCTATCCCAGTATTGTTTGAAGCTGACCCAACATTAAACATGGTTTCAGCACCAATAGAGGTATTACCATAACCTGTAGTTAGTCCAATCATATTAAAATAACCAACTCCTGTATTATTGTCAAAAGAAGTTCCTCTGTAATCTTTCAATGCTAAATATCCTACTGCTGTATTTCTCGTTCCATTAGCACCACTAGAATTTAAAGCTCCTGCTCCTATAGCCGTATTCTGATCATTTTGCCCCGTCCCTTTTCCTATAGTAAGACCATTTACTGAAATATCCGAATTAAAAGTTTTTTTACCTGCTATAGTCTGATTTGTGGCCAAATCCACAAATTTTCCAGTGATTGCATTATTCACAAAAGCAGTGTTTGCTATTTGGGTTGAATTATTATTTGCTGATGCAGTTGGTGTTGTTGGTATGCCAGTGAAAGCCGGTGAAATACTATTTGCTTTTAGAGCTAAATTCGTGTTAGTAGCATACAGACTCAAATCTGGTGTTCCACCTAAAGACGCTAATTTTGTTTTCTCGGCAGTGGTAAAATCATTCGTTGACAAATCTTTTCCTATAACTTTATCTACTTTAGTATCCAAAGCTGTTTGCGTAGCTGTACTTAAAGGCTTATTCAAATCACTCGTATTATCTACATTTTGTAATTGCAAATTAGTTTTCGCTCCTATTAAGGTGCTAGCATTAGTACCACCATGAGCAATACTAACTACGCCTGAAACAGTTGCAGCACTATTTGCAGCTAAAGCATAGGGAACATAAGTTAATACTTGATTACTTATTTCATAAAAATTAGAACAACTGCCCGATTCATCTAAACTGACTTTTAAATTTTTTCGAGAATTTGACCAAGCAATCACATTAAATGAACTTGCATAACCTCCTGTTTGTGTTCCGCTACCAATAACTAAATTCACCATTCCAAAATCATCTGTGGTGACAGTTACTTTCTCTTGGTATTCAATTTGAGTATTTTCATCAACAATACCAAATTGTAAACAAATGGGTTTATTAACTAAAGGAGAATTGGAGTTATGAATTCCTGGAACAGATTCACCGCCAGCACTATAGATTACAGCCTGGTAGGTAATTCCGTTATTTTGACCAAATGTCAAAACAGATAGTAGTAAACTTATTAGAAGTAGTATTTTTTTCATAATGATTAATTATTAACGTTAAAATGAAGACCAAAAACAATTTGATTTGTAGAAATATTTACATACTCTTTATTGGTCAATGAAGGTTTAAAAGAAACCGAATGATTGTAACCTAATGATATGTATCCATAGTCCTTAATTTTATATTTAGTCTTAAATCCTAAATAAGGAATCAATTTTAAACCTGAAAATTCAGAATGATTACTAATGTCATAGATAGCTCCATTAATTTCTTGTTTTCCATAAACTATTGAAGATAAATTTATACCTACAAGCGGGACCAATTTAATATTCTGAATTTCAATAAATTCATATTCAAATCCAGTCCTAATCCCTAAATACTTTGTATTCCATTTATATGAATTTGCCGTATTTCCTGCCAAAGCATTATACTCATTAAGCCCTAGTCCGAAACTATACATCAATTTTTCTTTACTTGAAGGAAGTAAATAAGCAATTTCATAAAATGAACCTGAACCTGACTGTAAAGGAGTTCCCGTATACGTTTCTGGATTTTTTAAATTATATTGAGTAAAATTAGTTCCTACATTAAAGGAAATTTCTTGTGATCTAACAGTATAAAATGCTAGAAAAATAAATAGAATTAGTAGTTTTTGTTTCATTTGGTTTGGATTATGTGGGTTGAGTAATTATAATTAGGTGCCGATAATTTGACTAGATATTCATTCTGAGAAAAATGCAGGTTATCTAATGTCAAAATATTTTGAAAGGCTTCTTTTTGTACTTTGTAAACTAATCTTCCTAATAAATCAAAAACGGTTACGTTAATCAATCCGCTAATTGGACTAGAAAATTGAAAATTAATTTGATCTACAAATGGATTAGGATAAGTCGTGGTCGAAATGAAATTTGAAACAGAAGATAATCCTGATTTAGCAATAAGACTTTGTTGAAATCCTTGACCAATAATTGAATTCGATACCTTATAATTGCCTATCACACTTTGTTGACCAATAGTCTGGTTCACTAAAGTGCCTGAGGGTAATACATTTGAACTTCCTTGTGAAGAAAGCATTTGATGATGAACTTGTTGTCCATATAAAGAGAATCCAATAAAGAATAAAAGTAGTTGTTGTTTCATGTAGTTGGGGATATTTTATACAATAGTACAACAACCTTAATTTCAAAAAACAAGTTAACCAAACTACAACCTATTTTTAAAGATTAAGGTAACAACTTTTAAGTATTCAGTAAGTTGTTTAAAATTCCATCGATCCTATTTTTAAACAAATAGTAACTACTAAAATTTGCGAATACTAATAAAAAATAAATAATAGTACGAGACAATGTATTATATTTGTATATCACTATTATACTAAACAAAACTAGTCTCCCCCCTTTCTAGATGAAATAAATATTTAATTTATTCCTACATCAGATGATTGAAAATTTAATAATTTCTTTTTCAGGACTTATAGGCTTTTTAACGATTTTTCTAATTCTTTTGCGTTACAGAACAAATCGAATTACAAATAGCTATCTTATTATTATTTTTCTCATTGTATCCACCAGAATGTTGCTAATTGGGAGTTTTACAATTATAAACAACTCTTTTGTATTGACAATTCTGAACAAGTACAATAATCTATTAATTATAATTGTTCCTTGTATTTATTTATATTTTTCCAATCTAATCAAGGATCTTAAAAAAATTGAATTTCAAAATTATATTCATTTTGTAATTCCATTATCATTCAATTTAGTTGACTATTTATTAGAAAATTATGATTTAAAAACAGTCAACACAGCTTACTATTACTACTTATTTTTCACTATTTATGCTTTTATCTATTTTATATTTATTTATAAATTGCTAAATAAAAATGTATGGAATAGAAAAGGAGAAATTAGAATTGTAATTCAACAAAATCAACTTATAAGAAAATGGAGTATTTATTTATTTTCATTTTTTGTAATCATTGCAATACGATTAATTACCGTTTTGTTTTTAGAAATAAATAATAATAATTATAATTTCGGTTCTAGCTATTTATGGATTTCTAGTGTTTTATGGCTAATTATTTATTTTAAAATTATTACCTCTCCTGAGATATTGTATGGATACAATTTTTTAAATGAAAAAATCACTGAACAGAAGCGATCTGAAAATGCAACTATTTCATTTTGGACAGATACACCGATATCAGAAATAAACAATATCCAAGATTTACAATTAAAAGAAAAAATAAAAAGTTCTATAAAAAAATATATGGGAGAAGTAGACCAATTTTCATTTCACCATCAAGCTTATAGAAATGCTAAATTTTCACTTACTGATTTAAGTAATAAATTAAATATTCCCAAAAGTCACCTTACCTATTTATTCAAATACCATTCTAAAATATCTTTTCCAGAATACAAAAAAATTGTTCGTATCCAAGATGGATTGGAATTAATACACTCAGGTTATTTAACGACAAACACTTATGAATCATTAGCTAAAGAGATTGGTTTTACAGCTTATAACACTTTCTTTGTAAGCTTTAAAGATGTAACAGGAATTACGCCTCAAGAATACTTAGTCAGACTACTAAAAAACAAACATTTTGAATAGTTCAAAAAAAAGGTTCAACTTAAGTTGAACCTTTTTTTTAGCAGAATAATATTCTTTTATTTTTTATAGTATTTTCTATATTTAGGATATGAAATAGCTCCTAGTAGTGCTATGCCTCCCAATGTTTCCCAAATCCATCCTAACGACTTTGCTTCTCCACTAGCATAGGAGTGCAAACCTACTAAATGAAAATTCACACCATAATAAGTGAAAAGAATCGACACAAAAGCAAACATACTCATCAAATTGAAAATCCATTTTCCTCTTAAAGCAGGAACAAATCGAGCGTGAATTACAAAGGCATAGACCATAATACTAATTAAAGCCCAAGTTTCTTTTGGGTCCCAACCCCAATAACGTCCCCAACTTTCATTAGCCCATTGTCCTCCCAAAAAGTTTCCAATTGTTAACATAATCAATCCGATAGTGAGCGCCATTTCATTGATGTAAGTAAGCTCTTGAATGTTTAAATCCATTTTGTTTTTGTTCTTCTCATTGGTAAACAAAATCAATAGTAATGAAACGAATCCTAAAATCATTCCTAAAGCAAATGGTCCATAACTCGCCACGATAACAGCAACGTGAATCATTAACCAATACGAATTCAATACGGGTTGTAGATTAGCAATTTCTGGATCAATCCAGTTCATATAGGCCGCCATCAAAATCATCGCAGTAACAAATGCAGATGAAGCCACTGTTAATTTTGATTTTCGATCAAAGGCCAATCCAAAGAACATTGTTGCCCATGCTACATAAATAATAGATTCGTAAGCATTACTCCATGGAGCATGTCCAGAAATAACCCAACGTGCAATTAATCCTAACGTATGTAAAACAAATAAAAGTCCAATGATTACGTGAATTACATTGATACTTACTCGTATTGCTTTTCTTGATTTGAAGATTTCAATTATAGTCAATAATAACATCAAAACGGCAGCTGTCAAATACCAATACGGCAAGTTTTTAAAAACGTCGTATTTATTATACGTAATCTCTAAATCGATTTTATCTTCCGAAGGCATTACGGTACTTCCAAACTTCTTTTGAAAACCATTCAAACTTTCTAATAATTCATTCGCTGATTTATAATCATTTGAGGTAGCCGCATTACTTAATGAGCCAAAATACAACGGCAAAATACTCTTTGTATAGGTTGCATCCATTCCTTTCATTCCAGATTCATTCAACTCTAAATAGGAAATCCATTTGCTATTAGGATCATTCGGAATAGGAAATATTTTCAAGATTCGTCCGCTTAATGCCGCTTCCATCAAGTTCACTTTTTTATCCGTTTCGATAAAATCTTTTTCAAATTGATTTGGATTCGCACTCTTAAATGCTTCTTCTAAATAAGGAGTTAATTTGTAATTCCCTTTGGCATCAAAAAACGAAATAAAAGGAGCAAATTTAGCTTCAGAATCAACCCCAATAATTTTACGAATACTATCATTCCCCGCTTTGATATAAATAATTGGAACCTGAATCCAAGCACTTGCAAATTGTGTCATGGACAAGAAGGCTTGATCTGAATTCATATCCTTGTACTTATCCGAATGACTTACTTTTCGTAATAATTCAGATGAAAAGGTATTTATTGGTTTCATTCTACCTCCCGCATCCTGGATGATCAAACGTCCAAATTGAGCCGCATGCTCCTCAGAAACTTTGTATTTATTGATCAAAGAGTCTATTTCTTTTGTAGAAGGCATTTTTTGAATGTGACCCGAATGATTGTGCTCTTGAGTCCAACCATTAAAACTAAACATCAAGAATAAAATAGCCGCTAATACCGCTTTTTTAGCTTTTACTGCTTCTAATTTTCGCTTCAAATCGGCGAAACGAGAGTGTTTAGTAAACAAAATAGCCATCATAGCAATGTACAATAAAAAGTACCCTAAATAGGTAATATTAGTTCCCCAAAAATCATGATTCACAGACAATACGGTTCCTTTTTCATCTGGATCGAATGACGATTGAAAGAAACGATACCCTTTGTAATCCAAAACATGATTCATATAAATTTGGGCATTAAATGTTTCTAATGAATCTTTTACAGTCACTTGACTTTCAAAAGCCGAATAACTTTTCTCTGTTCCAGGATATTTTTTAGCAATAAAATCATTCAACTGAATTTTAAAAGGAAGCACATAGGCCTTACTTCCGTAAAAGAAAGAATAATCCTTGTTACCAATTTTTACCGTTTGAGGTTCGCCAATTTTCCCTTTTGAACCTAAAATAGTGACCTCTTTTTCTTGTCCTTCTGCTTTGATGGTAATCATTAAAGCATCTTCATGAGTCTTGGCCTTAAAATCATTATTCGATTCATAAGCAATAACCCCTTTAGTAGGAGGATCAGGAAAAACAAATCGTTTTTCTCCAATAGAATATAATGAACGCATCATTAAAGGCTGTTCAATATCTTTCGCTACTTTACCTTGTAATTTATCCGCCATTCGCATAAAATTTCCTTCAAATGGAGTTTGAATTGTTGGAGCTGCACCTTTTGTATTGATATTAATTGCCCCGTCAGTAGGTTTGTTCAAAGCAAATAAGACATTGTGAATATTCTGTACTTCACCTTCTTTCAAGAAATGTTCTTCACGTCCGCCAGCGCCAGCTTCAACTAATTTAAGATACAAAGTCCCTTTAGCATCGGGTTGAATTTTTTGTTTAGCGCCCATAATGAAATTCTTATAATGAACTTCAAATGGCACATTGTCAAAATCACCTGAAAGTTTAAAATCATTATTAGTCACTGGAGACAACAATAATTGTTTTTCAAAAACACGACGTTTCATTTCGCCTTTGTACTCTCCATCAACAAAAACAGTTAAAAATGTTTTATCTGAAAACACTTGACTTTCTGTAGCGCCTTCGCGAATAGGCATCATTCCTTCATAACTAATGTAGCGTGTAATGAACGCTCCTAATAGAATAAATATAAAAGCCAAATGCAATAACAAAGTTGCCCATTTTTCTTTTTTTAGCAATTGGTAACGCTTAATATTTCCAATGAAATTAATCATAAAAAATACCATAATTACTTCAAACCACCACGAATTGTAAATCAGAATTCGAGCCGTATCGGTATTGTATTTACTTTCGATGAAAGTCCCTGCTCCCATGGCTACTGCAAAAACTATAAAAAGTACTGCCATCAAACGAGTAGAGAACAAAATTGAGCCTATTTTTTTATCCATTAGTTAGGAATTTATTTTATGTAAAGTGTCGCAAAAGTACTTAAAAATGTTGACTTCTATAAACGGACACTTGTTAATTTAATCCAAAATTAATATCCTTTACATCTTCATTTTTTTGCTAAATTTGCCTCTATGACTAAAGTAAGTATCATCGGTTCTGGAAATGTTGCGCAACATTTGATTCAGGCTTTTCAATTGAATAGCCAAATCGAACTGGTTCAAGTATTTGCACGCAACAAAAAGAGTGTCGCTCACCTACTCGATTCAGATGCTATTACTTCTGACTATTCCCAATTACAAGTTGCAGATGTATACATTATTGCCGTATCAGATGATGCAATTGCTGAGGTATCCTCTCAATTACCTTTTGAGAATCAATTAGTAGTTCACACCTCTGGAACGGCAGATTTAGATACTTTGCATGAGAAAAATCGGAAAGGTGTTTTTTATCCGCTACAAACGTTTTCTAAAAACAAAGCCGTGGATTTTAAAACAATTCCCCTTTGTTTGGAGGCCGAAAACAAAACGGATTTACAACTTTTAAAAACAATAGCGCATTCTATTTCTAATGCTATTTATGAAATTAATTCCGAGCAACGAAAAGCATTGCACGTAAGTGCCGTTTTTGTGAATAATTTTGTCAATCATTTGTACCAAATAGGAAATGAAATTTGTGAAGACAACCAAATTCCTTTTGATATTCTAAAACCGTTGATTCAAGAAACAGCTAATAAGATTGTGACACTTTCACCAAAAGAAGCACAAACAGGTCCTGCTAAACGAAACGATCTTAAAACAATTGCAGCGCATGAACAGTTTTTAACTGACGAAAACCAAGCTACTATTTATAAACTACTAACTCAATCTATACAAAATAATGGCAAAAAGCTATAAAGAAATAATGAACGACATCACCACATTCATCTTTGATGTGGATGGTGTTCTTACTGACGGTTCCGTTTTTGTTTCTACTGAAGGAGAAATGTTACGAACGATGAACATTCGTGATGGATATGCACTAAAATCAGCGGTAGATAGTGGCTACAATGTATGTATCATTTCGGGAGGAAGTAATGAAGGGGTTCGTGTACGCTTACGCAATTTAGGTATTACTGATATTCATTTAGGAACTCCAGATAAAGTGGCTACTTTTGATGAATACACTGATATTTATAATATTAAGCCTGAACAAGTCTTATATATGGGAGACGATATCCCTGATTATCACGTGATGAAATTAGTAGGTTTACCCACTTGCCCACAAGATGCTAGTCCAGAAATAAAAGGTATTTCGACTTATATCTCACATAAAAATGGTGGCAAAGGCGCTGTTCGTGATGTGATTGAACAAGTGATGAAAGTACAGGGAAAATGGATGGAAAACTTTGACGGAAAACACGATTAAGAACAAACAAATGCTTGCAACTAAATTAGCCCAATATTCTTTAATTTTAGCTTCGGGTTCGCCAAGACGCCAACAATTTTTTAAAGATTTAGATTTGGATTTTGAAATTCGACTTAAAGAAGTAGAAGAAGTATATCCTCCCGAACTAACAGCTGGAGCAATTACCAATTATTTAGCTGAATTAAAAGCGAATGCTTTTGACGGAGAATTAAACGAAAATGAAATCCTAATCACGAGCGACACCATTGTTTGGCACAACAACAAAGCTTTAGGAAAACCTAAAGACGAGCAAGATGCTTTTGCTATTTTGAAATCATTATCTAATGATACACACGAAGTCATTACTTCAGTTTGCTTTAAAACAAAAGAGAAGTCGGAAATAATTTCAGAAATCACAAAAGTAACATTCAACACCTTGAGCGACGAAGCGATTCAATACTATTTGGATCATTATAAACCGTATGACAAAGCGGGTGCGTATGGAATTCAAGAATGGATTGGTTTTGTTGGTGTAGCCAAAATAGAAGGTTCGTACACCAATGTGATGGGAATGCCAACAGATAAAGTATTCGACTATTTAAACAACTTAGACAACTAAAATTATGTACATCTCTTTTTTTAACGATTTTGCACGCGAAGCTATTGGTACTGGAATTGTATTGATTCTTTTGGTGATACTTCGAATAGTTACCACTAAATTAGTTCGCCGTTATGCCCGACTGAGTCAAACCATTGAAAGAAGAACTAATTTAGTAATCAAATATTTGCACTTGCTTATTAATATTCTTTTAATAGTTGCCCTAATTATTATTTGGGGAGTTGATGCCAAAGACATTATTCTAGCTATTTCTTCTATTGCCACAGTTGTAGGTGTAGCTATGGTAGCTCAATGGTCGATTTTAAGCAATATCACATCAGGTATAATTTTGTTTTTCTCCTTTCCTTTTAAAATTGGGGATACTATTCACATTCATGACAAAGATTTTCCGGTAATTGCTGAAATTGAAGATATCAGCGCTTTTTATATCAGTATGGTGAATAAAGATGGGGAACGCGTTATTTACCCTAACAACTTGTTATTACAAAAAGGAGTTTCAATTATCAATCCTGATTTTGAACCCACCGATTTTACAGATTAAATGGAATCAATAGTTCTAACGAGACAATCCTACGAAGATGAAAGCAAAAACTAAAATTTGGAGAAAAAGTTATACTTGGGTACTCGTTATTAATGCCATTTATATCTTGTTATTTTATTTCATAATGCAGTTATACGCTTAAATTATGGAAGTATTTGATTGGATCATACTCGTAGTTACATTACTCTTTATAGTAATTTATGGCGCATGGAAAACCAACGGAAGTAAGAATGTCCAAGACTATATTCTTGGAAGTAATGAAACCCCATGGCACATAGTTGGACTTTCGGTAATGGCGACTCAAGCCAGTGCTATTACCTTTTTATCTACTCCTGGTCAAGCATACCATGACGGAATGGGATTTGTACAATTCTATTTTGGCTTACCTATAGCTATGGTAATTGTTTGTGTAACATTCATTCCCATTTACCATAAGTACAAAGTATACACCGCCTACGAATATTTGGGCAAACGATTTGATTTACGCACCCGTTCTTTAGCGGCATTTCTTTTCTTATTTCAAAGAGGATTAGGAACCGGATTAACCATTTATGCCCCCGCCATTATTTTGTCAGCCTTATTGGGTTGGAATATCAATTATCTCAATATAATTATTGGTCTATTAGTTATTATTTACACCGTTACTGGAGGTACAAAAGCAGTAAACGTCACCCAAAAACAGCAAATGTTTATCATATTAATAGGAATGTTAGTAACCTTTTTCTGGATTTTATACTACCTGCCTAACGATATGACTTTCAGTAATGCCATGCATATTGCTGGTGCCAATGACAAAATGAATATTGTCAATTTTTCATTTGATCCTGAAGAAAAATATACGTTTTGGAGCGGAATAACAGGTGGTTTTTTCTTGGCTTTGGCCTATTTTGGAACAGACCAATCTCAGGTAGGACGCTATTTATCGGGGAAATCCGTAAGAGAAAGCCAAATGGGTTTGTTAATGAACGGACTTTTAAAAGTACCAATGCAGTTCTTTATTCTATTGACTGGAGTCATGGTTTTTGTATTCTTCCAATTCAATCCAGTTCCGTTAAATTTCAATCCAAATAATAAAATTATTGTTGAAAATTCTCCTTTCAAAAAAGAATACCATTCGCTAGAAAAAAAATTAGAAGCTTTATCTGAAGACAAAAAAGTAATCAACCTCTTGTATATTGACCAACTCAATCAAGATTACGACAATCCTATTCTTCGAAAAGAAATGATTGCACTTTCAGACAAAGAAAAAGATTTAAGAGATCGTGCTAAAGAAATTATTTCTAAAGCAGATAGTCACAGCGAAACCAACGATAAAGATTACGTATTTTTTCACTTTATCTTGAATTACCTACCCAAAGGACTCATCGGCTTATTATTAGCCGTAATTATATCCGCAGCGATGTCATCAACGGCTTCGGGATTGAACGCATTGGCATCCACCACTACCATAGACATTTACAAACGCAATTTACAAGAAGAGAAATCAGACAAGCATTATCTAAATGCTAGTAAACTATTTACTTTGTTTTGGGGGATTATTGCTATTCTTTTTGCTTGTATTGGAACCTTATTCGAAAACTTAATCCAATTAGTCAACATCATTGGATCTATTTTTTACGGAACCGTTTTAGGCATATTCTTAGTTGGTATTTACTCAAAAAGAATTCAGTCCAGCGCTATTTTCTACAGTGCTGTATTAAGTCAAATCACCATATTTATAATCTACTATTTTGCCATTTATATTTATCCAAGTGGAGAAGAACGATTGGGGTATTTATGGCTTAATTTTATCGGAGCTACTTTGACAATTGTTTTGGCATGGTTGCTGGAACGATTGGTATTTAAAAATCAGAAAGCCTTTGCTAACTAATTAAAAAATCCCGTTTGAAAATACAAACGGGATTTTTTATTGAATGCTAATTGGAAATTATTTCTTGCTCCACTCAGCAATACTGTCTTTATTCATTTTTACATAATCTTGATTTTTTGCTGCTTCAGCTGCTTCCAAAGACAATTTAGCAGCTTCAATTGCGGCTTTTTTGTCTCCTTGTTTTGCCAAGATTAATGATTTCAAGCGGTTAAACCAAAATGGTTTTTCAACACTCATATCTAACGCCTTATTGATATAACCTAAGGCTTTTGTTAAATCACCATTGGATTGAAATATAAATTGTGCTGCCGAATTATAATCCGCTGCAGTAGGACCGGCTAAGACTTTTTCGATATTAGCAATCGCTGTTTTTTGTGTAGGTACTTCAAACTTTAAAGCAACATACGAATTCTCCCAATAGATTTCTAAATATGCAAAATTAGCATCTAAACTAGCAATATTAATAGTCAAACTCTCTACTGGTTTTGATAAGGCTTCTTCTTTAACAGTAGTTCTAAGTGCTACATTAGCTTCGTTAAATTCTTGTGGTAATCCCCAGTTATCAGTTGTAGTATAGAAAATAACATCCCAACTTTCAATTCTAGGCACAGTGTACAATGCATACTTCCCTTTCTTCAAAGTTTTTCCGTCAATGATTACATCATCGCTAAAAGAAACTGTTGTGTTTTCATTAGCACCTGTTCTCCAAAGTTTTCCAAACGGAACTAAATTCCCAAAAACAGGTCTCCCCTTTGCGCCTGGACGAGAATAGTTTACTTCTACATCTGTTAAACCTACGGTTTGAAACACATTGGCTCTAGGACTGGCTTGAGGTGTTTTTACTTGCGCCTCTGAAGAAAAATGCGTGATTAAAATTGCTAATGCAAAAAATAGTTTTTTCATAGTTTTATTTTTTATTGGTTTCCAAATTTACAAATTCAAATGAAGGATTACTGTTAATTGATAATTAATTTAATTTCAATGCTTTTACACTTGTAGCATCCAATTCATTGAAATGATTGATTACTACATCTGCCTCGGCTAAATCTTGGTCTTTTGAATGTTCGCTATTATAACCCACACAAAAAATCCCCGCTGCTTTTGCTGCTTTTACACCATTGGTGCTGTCTTCAATTACGATACAATTTTCTTTTGGCGCAACCGACAAAGAAGCGGCATGTTCAAAAATGGCAGGATGTGGTTTCGACTTTGGAAAATCTTCTCCACTCACAATATGAGTAAAAAAATTATGCAAGCCAAAACGAGTAAAAACTCGGTCAATAGTCACTTTCGAAGCCGAAGAAGCCACTATTAGTTGGATTCCGTTTTGGTATAAATCTTCAATCAAAGCACGAACACCTTCTAATAACTCCAAATCTTCTTTGGTATCAAAAGCATCATTAAAAATACTTCTTTTTCGTTGGATCAAGTCTTCTACCTCATGCTCTAATTGAAATTGCTCTTTTAAAGTTTGAAATGTATTTCGAGTAGAAAATCCAGTAAACGAAGTGTACATGGCTTCGGTCACTTCGATATTCAATTCCTCAAATTGTTTGTAATAGGCATAGCGGTGAACCGGTTCTGTATCCACAATTACACCATCCATATCAAAAATCACCGTCTGTATCATAGTTGTTTTGTATAACTAATTAGTCTCTGTTTAATAAATAACGAATCACCGTTTCGGCAGCATACAAGCCAAATAATCCAGGCATATAGCTATTAGTACCATAAAATGATTTTTTATAATTCTTTCCGTCGGTAGTTTTCAAACTAGTTTCATCCTGAATCTCCGAAGAAAAAACCACCTTCACTCCTTTGTCTATTTTCACTTCTTTCAAACGTCTTTTAATGGTACGTGCCAAAAAACAATTCTCCGTTTTGCTAATGTCCGAAACTTTCACTTTAGCCGCTTCCATTTTACCACCAGCTCCCATACTACTGATTACTTTTACTCCTTTTCGTTTGGCAGCAATAATTAAATTTAATTTTGGAGTCACACTGTCAATACAATCTAAAACGTAATCAAATTCAGGTGAAACCAATTCAAATGCGCGCTCTGGCGACAAAAACTCTTGTATTCTAGTCAATTGCAATTCGGGATTGATATCCATCAAACGATCGCCTACAATTGTAATTTTAGGTTGTCCCACTGTTGAGTGCAAAGCGGGCAATTGTCGGTTAATATTCGTAATATCGACTACATCTCCATCTACAATTGTCAATCGCCCCACTCCTGCTCTTGCTAAAAATTCTGCTGCAAAAGAGCCAACACCACCTAATCCAACGACTAAAACGTTAGCATTCTGTAATTTTTCTAATCCTTCTTTTTTAAATAATAATTCGGCTCTTTCTGTCCACTCTGCCATACTATTTTGTTTATTTGGTTATTCGTTTATTTGGTTATTTGTTCTGAATCAAAAACCTTTCTAAAATTGGTATTCACTAGTTCTTTGATTTGGGCAACTGATAGTCCTTTATATTGTGCTGCTAAAGCGTACACTTCTTGAATCGTTTGCTCATCTGTATCGGTTTCTAAGAAAAATCGATCGTTGGGCATAGCACGAAAAACGGATTCTAATTGAGGTAAACGCAACAAATACTTCCCAAAAGAAATGTAACATCCATTGGCTACTAATTCATTGGCCACTTGTTCATTTTTAGAAAATCCGTGAATCAAAAAAGGGACGGAAATTTTCAATCTCTTTTTAATGGCAATCAATTCCTGAAAAGCCGCTACACAATGAATCACCACTGGTTTTTGGTATTGTTCTGCTAAAAGCAATTGGCGTTCAAAAACGGTTTGCTGTAATTCAAACGGAATTTCAATTCGTTTATCTAATCCGCATTCGCCCACTGCTAAACAATTCGGTTCTTTCAATTTACTTTCTATAATAGCTAAATCGGCTTCTATTCGATCTTCCTCAATAAACCAAGGATGAATTCCAATCGAATAATTAGGAAATGTATCCGTAAACTCTTGAGGATATTGGTTAACTAATTCAACCACATCTTCTTGATTGCTATACGAATGAGTATGTAAATTAAAGTATTGCATTACTCATGAAACTTTTTTACCCCTGCACGAATTTCGATCTTTAAGTCGTTTTCCAAAGGCACTTTGGGACACGAATATTTAGGACTGTACGCACAATACGGATTGTAAGAAGTATTGAAATCAATCACAATCGTGTCGCCTTTAGGAATTTTCATATCAATGTATTTTCCTCCTATATAACTTTCGTTCCCACAAGTTAAATCCGAAAAAGGCAAAAACAAATAGTCTTTGTATTGCTCTTTTTTAGACAATTCAATATTTCTATAAATATTCAACTTAAAAGATTGACCATCAATGGTAAAATGTGCTTCTCCATATTTTACATAAACAGGTTTTCTGTCTGTAGAAGTTTTCATCTCAAAAGGTAGTTCATTCTCCGTACGAATGAATTTTGCTACTACAAAGAATTTCTCGTTGGCTGGGTAAAAATCCAAACTTTTGAATACTTTCAAATCTTCTGGTAAAAGCGGACTTGTTTTAGCATCAGCGTATTCAGCATTCAATTCCTTTTGAAATTTTTCAACGTTAGCCAAGTCAAATTGAGCTTGGGCAAAGCCAAAACCAAATTGCAATACCATTAAAAATACGAATGCTTTTCTCATCTGAATATCTTTTTAGCAAAAATAGTACAATCCAAAAGAAAACAAAGCGATTTCAAGGCAAAAGGAATTTATTTAGCCAAGATTGAATCTAAAATTAATCGCTAGCAAAAAAGTTGGTACCTTTGCTACTCAAACTTCAATATGATTCAGTCAGGATTTCAACGATATATCAACAACTTTAAAGGCTTTCGACGAGAAGTATGGATCTTGGCATTGATTACCTTTATCAATCGTGCAGGAACAATGGTGTTGCCGTTCTTATCCAAATACCTCAAAGAAGACTTGCATCTTTCCTATTCTCAAGTGGGTTGGATTATGGTGTGTTTTGGATTTGGCTCCATGTTAGGGTCGTGGGTGGGTGGAAAATTATCCGACAAAATTGGATTCTATAAAATCATGATTTTCAGTTTGTTTACAAGTGGTGTATTGTTCTTTTTCTTGCAATTCATAACCTCATTTTGGGCATTGTGCGTCAGTATGTTTACCATTATGGTCATTGCCGATATGTTTCGCCCTGCTATGTTTGTTTCGCTAAGCACCTATGCAAAACCCGAAAATCGCACGCGCGCTTTAACACTAGTACGTTTAGCCGTCAATCTTGGTTTTGCCGCAGGCCCCGCTTTAGGAGGATTAATTATTTTAAGCCAAGGTTATCAGGCGCTATTTTGGGTTGATGGTAGTACTTGCATTATTGCTATTGTTCTCTTTGCTGTATTAGTCAAAGAAAAGAAAGTCCCCGAAGATTTAATTGCCAAAAAAGAAGCTGAAGCTGGACGTCAATCCGTGTTTAAAGACAAAATATTTTGGATTTTCTTATTCGTATGTTTTATTACTGCGGTCTTGTTTTTTCAATTATTTACGACGCTCCCACTCTATCACAGTGAGCATTTTGGCTTGACCGAATTCCAAAGTGGTTTGATTCTTTCCTTCAACGGAATACTTATTTTCTTTTTGGAAATGCCAATTGTGAGTTATTGCCAACGCAAAGATAGTAGCAAACTCAGCATCGTTCTTTGGGGATGCGTCTTGATGGCAATCAGTTTTTATATTTTACTTTTCAACGCTTGGGCAGGAATGCTAATTGTGAGTTTACTCTTTATCACTTTTGGCGAAATGTTCATTTTCCCTTTCTCTAATTCCTTTGCTATGAGCCGAGCTCCAAAAGGTCATGAAGGTCGCTATATGGCACTTTTTACGATGAGTTTTAGTTTGGCGCATATTGCGAGTTCTAAAATGGGATTAGAAATCATCAGCCACTTTGATTACCAAGCCAATTGGTTTGTTATGGGGACTTTGGGTGTAATTGCAGTACTGTGTTGTATTTGGTTACAACGTTTGTTGGCTTTGGAATCATAATCTTTTTCAGAAAAAAATGTTGGCAAAATCTTATCAAAAAGTTAATTACGTTAAATTTTTGTAAAGGACTTTTCTGCTGCCAAAATCAATTAATATGTTTGCCTTATAAAAAACAACGTATTAATTAATTTTTTATACCATGAATACCAAAAAACAGTACTTAACATTGGCCCTTGCTTTCACTTTAATTGTAGGCGGATCTGTTTCTATTTGGGCACAAAACAAGAAAAAACAAGACCTCATAACAATCAATGACACTTCAAAAGATGTGGTGATGACTTGGAACAAAACTACGCCTGAGTCGGAAATGAACGATGATGTAAAAGCCTTGAAAAAATACGGTGTGACCATCAATTACTCTGATGTGAAACGCAATGCTAAAAATGAAATTACCGGTTTGAAAGTAAGTTACGAAGACGAAAAAGGTAATAAAGGCGAATTAAAACTCAATCAACAATCTCCGATTTCCACAATTAGTTTTTACAAAGCAGGAAGCGAAATAGGTTTTGGTACACCTGCAAGTTCTAACGGAATGGAAAATTTCTTCTTTAATGGAGTTCCAAATGGAAAAATGCTACAACAATTTGGTTTCCACGATGAAGATGGAAATCCTTCAACTGACAATTTCCAATTTAATTTCTCTGACAATAACGATGCACCTAAATCAACTAGAAAGTCGAAAATCGTCATCAAAAAACCGAATAAAAAAGACTTAATCATTGAAGATGGCGAAGTGATTTCAGGTGCTGACGATTATACTGCTGAAGAAATCGAAAAAATTAAGAAGGATTCCGAAATAGCTTCAGATAATATTGGAAATAAAGAAGTGAATCCACTTGGAGAATTTGATTTACGAAATGAAAAAGGCGTTCAAGAATTCAAGAAAAAAATCAAGAAACTAATTAGTTCTGACGAAACGGATACCGATGAAAAATCAGAACTAGCTAAAGCAAAGGAAGAAATGATTAAGGCAAAAGAAGAATTAGAGAAAGCCCGAATTGCTTTAGAAAAAGCCAACAAAATACAAGCTAAAAAGAAATAAACTACAAAAAGACCATTATATCAATGGTCTTTTTTATTTTTACCAAAAAAAGTAATGTTTAAAGTTGTAGCCAAAATCAATAAAATCCTGTTACCCAGTTTAACTAAACAAGGCTTGGACGTGACCAAAGCGAAGAAATGGCAAATGGCACTGATAGGCTATCGCTATTACGTAACCTGTAGAGCCTTAGATAAATAAATACTAAAAGGAAGAAGTTGTCCAAAAAAAGCAGTTATTTTTTAAATTTCGATTTGGATATCTACCAATTTTACCTATATTTGCACCCGCAACAAGGCCTCGTGGCGCAACTGAATAGCGCAT
>ERZ650310.150-NODE-150-length-20213-cov-6.949201_pt1 | contig 20213 bp, 24 predicted proteins | sample MGYA00376246_ERZ650310 | MGnify/ENA primary metagenome ERZ650310 (study PRJEB26733, sample SAMN07839286) | wastewater metagenome | biome: small river; feature: stream; material: water | place: USA: North Carolina | collected 2016-03-01 ...
GAACTTATAGCTTCATTATATGCCGCTATGTTATCAATTCCAATATAAAAATATCTTGAATTATCTACATTATTCGTTATGCCAGCGTATGCAGACTCGCTTACCCAACACAATCTCTTATTGTAAGTAGTATTATTTGACCTTAAAACTTGATAATATGTAGCATACAATGGAGGCTTGTTCAGTATGCTTAAAGTTATTTGAGGATACTTTACAAGCGGCTGATCGCTTGGTAAATTCGTAAAACTTGGGGTATTGATAGCACCTCCAATTTCTGTTTGTGCACCTATTGTTCTTCCTTGGGCATCAAAATATTGAATTGCATATTGATAACCAGAGTTCCACACATATGCAAAACTAGTATTATCATTACTCAACAAAGTTAATGTTTTAAATCCTACAGAAGTCAAAACAAACCCACTTGAGTAATTCATAACCAATTTATTCCCAGCCAATGATACTTGAGTATAACCCTTTAACACCATAGCAGCAGATATTCCAGCTAATATATCAGAAACCAAATATGAGGTTGTTAAACCCGATGTTGTAAAAGATGTACTTAAATCTGTTCCATTTGATGCAAATGAATTTATATAATAACCACCTGCGGCATTGTTTAATGTCGTAACCTCTCCACCTGTATTTGTACCAGTACCATAAAGATATATACTCATTTGAGTACCAGGACCGCTATCAGTGCCATTTACCGTAGCAAGCAATAGCAAACCATTTTGATCATAAAAATAAGTATATGCGTTTGGAGATGAATTAACACTTAAACTTACATTTGTTTTATCATAACCCTCTGTAATTCCAGAATACAACAAAACATTACCATTAGCTAATTCTGCCGCATTTGCCTTCTGAGGTACATAATCTTGCAATTGGGAAGTTTCAATAACATCTATTTGCGTATATACGGAATCATTGTAAAATTTATAAACATAAATGATATTGTCTGATATATTAAGAAATTGCTTATTAAAAGATTGTATTAAAAACCAATCGCTTGTTGAACCATTTGTAGTTTCTCTAAAACAAAGCTCAATGGCTTTTACGTCCGGCCCACCAGTTGATAACAATACAGCTATTCTTGCATTATTTGTAGCAGTATTATCTGTAAGTGTTAATGATGGTTGTTGAGGTAATGGTACAATACTTTTTGAACTCCACACAGATTTTTCATTGTTATCATAAACATATCTGTAAGAAAATTGAAATAATTTGTTTCTTAAATTATTAATAGTTATAGTAGTGTCATTCTCATAAACCACTTTAGGAGGCATTACCGGAGGAGCTTTAGCTACTAATATATACTCAAGTTTCCAACTTGTTCCATAACTTGCAGTTACATTTATATTTTTAGGAGGATTATAACCATCATTAAAAAATAAAATATCACCTTCTACGTCTCTATAAAATATATTTACTGATAAAACTTTATAAGATGGATTAAAATTTAAAATATCAACGCCATCACTATCCGTCTTACTTTCCAATACCTTTGTTATTGTATCATTGCTTAAATCATAATACAAAATGCTATTATATCCATTACTATTCCAAAGAAAATAATACGCCCTATTTCTTACCTTGTCGGCATAAAAACCAATAATTTTATTAGTTCCAGATGGTAGCGTGTATGGTATCAAAGTATTACCAAGAATATTTGATACTACTCTATCTTGACCACGACCTTGTGCATCCTTTGTTATATTAAGTGCATCAATATAGTCGCCATTTGAAATTCTATATTCAGCAACATCTAAATTAAGCTTACCATTAAAAGGGTTATTTATTATTGGCATTTGTTATTATGCTTTTACGGTCATTCTTTGAGTGTCTAAATTTTGTTCGTATGCTTGCATTAAGTACAATGGCTTAAATTGAGCATTTGCTAATCTTCTTTGATTATAAAATTCCGATTTCCTATCTCTTTTATCTCCTAAATTACCTCTTCTTGTAGTAGGCATATTCACTATATCTCTCCAAGCTAACCATGCAAGCATAGCCTCTCTAAATTGAATAGGAATAGAAAATGTCTCTTCTGGATTACCACTAGATAAATACTCTATCATTAAATAAGAGTAGTAAAAATATTGATTTAAAAGTACAACTCCATTAGAATCATCAATATTAAATTGACCCACAAATGGAGAACCACTTGGTAAACCATAAATATTATTAAAGCCATAGCCATCCCAATAATTAAACCACACTGGCAAATCTGATTGATACCAGGCTGCTAGGGTATTATCTTGTGTCAAAGCCAATCTATCTGGCTGTTGGTCTCCATAAAATGTCATCTTAGAGTTAAATTTCAAAGGTATTATTTCACCCACAGAATTTAAAACTCCAACTTTAGTATAGCTAATATAATCGTTTGGCAATTGAGCCGTAAAATTAGTTGTGTCAATTGCAACTTTTACTGTTCTTATTTTATAAAAAAAGTCAAGTCCTAATTTTTCCATACCACGAACAGCTATATTATATAGCTTCGCATACTTGTGGACTGATTGCTCACTTTCATCAATGTAATCATTGATTACTGAATCTAGTGTTATATAATTTCTAACTTGGGACATTTTTAATTATTTGATAAGTAAGCTAATATATCATTATGTCGGATCAAAAAGTGCAATTCATTGTTTACAATGACAGGCTCTCCTGCTCCTTTTATGTGAAAAACAACGTCATCTTTCTTCGCCTCCATCTTAATCTTAGCAGTACCATTACCTACAGAAACAACTTGTGCTTTACAATTTCTTTCTCTAAATCCTTCAGGTAAAAATAAGCCACCCTCCGTAACTTCTTCAGGTGCAAATGGTCTTACTAAAACAAAATCTCTAATTGGTTTCATGTGTTTCTTTTTTTTTAATTATCAACGCCATCATTTGACTGATCAATTGGTCTTGATTTTTCAAAAGCTAATTGACCTTTAATATATTCAACAATCATTGGCATGTAATCATCTGGCACTATTAACGTAGAAGTCAAGTCAGTTGAATCACCACCACTAATCATTCTCAATGTTGCCTTATAGCTTGTCAAAGGTATAGAACTTTTTACATAAATATTCTTGCCTTCAATCCAATAAAGAATTTTATTTTGAATTGGTCTTAATTGCTCTTGATAAGCAACCTGATTCATGCTCAATGGTATAGCCGTCTGTGATGTCTTTTTATCGCCCACAAATTGCAACATTGCAACACCCTCGTTCTTACCCAATGCGTATGGAATTACCGGCAAATCAATGCTATAAGTAACAGTATCTACCGTTTCTGCATTAATATCTATATTTGTAAATGTAGTATAAAAAGAATTGTTTACATATGAAATACCATCAATTTGAATATTGTCTGTGTAATTCTTTTTAACAGCCATTCCAATAGCATCATTCAGCCATTGATTTACCAAATTATGAGTAATATTTGAATCATCGGATGGCTGTCCGTTATATATTTGTCTTAATATTCTTTCTATTAATGCGTTCCTAGTCATTATTGTCCTGTTTGTGTTATTTGATTAGCATATTGAGAAACCATTCCATCTTGCAAATTCAATCCAATCAACTTCAATGCACGAGTTATTATTTCAAGAATATCCACATCATACCATACAGGCTGAACCGATCCTGTAGTAGGTGTAACTCCAACCCCTGTCTGTGTTGCAGCATAAACTGGCCTTCCACCTACAGTTGTATAAGCCCATACTATCTCTGGAGCCGATTTTATATATGAAATTTTTGGATTACCAGAAACAGTAGCAATATTTTTTGGATAAAATTGAAATTGATCATTTTGTATTAAATATATTGGATTTTCAACAACAGGATCAATCTCGCTGCTATAATAAGAATATAAGCTATCTTGAGGAACAAATCTAATTCTACGAACTCCGTCAGCCTCCCACATAGCATCTACTTGTAAAAAATCGGAAGGATATGCTGCTACGCCAGTTGTTGAATTTGGGGCTAATGTAGCTTGAGTAAGCAATGGAGTCATCCTTTGTCTAGTATTTTCATTTTGGCTATAATTAACCCTAGCCTGTGGCCTTCCGTATTGATATTGCTGAAACTCACCTAATAAATAATCTTGATAAGAAGTCTGTGCTTGATTTATGACAAGATTAAATTCAGCTGGTGTCAAATAACCATTCTGCGCTTTATTAATCGCAAACTGGCAAATACGATACATGTCATTAACATTCATTGAAATAAGTTATATAACAAATATACGAAAAAGCCCCGTAATTTTTAGGCTACAGGGCTATTTTATTTAGAGGGGGAAGTTTATACCAATTTTTTCAATTGCTCTAAAAATGCCTTACTCTCGTCTTGAGGGAACATAGCAAAATCAACTAAATAAGTGTGCGGCTTTTTGTCCGCTGGTATCTTGCAAATGAAGCCACCATTATTTGCCCAATAAGCTGATCCTTTCTTAGTTGTAGTGTCAATCTTATTGTCAATTAATGCTTTTTTAACTATAAATGCAATTTCAACTTCCTTAGAACCAGCACTTTGCATAAACTTATTAGGTTGAGCTTCAGCGTAAAGTTCATAGTCATTTCTCAATGCTTCCATAGATTTAGGCATACCTAAGTCATCTACAAATGAAATTCCCAAGAAATTACAATGTTTGCGCATTTCTTCGTCAGAAGCTAATGAAGCGTACTTAATAGCCTCAACCTTAGCAACGCGTTTTGCTCTTTCAAGTTCAGCAGTTCTTTGTGGATTCCATTGAAAGAAAGTAACCTTTCTGGTTCCCTTTCTATTTGCATTATCTAAATTAGCATTACAAAGGCTTAAAAACTCAAGCGCCTCAACATCATAATCAGCTACTCTTAAAACCCTACGGTCAAATATTAAGCTTCTTCTGTTTTGCTCTACAAATGATTTTTCAAGTCCTTTCTGATCCTCTACCCAAATACTTGGATATCCTCTCAAAAGTCTAATTCTTTCCATTCTACCCTTCTTTTCATTCCAAACATCGTCAATACCTTCCATATGGTATTTACCATTCTTCTTAGTATCTGATAATTTGAAAATCTTGAATGTAGTTCCATTATTGGAAGCAGGGGCTAAATCAATCGCCTGCGCTGCCTCTTCTTGTTGTCTTTGTACCTTTATTTCACCTTGTTGTGAAAAGTTAGCTTCCGCTAAACCTACTGCCTTTAAACGTGCCATAAAATGGTTTTAAAATGTTTAAAATAGGTAGGGACAATCAATAAAGTTGCCCCTACCCGAATTATAATGTCCTAAATAGACTAGCTACCTTGAACGATGATGAATTGGTTTGCTGCACAAACACGAGTACCACGGTAAGTGATCATCGCGATTTGATTAGTCATTGTACCATCTGTTGGATTAGGAGATCCACCACCATATTGCCATACGCGAATACCGTTACCAACAGTACCACCTTGAGGAGGTTGTTGATACATAATAGTGATATTCTTGTAAACTTGAGCGGTTTTAGCATCCTTAGTTTCTCCCATTGGATAGATTAAACCGAAATTACGGAAGTAATCATTTTGAGGAGTTAAACCAGTTGTAACCTCAGTGTTGAATTGAGAGTACTTCTTAACAGATAATAAATATCCATCAATGTATATTTCTTGGAAACCATAAGCAACAGAAGCTTCTTTAGACTTCTCGCCTTGTCCATAAACGAAAGCACCAGCTGGGTAAGCAGCGAAGATACCATCAGAGAAATCTTGTCTTTGGAAGATATCACTTAACCATGCAGATTGTTTAGCACAACCGTTAACGTCCATGATACGAGTGATTTCATGTAATTTAGCGATGTCTAATGTACCTGGAGTGTAACCAACAGTTTCACCGTCAGCAACTACTTTAGGGATGATACCTACTGAACCTTGAGAGTTAGAATCAATTGCAGTGTTGTTTTGTAAATCACCACGCATTAATTTAGCCTCTACGTTGTTCTTGAAGCGTACCAATGTCTTATACATACCTTTGTAAGTGAAAGCTGTAACACCGTTTTGAGCCATATCTGGAGATACTGGGAACTCATAGTAAGTTTCAGCCATTTGCGCTAAGTCGGTGTTAGACCAACCATCACGGATTTCAGTTACATAGTTATCATATCTTTGATCCAATTGGATTAAAGGATTGATTTGTTGAGAAGCTTCACCAGCGTCTGCATCACCACCGAATAATAAAACCTCACCTGCTAACAATGAAGTTGCACCAGCAGAAGCAAATCTTTGAGAAGTTTGCTTAGGAGCAACTTGGAAAGTCCAAGCATAAGGAGTAGTATCGTCAATAGAGATGATAACACCCTCAATGTTTGAAGAAGCCACACGTAAAGTTTCGTTAACTCTTAATGGAGTTTGAGTACCATTGTTGTAGTAAGCCTCTTGACCTAAAGTTAAAGTCAAAGTTGCACCTACAGCAGCAGATACTGTGCTTTCGTTTGTAACACCTGGCATTAATTTACCACGGTTTTCAAACCAGAAGTAGTTTAAGTTTTTAACTTCTTCCATGCCGCTATGAGCAGCTAACCACCAAGTAAAATCTTCGTTGCCATACTTTTGAGTGTATTGCTTGTAGTACTGTGGAGTTAATAATTGTAAATCAACCATCAGCTGGCGATTCTGGGTTTGCAACGAGATACTACCCGGTTGCAAAATATTTGAGGTAGGTATTCCTGCCATGATATTTTAGTTTTTTGTTTTTTAACGCCTCCTCCAAAGGCAATATCAAGTTACGAACTAAATGCCCACTCTGCTAGCCTTTGCCTTTCAGCTTCAGCACCACTAAGATCGGGTTTCGCTCCTTGAGGAGTTGCGGTTTGGTTGATGTTTATGTTTCCACTCTTTTTTAAATGAGCAAGCAATCTTTGAGATGCCGCCTCATTTGCTATTTTTGAGAATATTTTATCACGGTTTTCTAACAGATATTTATCTGCCATAATTTGTTGAACATTTGGTTTACCATCCTCGTTAAACCATCTGCCTTCAAAATAACTGTCCGTGTCAAAATCCTCTAATTGACTCTTCATTGCGCTTTTTTCTTCATCCCCCACATTAAATGAAATCGGTATTTCAACATCCTCGTCTTTTACCGATACATTAAATCCGTTGAATGATTTAAAATCAGAGTCAAGTGTTTTTTCATAATTTGACCTAGCATATTGCATCATTTCATATTCCTCTTGAAATTGAGCTTGTCTGCCTGCCTCATTATAAATATCAGGTAATTGAATTTCACTTTTCAATTTTGCCAATTCGGATCTAGTTGTCTTAGCTTCAATCATTAACTTCCTTTCGGTATAGTCAACCTGAGCTTCCCAATTCTTTACCTTGTTAGCATAATCTTCATCAGTTTCATCAAATCCCTGTTCTGGTTTTAAAGGTACGAAAAATTTATCATAAAATAAAAGTTCCACCTCTTCTTCATTTAGCTCCTTGTGTTTTTGTCTAAGATTTTCTTTTACAACCTCAATAGCTAATTCAGTATCTAATTCAGCAGTAGTTAATCTTTCTAGTTTTTTCTGCTGATTTAAAACTTGATACACATCGTCTGCTTTGCCTTCTTTAATTGCATCAAACAATGTTTTACTTACATCGTCCTTAAACTCAAAACTAGGCTCTTCTTTAAGCCTTCTAAATTGATTTTCAGCCTCTTCAACGCTTTCAAAGCCAAACCTTTCTCTTACAAATTCATTTGGATCAAATGACTGAGAGCTGCTTTGTTGCTCTGACTGCTCCGGTTGCTGTTCAGGTTGAGCCGTAACTTGTTCGTTATTTGACTCATTTGTAGCAGTAGGGGTTACATCTACCGCTGGTTGCGCTTGCTGTGGCACAACATCTTCATCCCCGAAAGGATTGTAACCTTCTGCCAGCGTAATTGGTGCTGACATGTCTGTATTCTCTGGCATAAATGCTGATTTGGTTTCTATTTTATATTATAGCACACCTATATTGATGTGCTATATTTTATTTATTTTAACATGCTTGACATGTGCCAATTACAATTGCTGTATTTGGTGTTGTCATGCTTACATTTAAGTAATAACCTCCATATGCAATCCAAACACTTGGTCCTCCACCTACGGTATTGAAATCACTAGATGTAAATACAGTGCTATTGCAAAATGTTGTACCATTACCAGCTACATTATTAAATGCAGGACTACCACATGCAGCAGATCCTACCGCAGGATGATACCCAACACCATTACCAAAGAATGGAGATCCAGTTGTTGTAGTCGTAGTAGGTCCTGCGGTTGTTGTAGTTGTACCAGAACCAATCGCTATTACGCCACTCTCACTTATAGTAATAGGATATACAACAGAAGTATTTGTCAACAATTGCACGCCATACCAACTTGTTCCATCTCCATAAATAGGTTGTGTTAATCTACTATCAGCATACAATACACTTTCTGACGTTAATGTATCAGTAGCTGAATATACAATACGCGTACCTTGTTCAACACCTATTAAGCTTGCCTGAAATGCATCAGGATATGTATTTTTTGATATTACAAAAGCGAATGAATTTGCCATTTTATTTTATTTTATTTATTTTTTACTAACATTGATAACAAGCAAGAGAAACAACTGCAACGCTACTTCCGTCTGTTGTTACTTGAACTAAATCAGTTCCAATTCTTAAAGCCAAGGTACCTGAAGGCACACTAGAAAATCCCGATCCCGAAAACTGTGTAGAGTTACAGAATGTAGTTCCATCTCCTGTTACTAAAAATGAATCAATTGGAGAAGAAGCACAAAATGGAGCAGCGATTACTTCAACTGTTCCTGAAAATAAACCACTTGTTGTAGTTGTTGTTGCATTAGCAGATCCTTGTAATAACAAATATTTACCAATAATACCAAATTCTACTATACCATCAGCCGAAACAGAAGATACATCAGTCTTAGTTACTAAATCAACTCCTAATACTGAAACCCAATTGATAGGTACTTCTGGTGCTGGTAATAATTGACCCGTAATTGCACCATCATCGTTAGTTGTACTAAAATCAATACTGCCTGTTAATCCTACAACCTGAACTACAGCCGAGTCCCATCCGGATAAATCTTGATAATAATTATTATTAGCACTAAATGAATCAGTTGCATCTACAACTTTACTTATTTTTGAGCTAAATTTTTGTAGTCTTATTAAAAGCTTACTTACTGTTGCCATTTTTTTATTTTTTAAATTTTTATTTATTGTTGTTGCATTTGTTCAATCATCATTTGTTGTTCTTCGGGTGACATTTCCTCTTGCTCACCTTCCTCCATCATCATTTGCTCATCTTCCATTTGGCCTTCTCCTTCCATTTGACCTTCTTCCATCTGACCTTCTTCCATCTGACCTTGCTCTTGCATAGCCGCTTGCTGTTGTTGCATTTCTTCCATTTGCATTTGTTGCATTTGCTTTTCCATTTGATCATTTTCCATTATCAATGGCATTTCAACATTTTGCAACATTTCAGCTAACAAAGGTCTTAATTCAGTAGGAACAGGTATATTAGCCTTAGCTAAATCAAACATACCTTGTATAATAATCGCTCTTTCTTTAGCTTGGGTTTGTTTTTCCAATAAAGCAGCATCTCCTTCAGCCTTAGCTTGCATACTTGCTTGTTGAATCTGAGCATTTTGCTGACTATTGTTAGCTGCGTTCTCTTGTTCTGTTTTTATAAACCTCTTTTGCGCTTGTCTAAAATACAATTCAGCTAATTCAACATTTTCCTTTGCAATTCTAACAATCTTAAATGGATCTAAATACATTACCAATTGAGGATTTGATGCCATAGCGTTGTTCATCATTATCTGTAAATTAGCAACTTCTTGCGCCTGTGGTAACATTCTTACTGTAGCAACAAAATTTCTATCTACAACATCTGTCTCTTTTAATAAATTTCTGTATTTTTTTGAACCATAAGTAACACTCTTATTTAATAAACATGCTACTTTTTTACAAGTTTCTTCCATAACATAAATATATGCATCATACATATACTCAGTAGCATTATTAGCTAAAACTCTTGATGCCTCAATATTTGAAGCAGCTACTCTTGGTTGAGCAGCCTGGTTCATCAAATTAGGATCTTCACCAAGTTCATCTTTTAATACTTGATAATGGAATTGATATAACTGAATTAAAGATTGCAATTGAGGTGAAAATCCTGAGTTCGCCAATTCAGTAATTGGCACCGGTATTCTATTACCTTCAGCATCTCTACCGCGATAATAAAGCTTACCAGTTTGCTCCCAAATCTTTTGAACATCTAATGGTTTTACAGAATCTCCCAATCCCAAATCCAACTCTTGCATTGCATCCACATCTATAGCTGCACCTGCTGGTACCATCTTAGCTACCAATTGTTGTATCTTTAATCTAGCTAAAATCATTTGTTCAATCGGTTCCTCAATCTTTTCTGGTACAGCTACATTACGCATGTCATATGGATCATACATATAGAAGCTATAAGAAAATTCTGCGTTGCCAATTTCTTTTGGATCTTGCGGACGAATCATGTTTTTCTTGATTCCCCACTTAATCATTTTCTGAGTAACTGGACAATATACACCTTCGTATATATTCCATTTTTTCTCTTCTAAATATTGTTGATTTTCATCTAATTTTTCTGGCTTACCTTTTCTGATAATAGTGCTACCATTTTTCTTTGTTTTGGTAACAGTATATCCATCAGAATCCAAAGTCTTAATTTCAAATTGCATTAAGTCAATATTCCATTCGTCATATGGTCTTAACCATGCAACGTTCCAATCTTGCATCCACTTAATCTTATCAGTAAGTTGGTATTCTTTTGAAGATTGAGCTAATTCAAATATATCCTCTTCGCTTAACGTCCCTCCACTTTCTTTACCATATCTTGCTCTAATTTCACTAATTTTCATTGACAAAATATGACCTCTATAAGTGGTATCTCTAAAATCAGGGAAATCAGAATAAGAATAAATTGCATTTTCTGGGCGAATCCATTGAACATGAATTTCACCTTCTTCATCCATCCATGTATAAGTACACACTAATCCAACCTCTGCTGAATCGTGTAATAATCTTTGTTTTAAAACATCATTCCATCCATTAGCCTCTAATACATTATTACAGCCAATGCTATATTGTATCTCTTCTGGCAAATGATTAAATTCAGTTATCCATCTATCTAATTCATCTTTATCTTCTGCAACAAATTGGTCTGGAGGAATAATTGGTATTCCTGACTCTTGTTGAATTTGTCCTAATATTTCTTTATTCTGAAATACAAACTCTGCTTCGTCTGCTGCGCTTTTCTTAAGCATTGCAGAAGCGCTATCTGTAGCTGTAACAGTAACCTTTTCATTTCTACTCATCCACGATCCAACTAATCTTGCAACAATTGTATTGCCAATAATAATTGACTTCCAATTGATATTTACAAAGTTAGCTTTACTGTTCATCTCCAAACGATCCATAAACACACTCATGTCTATTTTACCATTTGCGATTTGTCTGTTTTTTCTAAATCTATTATTCCTTAACCAAAAATAAGTTTGATTACCATAGATTGTAGAATAAATGCTTTGTGCAACATTTTTACCATAGGTATAATCTTTTTTAGAAGATACGTCTGTAGTAATTTGGAATTTTTTTAAAGCCTCCCCATTACTATTTGCTGCTGATATGTATAAAGGACTATCTGCCAATTTGAGTATATTTTACGTCAAATATACTAAATATTAAGAATTTAGTAAAATTTTAATTAATTAAATACGGGAACATAACTTTTTACCAAAGGCTCGCGCTTGACCTGCTTCTGAATCGGCTCCATCAAACAAACAATTAACATCAAAAATGATACTGTAATGTCATAGTCTGTTCTATTGTTCGGATCAAATTTCTTAGCATCTTCAAGTAAATTTTCAAAATCAATTGAATCAATATGGGATTCAAAATACATAATTCCAACATCCGTCTGCTTGGTCAAGCTAAATGGCGTAGTTGGGAATCCCTTATGTCTATCTGCTGTCTCCCTTTTTGATGGATCTATTGTGGATAAAGGATATGAACCTAAATAACCAACCCTACCCCTGTCTCTAAAATATGATAAATAATCATCACTATTATGCTCGTACCAAGCCTGATAGCCATAAAATTCGGCAGCTAAAAGGACTTGTTCGTGTAAGATTTCTTTAATTGGCGGCCTTCCATACAAATGCCCTATTGCCTTACCGGTCTGTTCCGGATTTAGCAAGTCATATCTTCTACCTATCCAAGCTGATGCTTTTGAACCATATTTACCGCCCTGACTATTGCTATAACCGTCAATTGCAATAGCTCCATCATGCACTCTTCCAGGCTTTCTAGTCTTAACATCAAATGTGTGCTTATTCTCTTCACCTGGCTTGGGGAATTGCGTAATTACCCAATGAAAATCCTCCTCTTTGTCTGTAATATTTCTCCATCTAACTGTTTGATCCAAGTCCCTATAAAATATAACGTGTCTCTTTATTACCGGATTTTCTTTTAAATACTGTTCCCTTGCGCCAATATTCATTACATTAAATATACACTTATCCGAATCTGTACTAAAAGCTTCATCAATCGTCAATGGCTCTTTTCTTACACGCGCAGATAATGCTCTTGGGTTGTTTTTAACGGTTTCTCTATCGGCTAATATTTGGTCTAAAGTTTTGTTTTCATCTGGATAACCAAAGTCATTAAAATTTCTAGTTCGTTTAGCAGACATAAAGAATCTATAAAGGCCACTTGAAGTTGTGCCATTATCTTGCCTCTTATCCTGATTACTTTCCTCCCATAACAATTTAAACGCATCTTGTACTCCATCTTTTTCTGTAGTTAATTTTTCAACTGTAGTAGTATATAATGCCTTACCAATTATTTTACCCTCATCGTCCAATAAACAGTAACGAACAACCTCGTGTCTATCATAGACATTCACTTCCGTTGTTTTACCGCACTCATCTGCAACATATCTATGCAATTTCTGTCCGTCATACGCAACTGTATCAGCTGACTGATGGTCAATAATTGAACCCAATTCATCCTTATCTACACTTTCCTCAGCTTTTTTACCCCTAACGTTGGTTTTTTGGAACCTCATCTCTGTCTTAGGATTTACCCCTAAAGACATATCGTACTCTGGTCTAAAAAACTTAGGAAGCCTTCTAAATGGATTCACAACAGTTTTAGCAAAGAATTTCTTAGCATCTGATCCTGTTTTAGATTGAATACCACCGTTGGTCATCTTAGTTCTAGTAATGTATTCAGTAACAAATAATCCCGCTACAAATGATTTACCAAAACGTCTTTTAGTAACCTCTAGCATTCCCATACACAACGGATCTTGGATGCAATAATCCATGAAATAAAACTTCTCTAAATCTGGAATACGAAACTTAGGATAACCAATATCTATTGGCCACCATTGCAAATATAAATAATGCAACCCCGTTAAAAAAGTAGGTACTCCATTATTCATATACCAAAATCCATTCAACCTCCTATCCCACTCTTGCTTTTTAAAATCCTCAAGCTTTTCGTCATAAAACTCTACATCGTCATCTTTTTTCTTTTTATCAAATTCATCCCACCTTTTCATGGTATCTAAATACCAATCGGGCAAAGGCATCCTTTTCCAATATTGCTCTGACTGGACTTCTGACCTTTTATAAACTCCCCTAAATTCTACTTGCTTTGTAATTATATTAAATACATAGCCTTCAGGAGGCAAATTACACTTTAACCCCTGAATATCTATAACACTACCACCTTCAATTTTTTCGTACATAATTAATATCTTTTGCCAGCTAATTCGCCTACAGCATCAGCCATATTTTCTGGAGAAAATGGTTTTCTAGTAACTTGAACTTGTTCTTTTTTATCTTCTTTGCCTTCTTGGTTTATACCAGCTAGCACCTCTAACGCCTTAATTGACGATGAAATCGTACCGGCATCTACCCAAATTTTCTGTAATCTTTCAAATGTTTTAATCTTGGGATCATCAATATCAATCGCAGTAAGACTTGTTTTATTTAGCAATTCTGCCATTTCATTTGCCTTTCTGTTAAGAGCATGATACAGCTTTCCAATACCATCTTCTTCATAATAAGCATTTTTACTTTGAAGATAAGATATTTGCTTTTGTAAATCCTTAATTTTGTTTTCTAATTCTACTGACATTAGTTTAATTTTTTAGCATCAGAAACACTATATCCAACTAACAAATCACCATTTTTAACTTTTTCAGTTAATTCATGCTCAACTGATATTACTTCATTTCTATCATTGCCATCTGGATAATATCTTAATCTTATAATCTTACCCTCTGTACCGTCATCATTTTGATAAATAATCTCATAATCGCTTGATATCACAGTTCCAACCACATTGCCAGCCAAATCACCACTTGTTACGTAAATCTTATTTTTAACTAAAGTTGGATCAATACCTTGTAAAAATCCCGTATATGGTTCAAACACTCTTAATCCAGTAATAAAATTATTCAAGGCGTTCCACGTGGAACCTTTCTCTGTTCTCCACATAAAGCACTCTTCAATAGGAATAGAAAAATATTGCATATCTGAAGATGCTTCAGCAGTAGGTCTTTGGTAGTTAAATATTTTATATGTATCATGAGTTGAATTGTGATGTATCAATATCTCAGCACCTTCAGGAATACCATTTGCGCTTACAACCTCAGCATTAACAGGCTTAACATATCGCATGTTAAAATTATCGTATTGCCTTTCTAATTTAATTTTTGTTCCATCCTTAAAGGTATGGCTATTTTTACTTTCTAAGTCAACCTTAATAATAACTCTATTTGCAGGAGCCTTCAGTTTCATAATTTAATTAATTTAATTCAAAGTTAACGATTTTATAAACTTGGCAAAATTTATTATATTTGTATGGCCAATCATATATTATATAACATTAAAACAAAAAACAATGGCACAATTAGTACAACTTACTGTGGTTCAAAAGAACCAATACCCAGTTGCAAACGAAATCTGGGCAGTACCAGCTAATGGATTCGTTGCGGTTCCTTCTACTGAGGTTGAAGGCGCAGTTACAGCAGTTTTGGTTGCTCCAACAGGATTGAACCAAAGAACAACTACATTATATGTAGCTGAAACAGTAGCAGAAATCGCTAGTGCTGCAAATGCTTAGAACTTAACTGCATACCGTAAGATCTGCTTTTAAGTCAATTAAAGGCCCCTAGTTTTTAGGGGCTTTTTTATTTTCTTTATAAACCGTTTTTAGGTTTTTATAAATTCTTTCAGCATCATCAATTGTTTTACCAGCTCCTGCGGCCATTACAACAGACAACCTTCTTAACTTTTTAGCTGCTTTATTGTTCATGATTTTAATTGTATTTCCAAATATACCCTCCTGCGTGGGTATAATTGGGGTGATTATTGCAACATTGCGATATACTAACATGATAAACCCCCGTTAATCTATAGGCTTCTCTTGTTGAACCAAATTTATTAATTAGCTCTTTCGTTTTAATATCATATTGAAAAACTTCTTTTGATCTAGCATTTTTATAGCCAGTTTTACCATAAGTAGGGCTTTTTACGCCAGTTTTACCAAACATATGATTTTTCTCACCGGCTTGAAGATACCCTTTACCGTATTTATGACTATTAATTCCACTAATTTTATTTATTGTTTCTTCTTTATGTTTAAAATTAATAGAACCTTTGCCCCCATCAGTTAAATTAACTAACGTGCCAGTACCTAAATCTAATCTTCCATAAGAATTAATAAGGCCAAATTCAACATTACAAGCATCTTCATATTCTATGCCTTCAAATAATATATCAATATCATATCCATATTTAGATACTATATTTACCCAATGCTTATTTCTATTTCTATTTGAATAAGCTCTTTTAATATTTTTGCCTATTCCAATATAAAATATAGAATTATTGTCTTTTCTTCTATGTTGATAAACTATAGCCATATTACCTTCCCTGCCCCCTGTATGTTTTTGGTTTACCTACATGCTTGTTATAAGTTTTTTTTGCACTACCAGTCTTTCTTTTACCAAATGTAACCTTCCTGGAATCTGATTTTACTTTAGCCATTTTATTCGTTATTTAGGATTAATTGGTACGAATATAAGCCATTTTCTAAATATTTTTTATTCAAAATATGACTTCCGAACCTTTCTTTCCTAAAATCTCTTAATCCGGCTGATACTGAAGCTTCGGGTATATTGGTTATGTGGGATATTTCACCCAATGTTCTATATACCCTATCCTTCATCAAATCTTTTAATTTAAAATGGTTTTTAGCCAATCTTTTACCATCTTGTTCGTGGTTATAATCGGATCCATCAAATCTTAATTCCTGTTGCATAGTATTATTTTTTGTTTTTAAAATAATCTAAATTCAATTGTCCACCGTCCATAAAATTGGGGTGTACGAGGATGTCATCATCATAAAAGTTCCGCACCATACCACTGTCGTATAATATGACTTTCCAAACGGTGTTGGTTTGGCTTCCGTAGTCAATCCAGGCAATTGCTTTTCCATATCCTAAAGGGGTTTCTACGTCAATAATATTTGTTAATTCGTGTATATACATTAGAATGGAGTTTCGTCTTGTTTACTAGATAATAACTGAATACTTGTAACTCTTGAATGTAATTGAGCTACAGTTTCTTTTGTCTTGTCGTTTAAATAAGTTTTAGCCTCTGGCTTACCTTCCATGTAAATCAAGGTACCTTTTTTAAGATAGTTTACAACATTTAATTTGTCGGTCCAATAAGCACAAGAAACCCATGTAGTTTTATCTACATCTTGCCCTTGTTGGTTTTTAAACTTTTCGCTGTAAGCCATTGAGAAATTAATCACCGTTTTACCGTTCACCTCATTAACTACTGCATCTTGTCCTAATCTTCCGATTACTGAAATTCTAATCATTGTTTTTTGTTTTTATTGTTATTAAAATATTACTTCTTCTCCGTTTTCATCTTTATATGGAAGCCAAGATTGACTTGCTTCTTTTCTTTTCCAAAAATCCATTTTCTTGGTATTTAACATTTCTTGCAATATGTCTTTGCCTTCTATAAAAAACCTTCTTCTTTCCCATACATAATCAAGCATCATAAAACCTTTTCTACCAACGCTTTTCTTTTTAATCTTCTTGGAATGAAATTCTGCTAAAGGATTGTTTGGATCAGTCTGAGCAAATGGTCTGTGATATACTAAAATGTTATCCATTTTATTTGACCACATCGCACCATCATTTACATCAAATACATCAGGGCATTTATAGTTTCCAGTTCTATCTCTTTCCATTAATTTAGGATGCGCAATTATCCAAAAATAAACATCATTTTTCCTTGCAAATCTTGAGAAATCTGCTAATAATGTTTCAAGATACTTATCAGTTCTACCACCATATCCTTTGTAATCATTTGTCATCTGATTAAATGGATCTATACAACAATAATCTACTTTTTCTTGAACTATTAACTCTAAGAATTTTTCCTTGATATACTGTGGTGTTGGTGATAGCATTTCGGCACTAATGTAAAAAATGTGCTTTGAAACAAAATCATATGCTGCCTCGTATATTTCACTTGATGGTCTATTTGGATTATATGGAGTACATTCGCAACCTAAAAGCATTTCAACATAATCATGAAAATATTCTTCAGCAGGCACATCCTCTGGTGAAAATGTTGCAACCTTCTCTCCGAACATAACCATTCTCATAAGCAATTGAGCTTTCTGCCACGCTGTTTTACCGTAATTACCAATACCAGTAAGCAATGTTATTTCACCCCTTTTTGGTTTAAATAAATAATCTATTTGTGGTATTCCAATTCCCATAACTCTATCAAAACCATTTTCATTGATATATAATGCTCTATCTTTTACATCTATACCATACACAACATCTTCAACTCTATAGTTTTCACCAGAAACTTCTGTAAACTCCTTTTTAACATCTATTTCGTAATTCGTAGTTTTACTTACAAGTTTCTCTTTTTGTATTGATGCTGTTGCAAAATTGTTTTTATTTGCCCTATACCCACTCTTAACAGCACTCTTCATTTCAGACATTGTAAAGTCATTACTAACTGTGTACTCTGTGGAAATTAAACTTAGTGCAGAATCCTCTCCTATACCAAATCTGCAACAAGCTGATGCTAATTTGAAAATATAAGTGTTTCTTTCACCGGTTACAAAAGCATCATTCTTATTTGTAAGCCACTTCAAAATTCTACGAAAATTCTCAGAATCATCTACGTTTTCATTTTCAGTTACAACTACCTTTTCTATCTTTTTTGCCTTTGAAAATACTTCTGCATTTTCGTTAATGTAAATATCTGGATCAAAACTCTCATAACAAACTCGGCTTACGTTAATACCACTTCTATCAATTTCAGGGAAAACATCCTGAAGCGACTGAAAGTGTTCTCTGTGTTTTTTACCATCGGCTATTTTAACCAATGCTTTTAAACCGTTACCAGATGGACTAACCCAACAAGCGTAAACAAATGGGTTGGATATAATTTCGGTTTGTTTATCCCTTAATTCAGAAATATCATCAAAATCAAGCACAATAAAACCACTATGCTCAATAAGTTGCTCATCTTTCCTATCGGAACCGAATTTACCACTAAAGCATATTGATGGCAGATTTAACTTCAATTTATTGGCTTTTTCCTTATCCAGGGCCAATCTAATATCCATTACCAACTGCTTACTTGCACCAAGCTTTATTCTTTCAAGTGCCTTTTCAACGGTTATAAAATGAGGTTCCTTGCTAAAAATGTTTTTAAAAATTGTAATCATTATTCAGAAATTGTTTTATAAGCCATTCTAGCGGCTTCTAATTGTTGTTGGTAAGGGTTAACACTATTTTGAGGAGAAACTGTCTTATTTGGCTTATTAACAGCATCTAGAACCCATCTACGAATAGTTAGGTAATCAGATTTTGTAGAATAGGACTTTTCAACTTTATAAGAAGATAAATAATCGTAACACTTTCTTACAATATCTTCTCCATATTCGGCAACAAGTTTTTCATTTTCAGATTCAGTCAATGAAATATTATGACTAAACTTTAGTTTAGTTTCTTTTACTTTACTTTTATTTACTTTACTTTGCGGCATTTCTGGAGCAGAAACTCCGTTAGTAGCGGTATTATTAGAAGCAAATTTACCGTTTATGCGGAGTTGTTTCTTACTTTTATCCTTATTTGTTCCTCTTTTTTCATATACTGGTTTCAATCTTTCATCTAGAGATTCTGAGTTAATAAACCCGTTATTAAGAAATATCATCTCCAATTTGATACAGTAATCCACCACTTCCCGTATTTCTGTAGCAGAAACTCCAAAATCACCAGCCATCAATTCAAATTCTACATCTGAATATTCAAATACATTACCATCAATACCTGTTAAGTATTCTAAAGTCATTGACCAAATAGCATATCCTATAGGCCCAAACTTAGTACGAATAGCCTTAACCTTTCTGTGGTTTCTCATATCCCTATCATGAGGGAAGTAATCGCAATAATTCTTTTTTGGGCGAGCCATTTTATTATAATTAGTCGTTAGTAAAATCAGTTCCCATTGCTTTATTTATCTTTGCTAGATTGTCATCTGAAAGATTCATTATCCTATGTATAAGGATTCCATACAATGTACCATATGGTATTTCTGATTTTCTTGAAAGCCAAGCTAATGGCCTTTCTTGTTGCTCTAGCTCCAATAAGATTAGATCTTTGACATTTTGTTTTTCCATAAATATTTTGATTGAAGCACAAAGTAAAGAAGTATTTTTTAATTAAAAAAATTTATTTACCCAATTATTTTTAAAAAAATATTTTGTTATTTAATTAAATTAATTATCTTTGTTAAAATTATTACTATGAAAACAGCAATGCAAGAATTGATTGAAGAAATACAATATTGGAAAGAAAAAGCACCAGTTGGTAGTGCATTTAAGGATTGTTTAATCATCCTTGAGGGAAGTGCTACTAATTCACTTGAAAAAGAAAAAGAGCAGATAAAGGATGCTTATTCAGATGGATATATGATAGGCGAAGAATTAGATATGCTTAAACCTTCTATTGAGATGGCAGATAAATACTATAATAAAAGATATAACCCAACAAATAACCTATGAAAACAGCAATGCAAGAATTGATTGAAGAAATACAATATTGGAAAGAAAA
>ERZ650310.152-NODE-152-length-20170-cov-6.387373_pt1 | contig 20170 bp, 16 predicted proteins | sample MGYA00376246_ERZ650310 | MGnify/ENA primary metagenome ERZ650310 (study PRJEB26733, sample SAMN07839286) | wastewater metagenome | biome: small river; feature: stream; material: water | place: USA: North Carolina | collected 2016-03-01 ...
ATCCGTCCGTGTTGTTTTCAAGGAGATATGCGTCATTCCCTCCACCTGGCGTGCCATCCACCGCCGCCTGATTCACGCTGCCAATCTGAGTTGTGATGGTGATTGTCATGGTCGGACTATTACGTTTCCACGCCACGGCTGCATGGCGTCGGAGTTGAGAACTGCGGCCTTCTGCCCGTCCATCCACTCGTTAGCTAGTTTCCTCGCTCCTGCCATCAAATCAAACGCATTTTTCATGCGGTAATACTCCGCGAGGGCGAAGTAAAGCACGGGGTCAAAAAAGAACGATGGCACGGTTGGCGTGGCATAGGTCGGGCTTGATCCGGCAAGGACAAAGGTGCCCTGTGGGACTGCCGTTTTCCAGAAGGCGAATACCGGACTGCCAACGCTGGAGTCCTGGACATAGTAGCTTGTGCCATCCCATTTCACGGGAACGGGCTGGATGACTGGAAACAAGGGCCATCCGCTTGTGATGTTCACGGTTGGAAGCCTTGGGTCACTTCGCCAGAAGCTTACCCAGTCGCTATTGCTCACTGCGCTAGCTGCGATTACTCCATTTGTCACTGTAATCGCTGCGCTGCTGGTGACAGTTACCGGCCACGCAAAATATGGATCGTCGGCACTCCATACCCAGCGAAGGGCGCGGTTTAGAAACTCGCAAGCCTGCTGGTGCCATAGGTCGCCTGGCACGGTGCCAACGCTGGCATTGCGCGACATACCGCAATCAATCGCCAACTGATTGAGGAGGTCAGCGAATGTGACGGTGGTAGCCATAGGTTAGAAGTAGGCGACGAATCCGGTTGCGGTTGTGCCAGTAGAAAGGACGCGGGCGCATTCAATGGGATGAATGATGCCTGCTGCCAGTGCGCCGGACGGGATGATGACAGAAGCGGCTGCGCCGTTCGCTGCCGCCGTCTCCAGCGCGATTGCACCGGCCACAGCAAACGAGATATAGAACTTCGTGGAAGGCATCGCGCCTGCGTCAGAAGGAGTTAGAAGCGCAACGCGGTTGGCGCAAAAGGTTTGATTATTCATCGCATGAGGGAAATTGGAGTGTATTTGCCTGCTGTAAACAAGCGGGAATCGGTGAAGAACTGAGGCTTGGGGACATATTTGTGGTTCTGCCCGTCCTTCTTGATGATCTTCTTTAGTTCGTCTGGATCATTCCACATTCCGTAACCTTCACGGTCGCCTAGTATGTGGAAAGTGTCCGCTGGAATGTCGCCAAGGAATTGAATCTCCATGTCGCCTTTCAATACCTGATACTCCACCTGACGGCGCTGCCGTTCGCCAAGTAGAGCACGGGCATGGAATCCATGGAAGATGTCCTTCACAAGCTCCTGCCGTCCATCAAGTCTCTCTTCAAGAAGCGCCCTTTCGAGCGATTCATCGAATACCTCCTTGTGGGGTCGGAATTGATCCATCGGCTTAGGAGTTGGTCAGGCTGCAATCGCTGCGCACCTTGTCGGCGGCGAGCGCACGAAGGGCGGAATCATCAAGCCACTCGACTTTCCCGAAGGCGTTGTTGGTCGCCACAAGGGAAGAGTAGATGAGATTGCCGTAGCTGGTTCCGGTGAGTGAACCGGCAGTCATCAACGCTGCTCCGCAAGAGTAGAGTCCGTCCGTAGGGTCTGGATTGTCCAGAAAGGGAACTTTGCCGCGAGTGAGATTGTAGTCAGACAGGGCAGTTCCGAAAAGAGTTGTGTAGTTTGGCATAGTCTTAGAGAAAAATTATGGGTTAATATTTTAAGAGGGGCAGGTTATTCGCCTGCCCCGCCCATGAACAAAACTACGTCGTGATCTTTCCGTGAGCGCGAGGGTTGTCCACCATCTGCCCGTAAACGTATTCCACCAGCGTCTTGTAGCTGCCGCCGAGATATGGAATATCGCGGGTGCGGGGAGCGTAGCCAGGGCGAACGGTCACATAGTCATGGTTGACGATGTAAGCGTGAACGCCGGTTGGCAGGCTGAAGTGGAGATGGAAGCGCATCGTGCCTGCGGTTGTCAGGTAGGTGCGGACCATCATCTGAATGGTGCCATCAGCCATGTCGTTGTTGAAACGGCGAAGGGGAACGGTCTGGTTGCTGCCGCTGGTGACTGCCACGCCGCTGCGGGTAAGCTGGTCAAGAACCTTGGTGAAGTCAGGCGAGCAGTAAACATCCCAGGTGCCGGTTTGACGGGCCGCAAGGGAGATGCTGTGCATGATGTTGTTCAAGTCCAGATCGGTGAGCGTGGTCACGTCGGAAACACCGCTGAGGATGTTTGCCGCTGGGGTGAGCGCGAGTGCGTTGATTGGCAGGTCAGGAGTGCCACCTGCGTTTGCGCTGCGAATCCATGAACCGAATCCTCGGGTTTTGGCTGGGGTGCCGCTGCCGCCGTAGGCTTGGGAGTCGCCGGTTTTGAGCAGGGTCACTTCCAGATTTTCACCTGCTGCAATCACCGCATCGCGGAGGTTGTCAGCGCGGAGGTTGGAAGCTGCAAACTCGTCGCCAAACTCGTCAGCCAAGTCGGAGATGCCGATTGCGACACGTCCTTTCTGGAGTCGGCCCTGCAACATGCACTTGTTGGCCTCGTTGTTGATGATTTCGCTGTCCTGAACGTCCACGCCATCAGCGATTGCGCTGTCAGTTGGTGTGATGCGTTGCTTGAAAGGAGACTCAAACAGGGTGCTGCGCGGCTTCGGGCCTTTGCGCACCATTGTTTTGAACGGGGTGAAGATGGCGCGGGCCATCGTGAAGGAGTTTGCTACGTCGCGTGTGCGTTGCACTGCCGCGATGTCGCCGTCGGTAAGAATAGCCATAGTGGTAAAAAATTAAAGGTTGGTTGAAGTGGGTTCATCCTCATGCAGCCATTTCCGCCGCCAATAGCCTTGCGAGTGATGCTTCACTGCCGTCTGCGGCTTGAGCCACCGCATCTGCTATGTTGGTCTGTGCGTTCTTGACTCCCACCGCTGGGCGTGTCGCGGATGGGGCGCTTGGAAGTTTAGCCTTCGCTGGCGCTGCCTTAACTGACTTTTTCCCTGGCAAGATTACGTTTCCGTCCTTGTCCTTTGCGAGCCTCACCCATACTGCCTTGCCGCTCTTTTGATCCTCTTCCATCTGCTGAGAGCGGATCATGTGTGCAAGTTTGACTTCAAAATCCCTTGGGTTCATCGTTCTGAACGTAGGGTTTTTCTTCATAAACTCGTCTGCCTGCTTGTAGGCTTCTGAGTCCTTGTCGAAAATTGAAGGGACGATCTTGGTTGCCGCCTCCCATGGTTTGGCTTTGTTTCGCTCTTGAATGATGTCCTTTTGATCTGGCACTGTGCGCAGGGCGTGCCGTGCGTAGTCGCGCCATTGCTTGATCTGTTCGGGCGTTTCGAGAGTGATTTTCTTGCCGTTCTGGTAGGGGACTTCAATGCCTTCAAACGCATCGTCTGCCTCGGTGAGTTCCTGGATATGCTCCCAATACTCGGTTTCGGCTTTGAGTTGTTCAAGGGTTGAAACATGCGCAAGTGGAGCGTCGGCTGTGGGTTGAGCCACTATCCTGTCCGCTGCCGCTTTCTGAAGTCTGGAGAATCTTTCCTTGTATCCCTTTGGGGCTTTTTCGAGCCACTTATTCAATACGTTTTCGGATTCCTCTTCGTCTTCTTCTGCATCTTCCTTTTCGTCCTTGGGTTCGTCTGCGGGTTCCTCCTCGGGTTCCGGTTCTTCAGCTTTGACCTTCAAGCCTGTCTTCTTCGCGGCGATTGCCTCGATGGATTCAGCCTCGTTGATCTCGTCTTCGAGCGGGTCTTTGGGGGAGTCAGCCTTCTCGCCTTTCTGTTTTGCCGTTCCTTTGCTCTCAGGCTTTCCTTCTTCGAGTTCCTTCATGGAAGACTCAAATTCTGCCTCCCAGTTCACCGTGTCAGCGCGTGGCGCTTCGTCGGGTGTCTTGGTTGGTGACGCTGCCTTTTGAGTTGCGATTGCAGGGGCGGGAGACGGAGCGGGCGCAGAAGCGGTCGCATTATCTCCACCTGATTCGGGGGCCGTATCCACGAATTTCGTATATTTTTTACCAGCCATAAGTATTTGTTGGACGCCATCTAGTTACCTAGAAGTGTCTCACTTATACCCTTGGCCGTGTATGCAGCGCAATGATTGCGCCATACGCTAACAATCCTCTATGTCAAAAGTTCGCGTTCTTGTGCGGACAACTTGGCCTTGTTTGCTCCATTGGATGCTATACGATTCACCATGGAAATCACTACAGATTCAAGGATTTCTGCCGCTCCAAGCTTCGTTGCAATGAAGGCTAGGTTCTGCGGCATGACTCCTTCCCGCGCTTCGGTGGCGCAATGGAAGCTGGTGTCTCGCAAGGTCTGGAGAATGCCACGGACAAGCGGGCTTGCGCCGTTGTCGCGTAGCAGCGCGTCCAGTTCCGCCGCTGGAATCTCCGGTCCTAAGTCGATGGCGTGAAGGGGGGTTGTCATTGTTGGTCTTGAAGTTGTTTCACACCTTTCCTGCCTATCTCCACGTTCTTCTGTTGGTCGATGTTGAACTCGTAGCTTTTGAGGAGGTTGGTGATGAGTGCCGCAACGTCTGGGTGTTGCATCGCAATCTGCGCCACACGTCCTGGCAACGGTTGCCCTGTGCCTTCGTCAACGATTGGCTTGCCCTTGTCGTCAATCGCTGGGCGCTGAAGTGCCTGTAAGGTGACTTGCTTCTTCAATTCAGGGTTGCCTCCCTGCTGATAGAGCGGTTCAAGTCCATTGAGTGCCCGCATGAGTTCGGTTTCGGCTTGGTCCTTCTGTTGCTGCTCTGCGTCCTGCGGGTTGGCGAGTAGCTGCGGTGCCGCTTTCGGGAATACCGACATAAGCATCACGCGAAGCAAGGGTGCAATCTGGAGCAATCCTTGATTGTCCATTGGCGCAATCATCTCGCGCAGCATCTTTGCCCGCGCCATGATCGCATCAGGGTCGAGGTCCATCACGTCAAACTCAGCGAATACAGAGAACTGCCCCTGAATTTCGTGCTTGGACATATTCAGGTTGATTGGCTGCCCGTTCACCGCACCGGCTCGGATTTCCTCACTGGCATACTGCTGGATGGTCTGGAATAGCAGTCGGGTGGCGCGTTTGGCGCATTTCATGTAATCGTTCACGCGGGCCTGTTGTGCCGTCTGGCGGGCGATGGGGTCAAGCTTCGGGTTAGCGCCAAGCTTGAAGTAGTTGTCCAGCCTCCATGCTGCCTGCTCGCACACGCTCATGGCCGGTGTAATGTCGCCGCCAACGTCAATCTTGCGCAATCCCTCGCCAAAGCTGGAACTGGTGACGATCTTGGTTCCCGGACTAAGTTGCTTGCTGCTCATTTCGGAGCGACTGTTCACTTCATAGGGGGGGCGAAGGGTGATTTGTGCGTTGTTGTAACCGAAGTTCGCCATCTCGGTTAGCTCGCCCTGCTCTGAGTAGGTGATTTCACCCACTCCACGGGAATCCCAAAGCGTAGGTGCCCGTTCCTCCCGCTTGTAGTCCGCGAAGGGATAGCGGGCATGGTCGTTCATGTCGTAGCCGTGGAAGATTGGGAAGTCTGCAAGGTCGGGGTGAATCACAGTTTCAAACATGATTGGCACTCCGGTTTCAGGATCGCTTGAACGGTAGCGAATCCGCATGAGTTGCCAGATATGAGTTGCCTTCTCGCCTGTCGCTGCGTCTGCCTGAACACCCATGCCTATCATGCCCGATGTGAGCGCCCAGTTGATCGGTTGGCCTAAGTAGCTGCCATAGGTCACTGAATCGAAGAACGTGGCGCGGCCTGGCTTGATGTCCTTGATGATCTTCTCAACGGCTTCGTTGTCCCAGTCTTCCGTGACTACCCTCATCCGCATGTCCACATCTGTCACCCACTCAGGAGTGACGATGAAAGGTGCCTTCTGAATGTCCACCGTCTCAGGCGGGTAGAAAACATGCAAGCCTGGAATCATTGCCCGCAAGTCCGGCTGGCGAGCAATCACGACGGGCACGGCGTATTCCACCGGCTCGTTCGTTTTGAGTTTGCCAGCTATGGAGTTGGCAATCTTCGGAGTAATCTCGGGGTCGATCTGCTTGAGCATTGCTACAAGCTCCGGTTTGGCGTCTGGGTTATAGACTGCGGAGATGCCTTCATACTGCGCAGATTGCTCATCCATACCCTGCTGAACCGCTTGCATGGCGATGATCTGGACTACCTGCTCGGCAGATAGTGTGCGCTTCTCCAGTTGCTTTTCTTCGCGCCATCCTATGAAGAGAATGCCATGCCCGTATTCCCATGCGTTCTCGATCCACTGTCCTTTGGCGCGGTGTAATTCAAGGTCACACTGCTCGGTGTAGTATTCCAGCACGGCTCCCCACTGCTCGCTCTTCGCCATCTTCTCGTCATTCCCGATGTCCATCATGGACGGCAGAATCATCGGCCTTGTGCGTGAGTCTGCCACGCTGATAAGGTCACAGATTTCGCAAATCACGGTGTCTGTGGTCCGCACTTTCAAGTTCGCACTCCTCGGCCATGGTCCTTTCGGCGTGACTCCTGGTGCCGCAAGCGGGTTGGTAATCAACCATGCGTTTTCATCCTCTGGAAAGTAGAGGTAGCGCGTGAAATGGTTGTGCTGAATGCGATTCCAAAGGTTCACCGCACTGGAGCGGTTAAGCGAGTCCTTCACGTCAGCGAGTAGCTGCGCGCAGTCTGGCTTGGCCTTCGGTGAAAGCTGGGAAAGTTGTGATGCGTCGGGTGTCATTGTGGTTGTGCGATAATTTGCAGAAGATGGTCACGGTCATACTTGGCTTCAAATCCCATGCTCCTCGGCTTTTGGTTGATGGCACTCTTTAGAGTATCCCATTTCCACTTGGAAACATTGAACATCCGGCAAATGGTCAGCGCGTGCCCATACGCTAGCCACTCTTTAAACAAAACTTTGCAGTCTTCAATTTTTTCCTCAGTGGTGGATGATGCTGTGTTCATGGTATTTTAATTTCGCCGTTTCCGATATCTTCAATGATCCACCCTGCACCGCATTCTTTGGATGCTCCGGTTTGGTATGCGCTCTTTATTTCTTCAAGCTTCTCTCTTAAAAAGCGAACAACCTTGTCGCAATGGTCGTCTTTTTTATCCGTATGGACTGCGGATACGATAAATTTTCCCGACCTGTTAAAATGAGTGCAGTTTGTTTTTTTCATGGTGTTTCAGTGAAGTCTAGTTCTGCCAGCGGTATGTTTCGCTCCTTCAGCCATTTGCGGGCAAGGGTGCGGTTGTGAATGTTGCCTGGGTGCGTGAGTCTTTCCTCTTCCCACTTCGATTCGTGGCGTTCGTGGTAGATGGCTTCGATGAGTTCGCTTCCTCCAGTAAACCGGATGAGTTCGCGCATGATCCTATCCCATGCCTCGCATCCAATGAGCATGTCTGGAAAGTCGTTCTTGAACTGCTTCCACCATGCCATTGTGAAGCAAAACAGGTCACTCCCTGGATACCATTGAAGCTTGCGAATGTCCTGCTGCTGGACGGGACACACAAGCGGGACAAGTGAATCCCATCTGTGGGCGAATCCGCTGCCTGCCGTCTCGCAAGCGTGGATGATCTGCTGTGATATGCCGCTCGCAAAGCAAGTATCATCATTGGTGATAAGGATGATGTCGCTGTCGTCGTCCGTCTCGGCCCGTTCAATCAAGTCCTTCACGTATGGCAATCCAAACTTTGAGCGGTGAAGAGTCTCGTCAAAGATGCCCATCCTGCCCATCGTGGCGAATCTCCGCTCGATTTCCCATGTCCTGAGTGCCAGCGCGTGCCGCCGTGCTGCGTCGTCCTTCCTAGCGTAATTTGAGTAAACGTGGGTGATGGTTGGGAGCGGCTTCACTTCCTTGCGGATGTGCTCCCGAAGTGCCGCGATTACCTCCATGGGCTGCTTGGAATAAAATTCGTAGCTCTGCCGGAAGACCTGGTTCTTGTATGGCGGTGAAGCGTGCCATCCCTTCGGACCTTTCCATCCTGCCGGATCGCTGGCAGTGAGCGCGAATACCGGCACTTTACTCGCCCTGCTCATGTGCAGGTGCATCGTATCAATGCTCACAAGTGCGTCTGCTCGGTCATAGAGCGCGAGTAAGTCATAAGCCCTGTGCGCTCTGACGCTGGCAAGGTTCACGACGTTGTGCGTCTTGCAAAACTCCGCTCGTATGCTGGCGAATAGTTCCGCGTGGAACACGAACGGGCTGCTCTTCCCCTCGCCGGCGACAAGTATCATCGGCCTGCCGTCGTCAATGCTGGCAATGAGTTCCGCCTCTCGGTTCTTGCTTCTCTGGTCAAACACAAGCGGGAACGAATCCCATTCGTCGGCACATCCGGCAATCCGCCACATGTCAGGCACGAATGAACTGCACTTGATGCCTGCTCCAACATTGGCGTAAATCTGCAATGGCTTTGCCCGCACTTCTGGAACTTCGGAGCGGATGAACTCCAACGCCTGCGGTAACTGGTGGAAGTCTCCCTGCCACTCTACCGGCTTCACATAGCTGACTCCTTCTAGGATCGGCATGAACTTGGTAGCCACCATGCACAAGGCTTTCTGTCCCGTGCGGTCAGCTTCAAGTTGCAGGAATGGCAGCATGGCGCAAATGTCGCCATTGGCTCCAAGTAGGATGTGAAGTGTTTTACCAGCCTCCTGCATATGGGTCGTGTTCAATGGGTGCCATGTATCGCGGGTCTGCAATCAAGCAATATCTGATGCAGTCAATGGGGTCATCCCATGCGGAATTGCCCGTGTCCGCTCCCGGGTAGTTCTGCATGGCGTCGATGGTGTTCTCGCAAGTGTCAGCGATGAAAAGCTTGGGTGCCTTGCCCTTGAATCGCATGAATCCGCTCTCGGCGTCATATTCTGCTTTCTCCGCGTCATAGATAAGCTCAGCCTTGATGATCTGCTCGCCAACGCTGGTTCTGCGGTTCGCGCCCACGTTCGGGGTATCCTTGCCCGCGCTGTCGAAGTAGAGTCCTTCATCCGCCATGCACTCGATGAGCGTCCTGCCTCCGTCGCTGGAAAGTGAAACGGTGTTTCCACTTCTGCTGTCCATGATGCGCTGGTGAACCTTCAGTTCCGCGACATTCAAAGCCTTGGCAAGCTCAAGCTCGATGCGCTTCACTTGTGCCGCCCATTCGCTGAATCCGTAGTTCCATGCGTCCTGTGCCGGGCCTCGTTTGCCTAGAGCGGTGTTCTTTCCGCCCTGCAATGCCCATTCACCGACAACGCCAACTCCTTCGACAAACTCTCCGCGCTGTGGAAACTCGCGTATCACAAACTTCTCGCCAAGTGGTGAGACTGCAATCCATTGCATGAACCATGCTCGGCCTCCATTGGCTACAGGATCAACGATGTGGTAGATCGTGAAGTCTGCTCCTGGCTTAAAAAGCATCCCTAATGGGCGAACGTGCGCGGCCCTGCTAAACATCGGGAATGGAGTGCCTGCCGTCTTGACCGCAACGCCATAACACCACCAAAGAATATCCTCCCGCGTCTTCTTCTGCGCAGAAATCTTCATCCCTTCCCAGTTCCCGCCGAAAGGGTTATCCCATGCGTGTAGGAAATAGACGAATGCGGTAGGGTCTTCGCACATGACAACCTTTGGCATCTTCTCATAGCCGGTTATGTTGCCCTCGGCATCCTTGGTTGGCAGTAGCTCGGCGTCCACGGTGCGGACTACGCTGCCGCCGTCCATGTAGCGTTTGACGGTGGCTGTGTAGCCTCGCGTTGGGGTAAATGATCCCATGTTCACGCCTAGATAGAGGTCTTTCAGGCGTTCACGCGGGAACTTCATGGCTGGGTTCGCCTTCTTTCCGATGAGTAACCGTTTGAAGTCCTCCACGAACGCCTTGCTGCCTTCTGCCCGCGAGTGCAAACGTGCGGTCATGGCGTCCACCCAGGGGATTGAGCTTTCTTCATCCCACCAGACTGTATGTGGGCGCGGGCCTTCCATCTTTTCGATGTCCGATGAGTAGAAACGAAACTCTGTCACGGTGCCCGATGGCGGGGAGAACGTGTTGTCGGTGAATCCGTTCGAAGCGTTGTAGTTGAGCTTTTGCTTGCCGGTCTTCTGCAACTTCCCTGCTTCTGGTCGCAACTCCATAGGCAGATAGCGGTGAACTGCCGGTTGTGGAATGCGCCGTGAAGATTGCTCGTCATAGGAGAATGCCCATGCAAGCCAGTCTTTATTCTCAACTATCGAACGGACAAACCTCGATGCACAGAAAAAGGTTTTCCCGCCGCCGTTTCCTCCCATGATGAGCGGCTTGATTACCACTCCAGGGTTCTCCACTCGCTTCTGGCAAACGAGCCAGTCAATTTCATCCCATGCGTCCGGTTCGTATCCGTAGTTGAACGGGTCTTGAGCCATGAGCGCGATGTGCTCCTTCCTTCCTTCCAGAAGCTTCACGAGGTCGCGCATGTTTGTCAGCACGTCCTTGGTGCGGAGTATTCCAGCGAACGTCTCAATCGGCACTGGCTTGTAAATCGGATGATCCACCTGCTCTGCAAACAGCAACTTGGCACGTTCAACCAACTCCGTGAGCGTTAGCAAACTCCGGTCGTCCGCCTGCATGATCCATGCCGCCGGAATGTGCCTGTCGATGTTTGCTAGTTCGGGGGTCATTTCTTTAACGGAAGCTGATTGCGTGACGGGATTGGCAGGCCAAACCCGAAGTCTGGAATTGCGTCTTGCCAGATATTTGGAGTCTCTCTTTTACGAACTTCTCCCGGGAAGATTCCTTGTGATGGCATCCTATCTTGATCCTTTGCCACTTCTCTTAAAAATTGAGGCATCACTCTTGATCCTGCAAAGTTTATCCAAGTGTGCTTTCCTTGTTTGGTTGATTTTAGCATGTCTGTCGTGGTGACTGACCCACGCTCCCAAGGACTTGATTCTATAAATCCAAGTATTCCTTCTTGTAGTCCTGCTGAATATCCCTTTGGTTTTCCTGTTTCTTTATCAACCTCATCAGCAACTTCGTGGAGAGTTTCAATAAACTGAGCCGCAAGAGCTAATGGGAAGTGAGTTAGTTCCTTTGGAACCATTTCTTTGCCCATTCTGAAACGGTCGGGCGGAGTCATCCCGTGCTTTTTCTGCTTCTTTTCCTCCTGCATCCCGCGATAGAATCCACCTGCTATTCCTGGAAGGAACCACATTGCCGCCATTGCCGCCGCTCCAACTGCTCCCTTGGCGAGATGTCGCTGGATGGCGTCTGCCTGATGTGGCTTCAGGTTGTCGAGTCCATTTCTGAATGCCATTGCCGCCTCGAATGCTCCGCGTGGAAGTCCAGCAACGTAGCTGCCGCCAGTCTCAAGGAGAATGTTCATCGGGACTTTGGTAATCGGGAAAAGCACTTTCAAGACTGCCTCCATTGGGTGAATGGTTCCTGGTGGATACTTGGCCTTCAACTTCATCATCTGGCTTGCCACCATGGAATTGATCGCGTTCGGTTGCTGAGAGATTGCCCGCTCTGCATCAAGATATGCTTCTGCGGTGAGCAATAGCCGTGCTGACGTGCTCTCTGTGTCGAGTCCCTTGGCTTTGTCATGCGCGATACGCATTGCAAGCGAGCGTTCAAACTCTGCAATCTTAGCAGGGTTTTTGAGTGCGGCGTGAATGTGACCTGGGATGCCGAGTAATGATTGATCTAGGTCATGGTGCGGGTCAATCTTGCCGTGGGCCTTTGCGGTCGCGCCTTTGCCGGTGCGGATGACTTCAGGCATTTCTTTGATCCCCTTCCAGATACCCTTTGCAGCCGCCATCTCTGATTCCATGGAAAACTTGCCCCATCGTGGAGCCTTGGATGCAATCTGATTCAGGAATGGCAGCTTGCCTATGCCTCCCGCTATTGCCGTTTCAATCGGGTTGGTGATGGATCGCGTCATGGCCGCATTCGTGAGCGTAACTAGGATGTGATAGCCTGATAGCATCGCCGCCCTTGGCACTCTCAACGCCCTGTCGATGATGAATTGAGTTTTTGAGCGGTTCTTTAGTTCGAGTTCAGCCAGCGTTTTCTTGTATTCAAAGCTGGCCTTGCCAGCTTCAAGTGCGAGCTTCTGAGCCTCTTCGTCCAGTTTGATTTCTCGCGGAGTCTTCTTCTCAGGCTTCTTGCCGGTGCGCTCTACCTCCTTCTTCTGCGCCTCGTATTTCTTTCGCGTAGCCTCCATGCGCTTCTTGTAGCGGTTGAGCATGGTTTCATCCTTCATGCCCTGCTCTTCAAGCGTCTTGGAGCGCACTTTCTCAAGCCTCGTCTTTTCGGCTAGAAGCGCGTCAATCTTCGGAGTCGTCCCCACTCGCTGCCCTGTGCGGACTTCGGGTTTCTCGCCACGCTGGATTTTCGCAATGTCCGCCTCAAGGTCTTTAATGCGGTTGGTTATGGTCGCCTCGCGTTTCTCAAGCTGGGAGCGTATCAATCCCTCCTGTGGAGAAACGATTCCTGGGAACATTTCGTTAAGCTTGTCGAATACCTGCCTGCGGAGTCCCTTCACTTCAACGGAAGGCTCGTCGTGCTTGTATCCCTTGCCTTTTGGACGTTCGCCCTTCTGCAAGTCCCGCAACTTCTCGATTTCGTTGCCCTGCGCGTTGAGTTCGCGGAGTCTGGCGTCAATCGGATCGGTGGAAGGCTTGATTTTCTTCCCGTAGCCTACTCTTGCCCGCTGAACCTCGCTGGGGTCAAGCTGCCTTCCATACATCTTGCTCATGTCCCTTGTCACAAGGTCATTGAGCGCCTTCACGTCCAGATTGATGTTCTGCTTCAGGTGCGCTTTGGCGAGTTTGCGTGCAATCGCTCCGTCAATGGGCTTTGCCTGGTCAACCTTGGCGTTCTTGACGATGTGCTCCGGTGATTTGGCTGCGGCTTTCTTTGCTTCGTGGCTCGCCATCATTTCCAATGCCTTCGCATAAACTGCGTTGGCGTCCTGTGATGGGAACTTTTTCTTGTATTCGTTCAGGATTTCAGCGGGTGATTTCTTCGCCTTGTCCCGCACAAGGACACCGAAGAGATATTCGGCGTGTTCACTGAGTTCTGCGGCATCTGCTGCCTTGCGCTGTGCTGCTCGCGCTTCAGGGTTGTCTCCTATGCTCCCCTCTTGTGAGCGTGCAACAACGTCCTTGAAGTATTGATGAACCGCATCCTTCCCCTGCTTTACTCGTGCCCAAAGCTCCTTGATGTGCGGCTTGATCCAGTCCCCGAAGTGGTTGATGGCCTTGCTTGCGAACTGGTAAATGTCCTTCGCCTGCCGTGCCATTGTGCGGACTACATCGGTGGCGAGTAGCAGTCCGGTGGCTTCCATGTGGAGTCCTTGCTGAGCGGACCTCCTGATATGCTTGATGGTAATCTTGGGAATGTTCTTCTCGATTTCCGCAAGCTTTACGTTGATCCTGTCCTCTAGGATTTTCTTGTCTCTTGCGTTGGATTCTGGTGAGTCGGCTTGTTTTCTCAACTCCGCGATTTGCGCCCTTGCTTCCTCAATCTTTATTTTCAGTCCATAGTCTTTGAAGAATGTGGCTTCGTTTGAACCTCTTTCTAATTTTTCTCCAGCGTTCACCCTTTGCTGGATGTCGTCATACTTTGCCCTGTCGGGGTCTTTCGCTGCCTCCACCGGCTTCTCTGCTGGTTTTGTTACCTGCGACTGGTTCTCATTACTTTTGGCGGGTTCCTTGCTGGATTCTGTTGGAATGCCTCCCTTGGCTTTCTGCTCCGCCTTCCATTTCAAGTGCGGGCCGTAGTCAATGCCTGTGCGGGTGAGTTGTGGTGCTCCTGGTTGAAGTGCCGCCTTCTCTCCTTCGCGTTCAAGTTCTGCCTTGCGTTTCGCATCCTCAAGCGTCCTCTTCGCCGCCGCCTCCCTCTCGCGGTTCAAATATTCAAGGTCTTCCGCCCGCTTCTTCAGGTCTTCAAGGTGGATTGAGTCTGAAATGCCACTCTTTGCGGTGGTGCCCTTGTGGAGATTGTCCTTCTGCGCCCTTTCAGCCTTGGCGATTTCGGCCTGCAATTCTGCTGCCGCCGCCTTGCCTTCCGCCTTGGTTTTCCTCTCTTCCTTGGAAAGCCTTTCGATGGTTGGCTTGCTCGGTGCTGCCGCTGCTTTCTGTTCCTCGGTGGCTGGCTTGAATACGGTCTTTTTCGCCCGCTCCTTCTGAATCAGGATTTGCTCCAGCGTCCTCGTCCGGTCAATAACTGACTTGTCTGCCGCAAAGTCGGCCTTCGTCTCGTTCACAACCTCCTGCTTCAAGTCTGGAAGTTCCGCTTCGGATTCGGAGTTGGCTTTCAGAGTTTCGCGCTCTGCGTCCACCTTTTCCTGCTTGGTTCTGAGTTCGTCGAGCTTCTTGAATTGCGATGACGCTTTCTGCTTGTCTTCAAGTGAAGCTTTGATTCCTGTCTTCGCTTCTATCTTGGCAATCTGATTTGCTGGAGAGTCATATTCTCGGAGAAACGTCTGCCTTGCGCGGCCTTCACTTCCCCACTCTGAACCTGCGGAATTGACTATCTCTTTTGATGTTTTGAATGCCTCGTCAACGGCATTGAACCGTGCAAGTTCCGCTGTATGCTCTGGTGTCCCTGGGGTAAGCTTCTGGAGTCGGTCAAGTGACTCGGTATAAATCTTCTCCTGCGTCTGGATCGTCTTGTTGAGAACGACGGCTTCAATGGGGTCTATGCGCTCCTTGGGATTTTCAACGAATCGCTGAATGATCCTGTCGGCATAGTCTGGCATGGCATCCATTCTGCGCAACGCCTCCTCTTGCGTTGCCTTCACTCCCCATTCGTCCGGTCTAACTCTAGGTGGAAGTCCTAGCCGTTCGTTCACTGCGTCTATGTCAGCGTGGGCGATGGTTTGCCCTTTTGGTTGTTGTGATGCTACCCTTGAAGGTGTTGATTCCAGTATCGGAGGCGTTGTTGCAGGTGCCGTGGCTGTCTTCTCCGGTGCCGGATTGAGCAACTTCCCGCCCTGGGCTTCGATCTGTGGCGCAACGGTTGGCGCTACAGGTTGTTCTGGCGCAACAGGAGCTTCACCTGCGGGCGTGACAAGTTCAACCGAAGGAGGAACTTGAACCTCTGGCGCTTTGGCATCTGGCGGAGTTGGTTGATCTGTTCCTGGCTGAGTTGATTCATCTTTGGTAAATCTTTTGAGAACTTTCCCTGCGACTGCTCCCGCTGCGTGCATTCCGAGTGCACCGAAAAGCATATTCTTGGCATTATCCCAGTGCTGGGAAAGAGTTGCGTTCGGATTCTCTGCAAGCAAGCTGGCCTCTCCAAACGCCTGCGCTTCAAGCTGTCCCTTCAAAAGTTGCTTAAACGCCTGTCCTTCCGCTGCTCCCGCGCCCTTCAATAGCGGAAGAACGAGTGCCGCCGCGTTGATGGGGTCGCCCGCTCCGTGAAGTGCCTCTTCTCCAACGGTTCCTCCGTGCAGCGGTTTACTTCCGCTGAACAACGCGTTCACCGCGCCAACGGTTGGGCTTGTCTCAATGACTTTCTGCTGTGCCGCGCTTGCCGCCGCGTGGCTCGGAGTCTCCTGCAAGTTCTGCCTGAGTTGTTCCCATGCCTTCGGGTCGCGTGTGTGGAGATACTGCGCGAGTAATTGTGCATTGCGCGGTGCCTGTAGTCCATTTGCTACTGCATACGCCTGCCTTGCTGCCGGATCGGTGGTTTGAGGGTCTGCCGCTTCGTGCCATTTCGCCGCCTTTTCTCCAATGTCAGCATTTTGATCCTGTATCCATCCTGCAAACTTGTCCGGTTCAAACGGGAAGTCTCCGCTGTCGAGTTTTTTGCGCAGTCCTTCGATTGATTTATCAAGTTCCGGCCCTGAATTGCCCCATCCGATTTTGTTTCTTGCGGATTCCGCAAGTGTGTCCGCTGAAGACACAAGTTTTCCCATCTGACTGTCTAAAACCTTGTAGGCATCCTGAAATGGAACGCGAAAATGCCCGCCTAGATAGGGGGACGCATCAACTGCCGCGCCTGTTGCGGATCGTTCAAGTCCGATTCCCATCTCAACGGGAACGTATGCCGCGCCCTTGACGGATTCCATCGTGGTTTTGCTCTTGGCAACCTTGTCTCGAACGAGATTGGCGACCTCGGTGAAATTTTTGTAGGAGTCTTGATTCCATTCGCCTGAGTTTTTCAGGTTTGTGGACGCCTCATTGAGTGCGTTCTCGGCAATTTTGTTCCTGTCCTCGAAAGATGAGGATTGGAAGTCTGGATGATCGAGAATATCGGGAATGGCGTCAATGGTCACGCCTCCTGTTCCGCCTCCAGAATCAACCTCGTCGAGTAAGATGGTGCGGATCATTGGCCTTTTTTAAGACGTTCGATTGTGGATTTGATTTGCTGTGCCTGCGGGACTGGTGCCGCCGCCGCTGGTGCCGTTGATGCCGCCGCAACTGGCGCGGGCTGTCCCTGTGTTGGTGCTTGCGTATCTTGTGAAAGGCCCATGAGTTGCAGTCGTTTTTGACGCAGCGGGTTGATTTGCTTCCAAAGTTTTGCCACAATAGCTTGCTCTTGTGCGTTCGGCTCTCTTCCAAGTGCGCCCTTATCATAAGAATGGACAAGATCGCTCAATTCCTGCTCCTGATTGAGAACGTTCAGCGTGGTTTCGTGCTTGTTGGCGTCCGTCTGCCCTGGAATCACATTCCATCCGTGCGGTCCTCGGTAGAACTTTACTCCGTCCTTGGTGACAAGTTCCGGTGTTTCTCCAACTTTGGTTTCAAGATCATGGAGTGCTCCCGTTGCGGATTGAGCAAACTTCTTGCCTCCGATTTCCACAAGCTTTGGTTCTGCGATAGCCTTCTTCGCCCTTTCCGCGTGAACGTCTAGGTAGCCTTTGAGCATTTCAGGGTCTTCCACTGTTTTCAGGTGCGCGTATGTCGCATCATCAATCATTTTCTGCGAGTGCATCGCTTCGAGCCTGCCTGCTTGCCCGTGGTGCTTCTCCGCTTCGGTGATTTTCTTCTGCTGCTCCTTGAATTTCTCCTGTTCCTGGACAACTGCCATTCTTCCAGCCTGCTGGCCTTTCTGGTGGGCTTCCATTGCCTTCTGTTGAAGTGTGTCGTGGACAAACTGCGGAGAGCGTTGATATTCCCGCAAGTTTCTGCGGTAAGCTGGTGAATCTTCGGGTGAATCCGCTGGTGGTGGCGTGGTGGAGAAGCCTTGCGGTGTCCATGAGGCGAAAGATTGCCCGCGTGTTGGGTCAACGGGTGCTGCTGGTGCTGGTGTATCGGCATTCCACTGCGCGAATTGCGCGGAAACGGTCGGTGGCGGTGGCAATGTCGGCCCTGGGGAGAATTGCGAAGCGTTGAATTGTCCCTGCTGGATGGTTGAACCCAGTTCTTGCGGTGTCCATGGTGCCGGTGCAATTCCGCTCTTGGTTGCCCAGTCTCCCATTCCTGGAAGTTCCTTTACATAGGGCATTGTCTGCGTTTCTGGTGAGAATTGAAGCGGGCTAACCATGCCTTTTTCGTCTGCCATTCGCGTGTTGAGCGCATTATGTCCCTCTGGTGGTGCTGGAACTGCGAATCCGCTACCATATTGATTCGCCATCGTCGCCCTTCCCTGTCCCCAGTCGGTGATTCCGTCCGCTGCACGCTGCGCATTGACTGCCTCCTGCTGGCGTTGAATTGCGGCGTCTGGATTCTGCGCATAGAACGCATTCACTCGAGCCACTGCGTCACGTCCGGCCTGTTCCCTGCCATTTTCCCATGAATGGGGTGCCGGTGGAAGGTCGTCGAGAGTCATTGTGCCGTCTCCAAACTTCGGTATTCCCTTTATCAGGTGCTTCATCGGGACAACGTGAATGGGCGCACCCGTTGGGTTCAGGATCATCTCCTTGTTTTCGGAGTCGTTCCCGTCTGGATCGTCGCCGGTGATGAAAGCTGGGGCGCGGGTTGCACCTCCGTGGGCCATCTGTTCCATTGGCACGGATGGCGGTTCCGGTGCATCCCATTCCCTTGAAACTGGTGTCGGCGGAGCTTCCCATTCACGCGGAAGTTCTGGCGGTGGCATCGGATTGTCTCCCGCGCCTGTCATTGGAACGCCTCCAACTATCGGGGCGTTTGGAAGCAGGTTCGGAACTGGCAGTTTCGGCTTTTCCCATGAGTGAAGTCCCTGCTGCATGGGCGCGGTCGGGAATGCTCCGCCTCTGGCAAGTGGTGCCCGTGCGTCAATCCTCGGAGGGTTTGGGTTGGTGCCGGAAGTGGAAAAGAACGGCATCTGTCCTCCGCCTCCACCGCCATGCCCCCATCCACCGCCGCCTCTTCCCCATTGTGGGACTACCGGTTGAACGGGTGCGCCAATCACAGGTGGCGCCATCAACCTGCGTGCTGCCGCTGACGGTGCGAATCTCGGTGGTGCCCCCATGAAAGTGGTGCGCCGGTTTGTTAAGTTCTGGAACATAAATTTTAGAAATTTTGGGTTATACCCATGAGAAATCGTAATCCGTGTTGCTGTTCTTGGTCAAGACTTGTCCTGTGGTGCCTCCTGCGAGTGCCGTTGCTATGGCCGCAAGCTGGGTGTGGTAGCTTACATAGAAGGAAATGAGATAGTAGATGTCCACCCATGAGTGAGGATCGAGTCCATCCCTCGCATACATGGTGCCCACTCCTCCATTTGGAGCTTCTTCGACCAGTCCGTCTGTGGTTGGAACGGTAATGCTCAATTTCACCCTCTTGGCCGTGCCGGTGTTGGTGAATGATGGTGAGCCTCCCGTGGTGATGCTGAATGCCTCAACGCTATCCACGCCTGCGATTCCCGCCCTTCCGTTTGGGTGCGGGTTCCCTTTCTTACCTGCATCCGCAACCTTGTTGGGATCGTCCAGTGAGAATGTGTCGCCCTGCCTCTTGATCCCCGATTCTCCACGAAGTCTCTTGTCGTTCTTCCGGCTGATTCTGTCCACATCCGCGTCGGTGATCTTGCTTCCCCTGACATTGAACGTCGGCCCTTTCGCGTAGGCGTTCACCGCCTCCTTCGCGATCCGCTTCATCGTTGCGATGTCCTCTTTGGAAAGTGCCATACTATATATTAAGGATCAGGTGCATACATTGTATAAACCCTCTTCCAGTGCAGTCCGGTGGACTCATCCATGCCGGAATCAACTCTGATAATCTGGTCCACCCAGTCAACCTGACTCGTCGCCGCGAATGTGTCCGCCGCGATGTCGAGATTGGGGAAGTATGGGTTCGTGTCTCCGGTTGTGACACTCGTAATGGTAATCGACCCATGGAGGCACGGCGGCAGTGTCCGCTCAATAAACCCGAGGTCGTATTGAATCGTCTCGGTCTGCGGCGTAACTTCCGTATCGGTCTGCGTGAACCGGCTTCTGCTCCAGTATTCCACGCAACCAATCCTCGTTAAATACTCGCCAGCCCTGCGCGTCCACTTGATGTTCTCCGTCATCGCCGCGAGTTCACCGTCCGCGTCATACCATGGCGTAATCGTAATGCTGGCAAGCACATCCGGCCAGTGCTTCATCTCCTTCTCATCATCAAACGTCCTCGCAACCGCCGTGCCATCCACATCCGGCGCAAAGTAAAGTCTTGTGAATCCACCCTCATCATCCCCGCCGATCTTCTGCAACGTCCATCCAGCAAAAGCAGAATATCCCTCCTCTTTGTTCATCCCCGCAATGCTCCCGTAGGCATCTCCAATCGCGGGACTCGACGGCGTAATCAGGCACGTCGGTATCAAATCACTCACCACCCTTATATTACTACCCGTCACAGGCGAGTGAATCTGCCGACTCCGCGTATGCACCAGGTCCACAGCGGATGTCGCAACGATTGTCCTGTCGTCCGTGGATAAGGACTTCTTAAACACCAGCGCCGTCACTCCATCCCCGGCAGGTTGCGCGTGCGAATACAGGTAAGCCCAATACTTGTCGTCTATATTCGCGTCAACCAACTGCGCATTCCGCAACGTAGTCCCAGGAACAGGCATCGCCCTCCCCATAAACCACACCGTCTTCGCACACACATGCACGTCCACCGTGTTCGCCCACGGCGAGGTTGTCACAAGCTGAAGATAGGGCATGTCGGCCATTGCGCCATAATGACACCCTTTGAAATTTTAGCAAACTTTTTGCTTGCGCCTGTAATTTAACGCTCTGCCCAAACAAGTCCGCGACTGCTGCAATCTGCCACCGCCGCATCAACGGTCATTCCATTTATCACAATCCGATTCCGAAAGCA